>Ga0209211_10005888_pt1 | contig 18061 bp, 20 predicted proteins | sample RifGroA2_FD_183992 | JGI IMG/M metagenome (GOLD analysis project Ga0209211, IMG submission 183992) | Groundwater microbial communities from Rifle, Colorado, USA - Groundwater A2 (SPAdes) (version 2) | ecosystem: Environmental > Aquatic > Deep subsurface > Groundwater | place: Rifle, Colorado... | reverse complement strand
CAATAGATTTTTAAATGGCGAAACCGTATTTCGGGAAGGTTTAAACGGGTTTCGCAGAGACTTTTGCAAGAACCTCACTATAACGGGGCAATTGTAAGGGTGAATTGAATTGTAAGGATAAGATAAAATGTATTGATATTAAGACCCCAACATTATAAAAGTAACGTAAGGTAAGGTAGGTAAGGAAGCCGGGATTGATTTTTTGCACATGCAATAAATTCAACTCTCGGCTTTTTTGTTTTCAGGGGGTAGCAGTATGAACAAGACAAACAATCCCTCCTTCAACCCTCCCCCTCACTTATTAAGGGGGAGGATTGAAGGAGATCAACACGGCTGCATTATTCTAATAATGAGGATAGGGCAAATGACATGCCTTCGGTGTAAGCCGAAGGCGTGGCATTTGCTTATCACCAACATTAAGTCTGCAGCCGTCACAAATCGGCTTTTAAAGGGTGCGATGCTTAGTAACACAGCACCCTCAATTTACATGGTGGATATTTAATTGACTTTTATAGAGTTAAACAAAGGTATAGATAGTCTCTATGTCTCCTTCAGGGGAATCCTTAAAGAGAATATCAAGGAGCAACTTGAGGAAAAGAAATTTCAGGCTCAATCCACTGATGAAAAAGAACAGTCTATGGCAAAGATGATTATTGAGGATCACTGCTTTGAAGTAAAGGATAAGGGAAAAGGGTTATATGCTTATGTAATTGTTGATGCCTGGTATCATATCCAGATATCACCCTCACAAAGTAAAACACTTCCTCCGGTGTATATCCAGATATCCAGTGACGTTTTATCCAGAATTGGTATTAATGATACTATGACCGATTTGAGAAACGTAATTAAAACATTACTTGTCACCTTGGACATAGAAACTGTAAGCAGGGCAGATCTTTTTGTTGATTTTATTACAGATGTAAATCTTGAGACTATTAGAGAGATCGAATGGATTAGAAGAGCCAAGAAACTTCATAGGTATTGGATGGAGACAACATTTACAGGCTGGTCAATTGGTCTTGGCGGGGGAATATCTGCGAGACTATATAATAAGACAAAAGAGATAGAAATAAGTCATAAGGAATACCTTAAATCAATATGGCAATTAAAGGGGTGGAGTGAAGGTCAAACAGTTTGGAGGCTTGAGTTTGAACTTAAGCGGGATTTTCTAAAACAAATGTCCGTTAATACCCTGTCGGATCTAATTAATATATGCAATGATCTCTGGAGATACTGTACCAATGATTGGTTACGGCTTGTTATAGAGGGAGATTCAGAAAACCGGAATAGATGGGATACGCATCCATTATGGAATATGTTGCAGCAGGTTAAGCATCAACCCGGTGATTATACCGGCATTATGCGATCTATAAGTAAGGGCCGCATACCTAATGAGAGGAAATTATTTCTGACTGGGCTTGGGTATCTAACGGCATATGCCGCCATGAAGGGATTTGACAGTATTGATGAATTTACCGTGTTAGGTTTCTTGAGTGATATGAGAATATATTTGAAGTCTTATATAAAAGACATGGACATATATGAGGATTATACAGATTATTTAGAGACAAAGATAAATCTTAAAAAGAGAAAATATAATATAGCATAACAAAAAACATGAAGCTCGTAACAATAAAAGATATTGCTGAAATACTTGGAGTCAAACAATCTACCCTTTATTCATGGGTTACTAACGGTTCAGTGCCTTCTTACAAATTAAATGGCCTTATACGCTTTGATTTGGAAGAGATAGAGGAATGGGTAAAGAATCTAAAACAAACTCATTACAAAGTGAATACAGGAATAAAGAAGGGATCAAACAATCAGGACATAGACAATATTATCAAAAAGGCTATTGATGAATCAAAGGGGAACATATATAATCCGTCCAACGGGAAACCAGGCCCAAGACAAGGTCTCAGGAAGGAGGTTGAAGATGGGACTTTATAAGAGAGGCCCGGTCTGGTGGATGAGATTTACATATATGGGTAGACAGGTCAGGAAGCCTACAGAGACCTCAGATAAAAGGCTTGCTGAAAAGATTTACCATAAGGTCATGACCCAGGTAGCAGAGGGAAAGTGGTTTGAGAGACAACCTGATGATAATAAGACCTTTTCAGAGATGATTGAAAAATACATGACAGAATATTCCATCTTGAAGGCTTCAAGCAGTAGTTTAAGGGATCGAGGTATTGCAAAACTTCTACTCTCCTACTTCGGGGACTATTATCTTAAAGATATTTCCCCTTCTCTGATAATTGATTATAAATCATTCAGGAGAAAGAAGGGAACTCTTCCTGCAACTATTGAGAGGGAACTTTCACTCATGAAAAGGGCTTTTAATCTTGCTGTCAAAGAATGGGAATGGTGCAAGGACAATCCTGTATCAAGGGTATCAAGGGAACGGTTTAACAATCAGATTGAGAGATGGTTAACGCATGAAGAGGAATCCAGCTTCATGGCTGCCTGTCCTGATGGGTTTAAAGAAATAATTATATTTGCCTTGAACACAGGCATGAGACAGGGAGAAATCTTAAACCTTGAGTGGCCTCATGTAGATTTATTTAGAAAAACAGTTACCATTACAAGGTCTAAGAACGGCGAGAGGAGAACCATTCCTTTAAATCAGTCAGCCCTTGAGGTCTTGAAGTCAAAAGCAAAGGTGAGACACATTAAGAGTCACTATATCTTTACCAGTCAGAATGGAACAAGGATAGATCAGGCAAACTTGCTGAAGGTATTTTATCAAGCCCTGAAGAAATCAAATGTCCTGAAGTTCAGATTCCATGATTTAAGACACACCTTTGCGACAAGGCTGGTTCAGGCAAACGTAGACCTCTATACAGTATCAAAGTTACTTGGGCATAAAGATATTAAGATGAGTCAGCGGTACGCTCATCATTGTCCTGAGAGTCTTAGGGGCGGTGTAGAGGTTCTGGATAAAATTAGCACAAATTTAGCACAATTAAAAGAAAAAGCCTTCGACAAAATATGCGTAACACCTTGATTTTACTGGAGCCGAGGAGGGGAATTGAACCCCCAACCTACGCATTACGAATGCGTTGCTCTACCATTGAGCTACCTCGGCATATTGTCAATTACTGCGGAGATTAACCTTGATGCATCTTTACTGCGCGACTCTGCCATATGTACAACATCTTCATGCCTCATGGCAGATGTACCGATACCGGCAGCATGATTAGTAATCATTGATACGGCAAGTACTTTCATACCAAGGTATCTGCACACGATGACCTCAGGAATTGTTGACATACATACTGCATCAGCACCCAGTGTCTTTAACATACGTATCTCGGCAGGTGTCTCATATGAGGGACCGGTAACGGCTGCCAATATACCACGGTGCAACATTATACTGACTTTTTCCCCTGTATTAAGCGCTATGCCGGCGAGTTGCCGGTCATAGGCTTCTGTCATGTCTACAAAACGTTTATCGAGGGTATTTCCTTTCCCTCTAAGCGGATTCACGCCCATCATGTTTATATGATCTGTAACCACCATGAAATCTCCGGGTTTGAAATCAGATCTTATGCCTCCAGCCGCATTTGTAATTACCACCTGCTTTACACCCAATGCCTGGAGAACCTTAACCGGGAATGTGACCTCATCCATACTGTACCCTTCATAATAATGCACCCGTCCCTGAAGGAGAATAATTTCAGTTTCATTATGATAACCATGAATCAAACTGCCTTTATGTCCACCTACTGTTGGTGTTGGAAAACCTGGAATATCCTGATAATGGATTTCAGTTACATTCTCCGGCAGAGTGCTGAGGTCCCAGCCTGAGCCGGTAATTATACCGGTAGAGGCTGAGAGCTTTCTCACCTGAGATTTAATGCAGTTTACAGCATCCTCAATAATCTTCATACGCGCTGCCGGCTCACTGATCCATGCTCACACCTGTACTCGTAATAACTATATCCCTAACCACTTCCCCGCTCTTGCCAAACGGTTCAAGTGTCTTACCATTCACTTGCGCATCAATACCACCTGCATTACCAAATGTAAGTACAATCTTATTCTCTCCATTCCACATAACACCTTCACCCGGCTTCAGGATCACGTCTTTTGTCTCTTTGTCATCAATCCTTGCACCTATCCATGTCAATTCTTTTGCATATATTTTTATCACAAAAGGTTCAATAACCTTGTGTACAACCTGCGTCTGCACCTCTGCTGTTCCCACAGAAACCTCTCTTGACTCCTTCGAATTCCGTATTGTTTCTCTATCCCTGCCGCCAATAAATACTATCAGTAACAGCACAGTTGCAATGATACCGGCGGCTACCGGCAATACAACCCTGACTTTATTTGGAGACAAGAATATCTGCTTTATCCTGGTGTCATCCGGGCTATGTGATTTAACAACAGGAGGTTCTGTCGGAGGTTCTGTCTTTGCTGTCTCTCTGATTCTACTGACAATCTCTTCATCTCTGATACCAATGCATTTTGCAAACGAGCGCACGAATCCCTGATAGAATGTATCACCAGGAAGTTTAGCCAAATCATCATGTTCTATCGCCTCAAGATAGCGTAGATTGATCTTTGTAATCCCCGCCACATCCTCAAGACTATATCCGCAGGTCTTTCTTACACGATTCAGATATTCGCCTATTGTTTCCATATTACTACCTTTTTAACAACTCAATATACTTCATCGCCTCTGCCGCTGCTCTGCTATCCGGTGATATTTCCACCACCTTCTTAAAAGCAGTCAGGGCATCATCTTTACTCCCTTCCTGGAAGTATGCCAATCCAAGGTTCAGGTAAGCATTCACACTGTCTTTATCACGTTTCGTCGCCTCTCCATATGCATCTATGGCTTCCTTCGTCATGTTCAGTTTCATGTATGTGTGACCGAGCCAGAGGTGGAACTCTGATACTTCAGGCTGGAGTTTAATTGCATCCCTGAACTCTGACAGCGCCGCCTGATACTCCTCTTTTTTGTAGTACGCTATCCCAAGGTTATAACGGGCCCCCTGCGGTGTAGCATACTGTGGATTGTTCAATGCCTTCTGATATTCGGCCACCGCATCATCCCATTGTTCCATTTTACCGTAAGCAGCCCCAAGGGCATTGTGCGCCTCACCATACATAGGGTCAATAGTCAGGGCCTTTTTATATGCATCTACAGCATCATTGAATTTATCCAGTCTGAAATAGACAAGTCCAAGTGCATAATAATACATTTTATCATTAGGATTAAAATCTACAGCCTTGCTGAATTCCATAAAGGCCATCTGTAAATTATTTTCATTAAGATACGCAATGCCAAGCTTATGGTGGGCATCTGCCTCCCTTTCGCTCTTTATCCTGCTCTTTGTAAGTCCACAGCCGGACAAAAGGAATAGAAAGACAGCTACGCAGGCAAATATCGTCCTGAAGCGCTTCATCTGTTAAATATATCCCCGGCATCCTCAAAATGAGTAAGCCGTTTAAACTCCCGGTACCTGTTCAGTATCTCTTCATAATCCAGCGCCCTGATCCTGTTCAAGCTGAAATCCTCGACTACGAATGATGCCATAACACTTCCGAATATAACAGCCTGCCTCATGCTTGCTTCAGTAAAATTCCGCGTACTTGCAAGATAACCCAGGAAACCTCCGGCAAAGCTGTCTCCGGCACCGGTAGGATCAAATACATTCTCTAATGGATAGGCAGGAGCTGCAAAAACACTCTTTGAATTGAACATGAGCGCCCCGTACTCTCCCCTTTTTACGATAACATGCTTAGGACCATAGGAGCGAATAACGCCTGCAGCCTTGACAAGATTTGCCTCCATTGCCAACTGTCTTGCCTCACCGTCGTTGATTATCAATACATCAACTGACTTAAGCGTATTCAATAATGATTCCCTCTTGCCCGATATCCAGAAATTCATTGTATCACAGGCTATTATCTTCGGAGAATTTACCTGACGTAAAACTTCGCTCTGCAATTCAGGGTCAATATTCGCCAGGAACACTACTTCAGAGTTACTATATGACTGCGGTATTGTCGGACGGAAGGTCTCAAAAACATTCAGATGCGTCTCAAGTGTATTGGCCTCATTAAGCTGAAAACCATATTCGCCCTTCCACCTGAATGTCTTTCCTGATTGTCTTTCAAGCCCCTCTACATTAATCCCGCGGCTCTTCAGGAAGTTTATATCATGTTCAGGAAAATCCTCACCTACTACTGCAACAAGGTTTACATCTGTAAAATAGCTTGCCGCTGTAGAAAAATAGGTTGCAGACCCCCCAAGTATCTCCTCTCTTTCACCGAATGGCGTCTTAACGCTGTCAAATGCTACGGAACCGACTACAAGTAAACTCATGATACCTCCCCTAACTCACATATTTCCCGATGATTAATCTCAATCTCTCCTTAGCCTCCGCCGGAATACTATCGCGTGATGTTATAATCGCATCTCTCAGGGCATTATGACACAAGCATTCTGATTCTACGGAGATACTGCTGACTGCCTCTTTTATGATCTTCTTTGAAGTCTCTACGTTCTTGCCAAGTATCGCTATGATCGCATCTGTTGTCACAGCTTCCTCCTCGTGATGCCAGCAGTCATAGTCTGTAACCAAGGCAATAGTGGAATAGCATATCTCTGCCTCCCTTGCAAGTTTGGCCTCTGTTACATTAGTCATCCCGATAATATCAACCCCCCAGCCCTTATAAATATGCGACTCGCCGCGGGTAGAGAACTGCGGTCCTTCAATGCATATATATACGCCCCCTTTGTGAACCTTTGCCCCGGCCTTTTCCGCAGATTGATAAAGCGTTCCTGATAAATTATTGCAAATAGGGTCTGCAAGAGACACATGGGCAACTATTCCATCCCCAAAGAATGTACTGATGCGCCGTTTCGTATTGTCATAGAACTGGTCCGGGATAACTATCTCCTCGGGGTGTATGTTCTCCTTCATGCTTCCGACTGCACTCACGGATATTATCCTCTTTACACCCAGCTTCTTCATACCATAGATATTGGCCCTGAAGTTTATATCAGACGGCTGTATTACATGCCCCCTTCTGTGTCTTGATAAGAATGCCACCTTCTTTCCCATCAGTTTTCCGACAATAAATTTATCTGACGGCTCTCCAAAAGGGGTACCTACCTTAACCTCTTCAACTCCTTCAAGCCCTTCCATCTGATAAAGCCCGCTTCCGCCAATCACGCCAATTTCAGCTTCAGACATTCACCGCCTCCTCTGCCTTCTTTTCCTCATTCTCTCTTACATCAAAATCCCTTATCGCCTTCTTTGGGACAATAATCGCCACAGAATGTTTATAGATAAGGTGCTGGCTCTCTCCCTTTACCAGGATACTGAAATTATCAAACGCCCTGATAGTACCTGTAATCTTCGATCCATTCAGCAAATGCACCGTTACAGGGGTTTTCTCCTTTCTAAGGTGATTAAGAAACTGATCCTGCAGGTTGATGGATGATTTACTCATTTAACTGCTCCTTTCATTAAGTACAACAAGTTCACTAATTATGCCAATTCTCTATGAACATCATCCTTTATTACATTGAAATGGGATAAATCATCTTTAACCGTATACCACCTTATCATGTCGTCACGCCTGAACCATGTCAGTTGCCTTTTTGCATATCTCCTTGTATCTCTTTTCAATAGCTTTATGGCATCTTCCAGACTATACCAGCCTTTGATATATCCTGCAATCTGTTTATATCCAAGCCCGTGCATCAGGATAAAAGACTCATTACCTTTATCCATAAGCCCCCTTACCTCGGCTTCAAGCCCTTTTTCTATCATACTATCCACGCGTTTTTCAATGTTACTGTAAAGTTTCCTGCGATCCATTGTCAGGCCGATCACAAAACAGTCATACAGTTTCTCCCTGAAACCATGGGTCTTCTGTATCTCAGATATCGGAACACCCATAATCTCATATACCTCAAGGGCACGTAATATTCTGACAGTATCGTTAGGCTTAATCCTTTTGGCAGATACCGGATCGGCTTCACACAATCTCTTATACAGGTATCCTTTGCCGTATTGCTCTTCCTCCTGCAACAGTTTCTCTCTTAATGTTTCATCTGCCTCCGGCGCGTCACAAAGGCCGTCTACTATAGCCCTGACATATAATCCGGTTCCTCCTGCTACAACCGGAATCTTACCCTGCTTATGCAGTCCATCTATAACCGGCCTTACAAACCTTACATACTCACCAACACTGAACGGATCGCCGGGCTCAATAATGCTGAGCATGTGATGGGGAACTCTTGCCAACTCCTCATCAGAAGGCTTGGCAGTGCCAATATCCATTCCCTTGTACACCTGCATCGAGTCTGCACTGATAATCTCTCCTTTAAAAACTTCCGCTAAGTAAATGGCTAACGCACTCTTACCTGCAGCAGTAGGGCCAACAATGACAAGGAGCGGTTTCTTGTCACCCGAAAATCCAGATTCAAATCCCCCCTCACCCCCCTTTACTCTCACTTTCTTCCAAACATCCTCTCAAGCTCATCGTGCGTGAATCTCTTAACAATGGGTCTGCCGTGCGGGCAGGTATACGGCATATCAGTATGGAGCAGATCAGTGACAAGAGATATCATCTCTCCGGTAGTCAGTAATCCCTTTGCCCGTACTGCTGTATGACATGCCCTTCTGCTCAGCAGGGCCTTTACCACCTCATCTATGACTGTAAGTTTAATGCCCCTTAACGGAGATAAATCCTTTTCCTTAATCTCGTCAATCATATTAATCAGCAGCGATTTAAAATCATCTCCTGTAAATACTACTGGAATGGACCGCAGGATAAAAGACCTTTCACCTATTTCACTAATATCAAATCCAATGTTATTTAAAAACTCTTTAAATTCATTTAACGTGTGTGCCTTATCAAGACTCAATTCTATTGTCTCAGGTATCAATAAGGTCTGTGCCTCGACAGTACCTTTTGCATATCCTCTCTTTAATCTGTCATAGATAACCCTTTCGTGGGCTGCATGCTGGTCTATAATGCTTAGTTCGCCGTTGATCTCTGCTACAATAAAGAGTGCGCTGATCTGGCCTAATATCCTTACAAGCGGCTCAGCATACATATCCTGAGTATGATAATCTGTTTTTTCCAGAAAGGGGTTAAAACCTTCTGAGATTGTCAGGTTTGCATTCGAAGATGGCCCCATCCCCACCCTGTCCCTCCCCTTGAAGGGGAGGGTATTTTCAGCATCCCTTGATAGATAAAAGTTCGTAACAGTTTCACGCGAAAAACCAGTTCCAAATTCCCCCTCACCCCCCTTTGCCTGCAATGAACTCCGTATGGCCTCCACCACCATGTCATGAATATACCTGCTGTCTTTGAACCTGACCTCCCTCTTAGTGGGGTGAACATTAACATCTACCAGTGCGGGATCCAAATCTATAAACAAGACAACCACGGGATAATTTTCCTTAGAAATTAAATCATGGTATACCTCCTGGACAGCATGGGATAAGGAAGGATTTCTTATAGCCCTCTTGTTGACGAAAAACAATTGGTTATCTTTGCTCCTGAATGTTAAAACCGGGCTTGAGACTAATCCATATATGCTGCCGCCGGCGATTTCACATGAAAAGGGAGTTAAACTGACTGTCATATCACTGCCATAAATCTGCAAGACCCTATCCTCAATACTATCAACAGGCGGAAGATCAAGAAGAGTCTTATTTCCCTTTTCTACATCTGTCAACATAAAATGAATATTCCTGTGTGAGAGGGCCTGGTGTATTACCGTAGACAATATGTGTCCATGTTCTGTTGAAACCCTTTTAAGAAAATTCCTTCTTGCCGGCACATTATAAAATATATCGCTTACCTCAATTTCCGTACCCGGCGGACAACCGCACTCTGTACTCTTTATGACACTGCCTCCTTCAATCTCCACACACGTCCCTGTAGCAGCATTTCTCTCACGTGTCTTAAGACTGACCCTCGCCACTGAAGCAATGCTGGCAAGTGCCTCACCCCTGAAACCCAGGGTATTGATATTGAATAGGTCATCTGCAGAGCCAAGCTTGCTTGTCGCGTGTCTTTCAAAGGCAATGCCTGCATCCCGGCCGCTCATCCCTGTCCCGTTATCTGCAACAGAAATGAGTCTTGTACCGCCTTTTTCCACCTTTATCACGATGTGCGTACTCTCTGCGTCTATGGAATTTTCTATGAGTTCTTTTAATACAGATGCAGGTCTTTCAACCACTTCTCCTGCGGCTATCTGGTTGATTAAGTCCTGAGGCAGGTGTCTTATTTTGTCAGGCATGAATTTTAATTAAACTACAATTTGGCGCTTTTCAACGTCAACTACTTTATGTCAGTCAGTCGAACTTTAGCCAGTGATGCCTCCGGAGAATAAGGGAATTGCTCTACAACCTTTTTAAAATATAACTTCGCCATATCATTATTCTTCAACTTCTCATACCCGTACCCCATTTTTAAAAATGCACTCACAATCTTGTCGCTTTTAGGATAATCAATAGTCACACTTTCAAAGACCGTGACAGACTTCGAATAATCTCCCTTGCTGTAATAGCATTCACCTATCCAGTAGAGGGCATTCGGCGCTAAATTCCCGGTTGGCGACTGGCGCAGATAATTATAAAATCCCTCTATAGCCAGGTCATAATTACCCGACATGTAATCCTTATATGACTGATTATAAAGCTCGGATGGAGTTGATGCAGCAGCACCTCCGGATGGTGTTACTACAGGAGAATGAACCGGCGGCTGACCGGCCTCTAAATTATCAAGCCTTCTTGACATCTCCTGAATAGCCGCATCATGATCATCTGAATTTTCTGTCAGCTCAGCCATCCGGTGAGTGTTCTCCTCGACGCTGCCCTGTATAACCTGAACATCAGTAGCAAGCTGTGTAAACCGGTTCTCGAAATCCGCCTGATTCTTCTGGAGCATATCAATGGAACCGGTATTCTGAGAATCCATCTTTGCAAACTGTTCTTTAATCTCCACTGCGATATGATCATCCTGCGGAGGCTGTTGTGACTTCTGCAACTCAGAAACTTCCCGCTGTGCCTGCAGCAGTATAACCTTCATACGGTTTACCTCATTTTCAAGATCAACGAATTCAGATTGCATCGCACAGCCGGAGATGGTGATTATTGTTGATACTATTAATAATGGAGATAACAGTCTTTTAATCATGAAATACCCCTCACTCCTTCGACTTCTCTAAGGACAGGCCTATCCCTCCCCCGCAAGGGGAGAGGGGAATTATTAATTTGGGGACCAGTCTGGTGATAAATTATTACTCCCGTTATTGGTCAATCTTTCCAGTCTGCTCCCGTCCGCATTTATCATATATATATTCCACTTCCCGCCCCTTGATGAGGCAAAGGTAATCCATTTACCATCAGGTGACCAGGAAGGGGACTCATCACTGCCGGGGCCGTTTGTTATTTCCCTCAGGTCACTCCCGTCAGGATTAATTATACATATACGGAAGCTGCCGCCACTCCTGCATGCGAATGCTATCCTGTCCCCTTTTGGCGACCAGGCGGGATCACTATTGTAGTCTCCTTTAAAAGTCAACCGGCGAACGTTTGTTCCGTCAGATTTCATCTCATATATCTGAGGGCTCCCCCCCTTGTCCGATGTAAATGCTATTTCCGCTCCTGTTGGAGACCATGTGGGAGATACATCCTCTCCACGTATATATGTAACCCTCTTTAACCCTTTGCCTTCCCTGTCCATCGTATATATCTCCGCATTTCCATCCCTGCCGGTTGAAAAAGCAATTGTATTACCGTCAGGAGACCATGCAGGCGATATGTCCAGTCCGGAATAATCAGTAAGCCTCCACCGCCTGCTGGTGTTCAAATCTACCACATATACATCAGGATTACCATCCCTGTATGACATGTAAGTAATACGTGAACCGTCAGGAGACCATTCCGGTGAAATATTTATAGACCTGTTGCCTGTTATCATCTTTGAAGAATAGCCGTCATAGTCCATTATGTATAATTCCTTACGGCCTGCCTGATCGGATACATAGACAATGCGTGTCTGGGCAATCCCCTTTTCCCCTGACATCCTGAATACTATCTCGTCTGAAAGCCGGTGAACTATCCTGCGCAGGATATTGTTATTACCTATATATTTCTTTGCATAGATAAGTTCTCCGCTCCCTGTCTCATACAGCTTGCCATCCAACCTGATCTTTTCACCGTCTCTCACAACCTGCCCCACAACCAGGGCCTCAACTCCTGATGAAATTAATTGTCCACGCATAGCCTCATCCAGTTTTTCCGGAACCCCTTTTAATCTAAGGCTGTCATTTGCAATCAAATCAAAGTATAAAGATCTCTCAAGATCATTCACAAGAACCTTTCTGACTGCTGATTTCAATTCCTGATCATCGCCGGTAATTACTACCGCTATGGGAATCTTTTGTATCGCGCCTCTCTTAGTCTCGAGATAAACCTCTTCTGCAATAGCTGAATGAGTCAGCACGATTATCAACAAAATAAGACATATTATACGAAAAATACTTTTCATCTGAAAATGCCCTCTCTCAACTCTTTCCACTAAATATAAATCTATAATTTACCTTCAAGGTATCCCCCTTGAACCCCCGCGGCAATGGAGGGAAAGGGGTTGAAAGGGTAACTGCCCGCAATGCACTCTGATCGAAATAGTTGTCTCCTGACGTGTCAGCAACCCGTACATTACTGATCCCTCCATTTCTGTTAATGGTAAATTCAATGAGCGCCTGTTTCGTCTTATTGTGAACAACCGGCTGACTCCACCTGTTGTCAACCTTATTCTTTATCAGACCAAGATAATAGTCGTATTTGAATGAAGGTAAATCCACTACAGGACCGCTAACCAGGCCGCCTCCCGGTATGAGCTTCGTTAACTGAGAAGACTCTCCATGTCCCTTTACCTCTGATTCAGCGGACATACCTGAAGGTCTGTCCCTACGGTCATCTGCCTTCGCAATCTCAACGTCCTTAACATCTCTCAGCTTTTCAATCTTTGTCACAGGTTTGCTTATCTCTTTCTTCTTTATCTCCTCAGTCTTCTTTACTTCTACAGTTATTTTCTCAATCCTTGAATCATCCGGTGAAATAGATGTTAGTTCTGAAGCGCTTTCCTTCGGAAGATTTACAATACTGACATGTATAGCTTTAATTTGCGCATATTGTGACGTGAACAAATCAGACCTTTTAAAAATATTAGAGGAAAATATAATTGACAGGAGCGCTAAGTGAAACAGGAGGGATGCTGTCAACATCCATTTTAAGTTTGTCTCTGTCACTTGCCTGAAGATCTACTCCACCTCCATTAGAGGTTCAGTAACCATACCCAGTTTTTCTATACCCATACCTTTAACTATATCCATAACACTTACAATAGTTCCATAGGGTACAGCCCTGTCTGCCTTCAAATACACGGTGACATCGGCACCTTCCCTGCCCTTTTGCATGATTTCTGACCCGACCCTGCTCATCTGAACCTTCCTGCCATCTATATATATGTTGCTGAACCTGTCAACGATAAGCATTATACGCTGCTCCTGCTTTATCGTGTTCACTGACGACTGAGGGAGGTCTACATCAATGCCCCTGTACATCAGAGGAGCAGATATCATGAAAATGATTAACAGTACAAGCACTATATCAACAAAAGGGACCATGTTAATCTCAGACATCAGCCTGTATTTTCTATCTGCCAATAATTCTCCATTAAGACTTCTTATACTTATTGCTCATTGCTGATTACTCATTGCTTCGAACCATATCTACCTCATCAGTATCTTCTGTCCGGCCGCCTCCGGACCATACATCCGCTTCTGCATAGGCCATAATCTCTCCTGAAAACACCTCCATCTGAGATGCCATTTTCCTGATCCTGTTAAGCATGTAATTGTAACCGATAACCGCAGGAATAGCAGTAGCAAGTCCGGCGCCTGTTGCTATGAGCGCCTCAGCTATTCCTGGCGCTACAGCCGCTATATTTGCAGAACCCTGCAGCCCTATCTGCTGGAATGCATGTATTATTCCCCATACTGTTCCAAATAGTCCTATAAATGGTGTAACATTCCCTGTAGTGGCGAGAAAAGAGAGGTAACCTTCATAGTATGTTATTTCATCTTCAGCAGTACTCTTTAATCTCCTGTCTATTGCATTAAGAAATGCAGGTCTGTCTGACATAAGACCGCCCTTCCCCTTCTTTATCTCATAAAATCTCGTATAACCCTCTTTCACTAACGCGGCAAGGGGATTGTCTTTATTCCTGGATAAGGTATAAAGCTGGTGGATATTTTCAATCTTCGAAAATGTAGCCAGAAATTCTTTAGAATCGTTTTCTATCCTGCGGAACTGATGTAGTTTGAAAAACATGATTGCCCAGGAAATAATGGAGAATAAGAAAAGTATCAGCAGGACTATCTTGGCAACAATCCCCGCTGACAATATTAATTTAAAGATTTCTGATTCTATATGCATTCGGAAGATAACTTGACTTGCAGTATTTTCCCAGAATAAATGGCGGGGCCGACGAGACTTGAACTCGCGACCTCCTGCGTGACAGGCAGGCGTTCTAACCGAACTGAACTACGACCCCGCGAGTTGATGCTGAAAAATGCCCATCTGCGGCGTCAGGGCTTAAGTTTTGAGCTTCAACGTACGGAAAGTACGTCTCAGCTCAAAACTTAAGCCCTTCCTTGCACCTGGACATTTTTGAGCATCAACTCTATAGTTTTTGCTACAATATGCTACGTTGGACTCCTCAGAAAATCCTCAACGTACTAATAAGTACGCCTCCGGTTTTCTTCGTCGTCCGCCTTGTCTAAAGACATTTCTTACGTCCTGTTTACCTCACTAAGAACTAAGTTTCTAACTTTATGCTAATTTATGGTAGGCGGAACAGGGATCGAACCTGTGACCTCAGCCTTGTAAGGGCTGCGCTCTACCAATTGAGCTATCCGCCCAAAGTTTACGCTGAAAAACGCCCATCTGCGGCGTCAGGACATTAAATTTGAGCTTCAACGTACAACACAGTACGCCTCAGCTCAAATTTAATGTCCTTCCTTGCACCTGGGCATTTTTGAGCGTAAACTTCTTTACCATTGTTTCAATAGGCTATGTTGGACTCCATCGTAACAACTTTAAAAAATATTGTCAATAAGAAGTACGTAGAATATAATGTAAAGTTATGAGTAAATATTACTTCTCATATCGGGATTACCTTAAACAGCTCTTTCCATTCAGGGTATATAAAATCGGTCTCGATGCAGGGTTTACTTGCCCCAACAGGGATGGCTCTGTGGCATACGGAGGATGCGTATATTGCGAGAACAGGAGTTTCAGCCCGAACTCCAAGGATGCAAAGAGATCTGTGAGCGAGCAAATAGTAAGCGGCATGGAGTTTTACAGAAGGCATTTTAAGGCAGAGAAATTCATTGCCTACTTTCAGGCATACACCAACACATACGGGCCAATAAGTCTCTTAGACAACCTTTACAAAGAGGCTTTGACATTCCCTGATGTAGTGGGACTTTCAATCGGAACCAGGCCTGATTGTCTCCCTGACGAGATAATTGATCTCCTCTCCTGTTACTCGAAAAAGACACATCTATGGGTAGAGATAGGACTTCAGAGCATGCATGAGGATACACTCAAATGGATGAACAGGGGGCATAGCTTCGATCAGTTTGTAGACGCGATAACACGTGTAAAGCTGAAAGGGCTCAGGGTATGCGTACATGTCATATTAGGGTTCCCCGGTGAGACACATGAAATGATGATGCAGACAGCGGACATCCTTGCCGGGCTCAATATAGACGGCCTGAAGATCCATCACCTCTATGTTGCAGAAAATACAATGCTCGAAAAGATGTATGAGAAGGGGGGCATGAACCTCCTTTCTCTTGATGAATATATCCATACTGTCTGTGATTTTCTTGAAAGGATACCGCCAAACGTCGCTATCCAGCGTCTTACAGGAGAACTGACCGGTGACTATCTGATAGCCCCTAAGTGGGGAGCGTCGAAAATGGTCATCCTGACAACTATAGAAAATGAATTTGCACGCCGAAATTCTTTTCAGGGTAAAAACTGCAAATCAGAAAAGGATGCAGATTTACTGGCATTTACAGCAAGGGAAGGAGTTTCATGAATCTTACAGATGCAGGCACATCTTATTTTTCGCAGGTATGTATCGAAAAATGCGGAGGCAAGTGTTGTAACCCATGGTGGGGAATTATCACTTACTCTATAAAAAAAGAAGGCGGCCTGTTCCGTCCTCAGGAACTTAAGTCAGAAGTAGTCAACAGCATCACTGAGAGGGCCGGGAGGATAACGGAAAAGTATGTAACTAATGAGGAGACTCCCCGTCCCCTCTTCACCACACCTGAGAGATACAACCTTGCTGTTCAGGACATAAAGGTAGCAAACAAGACTATTTTGATAAATCTGAGGGCAATGTTCGCGTTCAGATGCCTCTTCCTTTCTGAAGATAAAAAATGCATGATACATCCGGCAACGACAGGCGGGACTGAAATAAGACCGGAGCACTGCGGATACATGGGGTCTCCTGACGCAAAACCAAATGAAAAGGGATACTGCCGGATAATACACGCCGCATCAACATCTTCTGACGGCCCTGCTGCAGTTGACAAGGCCATTGAGACAGAATTAATGGCAAGTGAAAAACATTATAAAGATAGTTTTGATAAACCGGAAGAGGCGGCAGAGGGCGTCGTAGAGCTTGTCAGGCTATACTGTCTTAATTATGCGCCTTATATGTTACCGCCGGCAGCGGCCAGAACACCAGGACGTAATGATGTATGTCATTGCGGAAGCGGAAAGAAGTACAAGAAATGTCACGGGATGTAAATTATAAGCCAGCCTTACGATAGGATATCTTTCACCCGCCCAACAATGCCACTTTCAAGGCGCACCTTAATCCCGTGGGGATGTGTGGGTGACTTTGTCAGGATATCCTTAACGACCCCTTCCGTCAGTCTTCCCGTACGCTGGTCCTCTTTCGTTACCACCCGCACAAGCATACCCGGTTTTATATCCACTCTTTTTATCCCACATAATCTGCGGAACATCGGTTCCAGCTCAGTATAATACAACGTTGATACGGAGATTACAACCAGCATAATCTCCTCAATCTCAGCCACTTGAGTCTATTAGACCTTGTTATCATTACGTCTTATGCGGATCAGCATAAGTCCTACCACTTCCTACTTGAAATCTACAACGAAGAGGAAAGTTCCCAATTACTCGACTTCAGGAAGAAGGGTAGGGAAATAAACAGTGATATAACGGTTGCTGGAGCTACTCCTCAACAGTTATCTTCCCCCACATCTTCTCATGGATTCCACAATGATAAAAGAAAGTGCCCACATCCGTGAAGGTCTTTTCGTAGACCTCTCCCTTCTCCATTGTTTTAAACAGCAGAAGGTCGGACTGTCGGGTCAGGGTCTCGAGCTGCTCGGATGATTTAGAGGCTGTCAGAAAATGTTGCTCCTCAGCCTTATTGTTCCAGCGGATACTGTCTCCCTTCTTGATAGTCACCTCCTGTGGGGAGAACGCCAGAGTCCCCTTCTCGATGATTACCGTCATCCGTTCCTCTCCAAAACTCGTAGCCTCCATCATGAATAGGGCTCCGAGCATTGCAATCCAGATAAGCGTCTGTTGCCTTTTCATAATATTTGCCCCCCTTTGAGGATGATAAGTATTGGTGTTTTAAAGCTCTAAGAAGGCTAACACAAAAAAACGGGAAATTGCAAATATTGTTTTGAAGTTTTTGTTTTGAAGTATTATAGAATATGTGTTATAAAAAAGTAATTTTTGTGATGGAGGCATTTATGAAACCATTGAAAGGCAAGGTTGCATTAGTTACCGGTGGCGGCAGCGGGATTGGTTTTGCTATCACTAAGGAGCTGCTGGATGAGGGGATGGGTGTGGCCATATGCGGCAGGGATGAGGGAAAACTCAGGAAGGCTGAGACAGAACTTGGAAAGCATGCTGGGAAGCTCCTCGTCATGCCCGCAGATGTTTCAAAA
>Ga0209211_10005887_pt1 | contig 18062 bp, 18 predicted proteins | sample RifGroA2_FD_183992 | JGI IMG/M metagenome (GOLD analysis project Ga0209211, IMG submission 183992) | Groundwater microbial communities from Rifle, Colorado, USA - Groundwater A2 (SPAdes) (version 2) | ecosystem: Environmental > Aquatic > Deep subsurface > Groundwater | place: Rifle, Colorado... | reverse complement strand
AAAAAAATAAACTTCCAAACGTTGCTACAAGGACAATAATAAAAGCAAAAAAAAATCCGTACTTTGCTATAAAATTTCTCACAACCAACCATCCCTTTTTATATATTAATAAAATAAAAAAAGAAACGATAAGCGCTTGCCCAATAATAGTCATAATTGATAATATTTGGTTTACTGCTGAAACAAGTGGCGTCATATAAAAAATATTACGACGTAAGTAAAATTATGTTGATCATATTATTTATAAACTATAATACATCTATGATAGCAAGTGAAAGCGGCCAGCTCAACGCAAGACTTGCATAGATTGCATTGCCAAAAGATATTTCTTTTACCCTCTCCAGTTTCTGGATCAATAACGAAAGTAAAAAAAATCCTATATACAAAGGAAAAACAATAATCGGCCACGGTATTGATATCGGAAACGGGCGTTCAGAGATACCCCATGTGCCAAAAAAGAAATAAAAAAATTGAAGTAATAAGATAAAAATTGCCATTATCGCCGCAACTATTCTATAAAAACCTATCCAACGAATATATATCACATCTAATACACGAGGAAGAAGCAAAACTGTTGCGCCAGATACGATTGCAAAATAAAATATAATAAGATCCATAACTCAAATTAAATAAATAAATCCAACCCTGACAGTCTCCATGGTCGCAGACGATTTCTCGTTTTTTCTTGTCTTCTTAAAATTCTTTTTGGTGGACCTACGGGGAATCGAACCCCGACCTCTTCCATGCCATGGAAGCATAATACCATTTTACTATAGGCCCAAAATATCTGCCATTACATATCAATTGTAAACAATTTTACAAAGAAGTCAACACTTGACACTGATATTTTAAAAATGTATAATCCATAAATAAGAAGAATTCATACTTTTCATACTAAACATACTTTCTTTATGAAAAAAAATAAATCGCGCAAGCTTATGCCCCATGCTTTTTACGGCATGACAACCATAGGCGAACGAGGACAGGCGGTTATACCGCAGGAGGCAAGGGAGAATATGTCATTACATAAAGGGCAAAAACTCCTGGTATTCGGGTTATCTGACGACTTGATAATACTATTAAAAGCTGACTATATACAAGATATAGCCAAGGGCATGGAGGAACGGCTTAAAACCATTCAAAATATAATTAAAAATTCTAATAAGTAAAATATTATGAAAATTACAAAAATCTTAAAAAGTAAAATATTTTGGTTTGTAATAATAATTGTAGGAATAGGAGGGACGTATTTTTTCACTCGCGGAAAAGAAATTCAAAATATTGAATTTTCCGTTGCGAAAAAAGGAAATGTTGTTCAAGAGGTTGACGTAACCGGGAAAATAAAACCAGCGGAAAATATTGATCTTTCTTTTGAAAAAAGCGGGAAAGTTGTTTTTGTGGGTTTTAAGGTAAATGATAAAATTTCAGCCGGACAAATAATAATGCGTTTAAACGACGCGGAGATACTTGCGCAATATAACCAATCGCTCGCGTCCGTGGAAAGCGCAAAGGCGCTTGCGCTCCAATATGAAGCATCGCTTGATTCCCAAAGGGCAAAGCTTAACGAAATAAAAGGAGGTTCAAGGCCGGAAGATATAACAGTCAAGCGCACCGAGCTGGAAAATGCGAAGCAAACACTTTCAAATTATTACAACGAAGTTAAATCAAAACTCCAATATGCCTACAATCTGACCGGCGAGGCCGTAAAAGTAAAAACATCGGCAATGTTTTATGGATCAAAAGCCGCGGGGTTTAAACTTTCATATTCCACGTGCGATTCCGACGCGCAATCAAAAGCGGAAAATTATCGCCTGACAAGCGAAACGGAATTTGAAATATGGCTGACAGAAATCAACCAGACAGATACTGCATCGCAAACCTCTCTTGATTCAGCCTTATTAACATCAAAGACTCATCTTGCTATTTTTCAGACCTTTCTTGAAGCCCTTACCACCACATTGACTGTTGGATGCAATATTACAAACTCTTCGCTTGACGGGTATAGGACCAATGTCACGACGTCCCGATCAAATATTGTTACGGCGCTTGATACCATTCTCACGCAACAAAATTATATTTCATCTCAAAAAATAACCGCGCAAAAAACCGAAGATGAATTGAATTTAAAACTCGCCGGCTCTACTTTGGAAGCAATCGCCTCGCAGGAAGCAGTAGTGAAACAGGCGGAAGCAAATCTTAAATCGCAGACTGCGCAAATAAAATACGCGCAGGCAAACGTGCAAAATCTCCTTGCTCAAATGTCAAAAAATGTAATGCTTGCGCCCATGAGCGGAATTGTAACAAAGATTGATCCAAAAGTCGGTGAAATAATAGTGGCAAATACCCCCTTGGTCTCCATAATATCCGAGGCGGAGTTTGAAATTGAGGCAAATGTGGCAGAAGTGGATATTGCAAAAATTAAAATTAATGATGCTGCGAAAGTAACTCTTGATGCCTATGGCGAAGATGTTCTTTTCCCGGCCCATGTCAGAATGCAGGATCAGGCCGAAGTTATGATAGAAGGAGTTCCGACATATAAAGTTACTTTGCAATTTGACCAAAAAGACGAAAAAATTAAATCCGGAATGACGGCAAATATCACCATCACGACCGCTAAAAGAGAAAATATAATTGTTGTGCCTCAAAGAGCAATAATCACCAAGGGTGCTGAAAAAATAGTAAAAATACTGGCAGAAGACGACCTTGCGAATCAAAAAAACGCAATTCAAGAAATTAAAGTTGCGGTCGGCCTCAAGGGCTCTGACGGAAATATTGAAATACTGGATGGGGTAAAAGAAGGGGATAAAGTAATCACATTTATGAATAGCAAATAAATTTTGCGCATATGCCAAACCCCATCATTCAAATAAAAAATTTAAAAAAAATATACGCATCGGGAGACGCAGAGACAAAAGCGCTGGACGGAGCGACTTTTGATATTGAAAAAGGGGAGTTTGTCGCTATTATGGGACCGTCCGGATCCGGGAAATCCACGCTTTTGCATCTTTTAGGATTTCTCGATAATCCGACATTTGGAAAATACAAATTTGAAGGAAAAGATATTGAATCATATACCGAAGACGAAAAAGCAATGGTGCGCAACGAGCGGATGGGATTTGTTTTTCAGGCGTTCAATCTTCTTCCCAGAACATCGGTTTTGGAAAATGTTAAACTTCCGCTTTTTTATTCAAAAATCAAAGAATCTCTATGGAATGACATGGCAAAAAAATCCATAGAAAGCGTAGGCCTTACGCACCGCTTAAGCCATGAGCCGTCGCAATTATCCGGAGGCGAAAAGCAAAGAGTGGCAATTGCGCGCGCGCTCGTACTCAACCCCAATGTGATTTTTGCGGACGAGCCGACCGGAAATCTGGATTCAAAATCAGGAAAATCCATTATGGATATATTTATAAAATTGAATAACGAGAATAAACACACTATTATTCTTATTACGCATGAAACCAATACGGCACAGCACGCAAAAAGAATAATCATGCTTCGAGACGGGCAGATCGAAAGCGATACTATAGTGAAACATCGTCAGATTAATAGTGAATTTTTGAAATAACAATTATGAAATTCATCTATGCCACGACAGCCGCGCTGAAAAGCCTGAAAAAAAATAAATCCAGAACCATGCTCACGATTTTAGGAATTGTCATAGGCATCATGTCCATCATCCTTATCGTATCCATAGGCGAAAGTACCCGCGATCTTATAGTCCAACAGGTTGAAGGGTTGGGATCCAAAACAATTATTATAATCCCGGGGCGCGAGCCAAAGGGAATGTCTGATGCGGCGCAGATATTCAGCGATTCTCTTAAACAAAAGGATTACGAATCTTTGATAAAAAAATCCAATGTCCCTTCCATCTCCCTGGCAACCCCTATAATTTTTGGCGCGGAAACCGCAAGCTATGGAAACGAGCTGTATCGCGCTATAATTTTTGGAACATCGGAAAACGCCGTTGATATTTTTGATGTATACCCCGCGCAAGGATATTTTTTCACCCAAGAAGATGTAAAGGCAATGGGCGATGTGGCGGTTATCGGATCCAACGTGAAAGAAAAACTTTTTGGCGAATCGGACGCGTTGGGAAAAAAAATTAAATTAAAAAATAAAAGCTACCGCGTAGTTGGTGTTTTAAAACAAAAAGGCCAAGTGTCCTTTTTTAATTTTGATAAAATAGTAATCATTCCCTATACAACAGCGCAAAGCTATGTATTCGGCATCCACTTTATCCATAGAATCATAGCAAAAGCGCAAGATGACGCCAACATCAACGACACCATTGAGGATATACAAATCACACTGAGAAATAATCATAATATCACCAATCCCGAAAAAGACGATTTTTTTATTCAAACGCAGGAAAATATTGTAAAAAGCCTGGATGTTATCACAAATATTTTAACTCTATTCCTTGTTGCCGTGGCATCCATTTCGCTTATTGTGGGCGGAATAGGAATTATGAATATCATGCTTGTATCCGTCACCGAAAGAACGCGCGAAATAGGTTTGAGAAAAGCATTAGGAGCAACGCGAAAAAATATTCTTTCTCAATTTCTTTATGAAGCAATAACGCTTACATCTACCGGCGGTATAATAGGAATACTATTAGGAACCGCTCTTTCGCTTTTGGCAACTTTTGCAATCAGTTTTTATATGTCGTTATCATGGCAATTTACTTTTCCTATTCAGGCCGCAATCCTGGGCTTTATGGTATCCGCATTGGTCGGGCTATGTTTTGGCTTATATCCCGCCTTCAAGGCTTCTAAAAAAAGCCCCATTGAAGCGCTTCACTATGAATAAAATATATTTATGAAATTGCTGCATAGTATAAAAATTGCGTCTAAAAGTCTGATATCGCATAAAGCGCGGTCGTTTCTTACAATTTTAGGAATTGTCGTTGGCATCACTTCCATTATTTTAATATTGTCTTTAGGGCGCGGCGCGCAAAAACTTATTTTATCGGAAATTGAAACCATGGGATCAAATACGATATTTGTCTCGCCCGGCCGCGAACCCCAAGGTCCAAGCGATATGGCCGAAGCGTTCTCAAATACGCTCAAAGAAAAAGACGTCAAGGCGCTTTTAGTTAAATCAAACGCTCCCGCTATCAAAACGGTCATGCCCTTTGTCATAGGCGCTGACTCAATATATTATGGGAACGAATCGTATCGAATATCCATATATGGCGTAACCGAACATATGGCAAAACTTTTTAATATTAATGTGGAAGAAGGCGAATTCCTTACTGCAGATGATATACAAGATGAAACTGCTGTTGTGATTTTGGGAACCAAGGTGCGGGAAAAACTTTTTGGGCTTGATGATCCTATAGGAAAAAAAGTAAATATTAAAAATAAAAATTTTCGGGTAATCGGATTTCTCCCAAAAAAAGGCCAGGTGTCGGTGTTCAATCTTGACGACACGGTGCTTATGCCCTATACAACCGCGGAAAATTATCTTGGTATAAAGCGTTACGACAGCATAATTATTGAAGCTACATCAGAGAATGAAATAGCAAGAACCGTAAGAGATATTGAAATCACTCTTCGTGAGTCACACGATATTATTGATCCGACAAAAGATGATTTTTATGTTGACACGCAGGCAGATTTGCTTGAACGTCTGAATATTATTACCAATACCATGACGCTTCTTCTTATGTGCGTGGCGGCCATTTCCCTGATTGTGGGCGGAGTTGGAATTATGAATATCATGCTTGTGTCGGTAACGGAAAAAACACAGGAAGTGGGCCTGCGAAAATCCATGGGCGCCACCAATTCCAACATCTTAGTGCAATTTCTTTTTGAATCAGTGATACTCACAGGAATTGGAGGAGCTGTTGGAGTTTTTTTCGGCTGGCTTTTTTCGTTTTTGGCGTCTATAATTTTGAACGACTATGCCCCGGGATGGAAATTTAATTTCCCCCTGTCTGCCGTATCTCTTGGTTTTGGGGTATCGTTTCTTGTTGGTTTAATATTTGGAATTTATCCGGCCCGCAAAGCTTCCTTAAAAAGCCCGATCGAAGCCATGCGGTCTGAATAAAATTTCCAACCTGCCTTGCCGGCAGGCAGGTTCCCAATTCCCAATGAAATGCCTGAATGCCAAATAATTCTTTATCATTTATATAATTAAAAAAAAATTATGAAAAAAAATCAAGTATATTTTGCAGGCCCCATTCGTGGCGAAAGAATATTGCCTGAAACTTTAATAGAGCTCGCCAAATACATAAAAAATCATCTTGGCTATCCGATTCTGAATGATCATGTCGGCCAAAAGGATCCTATCGGATACCAGGCAAAAAAACTTGGCAAGCCAAAAGGCCAGGTGCTCCCGGCAGAAATTGAGCGGTACGACATAAGGCTTTTAGACAAGGCAACGCATTTCATTGCTGAAATTTCTTCAGGCTCAACCGGTACCGGCCGTGAAATTGAGTACGCGCGCACCAAAGGAAGTTTTGGAAAAATTCCGGCCAAAGTGCTTTGTCTATACGCAAAGGATCGTGAATTTTACGCATCGCCGTTTGTCCGCGGTATGACTCCGGCTGATTATCCCAATGTCACCATTAAATCTTACGAGGATTTGGAAGAAGCAAAACTTTTGATAAAAGAGTTTCTCATGTCATAATTTTTGTAATTAAAAAACTTGAAAAAATATTTTTTCAAGTTTTTTAATTGTCTTTTATTTCTTTCTCAGCACCGACTCAATTATCATATCCAAAAGCCTTGGAAAAGATATGCCTTCAAAAAGCGCTTCCTGTGGCAACAGGCTTGTTGGGGTCATTCCTGGTATGGTATTGGTTTCAAGAACATAAATATCGTCGTCCGATACTATCATGTCGGTACGCGACATTCCAGAACATCCCAAAATTGTATGCGCTTTTAGCGCTATGGCCTGAATTTTTTCTATAATTTCTTTTTCCATTCTTCTCCAAAATCCAAAACGCCGCACGTGACTTCTCGTCCGACAATAAAATCCTGCGCGATAATAATATTGCTATTAAAAAATGCCGATTCTATCGCTCCCTGTAAATCTTCCGGTTTTTTTACCATGCTTACTCCGACACTGGATCCGGAATCAGCGGGCTTAATAACGCACGGAATGCCAACGGATTCCAATAGCCCCTGGACGGTACCGTCTTCTCCGAACTTTCCGTGCATGGCTATAAGCGCCACGTCGATTTTATTTTCACTTGATTTCATCTGATCAATGACCCGGCCAGCTTCTATAATCGCTAAACTTTTTTCTCCTGCGGATTGATTTCCGGACACCGATTCTATATTATCCCGATCGGATAAAAGCCATTTCCCGTCCTTCCCTATGGTGACCGACGAAATAGCATATTTTTTTTATCCAATGAATTCAAAATTTGCTTTCCCGTGGAAAGCGACACCTCGTACTCATCCGAAGGCCCGCCCATAAGCACAATGATATTTATTTTTTTGTCCTGCATACAATAATTTAATGTATATGTTTATGATATATTTCAATCAGAATTATTATTATTAAAAGTACGACCCAAGACACAGCCATGGCCCAAAATGGCCAAGCCCAAGCATCTGAAAAACCATCAATCTGATACTGTAGAGGATACAAAGGGCTTACGGACCATTCGCCCGTATGGGAGAATAAATCAAAAAAAATGTGCGAACAATATGCCAATAAAGCCATCACAGGAAGTTTAAAATACTTTATAATGAAATAAATTACGATAAGCGCTAAAAAAATACTATGAAAAGCATCGCTTGCCGCTGACAAAAAATAATGAAACTCGCGAAATCCAATCCAATCAGTATCAAGCGCTATGCCAAAGGGTCTGCTATTGAAAATGCCCAAATAAATATAGGTAAATGCCGCCGGCGCGTCCGGCAATATGGAAAAAAAAATAATCCAAAAATTATTCATCTTTGAATTATTCGGCGATGACGCTATGGCTCGTCCGATTAATGCATGGCTGACGATATCCATACAAATATTTTATTTATTTACAATAAATTCTACCATCACATATATAATCCAAAAAATCAAAAGCAGATAGCCTTCTTTTTTTGAAAGCACGCGGCCCGAGCGCATAAATTTAAATAAAATAAAAGCAGCCGCAACCATAAAAAACCCAGTTACATATATTATCTTCATGGGAAAATAAAAAGGACTTATCAGGGCTATTACTCCCACGACCAATGTTGCGTCAGCCAAAACGGTTCCCAATATATCGCCAACCGCCAAGCCATCGTCTTTTTTCCCAGCCGATTTTAAAGAAAAAAATAGCTCCGGCATTGTTGTTCCAAGTCCCACAATAAGCATTCCGATAAGGATTGGATTTATAGAAAAAATACTAGCTAATCTAAGCGCGGATTCAACAGTATAATGAGATCCAGCCAAAAGCATGATCATTGCGACAATAAGAAAAAAAATGTTTTTATATTCAAATTTTTTGTGACCTCTTGAAACCTGCGCGTGTTGGTTATTTTTAAATATAGCACAGTAAAAAACCACGCCAACCATTATCAAAATAATTCCTTCCAACTGTGAGAAATAGCCGTCAAAACCAAGTATGAGAGGCAATAAAAGAAAAAATGGGTATAGACGAAGATTTTTTAAAACCCTGCTTTCTATCTTTATCCCTCTTCCAACGGATATTATAATAATGGCAAAAACCAAGGTCAGATCAGCGACATTAGACCCAAGCAATGTGCCAAGCCCAAATGACGGCACACCCCGAAGAGCTGAATTTATGGATACCAATGTTTCAGGTAAAATTGAAATAAACGCAACAACGATGAAACCTATTATATATTTTGAAATACGAAAACTCTCCGCAAGCCTGGCTGAATATTTTGTTGCCAAAGTCGCGCCCTTAATAACAAAAAATAACGATGCAATAAATATAAAAAAATTTAGAGCCATGGTAAATAATATTTATTTTTATATTAGGCTTTTTCAATACATTTTATATCTCTAAACTGATACATTCTATTATATTCGGTAAATATGGACCTGGGCGGAATCGGACCGCCGCCTCTACAATGCGAATGTAGCGTAATACCACTTTACTACAGGCCCAAATTGCCCTCACTCTGAGTTGCACAGAGATCCTCGGCTTAGGAGTCCGTCGCTCTATCTTCTTGAGCTATGAGGGCGCTTGCCCGCTTTTGCGGGTATCTATTTTCACTGCCATTTGATAAAATAATAATAGATGATTTTTCTCTTTTTGTAAACAAAAATGTGATGCGAATCTACGAATAGCATGCGAATACGGCGAATAACAGTAGAAGGGGTTTACAAATTATTAAAAGTATGCTATGCTATAATGTTAATTACATTATATATTTATGCCTCAAATACCATTGGATGGATTGAATATAATAAAAAATGAGCCCGAAAAACCTTTAAAAAAATATATGAAGGGGGCTGAACCGTTTTTCCATAATGCCAATTCTGACATTGGTATTTTATTGCTTCATGGTTTTACGGCATCACCGTACCAATTCAAAGAACTCCGAGAAAAGCTTGCGCAGAAAAATATCACCACCTACGCGCCGGTAATCGCCGGCCACGGCACAACTCCGGAAGATTTAATGGCCACAACAATTGGCGACTGGATTGAATCCGCCCAAAACGCATATAATTTTTTAAAAGAAAAATCAAAATTTATTGTTATTATCGGCAGTTCATTCGGAGGCAACCTTGCTTATCATTTGGCTGTAAAAAATGATGATGCCCTTAAAGGAATAGTTTCGCTTGGAACTCCTGTATATTTACGCTGGCATAGAATTATCATAGCGAGAACTATTGTATACGGTTGGATGAAAAAATTCTATAAAAAACAAAGCGCCAATTACAAGCCAAGCTATACGGATGCTCCTGAAGTTGTATCGTATCCCGTAATTCCTATCTCAAGTTTAAAAAATTTATTAAATTTTCTAAAATATTTTACACTCCCTGGATTAAAAAATATTACAACCCCGACTCTTATCATCCAGGCCAACCAGGACCCGGTAGTGAATCCAAAAAGCGCGCAACATCTCCATCAATACCTTGGAAGCCAGCATAAAAAAGTATATTGGATGGAAGGAAATTTTCACGCGCTTGATGAGCCTTCTAAAAAACAAGAAATTTTTGATGTGATTTATACATTTATTGACGAAGTAACTAAAAAAAACGGCAATAATAATTTATGAAGCCAACCATACATCAGACAATCATAGAAGTTGCGCAAAAATATCCAAATAAAATCGCGCTATATTATAAAAAAGGAGGAAGCTATGTCGGCATAACCTATAAAGAACTTCGTAGGCAAATTTTTAATTTTTCAAGCACTCTTTTGGGGCTTGGCGTAGAGCGCGGCGACAGAGTTGCGATACTTTCATCTAACCGGCCGGAATGGGTTGTAAGCGATCTTTCTATTATGAATATCGGAGCCGTGGTGGTTCCGGTGCATGTTACTTTAAGCCCCAAACTCATCCAGCACATTCTTAATGATTCAGGATCAAGAATACTTATTATCAATAACCAGCTTCAGCTCAATAAGGTGCTTCTTATTGAAAAAGAAGTTCCCAGCCTTAAAAAAATCATATATATGGACATTGATAACCCCGATGTTCCAATTTCCAAGCCCTTGCTTTTTTGGGAAGATTGTATAAAAATTGGAAAAAAACAAGGATTAACTCCGAAATATGAGCCCCACCACAATGATATCGCAACTATTGTATATACATCCGGAACAACCGATAATCCCAAGGGTGTCATGCTTTCCCATTATAATATTTTATCCAACGTGCGCGCGGCCATTGATTATATTCCAATATTTAATAAAGATATATTTCTATCTTTTTTGCCGCTCTCCCATATACTGGAAAGAACCACGGGATACTACGCGCCGCTCTCCCGCGGCTGTTCTATAGCGTACGCGGAAAATATAAAAACATTGCCGCAAAATTTTAAAGAAATCCGTCCAACAATTCTTATTTCTGTTCCGCGAATATTTGAAAAATTGTTTGACGCTATCTGGGAACGGGTTAAAAAAGGCAATAAACATACGCGTGAATTTTTTGTCTGGGCGCTGAAACAAGATAGCCGCGGATGGAAGCATTGGATTTCCGATATTATAATTTTCAGAAAAATTCGCCGATCAATGGGCGGAAGGCTTCGGCTCACTTTTTCAGGAGGAGCTACACTGAATCCAAAACTCGCAAAATTTTATGATCGAATCGGCATAAAAATCTACGAAGGATATGGCTTAACTGAAACATCTCCGGTAGTAAGCGTAAACAGAGAGGGGAAAAAACGCCTTGGAAGCGTTGGGCAGCCATTGATGGGAGTTGATGTAAAAATTACGCCTGATAAAGAAATTCTTGTCCGCGGCCCGAATATTATGAAGGGATATTTTCAAAAAGAAGGCGCTACAAACCAAGCGCTGGATGAGTATGGCTGGTTCCACACGGGTGATCAAGGTTTTATAGACAGCGAAGGCTTTCTTTTTGTCATTGGACGAAGCAAGGACATGTTATGTTTATCAACAGGAAAAAATGTATGGCCTGAAGTGGTTGAAAACGCCCTCAACGGCGACCGTTATATAGCCCAATCCATGATTATAGGAAATAAACGGCCATACCTGACTGCCGTTGTCATTCCCCGCATTATTGAGCTTAAAGATTATGTGAAAGAAAAACACATCACATATGATGATCTTGATGAGCTTTTAGAAAAACCGGAGATTATTCAGCTTTATCGCGAAAGGATAGACCGCGCAACACAAGACTTTGCCATAAATGAAAAAATTGTTCGGTTTGTTTTAATAAAAAATGAATTCCAGCAAAAAAAAGATGAATTAACCCCGACATTAAAACTCCGGCGCGAAGTGATTTTCCATAAATATGAAAAAGAAATTGAAAAAATGTACCAGAAGAGTTAGGTTTTAGGTGATAGGTTATAGCTTATAGAGGCGGGGGAAACCCGCCTTTTATAAATTATTTTTTTGCACGCACCCGCTTGCAAAAATTTATTATGTCAGATATAATTTGAAAGTGTTTTGGTTCTTTGGCAAGCAGAATACGGAAGGAGCATTATATGCCAAATGTATTTCATCCGCTGGAAAATGATCGTTTGAAAAAAAAATCAACAAGTGCAACCGCGATTGTAACTATTGTAGCAATTATAATCGTCCTTGGAGCGCTTGCCTATTTCTGCTTCTTCTGATAAAAAAAATTCCCCCGTGGACATGCCCAAGGGGGATTTATTCTTAAATTAAATTGACAAACTTTTTATTATTCAGTAGAATGATTCATTGTCGGTTCTTTAAAACTAGGCATAAAAAACAAAGGAGGTAGACGGTGTTTGATGTATCGCATCAAAGGGTGATTCATATTCACTCAAATGGCAAGCCGCACAGAGTACATCCGATAAAGCATTTTCCTACGTCCGTTCTTGTAGAACCGAATAGCGGAAAATTTTTCATGTCGTACTGGCGCCTTGCCAAAAAAAGAGGAGAACGCCGCCAAAGGGCTTTTAGGGAATATCCGGATGTATATTCGCTTTTCCGTTCTCTTGTCCAGACGAACGAATCAACAAAACGAAAACGCATCCCGACCTTGGAAGATTTGAGAACAGAATGTATTGATATCAATGTCCACGCTGGCACGATATCGGCCGCGGACAACGGCGCGATTGCCCAAGCCAAAAAATCCATGGCAAAAATTCTCGAACGGCTTGAAAACGCAAAAACCATTGAGCTGAAAGAGGCAAATGAGCAGCTGGAATGCGCCATAGTTTTCCGAGATTCCAAAAACCGGCTCAATGTCGGGGTTGTGTGCGCGCGCCTTGTTGCTGCGCGAAACCGTCTCAAAGAGCGGATGGAAAATATTTTGTATTGGCTCAACCGGTATTCGGAATGGAGCGAAGCAATTTCCATTTTCCTTGCATTTCATCGCAGATACCTGCCCCGCTTGGAAACCCGGCTCGCAGAACTGCACCGCGATGTCCTGGAACTTGAATTTCGCAGAAGCAATACCGATAGAATTGTTCGTTTCATTGAACGCATAATTACTGAAATTCAAAATCTGAAATTCCTCGGCGGTTGGCGCAATTGGGCGCTACAGTGCACGAAAGATCTGAATATGGCAATTCAATTCGTGCGTGAGGGGGCAACAGATGCTGCCGCCCAATCACTGAGAAAAGTCATACAGGCGACACAGCTTAAACTCATCCAATATGAAATTCATGAATTGCTCATGCAAATAGATTTGGATCAGATAGAAAAAATACAAAATGCTCCCGATCACATCAAAGCTATCCAAGCCATAGAAAAAACTCTGGATTCCATTGATGAAACTGATTTTCGCACCCCGGTCATAGACAAATTGCGAGAAAAGCTCTCGGCAGCGGCCGCGCTCCTTGCAAAAAATATGAAACCAAAAGACAAAAAAGAAATGAAGGATTATCTTCGTTTCGCATATCAGATGATCTGATGGTTCGTACGGCGCTTGGAAAAAACCAAGCGCTTTTTTTTGACTTTTTTCATATTTTTTGCTAATATTTTGTAATATTTATTTGCACTTTAAATTCCAAAAAAAGGAGTATATAATATGCCAAGCCAATTAAGCGCGATACTGCTATATACCGTACTTTTTATTACCCTGGCTGGAATCTTTTCTATTGTCCTAAGTCGCCTTGAAAAAACCAAACAAAAAAATATTGTTATCCTGCCTCTAAAACCGCCAAGACCCCCGGCAATATCTCATACCATGGCATTGCTAAAACCAAAACCGCCCGTACAATCGGCTCATGCCCAACCGCCTATTGGCGAATAATGGCATACAAGCGCTCGAAAAATTTTCGTGCGCTTTTTTTATTTTTCCCCTCTCCCTTGGTGGGAGAGGGCAGGGAGAGGGGGATTGCCACTACAAAAAAATAAAAAAATTTGCTATGATACAAACAATATAATGCATGCATGTATGACATCAAAAAAACAATTTTGGTTATCCTTTTTTATCATTCTTGCATTGGCGATGATAACACGGCTTATTTTTCTTGATCTTCGGCCGCTTCATCACGATGAGGGCAATAATTATTTTTTTACCCAGCAGATTTTTGAAACAGGCAAATACATATATAACCCGCTGAATTACCACGGGCCTTTGTATTTTTTTGCCATTTTCATTTCATTTCTCGCGCTTGGAATTTCGGAATTTTCCCTGCGCCTTCCGGCCGCCATTTTCGGCATCCTTGCCATTCTTACGCCATTCGTTTTCATAAAGGGCAATAATAAGAAATGGATCTTCCCATCGCTTTTTCTCATCGCGTCGCCCTCGTTTATGTATTATTCAAGATACTCCATACATGAATCAGCGCTTGTGCTATTCAGTATTTTTCTGGTAATTATCACAACACGTTTTTTAGAAGAAAAAAAATTAGTATACCTGCCGTATATCGGGCTTGCAACGGCTCTTATTTTCGCGACAAAAGAAACCGGCATACTTTCCATAGCAATTGTCTTTTTTATTTGTATTTTGAATTTCAAAAATCTCCGGCGAATGGAATGGAAAAAAAATTATATCATGATCCTTGGCGCCGTTTATGCATTTTTGATTTTGTACATTGCGTTTTTTACATGGTTTTTTATGGATATCCATGGCATTGTCAGGTCATTTGAGGCGTATGTGCCGTGGATGCAAAGAAGTGTGAGTGAAACAGGGCACATTAAGCCTTTTTATTATTATATAAAACTCATTACGCTTTACGAGGCGCCACTTCTTGTTATATCGCTATGCGGGCTTGCAATGTATTTTTTTACTAAAACAAAAAATGCTTATATAAAAAATTTTTCCATATACACAATCTTGCTCTTATTACTGTATAACTTTATACCATACAAAATGCCGTGGATCGTAATTAATATTACAGCCCCCCTATGCATTATCGCGGGGCTTATTATTGAAAACATTTCCAATAAAAAAATAAGGGCATCTTTAGGAGCCTTATCCATTATCACTCTTTTAGGATTTTCAGTGTATCTTAATTTTATGCGCCCGTGGCAGGAAGATAATCTTTACGCCTATGTGCATACATACGCAAGTGCGATTTCAATGGTTAAAGAAATTAATTCCATATATACGAATGATTCAAAAATCCTCATAGCTTCAAAAGAATACTGGCCTTTGCCGTTTTATTTCCATAAAAAAGCCGTGCAGTACCAAAACGATGTAACATCTCTACGTATACAAGATTATCCTGATTTTAATATTTTTATTATACAGGATGACATTTTCACCAAATCCGAATTTCCCGAAGGATATTTTTCAAAAAAATATGAGTTGCGCTCAGGAGCAACCCTATACCTTGTTGCTAAAAAAACTTTCGAGAATGTTGAAAAAAACTAAACGTTTATAAATTGCATTTCCAGTAGCCATTAGCATCTATTATTTGCTCTATGGTAACAGTTTGAATTTTTGCGGAAATTGTATTTCCGGCAATTTTTGGATCATCCGGCACAATGTAATAAACAGGCGCTATTACCTGATACGGCAAAAGACCCATCAGATACATATCAAGCGCTGCAAAGGGTTTTTCTTGGGAATTATCCATGAGCGATGTTAGGGACGTAAATGTCCCGTTTTTATTTTCCTGCCAGCCGCTTCCGCCCAAAGGAGAAATAAATCCCGCGTAAAAACTCCAATGCAATTCGTCCGGTTTTCGCAAAAGAGAAGAATCCATTTCACCCTTTTCGTTTTTAAATTGTATAGAGCCGCTCCACTGGTGAAGCATTTCATGCAAAAGTATATTCATAACGCGCGTAGAGCCCCGGGGATCGGAAAAATCATAATCATTAATATTATTCATCACAATTATCCCTTTCAGTTTTCCTTGGGATCCGTATATTTCATCCGCCTCAAGCATATTCATCCCTATTCCCTCAACCCTGCTTGATACTTGGGTAAAATGAGCCTGTTCGTCATTATTTATTTTAAAATCACCAAATATTACTAAAAAATCAAATATATCCGGCCGGGTTTCATAAAATGTCTGGGCAATTTCATCAAGCGCCAAATTCGCGACCTTATCATTTTTATTAATAAAATACCCATCTTCTTTGAGCGTTGCCACCGGATACGCTGTATCAATGGATGATAATTTATTTGTAGCCCAAGAAAAATATTGCGGAAACGCTTCCTGGACATATTGTATTTTTTCCACTTCTTCATATGAAGGCGAAGACGCGTTTGATAAAAATATAAATCCCGCTTTCAATTTTTTATTTTCGCAATCGTAATTCCTTGTCTTTGGTCGTAAAAAAATATTATTAATGTTATCATCAACGCCCGTTATGGGTCTCTTACGGCTGTAATATAAAGCATTGCCATAAACAACATCATTAAGAGAATAACCATTTTTAAGTATTGCCTCAATATTTTCAAATGGACGGATTATATTATCCGTTTTCCAATAGTATCCGGGCTCAGAGTTTATTTTATAAATTATGCTATCGGGAATATCATATGAATTTTTGATAGAATCGCCGATAGTATAATTTTCAAAAAATACTTCGGGAATATCAACGATTTTCTTTTCCCAATTCTTCCCGTATATATCCATCGCGACCGCGTAATCATCTATATGGCGCAACACCCCTCCTTCTTCCACCGCGTATACGCTTGGATTACTGGGCACCTTGATAAGGTGGGTCCCCGGTCGTATCGTGACATTTTTTCCCAAAGGAACTTGCGAAATAAATTCATCCGACATGGTAACAATTTTAGAAAAATCATCTCCGTACCAGCTTTTATAGGTAATAAAATTTGGAAAAGCGTGGCGCGATTTATCACCATTGAGAAAGTATACTGCGGGACTATTCTTAGATTTTACAAGCTGAATAGAAGCATGGGCTGTCGGGATCATGGCAACAAAAAAAAGAAAGCCAAAAAATAACAATAACCTTCTTTTCATAAAATATAAATTAATAAATAATAAATCACGAAATAAGTTATACTTAATTCTTAACCTGCCTGCCGGCAGGCAGGTTCATAATTCTTGATTCTCTATACTATTTCAATTCCTTCTCCTGTTTTACAATTAACGAATAGGTCTCTTTATCTAAAATGTAAAGCCTGCCAGCTGAATTTTTTATCCAATAAAAATTCCCCTGGTCATCCTTTTTCGCAAGCTCAAGTATGGTCGGGGTCGTGGACGCGGTTATTTCAATTTTTGTGTCAAAATCGGAAAATGTGCTGGTCTCATCCGGTATTTGCGCTGCGGTAATTTTTGTAACTCTATTGAGTAGATCATCGATTTTCGCCTGGTTCGCCCATCGCCCGTTCACTCTGTACGCATCGCCCGACTTGGCGATTTCCGTTTTAAAATCTTTCGTAGTTATACCCACCTTTTGCACAAGCGCCTTATCAGTCTTTTCCACCAAAAGGCTTACCCACTGGTTTGCCAAAACAGACGGCTTGAAATTATTTAAAACAAATATTCTTTTTTCATCCTGCCTGAGGAGATACACAACCCCGCTATTGATATTCTTTGTCCCCAAGATAATCTTTCCTAACACCTTGTCATTGTTTTTTAAAATAAATATTTCATTTGTATCATCATCCAAACCGTATTCTTTTATATCACCCATATTTATTGAGGCAACCGATGCCAATATTCCGTCTTCAAGGCTCGTAATAAAATCCGAGATTTCATTTTCAAGCGTGGGATAACCCCTCATAACCCATGTAGTGCCTTGCTTTTGAATATCAAAAGTATTTCCGGGTATTTTTATATTAACATTGTTTATCTCATCAACGCTGAAATTTATTAATTTTTTATTTTCAACAATTTCCATTGCAACTCTACCGTCCCTATATTTTTGCCAGCCATAGAGCGCCACAAGAACCAAAAGAATTGCTATAAGAATATATGTGCTTTTCTTATTCATATGAGATATTAATATTAAAATTTACAATAAATTTATATATATCGTTCCCGCGCTTTTTTACCATCATGCTTGCGCTTGAAATACGCAATACCTCCCACCAAAAGCGATAAAACCGCGCCTGCCAAAATATTTCCGT
>Ga0209211_10005883_pt1 | contig 18069 bp, 27 predicted proteins | sample RifGroA2_FD_183992 | JGI IMG/M metagenome (GOLD analysis project Ga0209211, IMG submission 183992) | Groundwater microbial communities from Rifle, Colorado, USA - Groundwater A2 (SPAdes) (version 2) | ecosystem: Environmental > Aquatic > Deep subsurface > Groundwater | place: Rifle, Colorado... | reverse complement strand
TGGGGATAAAAGCGGTAAAAACTTTTTGTAAACTGTCAGCAGAATGCAGTGAATTGGTAACCAAATTATCTTTACATTACCGGTTATCGGCCCGGGCCCACGTTAAACTAATCAAAGTCGCAAGGACGATTGCCGATTTGGCAGGCGACGACAATATTTTACCGACTCATTTATTGCAGGCCGTCAGATTCCGCCAAACAGGGACTATTTCCGGTTAAGATCTTTTCTGACTGTGCCGTACCATTCGGTTAAAATTTCTTTAACCAAATCTTTGCTTCCTAAACCTAGGGCCAGTCCTAATCCCAGCGAGAGCATAGCGATAGTTCCGGTAATCAGGGTGTTGATAAAATTGGCGGCAATCCCCAGTTCCGAAATCGCGGCCAGTGTCGCGAAAATCATCACGATCCAGCTGGCGAGTTTTCCTAAGAACCGGGAAAAGGAAACCGCGACCGAACTGACCGCGCCTTTTACCAAACTTTCTACCAATCCAGCCAAAAGAACTCCGGCCAATAAAACTATAGCGGCCGAAAAAACCTTGGGCATATAAGCTAGGATATTATTTAAAACCTGGGAGACTGTAGACAGTCCCAGAATATTGACCGCGGCAATAAAGAAAATAAAAATAGTCAGCCAGCGGACGGTACTGCCCAGAATGTCTTCGATTTTTCCTCTGATTTCGGCCTTTTTCAAAAATGAATCCACGGCGGTTCCGGAAATCAGGGCGTTTAATTTAACCGCGCCCAAAATCTTAGACACTAAAAATTTCAGCCAGGCTCCGACCAGCCAACCGATAATCAGGACTAAAATTGCCCCTAAAAGATTGGGAATAAATATTGCCAGGCGGCTTAAAACAGAAGATCCGGCAACAACGATGGCATCCTGCCAATTAGAAATATTTTCAGGCATTTTTTATCACCCCCGATCTGTTTAATTTATTATACAGTGTTAACTAATTGAGTAATAATTAAAGACCCCCAAAAGGTTAAATGATTTAAATTTATAGGAAATTAAAGGAATTTAGGGGAAATTAGGGGATAGGGTGGATAAGGAAAACAAGCTTTATCGAGATTTGCAAAAAAATTAGAACCGAATTGCGCAAAGGTTAGCTTGCCTCGCTGGAGTTTACCCTGAGCGAAGTCGAAGGGTTATTTTTTGCGCGCGCGATTTTTTGCTCGGCTACTGCCGAGCATTTAAGGAAAATTAATCACAGACCGGAAACACCTCTATAACTTTTCCGTTCTCTATCTTTACAGATCCGCCTAAGGAAAAACAATTCGGAATACTATTTTGTTTACAAATTCCGCTTTTTGGTGGAATGATTAAGGAGAAATCTGAATTTCCGCTATAAAATGCTTCTCGACCTAATTGTTCCTCAGCAAACTCTTTCCGGTTATCGAAGTCTAAATAACATATTCCGGATAAACATTCATTACCCGAATCGCAGGATTTTTCGCCATCGCTAAAAACATTAGCACAGAAGGGGGAACCAGAGAAACCAAGAGTTGTAAACATTTTATTTGGTCCTTTACATCCGGCTTGTACTATTTTCCTGGCCGCCGGTAAATATACAGGTCTAAATATGGTTCTAAATATATCTGGTACAAAAAATTCAGCAACAAAGAATAAACCAATAATAACCGAAATAACGATAAACAAAATCTTTCTCATTATCTTCATTATGGCAAAATTTTCTTCTAAATACAATTACATAGTGTAAAATAAGTATTGTTTTTTCTTCTAGAAATTTGTATATTGTAATTGAACTCAAACTGACCTTTCGACTTTTTAATGGTTGTCTTGGACAAATCCGTAAGGGCTTGAGTACAACCAGCGGGGGCATTTGAGTTTTAGAACATTAAATTCTTGCGTTTTGAATATCCCGAGTATATCGAGGGATTTCTAGATAATGGGCTTGCCGAATCTGATCAAATTTTCTTTCTTTTCTCGACGCCAACCTTTAATTTGCGATTCTCTTCTTCTTGCTTCTAATAAAGTAGAGGAACTTTCTGCATGGACAATTTCATATGTATTATTTCTTTTGGTAAATTCCGCGCCGTCCCCGTTTTGATGACGTTTAATTCTTTCTTCAATATTTTGTGTGATGCCAACATACAGATGATTTTTTGGGCCACGGAGAATGTAAGTGTAATACATTTTAATTGCTCTTCGACAGGCTCAGGGCCATTCTCCAGGTGTCGTAGACCATGAGCTTGTCGAATGGTCGGGGAGCGGGGAATTGAACCCCGTGCCTCTCGCACCCCATGCGAGCGGTCTACCGATGACCTACTCCCCGCTTACACTCTTAGCTCTTCATATTCTACCAGTAGAGGTGCTACAATTTGGAAGCTATGGGAAGAAGGCGTGGGCGGAGACGGACACCATTTAAGCTAGATATTAAAAAAGATACGATTCTGTCGTTATCCTCGTTGTTAATGTTTTTATGCGGCATTTTGATAATGGTTAGTTTTACTCGACAGACGATAGTTTTTTTAAGATTAAATGCTGAATTGGTTAGATATTTGGGTTGGACGGCGCTTGCTTCTCCGTTTATTTTTTTTTCTGCCGGCTTGATGTTGACTAGGCTAAAGTGGCGGATCGCCAGCCCCAACCTTTTTTTAGGAAGTTTGTTATTAATGGCTTCTTTGGCGGCTTTGACTAAAGCCGGCCTGGTCGGAGTGTTCGGTTGGGAAAATGTGTCCGTAATTTTAACCGATTGGGGTAGCGGTATCCTATATACGGTTGTGGTTCTTTTGGCAGTGGTCATAATGACCGAGGTCCAATTAGATGAAATCTTAATGATTATGGCGACCATAGTTAACAAAATAAAAGCGATGACGGGTTGGTTTTTCAGAAAAAAGGATCGGTCGTGGGAAACCGAAAACCCGATAGAAAAAATTAGATTGGAAGAAGATAAGAATCTGACGCAGGCCGAAAAACCGGCTGACTCTGCTGATAAGTCTTCTTCGGCTGGTAACGGAATTACGGTTTCGCCCTCAACTACTTTAATGACTCCGGCTATTCCCGGATCATCTCCTGTGGTTTGGGAATATCCGCCTTTATCCATTTTATCCGATGTGATGGGTGGAGAGGCTGATCGCGGAGACGTCAAAAAAAACGCCGAGATTATCGAAACTACCCTGGATTCATTCGGGATTGAAGCCCGGGTGGTCGATGTTAATCGTGGGCCGGCAATCACCCAATATGCTTTGCAAATTGCTTCGGGGACAAAACTAACCAAGATTACTACCTTACAAAACGATTTAGCCCTGGCTCTGGCGGCTCCGACCGGACAAATCAGGATCGAAGCCCCGATTCCAGGAAAAAGTTTGGTGGGGATAGAAATTCCTAACCGGACCCCGAAATTTGTGTCAATGAAAGAAATGATGGCTTCGGAGGAAATGAAATCCGCTAGTTCTAAATTATCCGTAGGCTTAGGTCTGGACGTTTCCGGTAAGCCGATAATTGCCGATATTGAAAAAATGCCCCATGTCTTGATTGCGGGAGCTACTGGTTCCGGTAAGTCTGTTGCCATAAATTCGTTTCTGTGCGCCATTTTATTTAGGGCCAGTCCGGAAGAAGTAAAGTTATTGATGGTTGACCCTAAGAGGGTGGAATTAACGGGTTATAACGGGATTCCGCATCTAATTGCTCCGGTAATAGTTGATCCCAAACAGGTGTTGTCCGCATTGAAATGGGCCTTAAACGAAATGGAACAAAGATATAAACAATTTTCCGAAGTCGGAGCTCGTAATATTCAAGCTTTCAATGAACTATCCGGATTTCAAGCCATGCCGTACATTTTATTTGTAATTGATGAATTGGCGGATATCATGTTATATGCTCCAGCTGAAGTTGAAACCGCGATTACCAGATTGGCCCAGATGTCCCGGGCTACCGGAATTCATCTAATAGTTTCCACCCAAAGGCCGTCAACTGATGTGGTTACTGGTTTGATTAAAGCCAATATTCCTTGTCGGATTGCGTTCAATGTGGCTAGCATGGTTGATTCCAGAGTTATAATTGATATGCCGGGAGCGGAGAAATTATTGGGTAGGGGTGATATGTTATATATCCCTCCGGATCAGGCTAAGCCAACCAGAATTCAGGGAACTTATGTTTCTAACAAAGAAATAGACGCTTTGATTAAATATCTTAGGGATCAGGGGGTCCGGCCGGTATACGATCAGGCGGTGACTGAAAAATATCCTTCAGGCAAAGTTGTGGTTCCGGCTGACGGAGAAGTCGGAGAACTGGATGAATTGGCCGAAGAGGCCCTGAAAGTAATTTTTATGGATAAAAGGGCGTCAGCTTCATTATTTCAAAGAAGATTTAAAATCGGATATACGCGAGCCGCCAGAATATTAGACCAATTGGAAAAATTACGGATTATCGGAGCCGGAGAAGGAGCCAAAGCCAGAGAACTGATGGTTTCAAATTTAGATGAAGGATTGGCCCGCTTGAAGGGGACGGTTAAATAAAAGTGAAAACCGCCGGAGAAATTTTAAAAGCCGCCAGAAACGAAAAAGGTTGGACAATTGCTGAATTATCAGAACGAACCAAAATCCAAGAAAGATTTATTGGGGCTTTGGAAAATTCCGAATTGACTAAATTGCCGGCAATGCCTTTTGTTAACGGATTTTTGAGAACAGTTTCTTCCGAACTGGGATTAAAATCGGAGGGGATAATGGCAATTTTCCGTCGTGATTTTGGGCAAGACGATAAAGGAAAAGTTGTTCCGAATGTGTTAGAAAAAAAGGATAAAGGTTTCAAATGGATGCCGTCAACTTCAATTGGAATTGGAATTTTAGTCATGATATTGTCTTTCGGTTTTTACTTGAGTATTCAATTAAAAGGTTTATTAGGGGCGCCGAGCTTAGAGATATTTCAACCACAGGATCAGGATATTGTTAATACGGAGGTGGTGATAGAAGGCAGGACCGATCCTACCGCTTCAGTTTCGATAAACGGTCAAAAAATTAAGAAAAACCGTAACGGAACCTTTAGCCAAATGGTTAACTTGTCTGAAGGTCTGCAAGCGATAGTCGTTAGTGCGACTGGTCAGAATGGTAAAACCACAACTATAGATAGAGTTGTTCAGGTAAAATAGTGATTGAAATTGAATTGCGGGGACCATTGACGGAATCTGCGCGGAAAAAAGTTTTGGGATATTGCCGGTCCAGCGGAAAATTTTTAGGAGAACTTAATCAGATTTCGATTTTTTCGATACTCAAAATGAACAGTTGGGAAGTTTTTATGATCCTAAAGTCAGGATAGCGCTCCAATTGTCGTATGACATTCAGAGCAGGGAGAAAACGTTGCAATTGAAAACCAAAAATGGCCATTGGGCGAATGTTGGACGGGAAGAATTAGTTTTGAAACTTGAGCCGAATGCTCTGGCGAAAGCGTATCAATTATTGGGAACTTTTGGAATATTAAAAGGTTGTCCGCGGTTTTATCACCGGTTGGATTATCAATTCGGCGAGATAATTTTGTCTTTGAAAGATGGTGGACTGGCTCCCGATCATTGGGAGGCGGAAATTTTATCCACAAAACAAAATGAAAAAGTTGCTCGTCAAAAATTGCAAAAGTTTTTGAAAAAAATCAATTTAAAGTCTTGGCCAGAAGCGGAATATAAAGAAATCGTCAATAAGGTTTACCGCGAAAATTCGGCGGTGGAGTTTTCAAAAATTGATATTTCTGCCGTTTGGCCGAAGCGATTTTAGCCAATAAGATCGTTAACGTTGTCCGGAAGACTGTCTATACCGGAAAATTCTTTGACCACAACAGATTTAATTCTATCTTTCAATTCCGATTTGATATGAGGATAGGTCATTTCAACTTCTCCACCAATACTCTCACAATCATCTTCTATTAAAATATCCGGCATAATTCTTTCAGCTACATTTTTGTAGTCCTCGTTTTGTTGCCGGAAATATAAATTGTCAAAATCGGGGAACTTATATTTTGTTAGAACAGATTTAATTGCTTCTATTTCCGGTTTAATCCGTCTTGAAGATAGATAACAAATTGTCGTGCCTTGATTTTTCCAACCGGTCAATTTTTTAACAACATTGCTAACCGGAATGTAATTAGAATAGTCGTGGACAGATTCAGGTTTTACGGGAACATCATTTTTTGATTCAAATTGTAATACCGCTTCTTCTCTTTGTATCCCTTCTATTTTTGATTGTTCAACGACTTCTTCCCGGCTTAGGTCTTCAGAAATTTTAGGCGTTAAAATAGTGCCTTCTGTAAAAATTAAGATTTTCATAAGTTAAATTCTGATCAATTCTTCCAGCCAGGGAATATTATCATTTTTCCGTTTCCACCAAAGGTCCTCCCAAATGTAATGAACGGCGAGCTGTTTATATTTTCCGAATCGCTCAAAGTATCTTAATAATTTTTCTACCGGAACAGGATTTTCAGGGTTTTTATTAAAGAAAAGTTTAGAATAAATTTTTTGTTCCCATGGAGAAACATGATTGAAGAAGTCCAAATGGTGAAATACATCGAATAATAGATACCAGACAGTTGCCGGACCGACTCCATATAACTTTAGCAATTCATCCATCTGAGTTTTTTGGTCTTTTGTTCTCAATTGTTGTTCATCAATTATGTCAGAGTAAAAATAGTCATCAATTTTCTTGATATATTTTGTCCGGTAGCCAATTTTGAGTGACCGTAGCTCTTCTTCTGAAATATTATGGAGGGCTCCGGGTTTCCAGAAGCACCAAAGTGTTTTGCCGTCAAATTCGAGTTTAGTGCCATATTTTTCGATAAGATTTTTGAACATTTGGATTGAGCGGCGGACAGTCGCATTTTGTAGAACAACGCCAATAACAAGATATTCATACAGAGAGCTGGGATGGCCCGGCCTCATGCCTTTCCATTTTTTAATAATCGGACTAAGAATTTTATCTTTTGCAAATTGGCGATAAAAAGGATTTAGGTCTAGGTCCAAATTGTATCGGTAACCGACTTCATCAATTAGTGAATCAAGAGTATTTCGAGAAAGTTTTTTGTTTGAATAAACATGAAGTGCTATTGAAGGGCTGCTGATGTTGCCTTCATTTACAAATTTAAGCCCCAGCGGTTTTTTTTCGCAAAGCCATGTTTGCCAGCGGGTGCCCGGTTGCCACTCGTTGTCTCCTGTGGTGAAATGATCCGGTTTATGAAAAGTCGGATCAAACGCGAATGGCGCGGTCGGATGCAAGAGTATTTGTTGATGAATAAAAAGTTTCATATTATTTGTATAGATTCCCGCTTTCCTGCCCGCAATGCTTTCAGCATAGCTGATGCAAACGGGCGCGAGAATGACATGGAAGCAATTATATTAGAATCGCAGAACTTTTGTCGCATAGATTGCCACGTCGTCCCGATTAAATCGGGACTCCTCGCAATGACAGATATTTATAATGGTAAAGAAGAATCCATTGTTCGAGTGATAGATCTCTGGGACGGGCGTGAAGATTAATTTTAAATTGTCGGGCAAGTTCTGTTACTTGATCAGGACTAAATTCTCGCTTAAGATTTTGGCGCATCCGCCTGCCGCCTCCGAAAATATTGGTGACAAATTTCTGAAACAGCGGTTTTTCTGATTCCGGAAGGAGCGGATTGGTCCACTTATAAAACCTTAACATGACACTTTCCACTTGCGGTTTCGGAATAAAGTCGCCCCTTCTAAATTTGTGGAATATTTCAAAATCAAACCAAGGTTTATGGTTTACCGCGAAAAGTCCGTTATTGAAAATTCCTGCAAGTTTTTCGGCCAGTTCTTTTCTCATAATCAGGTAGCAATCTTGCGGCGGATTTTGGGCGTCAATTAGTTTGCGGATAATTTTTCCCTCGATTGAAAACGGGATATTGGCGAAAACTTTATACGGTGTTTTTGGTAATAAGAATGATAGAAAGTCGGCGCAAATCAGATTGAGGTTTGGACAATTGTTAAACTGTTGTTTGAGCAGAGAGTAAAGAGGCTGGTCGCATTCTATGGCGATAACTATTCTTGCCGATTTAAGAAGAATTTTCGTGATAATTCCTTTTCCGGGACCGATTTCAACAACTGTATCTTTTTGACCAATAGAAGATTTACCGACTAGCCGATTAACGAGCCCCGGAGAATGAAGAAAGACTTGCGAAAGTTGCTCCCGCCGTAGTTTGTACACGGCGAAACCTCATGAACATGATCATATGTGTATTTTCGATAAACCTTTACGCCTATATTATATCAAAAGGTTAACTATTAACGATTAAGTGCCGTTCGCTTATCCTAAAAATTGTCGACCCTAACAATACAATAATGCCCATGAATAAAAATGCGTATAGAACTGAAAAATTAGCAACCCAACCAATGGCCAGGCCGATCAGGGCGATATAGGCGCTAGAAAACATATTAATCGTTGAAAGCACCGTGGCTCTGATTTTATTTTTTATATGAATGTTGTAATAATCCGCGAATAATGGATCTTGCAGGCTCATGGAGCCAAAATTAGAAAGAAACAGGACAACGGCAAAAACCGGATGAATAATTAAGGCCATAAGAACATACAATAAACCCGGTAAACTGGTAGCTAAAAACATGCCCCTTCTTACTCCGAATATTTCCTCAAACTTGTAGGCATATTTACTGGCTAGAGCCGCGACTATTCCTCCGGTCCCCAATGATAACCCCAGCCAATAAGGGGCAACATTAGCGAGCTGAAAGTAAGGTGGATGAAAATTCCGCAGATAACCGGCAAAGGGAGTGGTAAAAATCCCAAGTAAAATAATTCTTTTTAGTGATGAATTTATCTTTATGAGAGCCAGAGATTCAGAAATAATTGTTAATGGATTTTTTTCCACATGTTCATAACCAGTTTTTGGCTCTTTAAGCAATAAACTAATCAATATAGATATCCCGATACTAACAATTGTCAACAGAATAGCCAAAATAATCCTTGATTGAGTTATTTGGGAAACAATAAAACTACTGGCCAGGGCCCCCAGGACATGTCCTGCCTGAAAAAAAGATCCGATACTGCCGGTGGCCTTTTTCATTTCGTTTTCTCGTTTCTGTTCTTTCAGAGAATCGTAAACTAAGGCTTCAGAGCAACCTGATTGAAAAGCAAATCCTATGCCGGCAATTATTGAAATAATTATGAAAAAAAAATAATTTTGGGCGAACAAAAAGAGTATTTCTCCTATTAACTAGAGAAATAGGGAAATAATAATTGAAAATTTACGACCGATTTTATCTGCGATTAAGCCAGTAGGGATCTCTGATAAAAAAATTGTTCCGGTGATAATTCCCCACAGAGAGTTAATTTGAATAAAGTTAAGACTTTTTTGTTGATAATAAATAGTCAGGATGGGGAGATAAAAATACAGCGAAGAGAAAAAACTTATCAGGGAGATCTTAGAAATGTTATCGAATTTTTTAAACATCTATTTATTTTACCAAGCGTTAAAATCTATAAAATATAGTCAGTTGAAGCTCGGGGGTTAATTATGGTACAATCACGTTCAATGTTGGCTTCAAGAATTATTTGAAGCTGGAGTAGTTACCAGCAACGCGGGGACAAAGCCGCCTCTGGCGGCTTTCTTATTGGAAAATGATAAAAACTTTAATTGGGATTAAATCAGGAATGACGCATGCTTATGATGAGACCGGGAAATGGTTGACAGTAACCCGGTTGGCCCTTGGGCCCTGTACTATTCTGCAATCTAGGAATATGGCGTCTGACGGATATCGGGCGGTTCAACTTAGTTTTGGAACCAAACGCAATACTACTAAGCCAATGGCAGGACATTTAAAAAAGAGCGGCACAGACAGAATGCCGCTTTTTATTTCTGAAGTTACAACGGAAGATGACATTTTAAACGCCGGAAGCAAAATAACCGCTTCCGACGTTTTTTTAATGGGCGATATCGTAAATGTTGCTGGAGTTACAAGGGGTAAAGGATTTACAGGAGTAGTTAAGCGCTGGGGATTTCATGGTGGCCCCAAAACTCACGGCCAGTCTGACCGCCACCGGGCCCCGGGATCTATCGGTCAGGGAACGACTCCAGGACGGGTGTATAAAGGCAAGAAAATGGCCGGAAGATCAGGAACTGCTGTTAAGACAATTAAAAATTTAAAAGTTATTAAAGTTTTAGCCGAACAGAATGAGATTTGGGTTACCGGAGCTGTTCCGGGTGCCCGCGGAGGATATATTGAAGCCACTGTAATTAAACCTATGCCAAGAGATAAACAAGAAGAGGTTAAACAATGAAAATGGCGGTGTTAGATGCTAATGGTAAAAAAACCGGGGTCATCGAAGTCTCAGATGAGGTATTTTCAGTTCAGATGAATCCTTCGTTGTTAGCCCAAGCGGTTTATGTGGCCAATGCTAATTTAAGACAAGGTTCGGCTGCGGCCTTAACTCGTGGAGAAACCTACGGAAGCCGGCGTAAGCTTTGGAAACAAAAAGGCACCGGCAACGCCAGACACGGAGACAAGTTTGCTCCTCAATTTGTGGGTGGTGGAACTTCTCACGGTCCATTGACGGAAAAAAATTATCGTAAAAATATTACCTTGAAAATGAAGCGAAAAGCCGTTTGCTGTGTTTTATCGCAAAAGGTCAGAGTCAATAATTTGATTGTGATCGAAGATCTGGATAGGAAGAAAAAAACCGCTGAAATGGCTAAAGTGATGGCTAATATATCCGGTGGGTCTAAATCACTTTTTTTGGCGGACGAAAAACATATTTGGGCCTTGAGATTTTTGAAAAATTTATCAGAAGTAGTGGCTGAAAGGGCCAAAAATGCAGGAATTTTGACTTTAATGGCTACGGATAAGATTCTGTTAACTCGTGGCGGAGTAACCGAATTAGAAGTTAGACTAAACCGAGTCAAGGGGGATAAATAAATGAAAACATGGGAAATCATCAAAAAACCAATAGTAACGGAAAAAGCTCTGGCAAAAGGGGAAAACACTCATAAATTTACTTTTGAAGTGGATAGAAATGCAACCAAAACTCAAATTGAAGCAGCAATTTTTGATCAGTTTGGGGTGAATCCAAAAAGAATAAATACTGCCGTAAGGAAAGGTAAGTCTAAAAGAATCAGGGGCGGAAGAGGTAAAAGAATGATTGCTCCGATAAAACACGCCATGATATTTTTTTCAGCCGACCAGAAAATTCCGGAATCTTTATCAGGGAGGACCGAAAAATGAAACCGACTACACCCGGTAGACGCCACTTATCTTTGGTAGAAGTTAAACTTAAAGGCCGACCGGAAAAATCTTTGCTTGCCGGAGTTTCCCATCGTCTGGCTGGTCGAAATTATGCCGGTAGAGTTACGATTCGCCATCGTGGCGGAGGTGAAAAAAGATTTTTGCGGATTATCGATTGGAAGCGTGATATTGAAGGAATACCCGGAAAGGTTATTCGGATTGAATATGACCCGAATCGTTCTGCTTGGATTGGTTTAATTATTTATGCTAATGGAGCTAAGCGTTATATGCTAGCTCCGGAAGGTTTAATGGTCGGGCAAACGGTTATGGCTGGATCTCAAGCCCCGATTGAAGTCGGAAATTCATTGCCTTTGTCGGAAATACCATTAGGAATGACAATCCACAATTTGGAACTACGCCCCGGTAAAGGAGCCCAAATGGTGAGAAGTGCCGGGCAAGCAGCTTTAATTCAAGCTAAGGATGAAAAAGGGGTTAATGTTAAACTACCATCCGGAGAGCTAAGGCGTTTCCCTCTTAATGTGAAAGCCACTATTGGCCAAGTTAGTAATGCGGCACATAAAAATGAAAAGCTGGGCAAGGCTGGCAGAAGGCGTCATATGGGTTGGAGACCGGCAGTCAGGGGTGTAGCTATGAATCCACGGAGGCATCCGCATGGCGGAGGAGAGGGTAGAAGCGGAATTGGCTTGAAGAGTCCGAAATCATTATGGGGAAAGCGGACAATGGGCAAGAAGACTAGAAAAAATAAATACAGCGATAAATTAATTTTGAAAGATAGAAGAATAAAGGAGTAAATATGTCAAGATCATCTAAAAAAGGTCCATACATTGACGAAAAATTGACAAAAAAAGTTTTAAAACAAAAGACGTTAGGAGAGAAAGTTCCGATCAAGACTTGGGCCCGAGATTCACAGATCCCGCCTGACTTTGTGGGACACACTTTTTCTATTCATAACGGTAAAACGTTTAAAGACGTATTTATCACAGAATCTATGGTGGGATACAGATTAGGAGAATTCTCTCCGACCAGAACATTTAGGGGTCACGGCAGAATGGTTAAAAGGTTGATGACTAAGACTTAAATAGGAAAACTATGAACAAAGAACAGAAAACAGAAAACAAGAAACCCGCTTCGCTGAAGCGAGGCAAGCAGGAAACAATGGTTGTTAGGGCGGAATCGTCCGTCATCAGGCAATCGGTCAGAAAAATGCAACTGGTGACTAGAGCCATATCCGGAATGACTCCAGTTGCGGCAGTAGAAATTTTGCGGTTTATGGATAAAAAAGCGGCAGAACCGATTAAAAAAACTATTCAACAAGCTGTAGCTAATGCAACTAACAATTTGAAAATTGCTGAAAGTTCTTTCGGCAGGTTGTTGATTGAATTGCAAGAAGGACCGACTATGAAACGGTGGCGGATGGGAAGCCGAGGTCGGACTAAACCGATTTTAAAAAGAACGGGGAAGATTATAGTGAAACTATTCGTTAAGAAAGGAGCCGATGAAAGAAAGTAATGAGTAGAAAGTAATGAGTAATGAATTGCTTATGCTTTCTACTTTTTCTATTTTCTACTAAATTCACATATATGGGACAAAAAGTACATCCGACCGGTTTCAGGCTAGGCCCTCTTTATACTTGGGTTTCGCAATGGTATGCCGAGAAAAAAAACTATCGGGACCAGATATCTGGAGATCAGGATATTAGAGCTTTTTTAACAAGGCGCTTGAGCATGGCCGGGATTACCAGCATTGAGATTAAGCGTTCGATTAATGCAGTTAATATTGTTTTGCATGTAGCTAGGCCGGGGGTAGTAATCGGCAGAGGCGGAGCTACCTTAAGGGCTTTACAGGAGGATCTGGAAAGAATGGTTGTGGATAATATGGGCGGAAGCAAGGGGAAAAGAATAGGATTGGATGTAATTGAAGTTGAAAATCCGGAGCAGGAAGCAACGATTGTAGCGCAAAGAATTGCTGATCAATTGGTCAAACGGTATCCTTCGCGCCGGGCGGTTTCTCAGGCTCTGGATAAGGTGCGTCAAGCAGGAGCATTAGGAATTAAAATTCAACTTTCTGGCAGGATTAACGGTGCGGAAATTAGCCGGCGGGAAAAGTATTTTAGCGGAACAGTGCCAACTCAAACTTTAAGAAATGACATTAGTTTTGCCCAAGTACCTGCCCTGACAAGATCAGGATATGTTGGGGTAAAAGTTTGGATAAACAGAGGCGAAAAGAAATTATAAAATATGTTACAACCAAAAAGACGGAAATACCGGAAAGAGTTCAGGGGAAAAATGAAAGGTAACGCCACTAGCGGTTTTGAGGTGAGTTTTGGCGAATATGGTCTAAAAGCTATGGGTAGAGGTTGGATGACCGCTAGACAATTGGAAGCCGCCAGAAAAACTATTGCCCATTGTACTAAAAGACAAGGAAAAATTTGGATTAGATTATTTCCCAACAAGCCGATTACTACTAAGGGTTTGGGAGTCGGAATGGGGTCGGGCAAGGGCGATATAAAAGAATATGTGGCTCCGGTAATTCCGGGTAAAATATTATTTGAAATATCGGGGGTAACTCGTGAAATTGCGGCTGAATCGATGCGTTTAGCTGGACATAAGTTGCCGTTTGACACCGCTTTAGCTCAAAGAGGAGAAATATTATGAGTAGGGAAAAAATTATTTTACCAAAAGATTTAAAAGAATTAAAAGCTTTATTAAACGAATGGAGTCAAAAAAGGCAAAAATTGGAGCTTGAGTCAGTAACCGGAAAACTAAAAAAGATATCAGATTTGGCAAATTCCAGAAAGAAGATGGCTCAAATATTGACTAAAATAAACGAGTTACAGAATACCAGAAAAACCAAATGAAAATATTGACAGGAGTAGTTATCAACGCCAAGATGGAAAAATCAGCCACAGTCCGGGTGGATAGAATGTGGCGTCATCCGATTTATAAAAAGATGATAAAAAGATCAAAAAAGTTTTTGGTCCATGCTGAGAAACAGGTTAAAGCCGGTCAAATAGTCAAAATAACTGAAATTAAACCAATGAGCAGGAGAAAGAGATGGAGGATTATTGAATGATCCAATTAAGGACAGTTTTAACCGTAGCAGATAATACCGGAGCCAGAAAATTGCGAGTTTATATGATTCATGGAGGATCTAAACGTAAACTCGGTCATATAGGAGACTTTGTGGGAGCTTCGGTTATTGAAGCAATTCCAGAGTCACAATTTCCGGCCGGAACTAAAGTGAAAGCGGTTATAGTCAGAACCAGACATCCATTGCGTCGGCCTGACGGATCTAGGATCCGTTTTGACGATAACGCCGGGATTATTTTGGAAAGCGTAGAAAGTAAGAATCCGGTAGGGAGTAGGGTTTTTGGGCCAATTGCCCGGGAAGTGAAAGAAAAAGGATATATCAAGATAGCGTCATTAGCCGAAGAGGTGGTTTAAATTATGAAATTAAGAAAAGGAGATATCGTTTTAATAACTTCCGGCAAGGATAGCGGTCAAGAAGGGAAAATAGCGCTTGTTTTGCCGAAAGAATCAAAAATAATAGTTGAAGGAGTTAATAAATATAAAAAACATATTAAGCCCCGCGGAGAAGGGCAAACCGGTAGCATCCAGGATAGAGAGAGACCAATTAATATTGCCAATGTGGCTTTTATGTGTCCTAAATGTAAACAGGCAACTAGATTGGGGTATAAGGTTACCAGAGAAGGTAAGAAAGTTAGGATTTGCCGGAAATGTGAACAGGATTTATTATGAATAGATTAAAACAAAAATATCAAAACGAAATAATTCCGAAGTTAACCAAAGAATTGCAGCTTGATAATACTTTGGCTGTTCCTGGTTTAATTAAGGTTGTCGTATCAACGGCTTTTAAAGAAGATCAGCATCAGGATCAGGCCATAGATCTTGCTAAAAAATGGCTGGCATTGATGACCGGTCAGCTGCCAAAAGCTACCGTCGCAAAAAAGTCCGTGGCTAGTTTTAATATCAGGGAGGGAGACATTCTTGGGCTTCAAGTGACATTGAGGAGCGACAGAATGTGGGAATTTATCGATAAATTAATCTCGATTGCCCTTCCTAGGTTGAGAGATTTTCAGGGAATTAGCCTCAAGGGTTTTGATGGACACGGGAATTATACTTTAGGATTGACAGAACAAATAATATTTCCGGAAATTGACTATGACACTATCGGTAAAGTAAGAGGTTTGCAAATAACATTTGTGACTACTACCAGCAATGATAAAATAGCCCGAAGCTTACTCGAAGCTATCGGAATGCCGTTTGAAAAACAGGAGGCCTATGGCGAAAAAAAGTAAAATTATCAAAGCCGAAAAGCTAAAAAATCATCCAACCAAAGCTCGGAATAGATGCCTGCGTTGTGGCAGACCAAGAGGGTATATTAGGATTTTTGGCATTTGCAGGCTTTGTTTTAGAGAATCAGCCCATAAGGGTGAATTGCCGGGAGTTACTAAGGCGTCATGGTAAAAATATGGATACTATAGGTAATTTAATTACTATTATTAGAAACGGATATATGGCTCATCGATTGGAAGTAACCGCTCCATATGCCAGACAATCAGAAAGCGTTTGTCGGCTATTGGCAGAAACCGGTTATTTAGCCGGAGTTAGCCTTGGTAAAAAATCGTTCAAAAAAAGTGAATTTAAAATATTGAAATTGGATCTTAAATATCAGAATGGTCAACCGATATTATCCAATATTACTAGGATCAGTAAGCCTGGCCGGAGATTGCATACATCTTATAAAAAATTACCCAAGCCATTAGGCGGATATGGTTTGGTTATTTTGACTACCAATAAAGGTCTTATGATAGATAAAAACGCCCGTAAAGAAAAAATCGGAGGCGAGCCGCTTTTGTCGGTTTGGTAATTAAATTATGTCAAGAATAGGTAAAAAACCAATTTTACTAGGAGAAGGTGTAACGGCGACTGTTGTTGATAACTCGATAACTTTGAAAGGGCCAAAAGGTGAATTGTCGCTTAGTCTTCATCCTTTAGCATTGGCTGAAGTGTCAGAAGGGCAGATCATTATTTCCAGAAAAAATGATATAAAACTGGCCAGGGCTGTTCATGGTCTGACCAGGTCGTTGATTGCCAATATGGCCAACGGAGTAAAAAACGGTTACGAAAAAAAACTGGAAATGGTAGGTACTGGTTACCGGGTGGTTAAAAAAGGTTCAGGACTACAACTATCTTTAGGGTTTTCCCATACCATAGATTTTCCAGCTATTGAAGGCATTAATTTAGAAGTAGAAGGAAATACGGTGATTATAGTTAAGGGTATTGATAAGCAACTGGTTGGACAAGTGGCTGCTAATATTCGGGCTCTGCGGCCACCGGAACCATATAAAGGTAAAGGGATTAGATATTCAGACGAGCACGTTAGAAGAAAAGCCGGTAAGCAAGCTAAGGCTGGTGCAGCTGGAACAGGTAAATAATATGATGAAAAGATATAAAACTATTCATGATAGACGGAAAGCGGCAGCCCGCAAAAAACTTTTAGGAGTGGGGAATAGGCCCAGGTTAACGGTTTTTAGGTCTTCCCAACATATTTATGCCCAAGTCATTGATATTTCCGGTGGTAAAATTCTGGCATCGGCTTCAGATTTGAGCCTTAAAAGTTCGCAAAAATTATCAAAAACAGCTAAGTCGATTGCCGTTGGAGCTGCCTTGGCCCAAAAGGCCAAAAAATCCGGAGCTGTTAAAGTCATGTTCGATCGCGGAGCTTATAAATATCATGGTCGGATTAAAGCCTTAGCCGAAGCTGCCAGAAAGGGCGGACTGGAGTTTTAAATATGAGAGAACAGAGCGAGTTCACAGAAAAAATTATCAAGATAAATCGGGTATCCAAAAAAACCAAGGGCGGAAACAAAATGAGCTTTTCTGTTTTAATGGTAGTGGGTGACAAAAAGGGAAAAGTAGGCATTGGTTTAGGTAAAGCACCTGATGTATTATCCGGGATAAAAAAAGCTTCCCGTAGGGCTAAAGACAGGATGGTTAATGTTTCTATTGTAGAAAATACCATTCCTTTTCCGATGGCGGTAAAGTTGGGAGCGGTAAAATTGATTTTACGTCCGGCTCCCGCCGGGACAGGAATTATTGCTGGTGGAGCCATCAGGGCTATTTTAGATGTGGCCGGTTTTAGAAACGTGGTTTGTAAAATTTTAGGGACTAGTAATCCGGCATCTAACGCCTACGCCATTTTTGAAACATTAGAAAAAATGAGCGTTATAGCTAAAAAGAAAGGCATTATATGAATGGAATTAAACAGATAAATTTACATTCTTTGCCAAAGATTGTTTTTAGGGGAAAAAAACGGGTTGGACGGGGATATGGTTCTGGTAAAGGCGGACATACTTCCGGCCGCGGACAAAAAGGTCAACTAACACGCCGGACTGTTCCGTGGTCCTTTGAAGGCGGAGGCTTGCCTTTATCGCAAAGATTGCCATTTTGGCGGGGAAAAGGCCGTTTGAATCCTTTAAGCGATAATCCGGTATCTATTAATCTAAGCCAATTGGATACATTGGCCACCGGAACCATTGTTGACGCCGGATTTTTAGTTAAGAAGGGTTGGGTTAAAAGCGTTGAAATAGCCACCAGAGGAGCCAAAATTTTAGGCGGCGGCAAGTTGACTAAAAAATTGACAATTGTCGGTTTAAGAATTTCCGTTTCGGCAAAAGCCGCGGTGGAAAAAGCAGGGGGGAAGGTGGAAGAAAAGGTTGAGAAAGTTGAAAAAGTCAAAAAGGTTGAGAAGGCTAAAAAGGTTGAAAAGGTTAAAAAATCCGAAATGACCAAAACGGTTGAAAAAAAGAAAATCATAGAGCATAAAACTGTTGA
>Ga0209211_10005882_pt1 | contig 18071 bp, 16 predicted proteins | sample RifGroA2_FD_183992 | JGI IMG/M metagenome (GOLD analysis project Ga0209211, IMG submission 183992) | Groundwater microbial communities from Rifle, Colorado, USA - Groundwater A2 (SPAdes) (version 2) | ecosystem: Environmental > Aquatic > Deep subsurface > Groundwater | place: Rifle, Colorado... | reverse complement strand
CATTGATCCATTCCTCCTCGCCTCTTTCTAAACGTTTAGCCATTAGCTCTATTTCTGCTTTCTTCTCGTTATACTCAATACCAAACTTCGTAACGAGTAAGTACTTAATCGCAGCGATATCAGGTAGCGACTGTTTCTTGAACTTAGTAATACGTTTTTTAGTTCCAGTCTTGGTTTCTTCAATCACTGTTTGTGTTTCTTCATATTCAAACCCAATCGCTCTTCGATACACAGCATCGAGAAGCTTATGTTTGAGTTCTTCATCGCCATACTGAAAAGCGTTGTTCAATTTGGGATGAATCTTCCTCAATTTGATAATCGTTTTTTCTGTGATACCTAGATATTCAGCGACCTGTCTTTGGGTTGCTCTTTTGGATACCATCTCTGAGATCGACTTGAGCTTGTCATCAAGATGACCTGAAGCCTCCCATTTTTCGTATAGGTCAAGCATTTTCCCTTTCATTTAATCACTCCAACTGTAGATAAAAAACTGTAATAACTCACCAGTTGGAATACTACAAGTATCTCTGCAAAAATAAAAAAGAATCCATTTCTGAATTCTCATTATTTCTAGGCTGGGTTTAAAGCCAGTATTCCATAATATGCTGCCTTGTGGCTACACCTTTGTACATTTTAATCTTAACACACCCTTGACAGTTTCTCAATTGTTCAACCCTGCTCAGCCTTGTTCAACCTTGCCTTTCGACAAAATTGAAATCTCTTCTAGTGCTTTATCATGCATTCTACGAATTTTTGATGATGAATAGTATAGTTTTTGAGAAATTTCAGTCCAGCTGAGCCAATCAATATACCTATGAATGAGAATCATCTTGTACTCTTTGTCCTCAAGCTCATCAATTAGGGATATGATTTCACATTTGATGAGAGGAAGCTGTTTTTTGAGTTCTTCGATGAGTAATTCGTCATCAAGTGCTTTTAGAATCCACTTTTCAAATGGTGCATCAAGTTTTCTAGTCCCATCCACACGAATTTGGTCTAAGTTAACACCTGGAATTGTATTTGCTAGACGTAAGTATTCAGCGACTATTTGTTGTAGCTTTAGAATCTTCTCTTCGGTTACATGGTATCGACATAAGTATTCTTTTACATCCATCAGGTTTCCTCCTTAAACTTTTCTAGCACATTGATTTCTATCGAGATACCGGTTGGATCATCTGACCATATCTTTTCAACATGCTCCACAACCACTTGTGCATCATCTATCCAAAAACCCACTTCAGTCATACAGTCTTTGAGCATCTTTTGCAGGTTATCCGTATCTGGCTTTGTTACTCTCCATTCAAAGTGTTTATGTCTTTTTCCTTTTGGGAATCTCCATATCACATCCAGCTGAATCGCATCCTTCAATGGTTCATTCGGTTTGAACGGTTTCAAATGTGCGATTAGTTCTTTTCTTGCTTGTTTTAATTTTTCTGGTTTATAGAATGTTGGCTTATTGTTAACAAGTGCAACCTTGTTTTGTTGAGCTGTAATTGTTGGCGGATCTAGTAGTAGGAATATTTTCATTGGTTTCTCCTTTTTTTTGATTTTTTGGGTGAAGAAAGGTAAGTGCTGACGATGATGCATTTGTTTGGGATAGGGCAGGCTTTCAAGCCCTATCCTACAAACGATGCGTCAGCAAGTAGCGAAGCGAATACATATATATAAGGCCTTTCGACACTCGACGAATATAGGGCAATATTCCTTTATTCGTCATTTTTCGAATTTAGGATTTTTTCTCCTTTATTCGTTTTGTGCATACCTTCTTTTTTGTACACATTGCCCTTCGCGATTAGGTAGTTTTCGCTTAACTCAACAACCCTTTTTTGAATTGTTCGAACACTAACACCAAGATATTCCGCCAACTCATTTGAAGTACAGAATTCTTTGTCTGTTAAACATATATCAAAAGCAGCATCGAATTCGTCTTTTCTAGATTCAGGTGTTTGAGTTCTCTTGCCGCTTTTTTCTAGATTTGCTTTAGGGTCACCATCTGCATAATGCTTAGCAAGAATTCCTTTATTATCAACTCTATGAATCGGATATTCGAACCAAAAGTTCACAGGCTTAAAGTTAGGAAACTCACGTAAACTACTCTCAAGTCGCCATGCAGTCGATGATAAAACATCGGCATTTTGTGCCATAAATTCTTCGGATGTTTCTAGTTGAATCATATCGAGTTGTGCGTCTGGATCACGAGCAAAAACACCTGATCCTGAAGCTCTGTCCATCGCTCTTTTGAATCCTTGAGCCCCTTTGGAGTGATGATGACTATAGATAATCGTACAACCTGTTTCTTTGCTTATTTTATCGAAGAGATTTGTGAATGCTCCCATCTGTGAGGCATTATTCTCGTCCCCAGTGATAACTTTATAAATTGGGTCTATGATGATTGCTTCGTATCCTTTATTTGCGACTTTACGAATGATTTTAGGTGCTAGTTTGTCAAGCGGCATTGAACTTCCTCGAAGACTCCAAACTACAAAATCCTGCTCATATTTTGGTTCAACACCGAGTGCAAGATGTATTTCATCAATTCGGTTACCACAGCTTTTTTCATCAATTTCTAAATTCACATAAAACACTCTTGTCTTTTTGCATTGAAAACCTAGCCATTTTCGTCCTTCTGATAATGCAATAGCTAATTCAATCAATAAGAAACTTTTTCCAGCTTTGGAAGAACCTGAAATGAGCATTTTGTGTCCAACCCGAACAATGCCTTCGATAAGTTGAGGTTCTAAGTTTTCCTTTTTTGTACGGATTTGTCCACTGGTCTTTTCTCGTGGAAGTTCTTCTGATTCTCCTTCAACAAAATCTAACCATTCATCCCAGTTGTGTTTACCAATGTTTGTAGCCACCAACGTTTGAACAACTCCATTTCGAGTAACACCAGGAAGTCTTGATAACCTTGATGGATTTCGATTCGCTGTATCAACTTTGAGCCCATTCTTATCTAGGAAGTTATAGAGATATTTCACTCGCTTTTGATAATCATCAGTATTTTTAGCATCCACCTTAACGATCGCATGTAGGCTTTTGCCTGCACTGTGTACTAAACAAGCTATCGGCAATTCAAACTTACGATAGATTGCATCCTGTTCGGAAATTGGAATATTGTCTGACTCGACTAAAGCATAGGTATATCTTGTGATATTTTCGTTCTTTACGCCTGTTGCATCGACTGGATTAAATCTTATCCAAGCACCACATTCATCCTTCCAATCACCAATGACAGCTCCAATATCATCTGGATGCTTTTTGAGTAATTCGATCAACTCTTTAGCTGTGCGATCATACTGTCCTTTACCAGGCATCCATTTACCTTTGCTGTCTTGCCATACATCATTCGTTACATATCCTACAAATTCATCTTCTTTGAATAAGATTTCAAGATAAGTGATGAGTTGTTCAGTCGGTTTCTTACCGGTTTTCGGATCATAAATCATACCATCACCATCGTATTCAATAATATCGTCCCACTCCATGAGACCATCGTTGATTCTAGTCGGAGGAATCCAACCAGCATCTTTTGCTAGTTTTACAATTGTTCCACCAGAAACAGGATGAGAGGAGCCGCTAAAGCTCCTCCACTTCCGTTCACATTCTCCATTTTTATAACGAGAATCATTCTGGCTCCAGGTATCCCATACTGTCCAATCATAACCTTCTGCCTTGAGAGCCATCCCTATGTTTACCCATTCCTGGTAGGATACTTTTGAGACATCAATTTGTTTTAATGCTTCTAGAATGCTGTCCATTTAAATCCTCCTATGGTTGATAGCTCGATGCACTGACACCTCTTGGTAACATCCATCTGTTTTCTGCGATGCGAGTAATCATTTTGCTAGCAGCATCAAATGCCCACATGCCGACATGAATGAAACCATAGCGTTCCAAGAAACGGATTTGTTTTGGTGTTGCGAGTCCTTCAATTTGTCTGTTCTTTAGTTTTTCAATGAGTAAGCTTGCCAATCCACAGTTCGATACTGAGTCTGGGTAGATACCATGACGCTCTAGATATTCAAGTTGTCTTGCTGTTGCAGGTGCCATTTCCCATGCGAATGAAGGTTCATAATTTGCCAAATCTTCAGCGGCAATAGAAAATGCATATTGAATTGGATCGACAAGTTTTTGTTGCTTTCTACGCATAGCTGCGAGTTCTCTAGCCAGAGCATCTTCACGTTCCTTGATAGCATCGTTTTCTGCTGCCAGTTCAGCGGAGAGTAAATCAATGCCACTTTCTCTATCCATCATCTTCTGGTCGATGCGTTTAGCAAGGTCAGCGTCTTTGGAAATGAGAGCTGATGGTCTACACAAATCGTGACGTTCAGTCATCCATAGAAAATCTAGCAAGAGCAGTTCCTTCTTATTCGGTGAAAGTCGCATACCACGACCGACCATTTGTTGATAAAGACTTCTTATTTTGGTAGGTCTTAAAACAATAATGCAATCCACCGCTGGGCAATCCCAACCTTCAGTAAGGAGCATGGAATTACACAACACATCGTATTCACCAGCTTCAAAGTCGGCTAGGATTTCATCTCTGTCTTTGCTATTACCGTTGACTTCAGCAGCCTTAATCCCATGTAAATTGAGTAGCTCACAGAACCTTTGAGATGTCTTAACTAACGGTAAGAAAACGACCGTTTTTCGACCTTTACAGTACTTCAGCATTTCGAGAGCGATTTGATTTAAGTAGGGCTCTAATGCTGAACCTATTTCACCCACAGCGTAGTCACCATTCGATACTGTAACGCTATGGATATCCAGTTCGAGTGGTATCATCTGTGCTTTTACAGGGCAGAGATAACCCTCTCTTATGGCTTGATGAAGGGAATATTCATAGGCTTTCGAGTCGAAGAATTTCCCTAAACTTTTCTGATCGGAGCGATCAGGAGTTGCAGTAACACCGAGTATATTGGCACCATCAAAATGGGTAAGGATACGTTGATACGTATCGCTCATGGTATGATGGGCTTCATCGACTACGATTGTCTTGAAATAATCTTTAGAAAAACTAGTAAGTCGTTTTTCTTGCGATAAAGTCTGAACAGATGCAACTGTTACTTTTTTCTTTGAACCAATGGAGCTGGACTCAGCCTTTTCCAAAGCTGAATCCAATCCACTCGTTTCCATTAACTTTACAGACGCTTGATCGAGCAATTCACCACGATGTGCTAGGATGAGGGCTTTACTACCATCTTGAGTCTCTTCTTCAACAACCTTTGAAAATACAACTGTCTTTCCGGTTCCTGTAGGGAGAACTAATAGCGTCTTTTGCCTGCCATCTTTCCACTCATTTCTAATTGCTTGAACAGCTTCGTTTTGATAAGGTCTTAGTTCCATGAGAGACCTCCTTTAGAATGGGAGATCGTCAGGAAGAAAGTATTCTTCGTTGTAATCGATGAAACGGTCGATATCATTGACAAATTTCTCTTCACCATTTTGATTGGTGTAGGAACGTTGCTTGAAATGTGCTCTACCTTTAGAGCCAATCACTTTATTCCAATCCATCGTCAACTTCTCGCCATGTTTCTTCTGACCAATACTTCTGAAGAAGGCTGAAATACGCCATTCGAGTGTACGGTATAGAATTAAATCAAACTTCACAGATGTCGTACCTTCTTTTGCTTCTACTTGAACGGTAATGGTCGCCTTATTGCATGCTGGCACTTTAGGTCCACCACTAAATCTTCCACGTTCGAAGTGTGTGACAGTAAAGTTGTAATCACCCTCTGGCAATAACACATACTCCTGTCCATCGGTTTCAATCGAGTCATTCCAATCCATTAACATATCTTTGTTTTCCATCATGATTATTGTTCTCCTTTATTATTTTTGATAGATTCGATGATCTTTTTCCAATTTGGGATGATCCATCTAGTGATGAAATCGTCCGAATAATTGGCAATGGGTTCAGTTTCTTGATAGTGTCCTTTGGCTGCAACTACCTTTTGAAGTTCTGCTTCGGTGATACTTGCTTCCACCATCATCTTGTTCAGCTTTTCAACTACTGCTGTGCTGGTGATTTCTCGTGGGTCAGGAAATCTCACAACATCTTTTCTGGGTTTTACATCTTCGAATAGGTGTTGAATCGATGCGAAGTTAAGCTCTAACTCTTCGGGTAAATTGAATCTGTTTTTTGCGTCATAGGTAGGATTATGTGTGGTATATAAAACACGTTTTCCACCTTGAGCTTTTTTGGAGTTGTTCTCAGTCGTGACAACATAAATCTTGTAATTCACAAAGAATAGAGCATCACACCATTCCTTGATGAGCGGTGCAACTTGTCTGGTGAGTTTCATCTCATAACGGTCAAAGGCACCTTGTTCTTCAGGGAGTTCAAACTTTCTAGGTTTCGCATGAGCAGTAATGACTACGTTGATTCCGACTTCGATGAGTTGATCCAAAAGTGTGAGCAATTTAGAGTATTCATCAAGCAAGTAGACATACCCTTTCCCAAATCCAAAGTCCTCGATATTGTTCTTTCGGTATTTCTCGCAGACTGCGTTAATACACAAGAATTCTGACCAATCCGCAGTATCGAGTATGACTGTCTTACAGATGGTTGGGTTGTCATAGATTTCCTTAACGATTGCGATGAGTTCATTCCATGACTTATTACATTTGATACGTCTGATGTTTAAATTAGATGTGCCACCTTCAGTGTCGATGAATAGTGGGTCAGGGAACTGACTTGCAAAGGTTGATTTACCAATTCCCTCTGGTCCGTACACCACGATTTTCAGTGGTCGCTTTTCTTTTCCTTCAATGATGTTTAGCATTTGTTTATATCTCCTTCTTCAATAATGGTGACCTCTTCACGAGGGTCAGTCTTGGCTACTAAGACGATGGATCCTGATTGCATGGTGATGTATGGTCCAATCAGTTCGTTAATCTTGTCTTTTCCTATACGCTTTGTGAGCTCTGTGATGCCTGCTACTTTTTTAGGAGCATATGGGTCAATGCCTGATGCTTCACAAACCTTAACTACGGAATCTTCATCAGCAATCTTTCTTGAACCTTTAGACTGGACGAGCTTGTAGTTTGACCACTTATGTCCATTCATCGCCTTCTTGAGTGCGAATTCTTTGATGTCTTCTGCAAACTGAATAAGTTCATCAAGATTTGGTAGGAATAGTTCAATCTCGGCATCCGTCAAAGTTGCTGCAGGTTTCTTAATCTCTTTAATCACTTCAAGATTGGCTTCCGCTCGTTTGGCACAGATGGCTTTACCTGCACAATAGCGACAGTACTTGCCAACCTTCGCTTCTGGGGTATCGACCTTTGTTCTTTCAACAGCTGGAATCAATATGTTGGCTTCAAACTCAAGTAACTTCTCAATCGGCATTTCATACTCGTTTGTGTTATTTATCACCGGTTGGTAAATGACAAGTCGGACTTTTTTCACTGGGTAGATATCTTTGTATGCCTTGTAAAAATAGAGAGCATAGATACCCAATTGTGAATTGAACTGACCAGTCTCGCTATCAAAAGTATTTACTACACCTCTTCCAGTTTTTAAGTCAATAACGGTGAGTGTGCCGCCATCCACAGATGAGATAATGCCGCAGTCTAACGTGCCACCAGCATCTTCATCAAAATCCATGTCTAGGTGTTGCTCGATAACGATGAGAGGTTCATCATCAGATCGCTTTCTCTCAAACTCGATCGCTTGGATGACAAAGTCTGTATACCCATCAGCGATTTCTTGCATGTCTTCTGAATACATATCCAGCTCTTTGATGACATCTTGGATTGATTTGACTTCGTCATCATAATTAGCCAAGTCAAGTGACTTACTGATGAGTGCCGCTCCCAGTTCATGACACTGTGTTCCAAATTCAGCTTGTGGATTCGTCTCCTGGCTTGATCCATCATTCAGCAAGGTGCTAAGTGGACAGTTCAGCCAAGTACTACTTTTACTAGGGCTGTATTTTCTACTATGAGTTTTTGGTGCCAGCATTTTTCTCACCTACACTTTCATGGATTTCGATTCCTGTTACAGAATCACTTGGAGCAATGATCAAGACGCCTCTTTTCTTACCGAATAACTTATTGAACAGTTTTTTCGGAAAGTGCTCGACCACTGACTCAATTACGTTGTTGCTCACATCGTCTTGGTCCACCAAGTTGATGCGAACCTTGTGCTTTTTATCTCGCATGGTTTAACCTCTTTCTAGAAGGGCTCTTTGCCTTCTATATCTAAGTCCGCATTTTTTTAGAAAAGTTCGGGTTTATCAGAAAAATATTTCTTAATTTTGTTTTCGAGTGTTTTTACACGTTCCGACACAGTGCTTTTGGAGAGTCCTAGTTTCACGCATACTTCTGCTTGCGTTAATTCTTGTATATAGATAAGGTCATACATTTCCTGCATAGTTTCAGGTAAGGTAGAAATGTACTCCCTGATGATTTCAAGTTTGTCAGTGTAAAAATCCTCATCGCTTCTGCTAGCCTGTAAAGATGCTTTGTATAGCAATCTGCTTTTATCTTCTTGAGCATCTTCATCATCACCAAAAGCATCAAGACTAATGATTCTATCGGGCTTATCATAAGGATTAGGTTCATAGGGATGCTCAATAGACCACTTCTTTTTGTTAGCTATCCGTTCCTGACGCTCTTGGTTGTCTTCACTGTTGATATATTTAAGGTTCGATCTGACTTCTGCATCGTCATATCGATGGAGTTCCATGATTGTCGTATCTGTGATTGATTCATCGATTTCCACAAATCTAGTCCCCGATGCATAAATCTTCGTAGATTTTCCTGGTTCAAGAATTACACTGTCGCCATTGTCAAAATAATAGGTGTATGTCATTCTTTTCGAGACTGGTGTTTTACGTAACTTCATAAAAAATACCTCCGTTTCAGTTTTTAAGTCGCTGAAAGGAGATACCGTTATTTTGCAGAAAAGACTGTTTTTAGGCGTCGCAAAAAGAATGGTTAATTGAATAACTCCATTTCAGTTTGCAGGTTTTTCCTCGCAAAGGTCTAATCTGCTGTATTAAGTTTGTGATGTGTTTTTGCGAATACCCAGTCTAGAAATGGGCAAACACATCAATATCGAATCGGAATTTCGCAAGCTCAAATTAATAATTTGATTTCGTGCTTTTTGAATACCAATTTTTTTGATATAATAAAGAAAAGAATACCTTTCCAAATATTACATCTGTATTATAAAATATTATGAATTTCCATATCGGAGTTACTCGGAGTGGATATCCAGCTCCGCTTTAAGGAGGTATCACAAATTGAAACTAAGTCATTTTTTTTCAATACTCGATCAATATCTAAGTTATAAAGTACAAAGTGGTTCAAGCTCAGGAAAAACTACTATAGGGGATAAGGTAAGAACATATTTGAATGCTTTTATATCACCATCAACGAGCGAAAACCCTATAGATGATTTAAAGGATGACTTTTGTCGAAAAATTTTCAATGGTTCTGAACAACTCCCCTCAAAGTATGCCTCCTTCATAAAGGCAAACATTGACTTTGTGACTTTTGAAACTTTTTGTGATGACCTTTCAATCGATGCTAGAATGGGGATGATTTCTCAATTTGCTTCTTCTAATTTTGATATTGATATTGATAATTTTGAGCAAGGAATCACAGGTGTATTAGATACTATTTTGTATTACATTATTAATGTTCCACCATCAACATCAATTCGCGGCTCTACCTTTCTAGGCGGTAATAAGGTATTGATTGGTGGTAAGACTGTTGATTTACTTCCCGAACTAATGCCTACAGATAAAATTGAACTCAGTGAAGTTCCATATATTGATGCTCTTCTAAGAGTCTATTCACAGTCAGAAAAGAATGGACCAATCTCAATTGATGACCTTAAAACAATGCATCCAAGATATACAAAACATTTTAAAGTACAAAGAGAAAACTACTTCAGTGCAGAAAGTGTATTACACCAAATTAGAGATATCTATGTTGATGGTGAACTTGAATTCAATAATGCAAAAAGCGAAGCTCTATCTGGAATTGAAACTACCATATTAGAAGTATGCAAAAATGCTCTCGAAAGAGTAGATAACACTATGAAGCATGTTACTGTTGTCTCATTTAGTAAAAGTTATTTAATGAGAGATAATAATGGCTTAATTGGACCAAAAGAAAAACAAGGTATGGTTCATATGCTGGTTAACGATGGAAAGATAGAATGGGTGGTTGATTATGACACAGATATTTAATTCAGAACTCGAGGTTAATCTAAGAATTCTTTCAATATTGACTGTCATGCGAAATTCTGTCTCATTAGATTACATAACGACTATGGATTTGTTTACAACATATGGCAAGAATTATGGGTTTACGCAAGACAATCTTCATGGAGATAGTTCGTACAATTTTAGTGAGATAGCTTCTCGTAGAACCCTAATCAATCGTTCTATTAAGAGCTTAGTAACAAAAGGATTAGTAAAAGCAGAAAAAAGTGTTAATGGTTTCTATTACTCTATAAACGATGATGGTAGAAAAATTAGTAATGCATTGGATACCGATTATCATCGTAAATACATTGAGACAGTTAAAACCATAATTCAGAAAACGCATGGTCTTTCAGATGCCCAATTAATCAAATACGCTACAAAAAAATCCATAAATAAGGAGTAGTAATCTATGGGAAGACTTCATATAAACAAGCTTGTCATTTCAGGAATCAAAGGTGTATCAACCATTGATTTCGGTGAACGATTAACATTAATAACAGGTCCATCAGATACGGGAAAATCTTACATTTTTAAATCGATTTATTATTTACTTGGAGCAGACAAAAATAATGTCCCTTTTGATCCTGCGATAGGATATGACACGGTATCAATGGAGGTAAGAAAAGGTTTATCAAATGTTATTGTTAAGCGAAAGATTGGTGATTCAACGATAAAAGTCGTTGATGAAAACGGAGAATCCACTTACAAGACTAATGGTAAAGAAAATAATATTAGTGATTTTTATTCTGAGTTGTTGGATATTTCACCTTCATTGATGATACCTTATAACGCTGATGGTCAAACTCAAAGATTCACGCTTAGAACACTTAAGTCATTGTTTATGATTCGCGAAGATAATACTGAAACAGAAAATCCTATTTTGTTACCACCGCAAAACCAAGGTGCTACTGCGTTTTTAGCAGGGTTACTCTACATTCTTTATGAACAGGATTTTTCTGATTATGATGCTAATGAAAATAAGAAATCAAAAGCAGCGAAAAGGGCTGCTGTCCAAAAGTATATTCTGGGTAATAAAGAGAAACTTCAAGCTAAAAAAGGATATTTAGAAAAGCTACTTAGCAATAGCCAATCAGATCTTGATAATATCGCTAACCTAGTTGATAGTCTTCAAAAAGAACTTGAAAATACTAATAAAATGATTAGTGACTCAATTAAAACTATTAGAGAATATGGCAACAAAATAATTAACGTTGAGGATCAATTAAGAGGGAGAAATCTTTTACTTAGCCGATATAAAGCATTGGAATCACAATATATTGCTGATATAGAACGTTTAGGCTTCATAGTTCAAGGTCAAACCATAATTCATAAACATGAAACACCTGTTTATTGTCCATTCTGCGATAGCCAAATGAATGAAAAACAAGAAAATTCGTACCTTGAAGCTTCTCAAGCTGAGGTAAAAAAGATTTTAACTAATAGTGAAGACCTTTCACTAACTATTGCTGATGTTAAATCAGAAATCGCCGGTTTAACTATCACCCTTGAACAATTACAATCACAAAAAAACGCAATTCAGGGCACTATCAATAGCGAATTAAAACCTCAAAAATCATCAATAGTACAAAAAATCGAGAAATATACATCATTTATACAAGCAACAAATGATTTGCAATTAATTAACTCAATATTAGAAAGTTATGATAATGATCTGATTCATCTTGATCAAACCATAGATACTCCTACTCAATTCAAACCTAAAGACTTATTTCCAACGGATTTTGCTATAAAAATAAGTGAGACATACCTATCCTTACTTAGAAAATGCAACTTTAGTCCAATCGAGTCTGCTGAATTTGATATGTCGACATTTGATATTAAAGTAAATGGCGTAGCAAAGAAAACACATGGAAAAGGTTACAGAGCGTTGCTAAATTCATTACTCATTCTCTCGTTAAGGGAGTATATAAACGAGAACGCTATTAAAAATCCACACTTTTATTTAATTGATTCTCCTCTACATGGGTTAATAATGCCTAGTGGAATTGAACAAACACAAAATGTTCGAAAGGGATTTTTCGATTATCTGGTTGCTAATCACGGAGAAGATCAAATAATTATTATAGAAAACATCGACAGAGGAGAATTGCCTTCAAACATAGATTCCATACCAAATATAAAGCTAATAGAATTCACTCAGCAAGAGAATAACGGTAGATACGGTCTGCTAGAAGGAATCAGAAAAAATTAGGAGGTCATTATGATAAGCTATAATAAGTTATGGAAATTACTAATCGACAAAGGGATCAACAAAAAAAAGCTCATTGAGCTCTCAGGTGTAAGTTCATCATCTGTCGCAAAGATGACTAAAGGTCATAACGTTACTACAGATGTTCTATGCAAAATCTGTAAAACTTTAAATTGTGACTTTAAGGACATAATGGAGTATATCCGTAAATAAAAAAGGCGACTCAACTCATTTAAGAGCTGGGTCGCCTTTTAGTAACATATATAGCGTACTATTTGTCGTCAATGTTGATTAAAAAACCAATCGTTCTTTTAATAAATCAAATATACTCATTTATGAAATCTTCCGGATTGTGCGAATCTTTAATTGGCATTCTTGCATAAGTTCGAAAATTGGCACCAGTGTTCGAGTTTCTTACTCCAAAAGAACCTTGAGCAGTATTGACGTTCCGAATCCAGCCGCAAATGAAAACATCCATCTTGCTAAGAGAAAAATCCTGTATATGATTCGTAAAAATTTCCGAACTAAACTCCTTTGAATTTGTCAAATTGATGGCTTCCATTGAAATAAAACTGCTCAAATTATTAGGTATATAGAAAACTTGAAAAATATACTTCGCATTGCTTATGTGTGAGTAATGACGATTAATTATGATATTACGATCCGTGTTAATTGTATTGAGATTTCTAGAGTATTTCTCTAAAGATGATTTTACTTCAATTTCATCATTACCTATTTTTAGATCAAACAAATCTCTATTAACAAAATTATCAGTTCTTATCTGATCGTATTCAATTATATCTACATCCGGCATCATCAGATATAGATATTGTTTTACTATATTCTTTGCATAATCGCCAAAAAGTAAATCCATGATTTTAGCGTTTGGGTGCCTACTTTGCCAAGTATCAGCTGTATTTCTTAATTTTTTTAGTGCGGTTTCTTTAGCCAGTATCAAACAAAAATCATGTATAGATTCGTCAACTAACTGTTCAAATTGATGACCACCAGGAAATGTAATTTTACTAAACATTTTCGTGCTCCTGATTGAAAACTTCATCCAGTAATTGCCAATTTGAACTATTTAAATCGTCATCAAGAATCTCATGTGCTATTAGCAACTCTGACGCTTTTTTATCTTTTCTAACAAATCCGATTTTCACGTTATTTTCTTTTCCATATTCTTTCAATGTGTTAAATTTAATAGGCGAAAACTTATCAATATCTTCACTTTCACCACTTCGGTTAAATCCACCTTTCGTTTCGATAATCCATAGTGATGAATTAACACTTAGAATGTAATCAGGATAGAATAGTTTTTGCTTACCAGAATTATCTCTATAAATTATTGATAAAAATTCTTGACCTTTATCGCCGTTTTTGTAAAACCAATCTACACTTTCACATTCATGAAGAAACTTTTCAAAATCACGTTCAGGATTAGATCTCGGTTCAGCTGAAGAAAGATATCCATCATAAACATTCTTATAGTAATGCTTTTGAACTCTCGATTTTGAATCGTATGTAAAAATTAGTTCATTTGGAAATTTGAAAACTTCTTTAATTTTTGCATTAACCATCAAATTTAGGTGCTGTAAGTTAACATCAGACATAGCATCAGAAAAATCATTGATTAACATGTTCTTGTTATTTATTACGAATGAATACAATTCTCTTGTTTCTAAGTTCAGTATTTTTTTGGAAAGGGGTTTGACTTTGGTTTCAAACAATCTCCTAACAATTACTCTGATAACATCATATGGCAATCCTATTTTCGAACCAATTTCTGATAGAATATTATGGAAATCTCGTCCATGTGAATGAGTATTAAGGGGTTCGAAAATTGATATTTTGTCTAAACTATTCATTTTTTTTATATCTAGTATAGTCACTGTGCCTCTATGTAGTGATCTAATTACATGATTTTCAAATAAATAACCTTTTTCTTCTAAAACTTTCGAATAATCCTTAGTGTAACTTGAAGAGTATTTTTCTACAAAATATCTGTAAATACTGTTTAATGCTAGATCTGGATCAGCACCCATAGGAACATAAGATCTTTGTTCTTTTATCATGGCAAAGTCTTTATGTTTAGGATTTAAATAGAGTTTCTTTGCTTCAATTGCTGTTTTACCTATAGCGGTTTTGACATCTTCTACAAATTTCATGTCTACAGTAAAAAGATAAGCACTATCTATTGTGTCATTTAAATAGTGTCTTGCTTCTGGCATTCTACGAATTCGACCTATTGTTTGTATATCAAATTTCTCTGTTGTATTGTCGCGTAATTTAACCAATATGTGTGCTCTTGGGCAATCCCACCCAGTTGCAATCGCTTGTTTAATTATTAAAAATTCAGTTGGATTGTTGTTCTTTTCTATTGCATCAATATTCATTTTTTTATCACTTAACCACACACCTAATCGATTATTTTCATACGTGATGTCTTTAGTGATAAAATATTGTTCAATTTTTTCGAGCATAAAATCAGAATTATTTGGAATTTGAACGAGTACAAGAGGATTAATATTAACACTTAATTTAGTAAGTTCTTTCTTGATTTCAATTCTCTTGGCACACGCTTTTTCTAGAAGATAAATAGTTTGGTCTTCAATAAAATCATCTGGATTAATATTTTCATTAATCACAATTCTTTTTTTAATCAATTCTTCACTGATAACTACGCTTTCTGGGATATCAATTAAATAGGGATCATTGTAGCCATTGGGTGTAGCTGACATCTTAATTATTGCTTTTGGATTGAAATAATCAATAACAACACTCGACTTGATTGTATCATGAGAGTGTGATTCATCAATTATGACAATAAAATTCAAATCAAGATTTCGAGCGACTTTAATTCTATCAATTAAGTCTGATTTCTCACCATCACGCAATGAACTATTATCTTTTTTGTTTACAAGCTCCCAATTTATGTAAACTATATCAGAGCTACTAAAACCAGATAAAATTACATCATTTAACAATTTTGTTGTATTTTGGGGGAAGTACCTATTCATTTTTTGTTTACTCTGTAACTCTAACTCACCCTTACCTGGTGTTAGCCATATGATAACGTAGTTACTTTCTCTCAGAAGAAATTCGTTCAAAAAAGATGAGATAATTATTGTTTTCCCAGAACCGGTACAACTTTTTAATACTATCTCATTTTTATTCGAATAAAATCCACTAAATAATTCCTGTACAGCTCGCTTTTGAAAAGGTTTTAATTCCATTATTGTCCTCCTTTATAATAAGAGATAGAGCGGAGTTTCCTCCGCATTTTTAGAAAAATTGTTTTTCGTAAGTGCTATAAATCCGAATAATAGTAATCAGGAACTACAAATAAATCAATTCCTTTGTCTAGCATTTTCTTTTTGTATTCGCTACTTAAAAGCACATTTATTCCTATGAAAACTTTTTCTACTTGTTGATTGCTTTCAATATTATGAATAAATTGGTCAAGAATCTCATCTTCTAAAATAATTAAATATTTAGAATTATTATCTGCGACAAAACTATATTTAAATTCGATTAAATCTTTCATATGTTCGATTAGTTCGTGAGCGTACTCAAGATAGAATCTACCACTTGTAGGTACAAATCCGACTTTATAATGTCTCAAGTTTGAACTCAATTTGCTTACAATATTTTTTAAACGTGGATAGGTTATATTTTCACAGATATTGTTTTGATTATTGGTACAAAGTATAAAACTTCTTGTGCCTCCATCTTCCTTATTAAGTTCTAAAACGGCTTGTCCTGTAGTTCCAGAACCTGCAAAAAAATCTAGAACTACTGCATTTTTGTCATAATACGTCTCAATTAAACGTTTGACTAGCATTGATGGTTTAGGATAATCAAATTTATCATCTAATTTAAATGAATCGAGTTCTTTTCTCGCATTATCGTTTGAATATTTGTTGTCAATTAGCTCTAATGTACTCATTGGTTTTGTTCTTGTAAGATAGTCAATAGAATACACATTATTTTCTTTTTTTATTGAGGCTTTTAAGTATGTTTTAGTATAAAGTCTACCGGTATTTTCATTAACAACAACCCAATCGTTTTGTATCCCAAATTGAACGAGATCTTGACTCCATCTCCAACGGAATCCATCTTTAGGATTTTCTCTCTTTCTACCTAGATAATCATCTTCAGTAACACTTCCTGGATAGAAAGTGCGTCCATTAAATGTAATTGGAAAATCAAGTGAGTTGACATATCCAAGTGTATTATAGTCGAGAGTTTGGTTTAATTTGTACGGTCCTCTTTCGTCAACATATTTGTCCGTATACTTAAACCCTTCATCAATATGTTCTCTCATTGCGAAAACATTAGATTGTTGCTTGACGTATATCAAAACATAATCATGGTTTTTAGAAAATGACAGAGTTGATTTACCGCTTTTTTTAGTGACTCTAGGTAAACATCCAACGAAATTATTTTCATCAAATATTGAGTCTAGTAATAATTTTAATTGAGCAAACTCATTATCATCTATGCTGACAAAAATAACACCATCATCAGTAAGCAACTCTTTAGCTATCACTAGTCTTTTTTGCATAAATGATAACCATTTTGAATGCCTAAATGTGTCATCGTCACCAACAAACTTATCATCATAAATGAAATCGTTTTTTCCTCTGTTATAAGGAGGATCAATATAAATAATGTTAATCTCTTGTTTGTGTGTTTTTAATAAAACATTAAGGCTGGCAAGATTGTCTCCCTCTAAGATGAAATTGTGTTTTAAAGTGTTTTGGATAATTCTCTTTTCCTGACTCTCTAATAAGACAGGTACATTTTCATCTAGAATTTTATCTACTTCTTCAGTATGTTTTTCGTATACCAAACCATAGTTTTTTGACACAATTTCAGAGTACAGTGCTTTTAGTTTGTCAGCTGTTTTAATGGCTATTTCCGTATTTTGCTCATACAAAAGTTCTATAGCTTTATCTACATCTTCCATCATTAATTTCTTTTTGCTTTTCTCAGCCATTGTATTCTCCACCCATTCTTTTTATATCAGTTATTCAGCTTTTATTTGAATAAATAGTGTTTGCATATTATTAACATTATACACCATTTAAGGTCATTTATCGACATGTAGTTTCAAAATAAGTTTTACAGATTCATTATATTGAATCAACTGCATCATAGAAGTATGACTAATTTCCCTAGTATCTGATTATAGAAAACTATATGAATGTTATCAATACACTTTCAATCTAACTCTTAGTATTTTTGCCAATTTTCATTTAAACGTGCCAATATAAAATAATATTTGGAAATCGTGTAAATTTTTAGCACCCCCACTTCATATCGTGTAAAAATTTTAGCACCCTTGCATCATATCGTGTAAACGTTGAAGTCATGGTCTGATTTTGCTTTTAGTTTTAGAATGGAATAAACCAACAACTCGATAACAAAAATGGTTAAAATGGACTAAAATATGGCAAATTATCGCTATTTATGCTAATTTTAAGCACAAAAAAAGGCCTGATTAATGTATCAAACCTATTCTAGTTAGATGGTGCGGCTGATGGGATTCGAACCCACATACCGAAGTACTACCGCCTGAAGATAGCGCGTCTGCCAGTTTCGCCACAGCCGCAGCACCATTCACACTATATTAT
>Ga0209211_10005881_pt1 | contig 18073 bp, 18 predicted proteins | sample RifGroA2_FD_183992 | JGI IMG/M metagenome (GOLD analysis project Ga0209211, IMG submission 183992) | Groundwater microbial communities from Rifle, Colorado, USA - Groundwater A2 (SPAdes) (version 2) | ecosystem: Environmental > Aquatic > Deep subsurface > Groundwater | place: Rifle, Colorado... | reverse complement strand
AGATATTCATGCGCGGCGTGATGCGCAAAGTGCCAACTTTTCTCCAGACCCAGAATGGCATCACGGCCTCTGCGGCAACAATCAACAATATTCTGGAGAGGGTGGCTGCTGCTTTTGTTGGGGCGCTTCCAATTGCATGAATTCAGGCATGGAAGCGGATTGGCTGCCCAGATATAAAGCCTTTTGTGAGCCGAGCACGCCTAAATTTCGTTGAGCGTGGCACTTTCACGTCTCGCTGGTGTGTTCTGTGCGTGTCTAAACGAGCAAAAGCATCCTGAAAACAGGGCTTTTAACCCCCTAGAGGCGATCGCCCTCACCTGGCTCTCAGAGAAATACAATAGTTACTACATTGGAAAGAGAATTTATGAGAGACGGACAGTCCGATGCGAATTCATTAGCCTGAGCGACACTGTGAGCTAGGCGTTTGACGGATTTTTTGAGGCGGGATCGTCAGTCAGTTTGTCAATATATGTGGCCCGGCTATTCATGAACTCGCTTCAAAAAGGGAACAGTTTTTTTCAGAGGAGGCAAATCCCCAAGTTTCAGCAGCATGGACAGCAGCATTTGCTCTGAAGATTTCAGGCTTTTGGTGATGAATCCCCTGGTGATGGCCTGGAAAAGTTCGAGCTCGTCCCTGACCAGCCGGGTAACGAGGAAATCCTTGCGCACTTTCTCGGTGGCGTTTTTCCCAATGGCTTCTGCTTCCCGCTTGTGCTTCAGCAGGTAGCTTATCTTTGTTGCGCAGTCGTCGATTCCATCGCACAGGAGTCCATTGACTCTGTTTTCTATCTGGAGTGGGATGCCGCCCACCCGGCTCGCCACTACCGGCTTTCCCTTCCACATGGCTTCGGTGACGGTAAGACCGAACCCCTCTCGGAGAGATTTTTGCACCACCACGTCCGCCCTCCTCTGCAGCGCGTTTACCAGCCTGTCGCTCTGCACGGTCAGGAGGGAGATGTCCTTGTCCTTCTCGGCTTCGGAATAGGCGTTCCTGAAAATTGCGTCCCCTTCCGGGTCATCTGCCGCCATGCCGCCCATCAGGACAAGCTGGCAGTCGATTTCCTTTTTCACCTTCCTGTACGCGTGTATCACGCCTAGGGGGTCCTTCCAGGGGTCGAAACGGGAAACCTGAAGTATCATGGGCTTCTGCGAATCGATTCCGTTCCTGCTAAGCTCCCTTGCCACCTCCCAGCTTGAGAGCCTGCGGTTTTTCTCAGATAGCGGGTCTATTGCGGGAGCCATGAAATAGTGCGGCTTTCGAAGGGAGGTTTTGTACTTTCTTGCAGAAACCACTATCGCCTCGTAATCGTTGAGGTATTTTTTCAAATACCTCCAGGTTTTCCTGTTCGGGGAAGTGAGGTCCAGATGGCATCGCCAGACCCACGGCTGCTTCTTCTGCAACTCTGCAAGGCTCAGCAGCAGCGGAAGAGGCTTGTATAGCGAGGGCGACTCCCTCCTGTAATGCGCCACCATCCCGCATGGCTGGGGGTCATCTATGACGACCATGTCGTACCATTCAAGATTCATGAAGCTGGAGTTCTGGGAGATGGTCGCCTCGTAAGTCGTGATGTCTTCGCTGGTCAGCTCGACTTTCATCCCCTGGAGGGAATTGTGCATCTTCTTGGTTACCATGAAAAAGTCCCTGTCACCTCTCAAGAGGCGCCATTCGGTTTTCAGGCCGGCTTCGTTCAGAAGCGGGATGTAGGATGTGAGCATCTCCGCGACGCCTCCCCCGTAATAGGTGGAGTTCACGTGGACCATCGATTTTTCCGCAAGCTTTGCGCCCATCTTGTAAATCTGCTGCACGCAGTCTTCTCCGACGAACTCAGCGTACTTGTCAAGTTTTTTCAACTGCATCATCCCCAGGCAAGCTCATGTTTCAGGAACTGGAAGAGCATGCGCCCGCTTATTTTTCTCACGCCTTTCATCCTCGTTTCATGGGATTTTATCAGCGCGCCTTGGAAATTGGGAAGGGTCGACGCCTTCCGTATTGCCTCCCCGTCAGAATAGTCATCCCCTACAAACACGATTCGTCTGTTCCTGTTTCCTGCGGCAATGCCCCAGAGGACCTGGCTCTTTGTCTTCGCTTTTTTTGGGAGGAATTCGATGCATTTCCTGCCCCTTATCATCCTGGAACACTTATTCGCCTTGTCCAAAAGACTTGACAGCGCCATCATGATTTTCGCCTCGCGCATCCCAGATTTTCTGAAGTGCAGCGCAAAGCCCGATTTCTTGCTTTCCATGACAACCCCGCGAATGCCCTTCGCGAATTTTGCCGCCTCATTTTCCAGATCAGCCATTGCGCGCGTTTTTACCAGTCCCTCATTGCCATGCAGCCCTATCACCCTGATGCCGCCGGCGCCCACGAGCTGGCGCTGCACGAAGTCTCGCGGTCTTCCAGTCAGTATTACTACTTTGGCAACGCAGGCGATTTTTTCAAGCTCCGCCTTCGTTTTCGCAGAAATTTTTGCCTGTGCTGGATTCGGCACAACCCTTGCCAAGGTGCCGTCAAAATCCAGTATTACCAGGGGTTTTTTCGCCCTCACGCCGGTCTTTGCCATGGAGCGGTTGGGGGCAGGAGGAATAAAAACCGTTGGGCATCCGGGGCGCATGGGCGGTTTGCGAATACACATATAAAAGTTTGGCGCACACATGATGGCATGCCAATCGAGGATGTCCTATTGGGGCTTGGGCTTGACGCAAGGGACCTTGCAGTAGCCGCGCTGATACTCGTGTTCGGCTACATCATTGGAAAGACTGTCAAGCAGTTCATGCTCAAGATATCCGAATCGAGCGGAGTTCGGCAAAAACTCCGGTTCGGTATCGAGAAGGAGGTGAAAAAATTCGGCTTCAGCGTAGATTTCACCTACATGGGCGCCCTTGTCCTGAAATACGCCATATACCTGCTTGCGATATTCCTTGCCTTCAGGGCGCTGAACATCGAGATAGGCATGAACACCGTCCTGTTGCCCCTCATAGCTTACATCCCAAATATCCTCGGCGCGGCAATCATCCTGCTCGTCGGAAGCGCGATAGTCGAGATAGTGGCGGACATAGTGAAATACAGGCTCCGCGACGCGATTGACGAGAAAGCCGGCGAGATCGGGCCGATGAACATCTCGACGCCCATAGCGTCCTTGGTAAGGTATTTCCTTTACGCCATAATATTCATAACCGCATTTTTGCAGCTAGGCATTAGGGCAGAGGGACTGCTGGCATTTGTTTTGGCCGCCTCAGTGGTTTTCCTGGCTGCTGCAGCCATTCTTGCCGTCTTCTCCCTCAAGGACCATGTTCCCAACCTGACCGCGGGATTGTACCTCAGGCGGAGCAAAATAATTGGAACAGGTGACACGCTTACTGCCTGTGGCATATCAGGAAAAGTGGCTGGGATAACGACACTTGCGACGATAGTCAGAAACAAGGGCGGAACGCACTACCTCCCGAATGCGAAAATAACCGGGGGCGTTTTTTCAATAAACAGGAAGAAGAGGAGTTAGCCCTGCAAAAGGCCATTGTAGAGCTCAAGGTGCTCGCGGTACCCTATTTCCGAATCGAATTTCTCGCCGAAAATCCTCTTCCCCTCCTCCCCCATCCTCGCCCTTAGCCCCGGATCTTTGGCAAGAATGGTCAGTTTCCCCGCAAGCTGTCCTGCGTCCCCTGTCTCGAACAGGTAGCCGCTGATTCCGTCTTTTATCTGGACCGGTATGCCGCCAATATTGGAGCCTACCACCGGCTTTCCGAACAGCATGCCCTGCGAGACGGTCAAGCCAAAGCCCTCGTGGACGGATGGCTGCACCACGGCATCGCAGGTTGCGTAAAGCTTGTTCACTTCTGCGTCGGGAAGGTAGCCGGTGAAGACGGTTTGCCTTGAAACCCCCAGCGTATGGGCAAGAGAAACCAGCGATTCCCTGTAGCCTCCGCGTTCCTTGCCCATGAGCTTCTGCGTGAATGAGCCGTTGCCCACAAAGACGCACTTGGCTTCCGGAAACTGCTTTGCGACCGTTTCCATAGCCTGCACCAGTACTTCCTGCCCCTTGCGCGGGTCCATGCGGCTTACGCACAGTATGAGGAAGTCGCTCTTTCCAATGCCGAGCTTCTCCCTTGCGTCGTTTTCGCCCAGGACGGTGTACTCTCCTGCATCTATGAACGGGTAGATTCGGGTTATTTTATTGTCCGGAAGGCCGGCTGCGGACGCGGCGGACACGTATTCCTCGGTTGACAGGACCACGCGGTCGTAATCGGTCATGTAGCCCGCGATGAACCTTTTCCAATTGTCAAGCATCCCGCCGCTGAAAGGTATGTGGAACGTGAAAACCTTGGGCACCGCAAGGCCCTTCAGCATGCCGGCAAGCGGGAGAAGCTGGAAGTCGTGGATGTGGAGAATGTCAAATGGCTTGTAACCGTACGTGTCGAGCACGTATTCCTTTATCTTCCCACTGACTTTCAGATAGTCGGAAAATTCCGGAAGTGTCTTTGGGTCAGGGGCTATCTCCCCCGAAAGGTGGGTGGCGTTGAGCAGGCATTCCTTGAACCTCATATAGCCTGCCATGGTTTCTGTGCCGACCCCCTCCACGTTCGTGCGCAAAAGGGGTATGCCCGAGGAAAAATCTATGGCATCGAGATTCTGCGCCTTGAAATGCATCACGCGGAAATCATGGCCGTCCCGGATGAATCTTTTGCCCAGGGCATTGACGTATTTCGTAAGCCCGCCCATGAATGGCAGGAAAGATTGGCTTACGCTGCATATGCTCAGGTATTTGTCCATGGGCATATCTCCAGCGGCAAACTATAAAACCATGACGCGGAGTTGCCAGGTTATCCTGGCAGAAGGTCTGATGCGTAGGAATCTAACCCCCTAGAGGCGATAGCCCTCACCTAGCTTTCCTACTTCTTTTCGGTAATCATCCTGTAGAAGTTGTAGGCAAGCACAATCCCTGCAAGCATCAGCGTGCCGTGGAAGCCGTAGTCTATGTAAAGCAGCCCCTGCGTGTCCATGCCGTTTGATATATGGAAGTTGTCGTGCGGCCACCATGAGACCATCAGCCACGAAATGGCCACAAATGACTGGGTCGCCATGCTTCTCATCTTCCCATCCATCCCGCTTATTGCCTTTCATCCGAAGTAGATGAATGCCGTTCCGGCTCCGAAGAAGAGAGCTTCTATTGCAGATAGCAGAATGAAGAAGGGCAACTGCGACTCAGTAGGATGGATGTCCGGGGATGGCTTCCACAGCACTGGGCCAAGCGCAAATGCCGGTATTCCTATCACGAAGGTCATCAAAACCGCCTTTTGCCAATCTTTCATCAAGAGCACCTCGTTAAAGCGCAGGCATTGGTGTTTATTTAAGATCTGACAGCGCAAAAATGGGTAGCCGCCAATATTCCAAATCAGGACTCCCGGGGCTGTAAACTCTTTTATTTTTATATATCCAAAATAGTATCGTGGAAATGGGAATCAGGGCGCAGGGCGCAACCGAGTACATAATTCTGGTTGGCATAGCCATGTTGGTGGCGCTCATAGGCATTGCCGCAATCAATTTCTTCAGCAATATGTCAGACTCCCAGCTAGTGCAGTCAAGCATATACTGGGTGGAAGCGACCCCGATTGCTATCGTGGAGCACTCAGTTTCAAACTCCACAGGTGTCGCAAGCATCGTGCTGATGAACAACGACCCCTCTGAAGAGGTGACAATACTCCGAGTTGGATTGGGCAATGCAACAAACTCAACGCAGTTCATGCTCGGCTCAGGGAAGAAGGCCACCGTGTCTGTCGCAGGGCTTGGAACGGGGAAGGCCGGGGAAATCTACGACCTGAACGTGACAATCAGCTACAGGACGTCCAGGGGCTTGGTGAAGGTTCAGCATGGCAGCAAGAACCTGGTCGGAAAATACGCTTGAATCCATCCACTTTTTTTAATATTTTTGGGCAAGCTCGAGGACAAACCTGACATAGCGAGGGTCCCCGTTGTAGTCATAAACAGCCCAGAAGTTCTTTCCAGCCTCCTCAAAGCCTTCCATGTTTGTGGCCCCTTTCTTCATCAGGTATTGCGCAGTCAGGTATATTGAAGTTTTGAACGAGGAAAGCTCCTCCCAGCTTTTGCTTTCCGGGCGCTCAAGTTTCCTGTAAAGCGTGGACGGAAGGTACTGGCCCGGGAATATCGCGCCTTCCGATGAGCCCTTGACCGAATAAGGGTCGACATTGTAATCCTTGCAGAGCCTCAAAAAATCCGCAAGCTCTTCCAGGATTTTCGCTTTTTTGCGCGGCTGGTTCTGTATTTTGGTCATGAACAGGTTGAAAACAGGGTAATCCGCCTCAGCAAGCCCGAACTTGGTCTCAATGCCCAGGATGGCTGCGATTAGCTCTTTGGGCGCATTGTATTTTTTCTCCGCCTTTTCAAAGTCCTCCTCATAAAGGCCGATAAGCTTGGCAAACTTCCCCATCACCGCAAGCTCGAAAAAGTGGTTGTCCTCCTTGTATTTCAAATACACTTTCTCGCTCATGGAATCATACTGGCGAAGCAGCCTTGCCCTGTTCTCTGCTTTGGAGGTTTTTTTCACTTCTTCTTTCTTCGGCCTGACGAATCCTCCTTCTGGGATTGGCTCGGGCTTGGGGAATCCAAGAAGGCCGAGCCTGGCGTCACCGAACCACGCCTGCAGCCGGTTTTCCGAAAATCCGTTTTTCCTTAGGAAATCCATTGCTTCCTTCAAGGTTTTTTCTTCAGGAGGAATGCGGACTTCGCGCTGCTCTGCCACCCGTGTCGCATCAGGCTGGACGGTATTCACTTTTAGTCTGCTTTCAATCTGAAAGAGCATGCTTTCCCTAATGCCTCAAAGTGTTTTTAAGGCTGGCTTTCGTGGCAGGCAAATAGGTTTTAAACATTTGACAGGCTAACCGAATGCGTGAAGGGAAAAGCACTCCTGGCGCTCTTTGTCCTGCTTCCGCTGGTTTCTTCAGCGCAGGCTGGAAATCTTGCGAAGGAAGCAGAACCAATTGCCAAGGAGCTCCAGATGGCAATGGCTATCGGGGTGCTGCTCTGTTACATATTCGCAGCAGGAAGGATAGCCGACTTCCTCCAGTCTTCAGGCAGGAGCGTTTCGAAAAAAGAGATAATCTACGCGCCGATTGCCTACGTTCTCTTTTCCATGATCGGCGTGATTTTCTACTTCGGCTCTGGCTCATTTGCCCCTCCGCAAAACACCCTGATCACCAATGCAGTTTATCTGCTCCTCATACCGCTTGGGATTGCCATAGGTGTGGGCACAGTGGTGCTGCACTCATTTTTCCGGGACAGGCTCAATGCGGTGCAATCACTTGACCTTTCGATGAAAATTATCCTTGCCCCGATTTTTGATGGCATGAGGGGCTACTGGGTGGCCATTGGCGCTGCGGCGCTGGTTGTCTTCATCTCAGGCGCGTCATATTTCTCATCAGGAGGCAATTTCTCGCTGGTGACATTCGACTTCCTGCTTGCATCCATACTGGTCGCGATTTACTTCCTCTATAAGGCGTTCACCTCCAGGACCAACGAGGGAAGGGCGTCAAACATTGTGACGATGCTTACAGTTCTTTCCCCAAGCCTGCTCCGGCTCTATTTCAGGGAAATGGTCTGCGCATGGCTCACCAAAATACCGATTGATTTTTTCAGGTCCTGCCCGCTTGACCAGGTTGGAAGCGAAGTCACCCTGGCACTTTCCGTGGCAGCCACCCTGCTGGTGCTGGTTCCCGTCATACCGCTCATCTATGCCGTAATGGTCAATGCGCTTCGCGTTTTGAGCGTTCTCCAGGTGCTCACAAGAAAAGAGCGTGCCTTCAAGCCAGTTGACAAAACAGACTAGCGCCCTAGCCGGATCTGAAACCCAACCATATATATTTGTTGTCTGCTTTCATCCAATCGATGAATCTGGGGGTGCAACATGGAAATCGAACAGCCTAGCATTCTTGATGCCTCTGAGCCGGTTTCTAAAGCGGTAAACGAGATATCGAAAAGCGGGCTGCCCGTATTCATTGTGAAAAACGGCAAGTATTTCGGGCTAATCGACGAACGTTCAATAAGGCAGAGGCTTTCAAATCCCGACAAGGAAAAATGCGAAACCATCGCAGAGCGCACCCCTTCGCTTTCCCAGGATTCCACCGTCATGGATGCCTGCAACGCATTTTTCGCAGGACGATTCAAGGCAATTCCCGTTATTTCGAAGGGCAAGATAGAGGGAGCGATAACCAGGCAGACCCTGCTTTCCGAGCTTCTCAAGGAAAAAATGCTCTCCAAAAAGCGGGTGCTTGAGGTGATGACCTCTCCGGTGGCTTCAATTGACATATCTTCCACTGTCGGTCATGCAAGGAGCGAGCTTCGCAGCCACAACATCAGGCGACTGGTGGTGACCGAAGGGGGAAGGATAGCCGGCCTGCTTTCCGTGTTCGACCTTGCAAGCTTTGTGTCCAACCCGCGCCAGTCAAACGCATTCTACAGGGGAGGGGAAAAGACCACAATGGACTCGCGCCCGATCTTGTCCTACGTGAAAAAGCAGGTCGAAACCATAAGCCCGACTGACTCGCTTTCAAACGCGGTTGCAAAAATGCTGGACAAGCGCGTGGCTGCCCTCATCGTCTCGGAAGGAATGAGCCCTGTCGGGATTGTCACCGCAAAGGACATACTCCACGCAGCCCTTGCCTATGAAAAGAGCACCCGCGTATTCGTGTCAGGCTTGCCGTACGAGAACCGCGATTACCAGTCGGAAATCGTTAAGGAGGGGGAAAAGCTCCTGGACAGGCTGGAGAAAAGCTTCGAGGTTTCCTCGCTTGTCTTCCACGTAAAGCGGGAGGGCGCTGGCTTTTCGGTGCGCTCCAGGCTGGACGGGAAAAAGTCGATAAACGCAAGCGCAAGCGATTTCAGGCTGGAGTCCGCGTTGCGCATGGTGATTGCCGAGCTTCGAAAGATGGCTGAAAAAAACAAAATGACAGGAGTTGAAAAAAAGAGGCGCGATGCCAAGCTGAGGGAGGAATGATGGGGCTTGAAACGCAGCTGTGCAAAATGAAGCTTCGCAATCCCACTGTACTTGCTTCTGGCATAAGGGGGAACAACGCCCATCTTCTCATCCGCGCCGCCAAGGAAGGAGCTGGCGCGGTCACCTCCAAATCCTGTTCGCTTGCCCCGAGAGAGGGGCACAATAACCCGACCATGATAAATACGCCCGAAGCAATGCTCAACGCAATAGGGCTTTCCAATCCAGGAGTCGAGGAGGAAATCGGCGAAATCCGGGCGGCTGTCATGGGCGCCAAAGTTCCGGTGATAGCCAGCATAGTCGCATTCTCAATTGAGGACTTTGGCAAGGTGGCTGAAAGGATTTCAGAGGCTGCGCCGCACATGATAGAGGTGGACGCAGCCTGCCCAAACACGCACCGCGAAGGCAGGATGTTCTCGGCCTGCGCCCAGGATGCCGCTGCCGTTGCCAAAGCTGTTGAAGAAGCCACAAACATACCCTTCTCGATGAAGCTCTCGCCCGATGTTCCCAACATTGGGGAAATCGCGCAGGCGTGCGTGGATGCTGGCGCAGATGCCATCACGGCAATAAACACCATGGGAGGCATGTACGTTGACGCTTACGCAAGAAGGGCGGTGCTCCACAACTGGTTCGGGGGGGTGAGCGGTCCTGCGTTAAAGCCGGTTGCGCTCAAGGCGGTGTACAACATAAGGAAGGCGGTCGGCCCGAAAATCCCCATAATTGGCACAGGAGGCATTTCCACAGGAATGGACGCGATTGAGATGATCATGGCAGGCGCAAATGCCGTGGGCATCGGCTCTGCCGTGGTTCTTCGCAAAAACGTATTCAAGGGCGTCTGCAGTGAAATGAGCGCGTTCATGAAAGAGAAAGGCTACAAAAGGCTCTATGAGCTCAAGCTGGAAGAATGATTCTCATGCTCCCCCAAGTCGCAACAGTCGCCAAAGCCGAAAAGGAAAACAGCACTGTAACAACACTCACTCTCAACATCAGCTTGCCCAGGGCAATCCCTGGCCAATTCGTCATGGCCTGGCTACCCGGCTTTGATGAAAAGCCCCTCAGCCTCGCAGGGGCAAGCCCGGTGAAGATTTCAGTCGGGGAAAGGGGCCCGTTCAGCAGCAGGCTTTGCGGCTTGAAAAAAGGCGGCAAGCTCTGGGTCCGCGGCCCATATGGCAGGGGATTTGAGCTTGAGGGGAAAAAAATCCTCCTGGTGGGCGGCGGCTACGGCTTTGCGCCCCTGCGGTTCCTCGCGGACCAGGCAAGGAAAAAGAAAATAACCGCAACGGCAATCTGCGGAGCGAGGAGCAAAAGCCTCCTGATGGCGCCTGCTTCCTGCAAGACGCTATTCACAACCGACGATGGCTCTGCCGGAATCAAGGGCAATGTGCTTGCTGCAATGGAAGGGCTATTCGCCAGGGAAAAATTCGACACAGTTTACACCTGCGGCCCTGAGCGGATGATGGGATCGGTTGCCAGGCTTGCGAAGAAAAAAAAGGCGGATTGCCAGCTTCTCCTGGAACGGTACATGAAGTGCGGAATAGGTGTCTGCGGGCACTGCGCCTGCGGCGACAGGCTAGTCTGCTTTGACGGCCCGCGCTTCGGATACGAAATGCTCTCCAATCCGGAATTCGAGCGTGTTTGGCGCGACAAGGCTGGTCACAAGGTGCCAATATGATCCTTATTCAGGGCGGCAGGATTGTCACACCTGAGGGAATATCTTCATCCGACATTCTCATTGAGGGCGAAAAAATTGTGAGGATAGGAAAAGGCATCAGGCAATCCGGCGCGAAAATTATTGATGCAGGGGGGCTGTTCATCCTGCCCGGGGCAATCGACCCGCACGTTCACTTCCGCGACCCGGAGAATACTTCAAAAGAGGATTTTTCCACAGGAACGGCCTCTGCGCTTGCCGGTGGTGTGACAACAATAATCGACATGCCCAATTACCGAAATCCGCCCACCACCACCATTGCCGCATACAATGAAAAAAGGCTGATAGCGGCCTCCAAGGCGCGCTGCGACTACCAGCTGCGCTTCGGAGCTTCTGAGTCGAATTTCCAGGAAGCGGCAGGAAGCGGGGCGCCCTCGCTCAAGATTTTCCTTTCGGACACAAAAAGCGATCTTCAGTGCTCGCGCGAGGCGGCTGTGATGCATTTCAAGGCTTTCCCAAAAGGCAAGCCTGTCTGCGTGCATGCGGAGGACAGGGACAGGATTGAAAAGCGAGTTGGGAAATTCAGGTCCCAGTCGCAGGTGCAGGACAAGCTGGTTTCGCAGATCGCATGCGAGTTTTCGCTTCGCGAGGCAGGAAGGCTGGGCAGGCGCGTGCACATCTGCCACCTCACCACCGGGCTTGAGATCGAGCTTTGCCGCCGCTACAAAAACGCGACCTACGAGGTAACTCCAAATCATCTTTTCATGTCCACTGATGACATCAAGCGCCTCGGGCCCCTGGGCAAGATAAACCCCCCGCTTCGGGACAGGCGCGAGCAGGCTGCGCTCTGGCGCAACCTGAATGACGACACCATAATCGCCTCGGACCACGCGCCGCATTTGATTTCGCACAAGCTGGAAGGCTCGCCAGGCTTCCCTGGCGTTGGCACATTGCTTCCGCTCATGCTGGATGCGGTGAATGAAAAGAGGCTCAAGCTTGAGAGCGTTGCCAGGATGTGCTCATTCAATCCTGCTTCTGCATTCCTCCTGCATGCAAAAGGCTCGCTCGCCCCTGGTTTCGACGCAGACATCGTGCTTGCGGACATGAAAAAGAAATGGAGGATAACTGCTGAGAACCGGCTCTCCAAATGCGCCTGGACGCCTTTTGAGGGCAGGGAAATCAAAGGCAGGATAGAAAAAGTGCTGCTTCGGGGCAATCTTGCGTACGACTCCGAGGGCGTCATTTCCAAGCCTGGAAAAGGAAGGGAATTGCTTTAGGTGCGCCTTTTCCCTGCTCACGAAAGCTCGAGCTTGACCTGTGCCGCTTCGCCAGGGGGAAGGGCGCTCACGTTTATGAAATAGGTTCCTGCCTTCCTTATTCTGCCAAGCCCCGACTCGGTCAGGTTGAAAGCGCAGGTTTTCACAATCTGCCGCTGCCCTGATGACGAGTCCACGGTTATAACTATGTCCTGCCCGTTCACCGTTATCCCCCTCAAATTCGGCGGCATCTCGATCTCGTCCACTATGGCCGCAGCGCCGCCAAGGTATCCCACCGAGTCTGCCAGGCTGGCGAGCCTCTGGGCTGCTGCCTCGGCCTTCTGGGCCGCTATGTCCTCGCTTGCCGCATTGGACCTTCCATGCGCATAGAAAAGAAGAGGAATCAGGAAAAGCAGCATGAAGCCGATAATGATGAGAAGCTCGTTTGAAATCTGCCCCCTGAAGATCATGCGCATATTTACCAGCCAACCCTATAAAAGGTTCACTTCGCCCTATTGCGCCTGGCGCTGCGCGGATTCATAGGCAGCCTGCCTCACCCTCCTTTTTTTCTCATCGATAACTGCAGTGACCAGGACCAGGAAGAACATGGCGACCAGCAGTATGATGAGCATGGGATTGAACACGAAGAAAAGCGCCTCGCGGTTCGCAACCACAAAGCCGTCCGCAAGGGCGCTTATGTTGAATATCGAGTGGATGACGACCGCAAGGAAGACGCCAGGCACAAAGGCAAGCCTCGCGAACTTTCGGAGCTTGGGAACCCCCCTGATGTACCCGATCGTGGTTGAAATGGCGGCTGTGAAGCAGCCGTGGGCGAGCGTGTTGAAAAGCGAGCGGTAAACTATGAGCGTGCCCCAGGAAACCAGCCCGATTTCAAAAGGGTTGGCCTTTGTCGAGAAATAAAACCAGTTTTCCACGAACGCGAAGCCCGCGCCGCAGGTGAAGCCAAGCAGAAGTCCGGTGAGCGTGTCATTGTACTCGTGGTGGCCGGACATGAAAAGCACGCCCAGCCCCTTCATTATCTCCTCGACCATGGGGGAAACCACGGTGGTCGCCACAATGACATACGAGGCAAGCATGAAAGCCTTGAGCTCGGATGCCACGCTGGAGCTTATTATGAGGGAAAGCAGCGCCGCGAACATGCCCCAGACGAATATTCCTGCAAAGAACCGCAACGGCTTGCCCTCCTCCCTTTTTTCAAAGTACCAGGCTGCTGCAAAATAGAAGAATGGAACCGTGAATGACCCCACCGCGGAAAGCAGCATCACCTGCAGGGCGTTTTCCCATCCGCTGCCCTGCTCTATCCCCTGGAACATCAGGGCAACGAGCACCGAAACGCAGGCAAGCTCGGCGAGAAGCATGACGGGGTTTATCATCACGTCCGCAAGCTTTTCCTCAAAAGGCCTGCCTGCAACCTTGGGGAAAACCAGCGTCGTTAGCGTGTACTCGTCCTCCTTGATGCCCGGGCTTCGGCTGGAGTAGGCGGTGTAGCCCACAATTGAAATCAGAAGGACCAACAGCGTTCCGATGATCGGGACATAAGTGGCTATCGCGCCTGACAGGCTCCGATTTATTTCGCTCTCGTAACCGCTCCAGTCCTCCTCCACCCAAAAGTCGCTGCCATAAAGCTCCCCGTCGCCTCCCCTCCCAACGACCGCGTAGTGCGTTTTCTGCCTGGCCTGCTTCTCATAGCGCACCTCCACCTCAAGTTCGATGATGGTGGTGGAATCTGCAGGAAGCCCGCCCAGGAACTTGACGAACTCCCACTCGCCGGAAGATTCCCGGATCAGGTAGACGGGCATTGCCATTTCAAACGGGTTTTCAGCCTGGATTTTCACGCCGATTAGCTGCGGGGAGCCCGTCAGCACGGTGTTCTCCATCGAAACCTCTGTGCGCAGGGCTGAAGTGTACTCCGAAAGCTCCCCGGCAAGATTATCTGCCGAATATGCCGCATTGGAAAGCAGCGCTAGCGCCGCGATTATCATGAGGGCATTTGGTCGCACAATGGTTCCTCCTAAATCGCTAGAATGGAATCGGCACATACAATCCGATGTGCCTCACCAGCCAGACCCACATCTTGTTAATTATGGAATTCCTCTTCTTGATTACATCCAACAGTTCCTTGAAGGCCTCTTTTTCCGCAGCCGCAAGCTTGGACTCCGTGATCTTGATGTGCTCCTTGCCGTCCACCACTGTCTTTTCCTCCTGCGAGCCTATCTGCTTGTTCGCCTGCGCGTACCAGGGGGGAAGCGAGGATTTCTTCTTTTTTATCGCAGTGATGAAGTCCTCGCTTGTCACCGCGCGCTGCTTGCCTGTCTTGAATGCGTCCCTCCAGGGGATGGCAGCCGCCTCCTCCACAATGGATTTGAGGTCCGCGGACGCATAGCCAATGGTCGCCAGTGAGATCCTGTAATAGGTTATGCCGTGCACGGCAGGGACCTTTTTCACGTGCAGCTTGAGTATGTCCGCCCTTGAAGTCGTGTCCGGCTCGGGTATGAATATGCTCTTGCCGAACCTTCCGCTCCTCCGGAGCGCCGGGTCCACGTCCCATGGCGCGTTGGTGGCGCCGACCACCAGCACATTCTCATTGTTGGATTCCACGCCGTCCATTTCGAAAAGCATCTGGTTGACCGCGATTTTCATGTATTGGGTGGACTGCTGCATATCCTCGCGCCTGCCTCCCAATGCCTCCACCTCGTCGAAGAAGACAATACAGGGGGGGTTCTTCCTGGCGGTCTCGAAAATGTTGTGCAGGTTCTTTTCGGTGTTGCCCACGTACATGTCCAGTATGTCCGAAATCTTTGCATTGATGAAAGCTGAGTTGCATTCGCCTGCCGCCGCCTTCATTATGAACGTCTTTCCGCATCCCGGCGGGCCGTAAAGCATGATGCCTCCCCCGGCAAGCTTCCCGTATGTCCTGGCAAGGTCGGGCTTGATGAGAGGATACACGATCGATTCGTTTATTTCCTCCTTCATCTTCTTCATGCCCGCGACTTCGGTGAACTTCATGGCAGGCTTGGTGAGGAGTTTTGCCGCGTTTATCCCCTGGTTCTGAGCTGCCTCTCCCACAGCCATGGTGCCCGAGCCGCCCCCGCCTGAGAGCTTTCCCTTTGCGATTTCGCGGTGGTTTACGGCCTCGGTGAACTGCGGATTGAGCTCAATTGCCTTGTCGTAGTCCGCAATCGCCTTGTCCAGCTGGTTGAGGTAGTCGTACGCCAGGCCCCGGATATGGTATGCCTCGGAAAAATTCGGGTTGAGCTTGATAACTTCGGTGAAGTCCTCCACAGCCTTTTCATAGTCCTGCAGGCAGGCATAGGCGAGCCCCCTGTTGTAGAATGCCTTGAGGTACTTGGGGTTTATGGCAAGCGCGCGGTCGTAGTCCTCGATTGAGGCATTGAAGTCCTGCTTGCGGTAATACGCGTCCCCCCTGTTGTTGTATATCACAGGATTCTTGGGGTCCAGGTCGCACGACTTGGTGTAATCGGTTATCGCGCGGTCGAAGTTCTTGAGATTATAGTAGCAAAGCCCCCTGTTGAAATAGGCTTCTGAAAAAGTGGGATTGAGAATGATCGCGGTATTGTAGGCCTCGACCGCGCGCTCGTAGTCGCCCTTCTCGTAATAGGTGTTGCCCCTATGGTAATATGTGCGAGCATCGGTTGGGCTGGGCTTTTCCGCCATGGTCGGTCCTCTAGCCTCAGATATCCCGCTGAACTTTATAAAACATCCGCAGGCGTTTTACAGGCGTCGAAAAGCAATTCGGCCCGGATTAATCTCAGCCTGCCGAAGGCAGAGGAACCTGCCTCACTGAAACAAGCCTGGAAACAAAGCTTCCTTCTGCCTGGAAATCAAGCGAAAGGAGGACCGACCCGTTCAATGCCTCGCCCGTCTGCTCGAATGTGGCCACAATGCCGTTGGTGCGGTACTTTCTACCGTCCTTTTCGACAAAGTCAGGGAGCCTTGCAGTGGAAGTTTTCCTTGAAACGGTTTTGGCAGAAATCCCGGAAGCGTTCAACTTTTCCACGAGCGAGAGCGAACGGTTTTCGCTCTGGTTTCCAAAGGTGGCAAGCGATGCAGGGAATTCCATTTCAAGGCCGGCTGCAAGGAGGTCTGCTTCTGCCCTGGACCGGTTCTCATATCCGTTCCTCACGCTCACTATGCCGGCCTGGGCACCGGTTATGTAATCCTTCCCTGCGGTTGAAAGTGCACTTAGCTGCGCACTGGTCGCATTCTGCTGCACGATTATGTAGGACTTTTCCTTGTAGGCCGCTCCTTCGGCAATTGCAATGGGCTTTGCCGCACTCCTGTCTTCCCAGGGGACTTCAACGCTGAAGTCAGCCTCCTTTTCGGCAACCAGGATCGCTTGCGCAGTTGCCCCCTGAACGTAAGAAGGAAGAATGACGAAATTCCCAAGCTGAGAAAGAACCCCGTTTTCCACCACTGCCACAAAGGTGGCAGCCGCAACCGAGCCCTCGTCGAAAATCGGGCGCAGCTGGATGTTGAAGCTGGTCCCGTCCACTGTGGTCGAAATGTCCTGCGCATCCACCCTCAGCCTGGAAGGGGTGGAAATCATGGCAGTGGCAAGCACAGTAGCATTTGCCTTTTCGAATTCCATCGCTGCGGTTGGCGCATCTTTGCCTGATCTGAGGCTCACCACCAGGTTCTCGTCTTTTGGCACAGCATAAGTGGCTGCCCCGCTTTCAATGAGCCGCTGCTTTGCGTTCTCCACCTCATCCTGGTTTCCGCCGCCCACTATCACATAGGGCTCGTAGCGTACAATGGTGACATTGGTATTCACCGTGCCGGTCAGGCTTTCTGTTGCCGTTCCGCTGCCTCCGCCTGACGGGGTGTCGTCCTGAAGGATGCCTATCGCAATGCCTTCTATTACGAAAATAAGCACTATGCCCACTGCAAGTAGCTTGTACCAATCCTTCTTGTCCATGGATTTCCCCGGAAAACAAACCTGCGCCATATTTAATCCTTAATACCGCATATGGGCAAGACTGGATTATCTGACATAATAGGGTTTATAAAATAGGGCATTTTCGAGAAGGGGTTTGTAAAATGGTAAGCGTGAAAAAGGGGGACCTGGTGCGGATAGAGTACACCGGCAGGGTTGCGGCAAGCGGCCAGGTTTTTGACACAACGGACGAGTCCCTTGCAATGCAAACAGGCATTTTCGAGAAGGGCAGCACTTACGGCCCCAAGCTCGCGGTATTCGGGCACAAGGCGATAATGTCGGGCATGGAGGAGGCGATAGCTTCCTGCCCGCTTGGCAAAAGCGAGGAATTCATGATCTCGCCTGTCAAGGCATTCGGCGAGAAGCTTCCCCAGCTTATCCGAATGGTTCCCGAAAAGGAGTTCGCAAAACAGAACCTGCAGCCCGTGCCTGGCATGATAATCACGCTTGACGGCATAGCTGCAAAGGTGAAGTCAGTCACTTCGGGCAGGGTGGTGGTTGACTTCAACCACCCTCTTGCAGGCGAGTCAGTGCTCTACTCGCTCAAGGTGCACGAGGTAATCTCCGACCCCAAGAAAAAGATAGAGGCAATACTTGCATCTCTTGGCATTGCCGCATCAATAGCCCAGGCAGGATCCAATTCGTTAGTTTCCTTCAAGAATACCGACCCGCAGGAAAAAATAGAAGCCGCCAAGCGCGCGATTTCTGTCGCAGTGCCTGGGACAGAATTCAAAGCCCCCTGACCCGCTCCTCGGCTTTCATCCGTTTCAGCACAAACAGGACTTTCCTGGGCACCCTGGCCTGCCATTCCCTTCCCTGCCTCATCCTTCCCCTTATTTTCGTTGCATCGTAAACCGCACGCTTGAAGAAAGGAATTGCCCCCACTTCTCTTCCAGCCTTCCTCATCAGCCTTTTTACCAGAGCATTATTCGAATAAGCCATATCGTATTTTGGCACATTCGCATCCACGTGCTGCACCCACCTATTGTTGTCATTCACGTCCGTGACTTGCGCAATCAGGCATTTTTTCAGCAAGCCCGCATCCTTCAACTGCCCCCTGACCATCCGGATCCTTTCGCTTGATGTGAAAGGGTTTTCAGGCTCATATCCCTTGTCCGCGCTCCCTATTGCCACGATCACCTTCGAGCTTCGGGCGGCAATCCACCTCAGCGCCGACAAATGCCCCCTGTGGAAG
>Ga0209211_10005878_pt1 | contig 18076 bp, 15 predicted proteins | sample RifGroA2_FD_183992 | JGI IMG/M metagenome (GOLD analysis project Ga0209211, IMG submission 183992) | Groundwater microbial communities from Rifle, Colorado, USA - Groundwater A2 (SPAdes) (version 2) | ecosystem: Environmental > Aquatic > Deep subsurface > Groundwater | place: Rifle, Colorado... | reverse complement strand
AGGGTGCTGAAAAAGAACGGCACGCTTATCCTGATCACCCCCAACAAAGGAATGGAGTTGGCGCTGGACATCGCCGAAAAGCTGAGCCTGAAGATTCCGGAAGGGCCGCATAAGTTCCTGAGCGCTGAAGATATGGAAAAAGCCGTCAGGGTGGGAGGCATGAATCCGCTATCGTCAGGAAAAATCGTCCTGCTCCCGGGGGAGGTAGGGTGGATATCAAGGACCATTGAGGGTCTGGAGCCGCTGCTCTCCGCATTTTGTTTCCTCCAGTATTCAGTGAGCAGGAAATAATGCTAAAAGAGGGTTATACACAATTGTTGAGAATGCCTATAACAATCAGCATGAGGGATTTTGAGTAATTTTCATGTCAGCAATAATCGTATCTAACCCCACACGAGCGCAGTTTTTTCTGTCCTTTTTAAAAACATTACCGCGAGAGAATAGGTAAAAGTGAGAGGGCTCATTCAACAGAATAGATGATAACATCCCCTTGGGGTGATGGGATGACCTTCTCTGTTTTCCATCCTGCTGGGGGATTGCTGGTTTCATCAGGGAATTTCATGTCCGGATAGATTGTTTTTACACTGTTGATGGTGCCCCAGTTCACAATCACATAGGCATTGTCTACCTCCTTCAATGGGAGCACATAGACGTTCCTCTTCTCCTGCGATGACGCAAAATGGTCATAGTTTTGGAACGGGATGATGGATGCGCTCCTTTCGAAGCCGAAAAGGTAGTCGAGCATGCCAGCCGTGCGCTGATCTGTGTAGATTGGCCTGTTTTCTGCCTGCAAGAGGTATCCATACGCTTCTTTGATGGATGATGCCTTGTTCTGATGACTGAGCCCTGGAAGAAAGATGAGAGATATGATTATCAGTACAAAGATGGCAATGTTCCTCCATCTGGTAGCATATTTCTCATGCAGAAACGCAGCAAGAAGGAGGATGGAAGGGTAGGTAATAAAAATAAAATGCCTCACTTCAAGCGGGAATGGAACAAATTCATGAAAGCTTATAGTGCCGAAAGTCATGTAAGCAAGCAAAGATCCGCACCAGAGCAGGGGGACTGTCGCCTCCTTGTTTTTCCTGAGAATGAAGAAGAGGGCAGCGGCAAAGATGAAAGGGAAGAAAATCCCAAAATGTTTGCTGGTGATTAAAACATAAGGGACGTATGCGAATAGCCTGACCAGCCGGCCTTCTGGTGTAAAATAATTAGGGTAATGTTCCTTAAGGAATGGAATTTCTTGCTGTGCGTTGGAATGGCGCTGGAAGAAAAGGTCGCCGGTATCTGCAAAGGACACCACCAGTATGGTGAGTATTCCGAGGGCCAAGCCTATGCCAACGAGCGCATACTTAATGGAGAATCTTCTCGTGAAAAGAACATAGACGCCGAAAAAGAGCAGCAGAAGCAGGGAAGTTTCCTTCATGAGGTACGCAAGACCGAAAGACAACCCTGAAAAGGCATACCATCTCCATCTTCCCGTTTTCTCTCCAAGAAGGAAGAAGAAGACTGTTAAGGCCATGAAGAATGCTGCAGGGATTTCCGGCAGTAATTTTGTGGCATAGACAACCTCAAGGGGGAAGATGGCCAGCAGAAGAGCAGCGGTTATCCCAACAGGTGGGCCGAAGATTTCCTTGCCAATGAGGAACATGAGGGCAATGCCGGCCAATGAAAACAGCAGCACGAGGAGACTGCTTGTGAGTTCATTGGCTCCAAAAAAGTAAAACAATACTGCTGTCGGGTAGATAATGCCCAGACGAAAGCTGAAATGATTTATTTCGACATGAAATGTCCCTTTGGTCACCTTATAGGCATAATGGATGTAATTGAGATCGTCTGATGTGGATGCCCCGGTGAAGAAGATAAGGCGGAGCGCAAGGGCGAGTAGCAGAATAAACAAGAGCTTCTTTCCGTCGGTCATTTGCTTAAGGGAAGCAAATCTTCTCCAGTGCATGAAAGAATGGTCTGGTAATTCATTTAATAAGTTTTGCTTCTTGCCGGCCCTTGTTTTTTCCTGAATATTATCTCCTCTTTCAAACAATTTGCCTTTTTCATCATTTCCGCCAGGGATTGCCAAGCTGGATTAGTATCTTTGGGCATACTTCCAAAATGCCTGCTCGGTGTTTCCGTACCACGTGGGGCCTCTGCTCCCAGGCTATAGATGATTCAGCAGAGATTTCTTTCTGGATAGGTACTCCCCTAACCACACCACTACACCTATTGTTGCGCTTGTTTGCTTCATCAGGAATTGGCCCACGCTGCTACTGATCAGACAGCAGGAATAAGTGGGTGGGGGTGAAGAATTCATCAGCGCCTGCATTGGAAATAATTCTCTTCCATCAGTGTAAGGGAGAGGCTCTCTTTTTGGATAGTATAGTTAATGATTTCATTGAAGATGAAGTCCAGGTCTTTCGTCAGTTTCCACGAAGGATAATCCGCCTTGAACTTGGACATGTCGCTTATCCACCAGAGATGGTCCGATTCCCTTTCCTGAGCCTCTTCATACTTAAGCTTCAGTCCAGTTTTGTTCTCGATGGCATCAATAGCCTCAAAGATGGAGACGGAGTTCTGCCTCCCTCCGCCAAGGTTGTAGGGCTTGCCATAGTGCCCAGTACTCGTTTTTTTTGGTTTTCTTATGAACGCATAGAGGCATGAGGCAACATCAGAGCTGTGAATCTGGTCGCGTACCCTGTACCCTCCTCCGTAGATAAAGTATTTTTTCCCGGTGAGAGCGCATTTGACGAGGTAAGGTAAAAAGCCGTGAAGCTCGACCGCGCGTGAGTTTTTCCCGGTAAGACAGCCGCCACGGAAGGTGGCAGTCGTCATGCCGTAGTTGATTGCGTATTCCTGCGCATAGATGTCGGCAGCAAGCTTTGAGACGCCAAACGGCGTGTGACCACACCTGTCAACCGGCAACTCCTCATTGAAACTGTCCACGGCAACGTTCTCGTAGCGTCTGCCGACAATCTTGTAGTTGAAAAAATTGGGGTAATCTCCATACACCTTATTCGTTGACATGAATGCGAAGGGAATATCATGATTGTGTATCCTGACGAGTTCAAGGAGTTGCAACGTGCCAAAGGCATTGATCTGAAAATCTTCCATAGGGATCTCAAGGCTTTTGGGGTGGGATGGCTGCGCCGCAAGGTGCACGACAGCATCTACTTTCTTGATGATTGGCGCGAGCGCGTCTCTGTCGCGGATGTCCGCATCAATAAGTTCAAGCCGTTCGTGACGGAGGTGGCTTTCCTCCACATTCACCCTGTTGCTGGCATCAGAGCCGAACAGCGTCTGCCTAGTGTTGTTGTCAAGGCTGATAACCTCATGGCCTTCTCTCAAGAATAGTTCGCAGCATGCGCTTCCGATGAGACCTATGCCTCCCGTCACGAGTATTTTCATCAACAGAATGGGGGAAAGAAATCTTTATATAGGTTTCCCATGGGGAGATTCCATACTATATGGAAGTACAAAAAAAAGAAAGTGGCTATGCGCGCATGAGATGTTTTCTTTCCTTGATTGTTCCAGCATATAACGAGGGGGCAAATCTCCCGCGCCTTCTGACCACTATTCAATCACAAAGCAAGGATTTCGGTGATTTTGAGTTAATCATCGTCAACGATAACAGCAGGGATGAAACAAAAGAAATCGCAGAACGCTACGCGAAACGGTATCCCTATGTGCGTGTCCTACATCGCAAGCAGGGGAACAATGGAATGGGTGCCGCACTGAAGGAAGGGACCGTCAAGGCGCGTGGAGCATACGTCGTCTGGATCATGGCAGACAACTCAGACGATCTATCTACTATACCAAGAATGGTGCAAAAGATCTTGGGAGGATCTGATATGGTCTTTGGCTCTAGGTACATGAAAGGCGGATCAAGCGGCGACCTGAGCGCCTTTAAGTCACTTATGAGTTGGGGATATAGTTCCATTGCGCGTGCATTGTTTGGGATGAAAGTGCACGACATTACCAATGCATTCCGCGCATTCCGCAGGGAGGTTTTCAACGCAGTCACACTCGAATCAGATGATTTCGCGATTTCACCGGAGTTCTCTATTAAAGCACATCTGGCTGGGTTTCAGCTGGATGAGGTGCCCACTATCTACAAAGACAGGAAACGTGGAACCTCGAAGTTTCGGATGGTTAAGATGGGTATACGGTATGGAAAATTTCTTTCCTACAGATGGAAAAAATGTCCAGGAATGCGGCAGTGGAAAAAGCGGCTTGGCCAATAGCTAAAGGAGTCCTTTCTTCCTCAGTTCCGTATCGGCTACGTGGAATTTATCCATGGCTTCCTGATCCTGCGCCCATGCGGCAAGCTCCTTGATGCCCTCCTTGAATGTGATTTCCGGCCGGTAGCCAATTTTCTTTATTTTGGAGATGTCTGCCACGCAGTGGCGGACATCTCTTTTCCTAAATTTTCCTGTGATTTCCGGTGTGATGTTTTTTCCATAGAGGCCCGCAAGAATCTCCGCAACTTGTTTGATGGATACTGCTGTCCCCGTGCCTACGTTAAAGGCCTCATAATCAGCACTGCTTTTCTTCATAGCAAGGATGTTGGCCTGCACGACGTCGTGAACGCTGACAAAATCCCTTGTCTGCAGACCATCTTCGTAGATGACTGGGCGGTGGTCGTTCTTGATGCGGCTCATAAAGATGGCCGTAACGCCCGTATATGGGTTGCTGAGGGACTGGCGTGGCCCAAAGACATTGAAGTAGCGCAGGGCAACAGTTGGGATGCCATAGGTCTTCCCCACCATGAGGGACATAATCTCCTGGTCCATCTTGGAGAGAGCATAAATATTGCTGCAGCCCATTCTCTTTGTTTCTGGTGTAGGCACCGGCATAAGGGTGCTTCCGCAGGAAGGACAGGAAAATTCCCATTCTCTCCTCACCATCTGCCCCTCAGTACGAATCTCGGGTTCTTCCATAACGCCGCATCCCCGGCACTGATAAGCCCCCTCGCCATAGACTGTCATGGAGCTTGCGACAATGAGCTTTTTCACATTGTGTTTCTCGTTCACAAGAATATCCAGCAACGTCGCCGTACCCAGCGTGTTGACATTTATGTAGCGCTCGATCTGATACATGCTCTGCCCGATGCCGACCTTCGCACCATGATGGAGGATAACGTCTGTATCTCTTACTGCATTTGAGAGGACCTCCCTGTCAAGGACATCTTTCTTCATGAATTCAGCCTTAGGATTGAGATATGGTGGCACTTTACCGAGGTGCACCTGTGGATCGAGGTTATCGTAGATGCACACTTCATGTCCGTCGTCAATAAGCCGGTCAACAAGGAAAGACCCGATGAAGCCAGCTCCCCCTATCACAAGAATGCGCACCATCTCTTCATGGGGGACATCATCATTTAAAAGGATTATGATTGGGAAACGCGGAGGAATGAGTGAGCAATCTCATGGTAGAGGATGTGTTGGTACTGGTTCTTCGGCTTCTTGAAGTCTTCTTCCTTAGAGAATGTATTGATTGGTAGCTGATTTCATGAGGGAGGGATTCCACAGCGCTTGGTTTGACAAGATGGTGTATCTTATGTTCTCATCACTTCGTAGACATAGACATGGTCAATTTTAGGGATGGTGGGATATGATTCGTTCACAACATTGATGAGCCTAAATTGCTCCGGGTGCTCCCTTATATATTTTATGACATCATAATTGTATAAACTCTCCTTGTCTCCTTCTGAAAATGGCTTCATCCAGAATTCCCCATAGACCAGATAGTTGATGTTATAACGCTGGATGAGAAACATATAATTAGAGGAAGAAGGAAGGTCGAGAACTCTCTTATCGAGAAGGTAATTCAGCTCCTGAGAATAGCCGATTTGGGCCATAACTCCATCTTTTGGGAGATTTGCGAGAAATTCCGCAGTGCGCGATGCCTCTACGACTTTCTCCGAGGCGAGGAGCAGGTGGGGGTGGTGAATAATGTAAAAAGGGACGAAAATGAGTGACAACCCAACCAACGACAAGGACGTCCAGAGGGCGATGTTCTTTGGCATATTCACGTATCTGAATAATTCGGTGGTCCCGATCCCTACCATCCCATAGAGAAGAAGCGCTGCGGTGGCCGTAAACCTCGTTGAGGTTAGTTTCTGCGTAAGTGGAAATAGGAATATCAGGAAGAGAATGATGCAAAGCAGTATGCCGTTTCCCTCCATATTCCTTCCACCGGCGGCAATCGCTGCTCTGTAGATGAAGAAAAGTAAGAGGAAGGCGAGCAGAGGGTAAATAATTATCTGGAAAAAGTAGTCTGTGGAGAGTATGTCTTGGAGGGTCTCGAATCGAAGACCGGGAGGATAGGGCGCAACGATAAGGTTAAGCATATACAACAATGGGTAAAAGTAATGGGACACTTCAAAAGAAATCCCGAAGGGGGTGGTAAATGCGACGTCCGGGAAAAACTGGCTGCTGAGCAGTTGGCGGAACCCCCATCCTTCCGTCTTGACAACAGTGCCATCAAATGCAGCAGGATAATACTCATGGGTGGAGTACACATACGCCTTGATGCCGAGCCATGCCGCATAAGGCAGCGCAACGGCAAGAAGGAGCAATAAAGAATATCTCCAGTTTCTCCATTCTCCGAAGAAAATGAAACATGCCATGATGGCAGGGATGAGCAGGATTGCGTGGTCCGTAGCGAGGGACGTCGCGGCACCGCACACTACAGAGAACGCCAGAAATTTTTTCCCCTTCTTCTTGAGGAAGAAAAGATAAAAGGTGAGACATCCCAAGATGAGGGCTGTTGAAAATGGCTCCTTGATGATTGCCTTGTCAAAGTTGATGAAGATCACAGAAAGGGAATAGAGAAGCACCGCGAGGAAGGAGGCAAAGAAGTTTCCACTCAGGAGCCGCATGAGGGCATAGAGGAGGAAAAATGTCGCCGCGCCAGAGAGCAGAGAGAGGAAAAGGCCAGCACGGTGATCTTCCATAAAAATGGAAAAAAAATGGAGGACATAAGGATAGAGCGGAGGGTGGAGGAGATAGAGTTCATTGTTCCCTAGCGTGTGCCTGGGAGATTCCTGCGCAAGCGCAAGATATCTCGCATCATCCCCTCCTTGGATGGTATAATAAGGGCTCGCTGCAAAAAGGCGCATGCCGAGGAAGACGAGAAAGGCAAGCAAGAGGGCAGTTCTCTCTATTCTTTTGGAGTCCCATTCATAATAAATTTTAAGCAGAGTCGCCATCATGTTGTCGAGCTCCAGAGGGAAGCGGCATAAAAACCTTATGCCTTTTGCGCATTCCAGATGACATACTTTTTCTGGAGTTCTTTGGAGAGGACAGATGCCATGAGTTTATGTCCTTCAGCATTCCAGTGCGCATCTATAGAGTAATAGAACGTATTGTTGGTATTCCGGAGCCGAAACTCCTGCAAGGGGTCAATAACCGGTATGTGTTCGGCCTTGAGCATATCAAGGATCAAATCATGCGCCTTGGTGGAATTGACCTCCCACTCCCCAATCCCATGTTGCTGCGCAAATGTCTCCATCATCGCGGAATCAACCTGCTCCCGGAAGGGTACAATAACAACAATAAGCTGGATATTTTCCGTTTGGAGGAACCTGTTTATCTCTATCAAAAGGGCGCGTGTTTTCCATAGTGCATAATCAAAGTTTGCATTCTCCTCATTCTTAAATATCAAAGTATCGAAATCAGTTGCAGGATCAACGTTTGGAGGGTTAAGGAGATGCGCCTTGATAAGGAAAGATGTGGCTTTTGAATTGTCTATGACCGAAAAGTACAGCAAAGAGTAGAGGTGGGAGTGCCAACTGATGAAATTCCTTATCTTGAGCGAAAATGGCACTTCTTTGCTTGGGTTTTTGGTGAGGGTTCCGTTGGTGAAATCAAAAAGGCTGTATTTGATGTTCTCCTTGAAGTCATTGGGGGAAAAGCTGAGGATGACAGTATCAGGAGAGAATTTGAGGATATCCTGAAGGAGCAAATACTCCTGCTCAGTCCCATAAGCTGAAATGCCAAAATTCATAATTTCATAATTCCTGTCCTCTCTAGCTTTCAACTGCGCCTCCAGAACCTTGGGAAAAGCCTGATCTGCCTCCACCCCAAATCCAAAGACAAAAGAGTCCCCAATAACAGCAATTCTCGTCGTGTTTGCCGGCTTCTGGATGGAATATTCCCTGTCCCTCAGCCCCTGGGAGCTTATGCTGACATGCGTCTTGAATTCCTGGCGCTGGAGGAGGGTCTCTATGCCTGGCTTGTGGGAAAATATCCTTTCCCCGTCAATCTGGGTGATATTGAGGTTTTGTGGATAAAATATCCGTAGAAGCAGTTCTATCGTGATAAGCCCGATGAGCAGTGCAATCGCTGCCACAAGGAGATTAAGGGCTATTTTTTTAATCAAGGGTTGAGGGAATTCCATTGAAAATCATCTGTGTGTAAGTTTATTCCTTTTTTCGATGCAACTTCATGACGCAAGCCTTTTCTCTTTTAGGAGAGTGTAAATTTCCTGTGCCGCGATCTCCTGGCCCTTCCTATTGGGGTGAACAATGTCGCTCTTCACTATCTGCAAATCCTTCCAATTGTAGGGGGAATATGAATCAAGCAAGTCAATGACTGGAAAACCATTCTTTTCCGCTTCCTCACGCACTTTCTCGTGTACCCATCCCCATTTGTAGTGTTCTGCATTCCCATAAAGGAGAGGGAAAATGACCACAACCACTGGAATGTTATCTCCTTTGGCAGTTTCCCTGATGCTGGCAAATCCTTGGGCAACATTCTGCCAGGATTGCTCACTTTGGCTGACACGGGTGTAATAGTCTCCATTGAGGTTGTTCCACACCTCAACGCCTTTGCCGTAAAGGAACGTGGGAAGGCGCATGCTATCAATTAGATCACGTGCAACGCAAGGGATGGGGAGACGGATAATGTGGATTTTACATATCCGTTTTCCTTCCTTTGGGCGCTGGGTGAAATAGCTTATGAAAGATGTTGATATCTCAGGGTCATTAAGGACGTATGCTACAACAATGACATCAGGCTGGAATGCCATAGCTTTTGACTTGAGGGTAATGGCTTCCTCACGGGTCCCATACCCATTCACCCCGAAATTGAGCACCTCGGTCTGGTTGGATGTCTGCTTTTCATTGAGCTTCTGCTCAAGGATGCGGGGGAAGGTATCACTGATATCAAGGTCAAGACTGGAGGTGACAGAATCGCCAAGCACTACAATGCGCCGCACGTTCCTTGGTTTTGGGAGTGTATAATTACCTGCACGCATGCCATAAGGATTGGTCGAAATAAGGATTCCGTTTTGAATAAGGGTGGTGTTGGGACGGTGCTCGTACAAGAGCCCGGGAATATTAGAATAGTAGTAGAGCACCGGCTGTTCGACTGCCTTCTGGCCGCTTATTCTCAGAGCAACTTCCATGATGGCAAGAAGAAGCAGAGTAGTGAGTACCGAGATAAGGATGCCAGAAAGGATATGGTTCTTTCTTCTCATGATTTCCAGCGTTCTTTTTTATTTGGCAGATTTGGTGGTCTAGGCAAAAACAGCGGATTGGATGTGGATGATTGGTTTTGCTGTGGTCAAGAATTTCTTCCTTTTATTTAAAATACTTTGCGCTGTGTGCGTGTCGGTGTATCCTCCTGCGCTGCCGTACCAAACGAAATCCTTTTAAGCCATGCTTCCCGCCCATGAAGCATGAAAACCGTCTGCATCATGGGTCTTGGCTACGTCGGCCTTCCACTTGCCTGTCTCTGCGCTGAGAGAGGGCTTAAAGTGTACGGCGTAGACATAGACAAGAGAAAGCTGGGCCTCATTGCACAGGGCAAAAGCCCGATTGAGGATTTGCGTCTCAGTGAACAGTTGAAAGTTCTCAAGGGAAAAATTCTCACTACCGCTGATGCGGCAGAAGCGGCTGGGAAATCTGAAATCGTGATTGTATGCGTTCCGACGCCAGTAGACAAGGGGCATGCTCCAGACCTCAAGCCGTTGATTGGGGCATGTGAATCTGTGGTTCCGGGGCTGCATGACGGTATTGTCGTGGTGATAGAGTCCACCATCTTCCCCGGGACGGTTGAGGAGATTGTCCTACCAATCTTGAAGAAATCCGGGAAGGGGCTTTATCTCGGCCATTGCCCCGAGCGCATCGACCCCGGAAATAGAAAATACACCGTCCGGAACCTGCCGCGCGTGGTCGGCGGCATCGACAAGGAATCCGCGGAGAAAATCGCCGGATTCTACCGCAGCATCGTTGAGGCAGATATAGTTGAATTGAGTTCTGTCAAGGCAGCCGAGGCCAGCAAGCCGTTCGGCTTCCTACCCCACTATCCCGGCGCTGGAGTCGGGGGGCATTGCATCGCAGTTGACCCCTATTATCTCATCTCCAAGGCGAAAGAGCACGGATTTGTCCATGAGTTTCTCATCCTCGCACGGAAGATAAATGAAGGGATGCCCCTCTATACCGTCAATCTCCTTGAAGGGCAGCTTCGCAAGATAGGAATAAGTCTAAGGAATGCAAGAGTGGGGATATTAGGGGTGGCCTATAAGGCGAATGTTGACGATACAAGGGAAAGCCCGGCATGGGAAATCATCCATATCCTTAAGGAAAAAGGTGCAGTAGTGGAAGTGTTTGATCCTCATGTACCTCAGGAATCAACGGCAGCCTCATTTGACAGGCTTCTTGAAAAGGTGGAATGCCTGGTTTTGGTAACTGATCACGCTGATTTCAAGGCGATGGACTACAATATCCTCCAAGAGAGAGGCATCAAAGCGATTGTCGATGGGAGGAACTGCCTGGACAAGGAACGGATAAAGGCGCTGGGAATACTTTACCATGGTATTGGAAGAGAGTAGTTATCCTAAGAAAAGTGTAGGGGGATAGTTGTATGAGTTACTATTCCCAAAGGCAATATATCGAGGATATTGGGTCAGAGAGGCTTTATTATGATTTGTTCTTCAAGAAGGGGCAGCGCATTGTGGACATCGGCTGTTCCACAGGAAATTTTCTTGCGCAGGACCCTAAAAATATCCTGGGGTTGGACACAGATGAGGACGCCATTGCTGTGGCTAAAAAGAGGGGATTGAAGGCGATACGGTATAACGCCTCAATAAAATTGCCCTTTAAGGAGGCGTCAATCGAGAATGTCCATTGTAAACATGTGCTTGAGCATATGGACACTCCCTTGGGGCTAATGAAGGAGATATTCAGGGTGCTGAAGAAAGGTGGAAGGATGGTTCTCTTGACAGATAAGATGACAAAGCATTTCTGGGATGATTATACACATAAGCGACCGTTCACGGAGACTTCCCTTCAGCGAATGGTGTGGGATGCTGGCTTCAAGGCATGTCATATCTACCCCTTCCCTGCACAAGGGGTATTTGGGCTTGGACTGCTCTACCGGAAAAACATAATACCTGCAGGAACAGCATTGCATGCCTACAAGGCCTATGCGAGGTTGATTCGTGGGAATAGTATTGTCGTAGATGCAAGAAAGTAGGTTTCCGAGTCAGTGCTGGCTAGCAAACTGACCAGTAAAACTAGAGAAAACTTCTTATGTCTTCTTTCTTGATCTCCCCGAGGACAAACAGGAGAGCAATATATACTGCAATGGCGAGAGGTATCAGGATAAGTATATGCAGGAAACTCTGGAGGAAGAATACGACTGCGCCCATGGCTGCTGATGCAAGGAGCGGCTTCGCCAAAAGCCGGAAGAGAGAGAGGGCATAGCCTTCCTTTCTGATGAGAAGGTCCAAGAGGAAGAAACTGACAATGGAAGTGATGACCGTCGCGATAGCCGCTCCAAGGTAGCTGAACAGGGGGATGAGGAGCGCGTTTAAGAGCACATTAACAGCAAGGGATATTCCTGTCGCCCAAGCGAACACCTGTGGCTTCCCGATGGAGTTGAAGAACCACCCGGCCATGTTGCTCAGGAAAAGAAAGAGTGTTGTCCAGACGAGAATCTGCAGGACGAGCACAGATGAGGAGAAACTGGTGGTATAGACAAAGGAAATAATCTTTGGGGCAATCACCATTGTGCCAATAACGAAGGGGAATCCCAAGAAAGCCATCACCTGCATTCCCTTCTCAAGAATGCCACGGAGCAGGTCTTTTGACATTTTGGCGTGGGCCTCGGCCATGATGGGGAAGAGCACTAAGATGACTATCCAGGGGACCTTTGAAACTACGCTGATGAGTTTGTATGCGGCATTGTATATGCCCGTGGCCTCATATCCTTGTATAAACGAGAGCATGATGGTATCCACCTGAAAATAGACGATAAGGAAGACTGTCGAGAGCCAGGATGTCCATGACGTCTTGAGCATCGTTTTCCATGTGGGCACGTCTACCGTGAGTGAAAAGGGGACATGGAACTTTCTCAGATAGTAGATGGAGAGCACGACGGAGATGAAATTTGAGAAAATCAGAATGAGGAGGAAGGCAAGCAGCCCATATCCCTGCAAAAGCAGGAAGACACCCAAAAGGAAAGCAATTGCCCGCTCCACGACCCTCACTATCGCCTCATAGGTCATCCGCTGATAGGCATAGTAGGTATTGCGCGCCACGTATGAGTAATTCTGGAAGAAAAGCGAGATGGCTGCGAGGAACACAAGAAAAACGACGCGCTGCTCCTGATGGGTGAAAAATATAGCCACCATCGGCAGGATCATGGTGATGAGGCAGAAGATAAGTTTGAGGGACGCGTATTGCCCAAAATATTTCTGGGCGTTTGCCTTGTCCCGCGAGACCTGGGTGAGGTAAAAATACGAGATGCCAAAATCATAAGCGAAAGTAAATATCCCCGCAAAGGCGAAGGCAAATGAGTAGATGCCAAGTTCAGATGGCCCAAGAAGCCTGGCAATGAGCACTACTATCACATAGGAGAGGATACTGGAGACCACCTCGGCAAAGGTGACCATGCTGATATTCCGGAGTATCCTTTTCTTCAGAGACATCGGTAGACCTTCGCTCTCAAAATCTTTATAATCTCCCCTCTTCATTTAAATTACTTTCCTACTGCACAAGGCATGAATAGGCACAATAGGCCCAGGTTTTAATGAGGGATAGTTCACCAATCAAAGGTAAGGCGATGAAGAGGAGAACTTCGAAGAAACATGCACCCCATTGCTGGCTGCAGGACGGCGCACGCGTCCTTTTTGTATCGGTTACGGGCATAGGGAATTTGCTCATGCTCACCCCCGCTTTGTCTGCGCTCAAATCCGCAGTTCCTGACATCAAAATCACTGCTCTGGTCCTGGGCAGCGCAAAAGATGTTCTTGCACACAATAGTGATGTGGACGAGATAATACCCTATCCTTCCGATAGAAATTTCCTATCACGGCTTCGCTTTCTTTCCAAGCTGAGGAAAAACGGCTATGACGCCTGTTTCTATGCCTACCCAAATGTGAGCATCATGAGCGCAATCTTCCTCTTTTTGATCACGGGAAACAGGAGGGTTAATTTTGAATATCCGTTCCTTTGGTGGAAAAAATGCAGGTTTCTCAACTCCTTGAGTGTTCCTGCCAATCCAGCCCAGCATGACATCGAGAAGAACCTCTCCCTTATTGAAGCGTGCGGCATCGCCATAAACTGGAAAAAGAACATGCAGATGCGCTTCAACACCACCTTTGAAGAAAAAAGGGTGGCACAGCGCCTTCTGAGGACAAGGAAGAGGGGAGAAACACTCATAGGGTTCCACATGGGCGCAAACGACCACGGGAAGTTTTGGCCTACGGATAATTTTATTCAGGTTATGGAGAGGCTGCTTGGGCATGGAAAAATGCGTGTCCTCATAGTTGGGGGCCCTCAGGAAGCTAAGCTTATCAAGTATTTCCGTCCCAGGCATCCAGAAAAGACCATCATCACGATAGGCAAGACCTCTCTTGGCGAGACAGCGGCTCTAATCAGAGAATGCGACCTATTTGTCACCAATGATTCCGGCCCGATGCATATCGCCGTGGCCGTGGGCACCCGTGTCGTGGGCATTTTTCTGTCCTCTGACGTGAGGAGAACAGCCCCGTATGGTGATGAGCATGTTGTCTTTGCAGTCAAAAAGGACGCTTACTCAAAAGATTCAAATAAAAATCATATCTATACTCATAAAATTACGACGGATAGGGTATATAGGAAAATAGCTGAACTTCTGAGACTCAGAAAATAAGGAAAAGGGTGCTTCACTCTGGAGAAGCAGAAAAGTTTCCATCCCGCGAGCGCAATTCCCGGATGAGGGTTGATGCACGATAGAGGGTTTCTATTGTTCCTGCATCTGTCCAGAATCCTTTGACGATGGAATAGCTCAACTGGCCCTCCCGGATATAATGGTTGTTGACATCGGTGATTTCAAGCTCCCCTCTTCCGGACGGTTTCAGTGTCCTGATGATATCAAAAACCTTCGCATCGTATAAGTATATCCCAGTGACCGCATATCTGCTCTTTGGATGATTTGGCTTCTCCTCGATCCCAATGACCTTGTCGCCCTGCAATGCTGCAACTCCGAAGCGCTTCGCATCTGTCGTTTCCTTCAGAAAGACTTTTGCTCCTTCCTTAAATGATGAGATATCCTGGGAAAAATCAGACTCAAAAATGTTGTCCCCGAGAATGACTGCGATGTTCTGCCCGTCGACAAAATCCTCCGCGAGAGCAAGCGCCTGGGCAATGCCCCCTGCCTCGTCCTGTATCTCATAAGTGAACTTTACGTTGAAGTTCTTTCCTGATCCGAGGAGCCGCAGAAAATGGCCAGAATGCTCCGGACCTGAGACAATAAGTATGTCCGTTATCCCTGCATCAATCAGCTTCTGCAGCGGGTAGAATATCATCGGTTTGTCATAGCACATGGTTTGATGCTTGTTGGTGACCCTGGTCAGGGTGCCGAGACGCGTACCTGATCCTCCCGCGAGAATTATTCCTTTCATCATCTTGAATGCAGATATTTTTGCAGCGCGGATTTCCATGATGGGAGTTTCCTTTTAAATTTTGTGCTGCGCAGCACTGAATTTTTGGGGCGGATTGCGGCACGGTCGAGTTCTGCAGAGGTGATTGGCACTACCTTTGGGCCTCCGCCCGATTTCTGCACGACCTCTCTTGCAAAATCAAACCATGTGCATGATCCAGTGTTGGTGATGTGGTAAATGCCGTAAGGATACTCTTCCACAAGAGGAGGCAGCGCCGCGGTAAGGTCTTTGGTGTAGGTGGGGCAACCGCGCTGGTCATTGACCACCTGTATGGATGATGAACCCATCTGCCGGCGTATGGCTTCGACAAAATTGTTCCCGTGCTTTCCAAAGAGCCAGGACGTCCTGACAATAAAATAATTGTCCATTCTTTGCTGAATCATATCTTCCCCAAGCGATTTGGTAAGGCCATAGTAATTAAGGGGACGTTTCCTGTCAGTTTCGATGTATCCTCCTTTTTTCTTGCCATCAAAGACATAGTCAGTGGAGAAATGGGCCAACGCAGCCCCTATCTTCCTGCATGAGGATGCCAATATACCTACCCCTTTTACGTTGGTGTTGAACGCTTCGTTTCTCTTTGATTCTGCCTCATCAACTTTGGTGAACGCCGCGCAGTTAATCACCAGACTGGGTCTTTTCCCGAAAAGGATCCTATCAACATCACTCTTCCTGGCGATATCCAATTGCTCTCTATTGAAAGCCAGCACAGTAGCAGATCTTTGGAAGGCAAGGGCAATATCGCTGCCAAGCATCCCTCCGCTACCGGTGACGAGGACTACTGGTTTTTTTTCAATGGCTTCCACCACTGCTCGTGCTGCTTATACCACTCTATAGTCTTTGCCAACCCCTCCTTAAATGCAATGCGGGGCTTCCACCCCAGCTTCTTCATTTTTTCGATGTTGAGCGAATATCTGCGATCATGGCCGAGGCGGTCTGGCACCAAAGAGACATATTCTTCTCCCAAGCTAAGATTGTCCAGCATCATCCGCACCACTTCCTTGTTGCGCTTCTCACATTCCCCGCCGATGTTGTATATCTCTCCTGGTTTTCCCTTCTTCAGCACGGTGTGAATGGCCTCACAGTTGTCCTCAACATGCAGCCAGTCCCTCACATTAAGACCATCACCATACAACGGCACTTTCTTGCCCTGAATCAGGTTTGTGATGAAGAGGGGGATAAATTTTTCCGGATGCTGGTATGGGCCGTAATTATTTGAGCTTCTAGTTATCAGTACTGGAATCCCATATGTATGATAATAAGAGCGCACGAGAAGATCTCCTCCCGCCTTGCTTGCGGCATAGGGACTGTTCGGAAGGAGAGGGGAGTCCTCGGTGAATGATCCCTGCCCGATGCTGCCATACACTTCATCAGTTGAGATATGGATAAACTTCTTGATGCCATGCGCCCTCGCTGCATCGAGCAGCACATGCACTCCAAGCACATCAGTCCGGACAAACGGCTGCGCTCTCCTTATGGAGCGGTCTACATGGGTTTCCGCAGCAAAATTGACGATAGCATCGGCCTCTCCCGCAAGCTGTAGGACAAGGCGTCCGTCACAGATGTCTCCTTTCACGAAACGGTATCTGCTATTCTGCTCGACGTCCTTTAGGTTATCTTTGTTGCCTGCATAGGTCAGCTTATCGATGTTAATGACAGTGTGTTCCTGCTCCCGCAGCAACAGACGCACAAAATGGCTGCCGATGAATCCCGAGCCGCCGGTGACAAGAATTCTCATGGAACTAATCCCCCTATTCGCCTTTGCCAGACCAGTCAAAACCGATTCGGTCATCATCAAATGATATTCTCTGCTCGTCCGGCTTTTTCCTGTTGTAGGAGCGACTCATGATATACATCATAAAAAGCGGCTTCTTCCCCATTGCCTTATAGCCGTGCGCCACCTGCCGCGGTATGACCACCACTTTAGGATCTCTCTCATCAAGGAGCAGTGCCATCTTCTGACCATTGGTCCGCGAGCGCTTTCTTAGGTCATAAAGGCCGACAAGTGCAGTACCACTGATGACACAGAACACATCGTCCTGAGACTTATGCCAGTGGAAGGCCTTAATCACTCCCGACTTGGTCAGTGAGATTGATATCTGGCCGAAGCGAGAGAGCAATCGGTCATCATCCCTCAGGATTTCTCTGAAAAATCCCCTCTCATCATTATGGGTGTCCAGTTTCTTCACTTTGACGCCTTCAATCATGAACGAAGAAAAATCAGGATGTTATATAAACGTTTCTTGCCGTGCATGTCAAAAGTCAAACTTATGGGATTTGATTATGCCTGCCTCGTGGAGGCGGTATTCAATCACTGCCTTCAGGACATTGAAGCCATACTTTAGGACCTTCACGTGTGAGATTTCATCCCCATAGAAAGTAGGTATTGGCAATTCTGCTATCCTTATCCCTGCCTTCTTGAACTGGATGATGATCTCTGTATCAAAATGGAAGTCGTTAGAAAGCCGCTTGAAAGGGACCCTCTTAAGGGCGTGACAATTGAAGAGCCGGTAGCCGGAATGGTATTCGGAGAGTCCCATGCCCAGCAGCAGATTCTCGAGAAACGTGAGGGATTTGTTTCCGAGGAACTTATACAGGGGCATGCCTCCCTTCAGGGGGTGGCCAACCATCCGTGACCCAAACACAAAGTCCGCCTTGTCTTCTACAAGGGGTTTGAGGAGATAAGGCAGGCAACGGGGATCATACTGATTATCGCCGTGGAGCAACGCCAGAATGTCAAACCCTTTTTCAATAGCATACGTGAACGCTTTTTTCTGATTGCCGCCCAAGCCAAGATTTTTAGGATTTTTGTAGATTTTGAGCTTCTTCATCTTCTTAATGGAATTATAGCCGATTGCCGCATAATAGGTATTATCGTTGCTCGCATCATCAAGAATAAATATTTCCTCAACCATCTTTTCGACTTCTGGGGGTATGAGATCAATGACTTTATCTAATGTGTTGACCGCCTCATAGGCCATGATGCAGATGGCTATTCTTTTCTTTTTTGCGATGTTTATTCCCTCCACCCCCTCGATATCCGGCAAGATGCTTCTATAAATAGATTTCTGTTGGAGGGGCTCTGTCCCGAAAGTCTGAAAACCCAAAAAGAAAACAGGTTGTGGCAGGCAAGCCTGCCATAGACGTCCGTGCG
>Ga0209211_10005877_pt1 | contig 18078 bp, 23 predicted proteins | sample RifGroA2_FD_183992 | JGI IMG/M metagenome (GOLD analysis project Ga0209211, IMG submission 183992) | Groundwater microbial communities from Rifle, Colorado, USA - Groundwater A2 (SPAdes) (version 2) | ecosystem: Environmental > Aquatic > Deep subsurface > Groundwater | place: Rifle, Colorado... | reverse complement strand
CGGATACATTAATATGCGCGGCCTTCGGAGAGGTGGCCGAGAGGTCGAAGGCACGCCCCTGCTAAGGGCGCATACGAGCTTAAACTTGTATCGAGGGTTCGAATCCCTCCTTCTCCGCCAAGGTAATTTGTAAAGTGCGCGCCCGTAGCTCAGATGGATAGAGTACTTGGCTACGAACCAAGGGGTCGGGCGTTCGAATCGCTCCGGGCGCACCATCAATTCAATGGGTTAGGTCAGAAATGGTCTAACCCATTTTTCTTTTGAAGGAACTTTGAAGGGACTCTGCTTTTTCCCTGAACAGCATCTCCAGATTCGCGTTCGTCCGGTGGCTCTCGTCGGTGATCAGATTCAAGGCATCCAGCAACTCCCGCACCTGGGCGACACTGTAGTGCGCCGTCATCGTTCCCCGGCTGTGCCACAGAATGTCCGAGATGGTTTCCTCCCGCACACCTGCCTCACGTAGCCGCATGCCTACCGTATGCCGCAGATCATGCACACGAACATCCTGCAGGCCTGCCGCCTTTCTGGCCCTCTGCCACCCACTGTTGTTCATCGTCTCCACGGCATGTGGTTCATGCTTCTTGCCGCGTTGATACGTGAACACGAATTCAGGATGTTTGCCGCGTCGCTCCTCAAGGATCGATTGAGCAACTCGGTTGCATACCAGCGGTCGCCAGCCTTTACGACCTTTGACGTAGCGGGGCGGAACAATGAATACACTGCATTCCAGTTCCTTCACGAAGACTTCCCATTCCCAGCGCAGATTACACACCACATCGTCGCGCGCACCAGTGTTCAAGTCGAACAAAACCATGCGCTGCAGGTGTGATGGCAACAGTGGCATCAACAGCCGCTGCTCCGTCCAGCTGATCGGTCGAGGTTTCCGCGCATCATCCAGCGGCAACATCGAGATCAGCGGTGCGGTCTCCAGCCAAGTACGCCCCTTATCGTCGCGCCATTTTCTGGCACAGAGGTTCAGGATATGCCGTACCACACCCAACGACGCATTGACCGTCTTGTTCTTCCGGCCCTGCTTCTTGCGCGCCTTGATGAAAGGCTGCAAGGTGTCGTCGTGGATCTGCTCCAGATTCAGATGCCCGATGAAAGGCATGATCGCTTCGAGCAGGGTGGCTTCCGTCTGGATGGAAAGCTTCTCTTCGTTCTCCAGCAGATACTTGGCTGCGATAGGTTCGAATTGATAGCGTGGCCGTTGATACTGAGCCTGCCTTAATCGTTCGATCTCTCTCAACAACCAGTCTTCCGCTGCTTGATACGTTTCAAAACGTCCCTGAAGTCGAGTTCCTTGGTAGGTCTTATCGATTCTCCAGCGACCGTCTTTTGTTTCAATAATTCCCGGGGTTCTTTTGGCCATTGTGTTACTCCTTTCACGGTCGGCCCCACATCCCCGACCACCAGCATAATCTGATCAAATATAGAGTCAAGTTCAAATCGATCAAAAACCATCGATGTGCCCATCTTGATACCACGCAGTTTGGGGCGAATCTCTTTGTCAAAGTGCGTTCCCTTTATACCGAGGTAGTCGATTGCCTGTTGGCGGTTCAGGCCGCGCCGTTCATTTAGAGGAAGGGGCATTTTTCCTCCGTTTTGGCTTCGATGGGGTAAATTCAATTTCAAGCAACCGGGCAGCTTCATTCTGTTCTTCAGCCTCCTTGGCGGCCTTTTCTGCAGCCTGCTGTTCCGCAAGCCATGCTGCTGTGAGACGCACTTGTTCAGCGAGCGCTTCGGCCTTGATCCGTTCTTGCTCCTTGATGGCAGCTTGGCGCTCCAATTCAGCGAGCATCTCGGTTTCGGCGCGCATTTGTTCTTCGCGAAGACGGCGCGCCTTCTCCTGTGCGATGAGTGCTTCGCGCTGACAAGCCAATGCGGCGGCGCGCTGTTGCTTTTCCTTTTCATTTTCAGACCACCAGAACCATCCTCCATAAACCATAAAGAGCAGTGCAATGCAGGAAAGGATGTATGAACCCCACGCCTGCCACCACCACGATGCAGATTCCCGTCGGTATTCGAAATTGCTGGCATGTGCTTCGAGGGCTGCGGTGGGAAGGTTCCAGTACCACGGATTGTTCGGGAGCTTCTGAGCCTCGGCATTCGGCAGTAGGGTGACAATTGGATGCTTGCTGATAGCGCGAACGACTACTTTGCAGAGGGTGCTGTGTTGGTCGATACGACAAGTAGCTAGAGATGCAGAAATATCCTCCATTTGTTGCTGAACCACCTCGCAACCCCTTAAGGTCGCGGTTGCAATGCAAAATTGGCGTGCCTTGGCTAGAGCATCCAGCGGTATTCCTGAGCGCCAATCCTCCTGGATTGTTTCCTGGATGAATTTCTCCTTGGCCTTGATCATCTTTTCGTGATCCGAGTCGCAGGCTGAAAGCGAGAGTAGTGCGGCAATTGCTATCGTTGTCAGACGCATGACTATCTTTTAATAAGTTTGAAATCGACTTTGCCAATGAGCCAGCTTGGAACCTTGATTGTCCTTGCAATAAACCAGTGCCCGCGCTTGTTCTTCCGCCATATATTTAGCTTGCTGCCGGGTTGCATACTTTGCTGGTAGGTGTTCATAATTGCCGGACTTTCGGTGAAGACGATGAACCGATCAAAACGAGCAGCTTTTCTTTTTGAACTATGTAACGCCTTGAGGATGGTGAAAATGAAAGTGTCCAGATCGCGATCCCATTTTTTTGAGAGTTCGATTTCGATTGCGAAGCGACGTTTGCTTTGTGTAAGCCATACGATGTCGGGGCGCTTAATTCGGGGTGCGTCAGCAACCTGAGAGAACATGCGTTCTGTTTCAAAATCAACTATCGTTCCAGAGTTGATCGCATTGATCGTGGTAGATTGCGCCAAGAGGTAATGCCGAATCTGTAATTGATTCACCTTATAAGGGTCGAGATCGGGGTATCGATACAGATCACCTGAGTACCGTTCCGCCTCTTGGAGCCCCAACTCTGACAACGTGAAAATCACTTCTGGGGCGCCAGAAATTGTTTTGGTTGCCACAAGCCAGCCCTGTTTCATGAGCTTATGCGCATATCCGGCGGAGGTGCGACCGAGCAGATCCTGAATAATGCTGGAGGAGCTATATCCCCAGCGATAAATCCAGTTGATCACCTTGATCCTGGATTCCTGACCAAGCTGCCTTGGGCTTTTCCCCGTGGCTGCCAGCACCTCCCGTGCAGCAGCGAGCTGAACTTCAGTTTTGGTCAATTCTTTGGTGGCTTCATTCATATGGTTCGTCATTACATCTGTCTCCACAAAGGTTCATTCCGGCCTGGCGTCGGAGACGCCCACGCGCAAAGCGCGCTTCCTGCCAGCATTGTTTTTTCTCTTCCGCGCGCGGGAGCGCGTCGGCTCCCCAAAGATTTCTCGCTCGGAAATTTCATATTCTTCAATCCAGTCGACGAGGCCACGAAGATGCTCCTGTGACACTTGGTCCAACCCTGCAATCGTCTTGATGACCTGCTGGTAAAAATCGGCTCCGTCAAAACGGAAGTCCCTTTGCCTGAGGAATCGAGCTGCAATCCGCAATCGATGCTTACCCTTGTCAGATATTTCTTGGTGGTTTTGGAATAGATGTACATCGTTCATGACCGCTTAAATGAAAATTGGATTATCAGATTTGAGCAGGAAATGATTTCATTCACAAGCAAAAAATCGTGCAACACATTGAAAACACAATAGAAATATCATTTACCAATCCTAGCTTTCGCTGAGGAAGGGAATGGCCGCAAACCATCCGACCGCCTCGAAGTGCACTTGGCAGAGAGGCCGGCCTTATGTATGAATGTGATGCACCAAATAAGAAGATTTTTTGTCGAATCAAGTGTTGCGACGACCAGCTCATGCTGTGGTGATTTGGTGGTGATAGCGCGCGGTGTTCTGATTGCTATTATGGTTTTTGCCCATCTCAACGATAATCAGAATCGGAATTAGCTACGGACACAGAAAGTCGTTGTGTCCTGCGCGTAAAAATGCGCACCATACTGGCGACCTCCGGTCGGTCACCTGGCGGTGACTTCCCAGTATTGATGCGGCTGGACGCCGCATCTGCACATTTCTACTTGCCTTTCGGAGCTTCGCTCCTCCAGCGGACGGATGAATCCCGTCCTCGGGGGCGCCTCGCAAAGCGCGGCTCCCCTCTGCGAGGGCTGCGCTGCGAATTGTCTGCGACATTCTCATCTTGTGGCGCTGCCGCACCATCGGTCTGGACGACCGACCCACCCAGAGGGGAGCCGCGCTTCGCTGTGGCGCCGAGGCTTCGCCTCCCAACCTCTACCGTGCGCTGGGGCGCACTTTCAGTCGCGTGCGCTCCTTCATACGAGGTCGGCTCCCACCGCCATAAGCCAACCTGCCGGGGCAGGTGTGTCTTATGGGCTTCGCGCTGAACGCGCTTGCCCATCCACATGTGTGGATGGCTCCCGTTAAAGTCGCAAGCGAAAACCCGAAAGCCGTGGCGCTATGTGCTGATCCCGCATAACGCAATTGCGGTGAACATGACGCTGGATGGTTTGGCCGGGCAATTAGAATGTTTATAGATGCGAAGTTGATTAAGTATTGTGGTGAAAAAAGCGCAGGGCAGGGAAGGTTATTGGACAATTCCGGTAGCTGTTGCCGCCGGAATCGCAGATATTTGTTACGACACAGCCTCATTCTTGGGAGGGCTGTTGTTTTTGCCGAACGCCAATTTAAAGCTGACCACGGCAAATGACAGGGCCAGCAGCACAAAACCCCAGTAACGCACCAGAGCGTTTTCCTGCACTGGCGTATCGGGGATAGCGTTGTCCGGCGCAAGACGCCACGCCAGCAACGAGGAGCTGGAGATCATCACAACCCTATCATCGTCCAGCCGGATGCTGCCGCCACCGCCGAGGCGGTAATAATCGAACCGCGTTATCGCAGTGCACTCGTTGTTATCCATGCTGATTTTCAGGCCGATGCTCTTTGCAAACCGGCAGCCCTCGCTGGTGAACGTCAATACTGCCGGGCTGTGGGCAAGGCCCGGATTCTGGGCGAGCATCCCGAAAAAAGACCCGATGCTGATGCAAAAACAGATGATGGTCAGAATTTTTTTCATACGGCTTTTCCTTGGAATTATAAGAACACTTGATCTGACCGATGATGCCGCAGCAAAACGCTTAACACGCCTCCGGTCTTCGGCAATCATTTCTGATTCTTCCTGGGCTCATATTCGAAGACGACTTTGTATGGGATCCCGAGAGATCTGATTTCGCTCAAGGTATGCAGGCTGATCTGGCCGGGCTTGCGCAGCCGCAGGAAGGAAAGCATCTTCGAGAAATCAGCCATTGATTTCCTGAGAGACCATCGTCTGGCAGGGGTGTCATTCGGTACCGGATTCCGTTGACAATCGAAAGCGATATCCAGATCCCCCAGCACTTCGTCGTTGCCGAGGTAGGAACCGAATACCGCAAGGCGAGTGATGTGATGATCGAACTCCTCCGGCCTGGCATTGATGTCCCGGGCGCGCTTGGTGACTCGCTGCAGGAGCGCCTTGGCTTCTGCTCGTGACAGCCCCTCGGTAATTTTGGCGTTTGCCAGTTGAAGAAATTGGATTGTCGGGATGTACTGTTCGTCGTTTCCCGTTCCAACGAAACCTTCGCGCAGCAAATGCTCCAGCACCGGCCTGGCTTCCTCTGCCGGCGCCCCGATTGCCATGCAGAAGTCATCGATGCGGAAGGAATCCCGGTCGCGCAATTGAAATGCGCAATCACGCAGTATTTCCGGCTTGACGCCAAACAGAGGTTTATTCGGGGTCAATCTCATTTGTCTCTCCTCAATCCCAACTTTACCCAGCTCCCATCGAGCAGCCGGCGCGAAATACGCGCATTCCTGAAAGACAACCCTTCATCGCGCAGCCCAATCGTCCCGTTCTTGCGAATATTTCGCCCGCTTACATCCCACCAGCCATCTATATAGCCCCTGAAGTAGGAGATCGAAAAAGAGAGCGCCTGCAGCTGGGTGGTTAAGCCGTCATCGCGTTCAACCCTGATCACCATGTACTTTTTCAGTCCGATTTCTCGTTCCAGTACCGCCGCGTTGAGATCGGCAAGCTGGCTTGACGCCTGCTCTCGTTTATTTTCGCGATCAATTTGCCGGATCAGCTTCTTTGCCAATCGCAGTTCAGTCTTATCCATCAGCAACATGGGGTGGAGATCATCCATTCGAATATCCTTTTTTGGTTGGGGAGGGCGGCATCCGCCAGGGATGCCGCAGCCTTTATCTGCCGCGATACCTTATGAGGCTGCCTCACAGGTAGTCAGGGATCCCGCCTTGGCCTGCAGTGCCGCTGTGATTGCCTTCTCGTACAACACGGCGATCAGCAGCTTGATACGCTCCGGTGTGGAATCGATGCCCGCCTCGCCCATGCTGAACATGCGGAATTCGGGGTCGTTCTGGATCTGCTGGAGGATTGCCTCGACGCGATCTTGTGAATGATCGGGCAACAGGTCCTCGAGGCTCAGCATGCCCGCCAGCACGAACATCTCGCTCTTCTTCATGCAGAGGAATGTGGCCAGTCGGTCCTGCTTGTCCTGCGATAGGCCGCTGAAACGGCGCACCCCGGTTAGCATGGATGAGAGGTGGATATGGCTGATCCCCAGTTCCTCGGCCGCTTTCTGGACAGTCATTTCTTTACGGCTCAGGCAGGCACGGATGGCAGCGATGAGGGGTTTTTCGTTGGATTGATTCTCAGATTTCATATTTAAGCTCCTTTTGAAGTTGTCGAAAATGTCAGCGGCGCATCCCGATAAAGACCGTCTGCACTGCTAGACATGCATCCATAATACAAACCGGATAACAGAAAGTCAAGTCAGACTGCTAGACAGTCGATTAAAATGACAACTACTCTTGAAAAATAAGGGATCAAAAGATGGAACGCATGCAGATAAATATGCGGATCGACAAAGATCTGGCAGCCAGAATCGATAAGAAACGAATCGATCTGGCGGGTGATCTTCAGCGAATCCCAACACGAACTGATGTAATCAAGATGGCGCTGGAGTTGTTTCTTGCTGATATCCCAAAGCCAACCGGCAAAGCCAAAAGGCCGGCAAAGAAAACGGCTCAATAACCAGTCTTACCTCTTGGGATGGCGGCTTTGCTCTTCAGTGGGATGAACACATGGCACGCGGCGCCTCCTAGTGTCGCAGGTACATGCCGCAAAGCGGCTCTAGGAATTGGATCTGGTTAATCTTATGATGTGGTCGATGGCGCGGCAGAGATGCGAGCGCAGGTTTTAAATGGCTGCTTATCGGCGTTATATTTCGCAGGCTGTATGACTGGGACGTGCCACAAGCTGTCACTGAAGAAGGCTCCTCCAAAAGCCAATAGTGTAGAATTCACGGCATGTTAAAGCTCCTTCCTGAAACGAAAAATCTGGTCGACCAGCTTGAGCAATTGAGCCATCGTCCCGTTGAGTTCATGCGTATCGATTCGCTACCCGTTCTGGCGTCCATAAAACTTGCTCGCAACGGTGCGCCGTATCATATTTTGCAATACAGGCCGTCAAATAGCCCGCTCGATTACTACATCGCTCAGCAAGTAGGAATTGCGTTGAGAATGTTCGAGCAGCCTGAAGGTCAACGTTTCGATTTCTCAAGTGACGGCTCTGGTGAGAAGGCTCTTGAATCCATCATCAAAGCCTCAGCCAGGATATCCTCCGAGGATATGGGATTGCTCCCGATGTTCGTGAAATCGGTACATCAATGGGCATTGATGCAGTTGCGCTCCATTCCGATCGGGATGCGTGTGGATGCCTGGCTGTTTGAGTCTTTCCCGAATATGCGAGAAGCCATAAAAGAGGGGTTGGCCGAACAACAGCAAATGAACGCAGCAGCGCTGGGAATGAGCGTTGGCAAATTAACTCCACCTTCAAATCAATTCGCACCGGCCGCGGCGTATGCGCTATTCACGGACAGATTGCTGGGCACAAGTTATTCAATACCCTTCAAAGCTGCCGGCGCTTTGGAAGAGGGCATAGAGCTGCTCGTTATCTTTGACCAAATGCAACACTCTTCCGCCTATGACATTCAATTGGTGGACGCCTGGGCCAGGGAGCTTGGAATGCAAGGCTGGTATCAGTGGATACCTTACCAACCTTAGGAAAATCGCATGAAACCCTATATTTTTTCAGTCCCGCTTCGGCAATTTGACCTTGAGCTGCTGCCTCCGGAAGCCCGTTCTATCGGGTCGGACAAATTCAAGGATGCGGTGGTCATATACTTTGCCAATCAATATGCCGCTAAAGGGGAATCGGCAATCGTGACTGTTGACGATACGGAAATTCGTGTTATCAGTTTCCAAAAATCAGTCGACCCGATGGGTTTTGCCCAGGAGTTACTTAAAGACGGAAAAATAAAGGAAGCTTTGCCTTTCCTTGAAGCGCTATCGGAAGCCAAGCCAAATGATGCTTTGGTTTTATACAACCTGGGAATCGTATATAGCGAGCTGGGGCGTTTTGAAGATGCTGTGGTACGCCTCAAAAAATCCGTACAACTTGATCCCGATTACGTCCACGCATGGGTGGGCATCGGGGTCGCCTACGCGCGCCTGGAACGAAAAGATGATGCCAAGGCGGCACTGAACAAGGCGGTTTCCATAGACCCCGGCAACGGCTACGCTCATCGCAACCTGGGTGCATTGCTGGCAATGGATGGCGAGTATCAGAAAGCCTTGCCGCATTTTCGCGAGGCATTCCACCAGTTACCAGATGACCCGCAAGCGATTTATGGTTTGGCCAACTGCCTGGCTGAACTGGGTGAGCTGGCTGAAGCGGATCAATTATTTATTGATCTGATCGACCGCTTTCCTGCCGCGCCGACCGCTGAAATGGCAAGGCAAGGCAGAACACGAATCGCTCACAAGAATTTGCGTGGGGCAGCTCCGGGTGGAATTCGCCCGGATGTGATGATGTATATCCTGGGGGCGCTCAAGACTTTCAAGGAAGCTGGCGCAAAGAAGCGTCAGGAAATTACGTTTGAAATCGCGATCAAGGGACAATCCGGACTGGACATCAATGACCCAACGCAAAAATACAGCTTGAGTACGTTGCCGGGAAAATTTTCTGGCCTGCACCTGTTAGCCATCATGCATACCGGCTTTAAGCAGATTGACCCATCTATGAATTCAGGGGCTGACTTCGATGTGGAATATGAGGCGGCAAAAAAACTGTTTGGCGAGGAAAAGTAACTACCTCATCCTTGTCAGTTAGCAAAAACCGAAAGACAAACATTGAAAAGCATTCCCGACGCTTACCTGAAAATCATCACCCCTCTCATCCAGACTGCTCGCGGAATTCTGGAAGAAGGCAGACCCCTTGTGGGCATCGCTTTTGTTGGAAATTTTGAGTCAAACACTGCTGTCCCCGTCGTGCTGTGTCACGGGCAGTGAAGCAAACAAAGACAATTCCGCAAAGTTAATCAAGCTGACAGCCGAACTCCAAAATGCAGATTACATTTTCCTGATGATGGAAGCCTGGTCGCTTCGTAAAGACAAGGTGCACCAGATGGAGGAGATTTACGAGCGATATGGATCTATCTCGGCTTCGCCCTACGCTGTGGACATTGTGTCCATGTCGCTGGAAACCCGGCATGGTGTCTGGATGGCACAAGTGCCCATCAAGCCGAAAGGCATCAGCAAGAAAAAACGCACGATTGGCACGCCGGAATTCCAGCTCACCGAGGCACAAGGTCGCTTCGTTGATCTGCTGCCGATGAAGGATGGGGCAGAGACAGCGGGGACGTTGCACTGAGATACTTGGCGACGACTGACTGCTTTCAGATTCATTGAGGGACTATTACGTGTCGGTCACTGCACATCGCCAGCATCAGCTATCTGGTGATTTGAATAAATTGGTGCGTGCACAACATTTCAACGCCAGCTTCCAGGAAGGTAATTAGCAAGATCAATGTGCAAGTCGGTGCCAATAGAAGTCAGTGAAAAAACGGAAAAAAGTATAGACTGTCAGTGACTCATCGCCTTGCCCAGCAAAGAGTGCCAACTAAGTTTCGAAGTGCGTCTGGACGGTGCGATACCAGAGCGTTTTCTCAGGTCGGCGACGCTGATAGTACTGGGCTTGTGGCGCAACACGTTTGGCTGTGGCATCCATGGGACACCTCATTGGTCGAGAACCAGCCTGATTTGTTGTTCCGTATTGCGTAGGCTCCGGGTTCTGCTGGCATGGCAGATGCGGCTTGCCAAAGATGAGAGTTGTGCAGCTGCATCGTAGAAGGGCTTGATTTATCCTTTTCTGACTCACTCGACCTAGGCTCGAATCAGGGATCTAATTCTCAACTAGTCAAGAAAGCTATATATCAGAAGCGGGGATAGGTTGTTGCCCTTTTTCTGACATTACATGCCTCGCATTGTTCATAACATACGCATATAGAGTAGCTGGGCCTTTCTGAAGATAGTCTTGAATAACTTTGCCATCTAAAAAAACAAATTGAAGGTGTGTCGCTTTAGTCATTTCTTTAGCATAAGAAAAAGCCTCTTTTGTAAAGCCGCCGGTCGAGACCATGACGATTACATGCGCTCTCATGTGCATGGCAATACCGACTTCCTTTGCAACATCACCCAAACTGACATTTTTTGATGATTGAATACGTTTACATTGAAATGTCCACCTACTGAACATCAGGTGGTCACCTTCTGCCGTTAAATCAACTTCAGCAAATGCGGTTTCCTTGCTACGCACTCTGAAACCTCGCGGTGTTAACCGAAGGTCAAGGATGATACGTAGCGCAAGCAATTCGAGCCCCAGCCCACCCTTATGAATATCCGTTTCATTGAGCCAATCCAGAATCTGGATCAAAGGCGTCTGAAGTTTCTTCCGCAGATCTGGCGGGACAGCCGCGTCGAAATTGGGAATCACATTCTCTATCGGGATCGAAAGCAATTTTTTCGATCCCTTTACTAAACCGGATTTACCTCCGTGGCCGCTCCCTGTGGCCTTAGAAATGTCGATCCAACCAGCACTGCTGAGTGGGTCCTTTACCGCACTCGCGAAGTTCGCCGATCCATATGCATGAGGCTGAATTGATTTGCACTCTGTGTACAAGTCTTGAGCTTGAAATGGACCGGGTTCTGTTACATGCCGTTTTCGTAGCAAGTGAAGGAAAGTCTGCTGACCTAGTGTTAGAGACTGAAATTCGTCAACTTCTTCGCTGCTAACCCCAGTTAATATCTTCAAGGACGTGTCATTGACTTCAGGCAACCCCTTCTTTGCTTCAATGACAATTCCCGCGACGATCATCCAATTCTTAAGCGTTGAGTGATCAGTCGTATCATTGGATAGCTTGACACCAAGCCTAGAAAGTTCCGTTTGAAGCGTTTTCTTTGTCGCTCGTTCACCCTTACGATGTAAGCTCTGAATGGCTTCGATTAACTTATCGCCATTGCGATTTTTAATAATCTCAGTACAGAATACCTCAGCGGCTTCCTTAGCTGACGCGGCCATCAGAACCCGCTGACCGAGCGGGCTGAGTTCAAGTGGTCTCCCTAGTGTTAAACCTGTGCTGCCAAGGGTTGCAGGGATGTTTGTCCGAATCCTTTTCTTTTCCCACCCAAGGCAGATTGTCTTTTCCCAATCAGAAAAAATCTCCTCATCATTCTTGCTGTGTTTTTGAATGCTCAATAGGACGGGCCTCAAGTCGTTCTTAAGTAGTCCTGGCGAGAAATCATTAAATGATGGGATATTGTAAGAAGTCATAGGGATGATGAATTATTGGAACGCGTTAACTCAATAAATGCTTCTTTATTACTAAACCAAATTTCTTGGCTAGTAATGGAGGGACAGCATTCCCGATTTGCCGCCATTGCTTTTCAAGGTTACCTGCCAACTGGAAGGTATCTGGAAACGTCTGCAGTCGCTTCACTTCCTCTATCCGAAGTATTCGATTCCGCCAATGCAATGGCCCCATGTTGTTCGATCGTCGGGCTTGAATGGTCCAAGATGGGAGCGTAGGACTAAGCTTCAACAGGAAAGACCAATAGCGTGAGCGCCACTTAAATACCGGTTCAGGGTGCCCGCGTTTTTCTGTATAGAAGAGGTAGTTTTCGCCTGGCGGAATTCCTTTAAGGAGCTCATTGTGCTGCCCCCCGGCGAAGTGACCCTCATCATTTGCCATCTCGTCAGTATCCAAGTCAGAGAGAACGTCGCCAGCTGTTACCCAAGGCTTCGATTTATCTCCCGCTATTGGTTCTTTGGAGTGCGTAGTTTTAGGTGCTGGAATTAAACCGACTAACGATCCTACGACCAAGCAACGCTCCCGAATTTGAGGCGCGCCATAGTCTGCGGCATTCACGATATGCACCGTAGTGGAATAACCCAATCCCTCAGCAGTGCTGATAATGTGGTCGAGTGCTTCCTTGTGAACGCCGTATGCCAAGCCCTTTACGTTTTCCAGCACAAAAGCCTTGGGCCGAACATCTGCCAGCACTCGCAAATAGCCACCAACAGTTTCGGCAGCTACCGGGTCTTCTAGGGCTCTCGGCTTCTCAGTACGATAGAACCGACTTTTCGAAAACGAGGGGCACGGCGGACCTCCAATTAGGAGATCAACTTCACCGGGGCGCACTCCTCCCGCATTTAGAAGCTCTTCAGTTGAAAGGTTGCCAATTTTCCCGACAACATACGGCACCTGCGGAAAATTTAGTTTGTACGTTTCGGCGCATGTTGAGTCTGCATCAGAAGCAACTGCGACCCGGAAACCGGCCGATTCGATTCCTAGATCAAGACCACCGCATCCAGAAAATAAGCTGATACAAACTGGTTTGCTCCCTCTACTAATTCTTTTTTTCAAAGGTCACTCCAATGAGTCCAACACCGCCTTGATCATCACACGAGCTAGCGGTACAGGAACAGCGTTGCCCATCTGCCGTACCCGCTCGCGCCTGCTGCCTTCTACTATGTAGTCGCGCGGAAAGCCTTGTAGCGCGGCCATTTCAGGTATTCTCAATCTACGGTTATTCCAGTGAAATGGGCCAGTCCACGGGCCGGGTGAGGCCGCGATTGTCCAAGACAGGCGTTCTGGCGAAAGTTTCAACAAAAAATTCCAAAAACGTGTCTCTGTCTCGAATGTTGGGTTTGGATGTCCAGCCCATGCAGTGTGGGTCTTGTAGTTCCCACCAGGTGGAACCTCTTCAAGATGCTTTGCCCATCTGCCAGTGATTATCTCTTCGGGTTCGAAGTACTTCTTTAAATGAAAGCCCTTGATGGCCTCTCCGGCAGTTATAAACTTAGGCAAGAACGGATGCTCACTCTCTAACGAATGAGTTTCGCTAGGGCGCACCGGCTTTCGTAGTCGTGATCCCAACACCAATACACGCTCTCTGGCCTGTGCAACGCCATACGTCGCAGCGTTAGCAACAACCTCAGTTACCTCGTAACCGCCGTCTTTTGCTGCCTGGACCAAGCCTTCATATATTGGCCGATTTCGCGGGTGCTTAATGCTCGGCACATTCTCGAAAACAAATCCATCCGCATTTGATTCAACGACCGCACGCCAAAATTCGCCAACTAAATCACGTCTAATGTCGTCCTTGATTTCTGTAGGCGCAGCCGGTCTTTCAGCGTCTATACCATTTGATCGAGCTCGGCGGAATGCCGCATCCATTCCAGATTCTGTCCAGTACGCAGCCTTAGAGAAAGGTTGACAAGGAGGTCCGCCCACCACCACCAAAGGGTCGCTCTTCTTAAGGCCCGAAAGCTTACGAAGGGACTCACCACTGTACTTGCAGACATCACCTTCAATGACTACGCCGTGATACTCAGGGTTTGAGCGTAGCGTCTGGCATGCCGTGGGGTCGAATTCAAGACTTGCCACGACTTTAGCCCCAGCCTCATGAGCGCCAACGCTTAAGCCACCAGCACCCGCGAAAAGGTCAATGACGTTTATCTTTTTTTTGCGAATCATGGCGTGAGCGGAGAGTGTAGAGGCATGTTAATAAACATAGTATATTTCTTTCTCTGAACCTTGGGTAAGATTGGATTTGGAAAGAGTTTGGAAGGATGTGCACGGGACGATTTATGCCTTGCTGCTGTACAATAAGAAACAAGCACTTATGGCACAATATCCGGTATGTGTTGCGGTTTCAACCGGTCGATAGCCGATGGTCACGAAGGGCAGCTTTCCTGGAGTAGAAATTTTGGAGCTAAAAAACTGTCGGTTAGCCGGGCGCGGTTGTTAGCGCCCGGCTTCATCAGCGTAGAAAGAGTTTAACGAGAATCATGCCGCTGTCCATGTACGGTTGATGTCTGCTTTGGTCAGCCAAGCAGTCAAATTTCGAAGCACTCTGATTTGACCGCTTTGGCCGAGAAGGAGACGGCCTGACAAAATATCGAAGATGGATGCAATCCTCGACAAGTACGGCAGCATAGGGGCATCGCCCTACGCGATAGATGTGTGCTCCCTCGCGCTGGAAACGAGGTGCGGGATGTGGGTCGCACAGCCGCAGATAAAGCCCAAGGGAATTTCCAAAAAGAAACGGACAATTGGGGTAATCGAGTTTCGCTATTCCACCGAAGTTGAAGGCCGGTTTGCACACATGCTGCCCAGGAAGGGCGGCGACGATCTACCGACGATTTTGCATTGAGGGATGAAGCTGGATTCCCTTTTCTAATTTGTTTCGAAAGGTTGGCGTCCAGTTCAATAACAGTTGAGCAACCCTTTCAAACAGGTTTCACTTGCCATGCAGCCCAATATCCACAACAATCCGCAGTAGTTTTTAACCACCCAAAGGGAGAAACAGCATGAACCGTAAAGAACTGATCGACGCACTGGCAGGCAAGACCGGAAGCACCAAAGCGGATGCGGATCGCAACATCGCAGCACTGATTGAAATCATCACCGCCACCCTGAAAAAAGGCGACAACGTGGCATTGGTTGGCTTCGGCACTTTCGAAGTACGCAAGCGCGCTGCACGCATTGGCCGCAACCCGGCTACTGGTGCAGAACTGAAGATCAAGGCATCCAAGGCTCCGGCATTCAAGGCTGGTGCTACGCTGAAGACTGCGGTCAACGGCGGCAAGAAATAATAAAACAAGTTCGATGCCAGCCCGCTCATGGTTGGCATCGCTCATCATTTCTTCCGTGCTTTTTGTTGTCTGCGCCAGTCCCATGGCGGCGTTGGCTCAGCCTCCTGCCATAACCCGCGTCTGACCGCTCTCGCCTCATTTTCGGCATCAGCATAGGCCGCGCGATCTGACGCCGACTGTTCGCGCTGATACTGCTTGTAGTGCCAGGCCATGCCGGTTTTGACCTGCTCAAGGTTTGCATCAATGCCATTCACGATGATCTTGCCTACCGTGCGCCCATATTTGTCCGTCTTATCGTATTCGACCTGTACTTGCCGGTTGAATACCAGGTCAGAAATCGATTGTTTGGAACGACTGCCATAGGGCTGTTTTTTCTCAGGAGCATCGATACCCATCAGACGAATCTTGTGCTGCCGCTGGTCGCTGTCCAGGACGGTCACCGTATCACCGTCTGCCACCCCCACCACCCGCCCATACAAGGTATCAGCAGACACCGACAAGGGCACCGCGATCAGTATGGCAGCGGCAAGCAGGATTCGGGTAAAGTGCGGTATCTTCATTGAGGTGTTGCCATGAATGACCTATCGACATTCGAACAATACTACAAACTTGCCGACCAGCTTATTGAACAATCGAGCAAGGATGACTTGGCCGAATGCGCGAGGTTGCTGGCGCTCAACGTGGCGCACTATCAGTCGAAATACGGTGAGTTGCCGTTGGAGGAAACCCTTGCCATGATCGGGATGACCAAACCCAATGAAGCGCAGGTCCAGCTTATGGCTGAAGGAATGGAGATTCTGGTTGGGGTGCTGGGGAGTGTGTGCAGCGGCCTGGATCAGCCCAGACACTAATTCATGGGTTGCATTTCCCATCGCCAAACGAAAACCCCGGCAATCGTTACCGGGGTTTGCCTGATCAGGGTTCCACCCCCTCAAGCTGCGCGATGGTTTATTTTAATCCCAGCACTCATCGGCTGATCCGGGTCCACGTCACGGCTTTCACCACTCACGAGGCCGAGCTGCTTGCGGGTGTTACCCCGGGTTGCGTGGAGAACCATATCAGCCAACAAAAACTTTTACAATAACCCACAGATGTCGTCACCGATCCGTCCGTAGTTAGCCGCACTCCAGCACCGGGTAAACGAACCGCCCCATCGCTCCCCCTGCCTTGCGCTTTTGTATTGAACCGCAGATGGACAGCACGTTGTCGCCATGCTTGCGGTTGATGGCGTGCAGCGTCTCCAGCAACCTGAGGTGTTTTTCTTCTCGTTGCTGTTCGGCCATCTGGAACAGATCAAAGCTGCCTGATTGGCGAATGGCGATATCACTGGCGATCAGCCCGCATGCCCGGTAATGGCTACGGGGGTCAGGTCAGGACTACAAGAAAGTGCCGGAGTTGCAGGGCGTCAACTTGGAGCAGTATCGCGGCAAGATGCGCGAAGAGGTGCGGGTGACCGTGGAAAGGTACCGTAACGAATCTATCTGCCAATCGTCGAACGAAGTGCTGTTTGGTTGTATCGTGTTGGTTAATCAGGGGGTGTTCTTCACTACCTACCTACAGGGGATAGGGTGGGGAGAGATGAGGGGCAGGGAAAGCCGCGAATGAGGCATTCCCTCCCTTCATCGGGGGTCGCAGGGGAATCATTCCCCTCGTCCCGCTGAAGGCGGACAAGCCGGCCACGCCGGCGCGTCAGCGTGTCTTTTTCTGGCTTTCGCTATAACCGCAATGTGTTGATTGTCACAAGTCATTATAGTCCGCTGTCTGACTGCTCAACTTGCCTAGCTAAACCTTTTCAGCAGTGATATGATGGATCATGCCTGAAATTAAAGTATCAGATGACTCTTGGTCATTATCCTCAAAGAACGGAAACGGCGTATTGCGCCGTGAAGTTTGGGTAGATGAGCGGGGTAGGGTGGTTCGCTACAATTTGGCGTACATCAATCACGGTGTTTTCCAAGGTGACAACGGTCGGGTCGTTGGTTACGACAATGCACATGGATTTCATCACCGACATTTCATGGGCGTGGTTGAACCCGTTAAGTTCAAGAGTTTCGAAGACATCGAGGAGCGGTTCCAGGCTGACTGGATTGCATTTAGGAGCAAAAAATGAAGACGACTATCAAAGTAGCGAGCACGGATGAATTCTTCAAACGTGGTAAGGAAATTGCGAAGCTGGCAGATCAAGGTAAGCGCATCCCGCGCGAACGTATTATTTCCTTTGAAGACCCGGAAGATTTGGCGCGGCTGATCACAACAGCAAAGCTCGTGCTGTTCCGTGAAGTGAGGGAATGTCCGGGTTCGATTACCGATTTGTCGCAACGGCTTCACCGAGATCGCAGTGCTGTCAAAAGGGATATTGATGAGTTGGAACGAATCGGTTTAGTGGAAGTGGAAGACATGCCATTCCCTGGGCATGGCCGCAGAAAAGAGGTTCGTGCTATTGCCGAACAAGTGTTGCTTGCGATGTAAATTCTCAATCAGCTTCATAAAATCCTGAAGGGACTTTGAAGGAACTGAGGTGTAAAAAACACTGAAAAACAGTGGTTGAAGGGACTGTGGGGCCGGTTAATAAACAAATATAATCAGTGTGTTACGAATAAAGTTGCGAACTACGAACCAAGGGGTCGGGCGTTCGAATCGCTCCGGGCGCACCAGTAATTCAAAGGGTTAGGCAGAAATGCTTAGCCCTTTTTCTTGGCCTGTAGTAAAAAACGTACCAATTTCCGGCAAATCCTCCGCCATAACTGCTGGCCTACGATCTACCCATTGCGCCAGATGCTCACTGGATAGGTGTGCATACTTCTGCACCATCTCCGGTGTTGACCATCCGCCCAACTCTTGAAGTACGTGCAGCGGGGTGCCTTCTTGAATGTGCCAGCTTGCCCAGGTGTGTCTTAGGTCATGCCAGCGGAAATTCTCGATGCCCAACCGCTTTAGTGCCTTGTGCCATGCCTTGGTGTTCACCTGATGCACCGTCTTGCCGTTAAACGTGAACACATTGGCCT
>Ga0209211_10005876_pt1 | contig 18078 bp, 24 predicted proteins | sample RifGroA2_FD_183992 | JGI IMG/M metagenome (GOLD analysis project Ga0209211, IMG submission 183992) | Groundwater microbial communities from Rifle, Colorado, USA - Groundwater A2 (SPAdes) (version 2) | ecosystem: Environmental > Aquatic > Deep subsurface > Groundwater | place: Rifle, Colorado... | reverse complement strand
ATAAAGACACGAAAGCTCCGCTACCTTGCCAATCTGACGCAAGAGGAAGTCGAAAATGCTGCAACTGCGGTTGGCATTGTGGACTCCTGCAGGGAAAAGCTGTGGGCGCTGCTGCACAAGCTGGGGATGATCAGGCTGACAAAGGAGAAAGGCATTGACGTAATGCTGATTGCTGATGCCATTGAGCTTGCAAGGACGAAGGATCATGAAGCGGTAATTCTCCTTTCTGGCGATGGCGACTATGTTCCTGGCATAGAGTTAATCCGAAAGTTCGGCGCCAGGACAGTGAACCTCCACCTCTACCGCGGCAGTTCTACCGAGCTTAGGAATTCCTGCCACCAGAGGATCCAGATCGAGTTTGACGAGGAAGGCACTTACCTGGAATATCACTGAAAAACGTCTGGCTTCAGCTTCCAACGGGGTGCAGGTGCTACAGCTTAACCTAATGCAGGCGGCCCGGTCGGGGCGCCCTCCCCTTCTCAAAAGACCTAAAAAGCCTGCTGATGATAACCTCTCAGCGGGGTGATTGCAATGAAGAAGATCCTCATACTCGAAGACGACAGGGATTTTGCGGAAGTGGAGAAAATGCTGGTGCAGAAGGCGGGCTACGGGGTGGCAGTGACCCTGAACCCGAAAAAGGCGCTTGAGGACGTGAAAAAGTACGACCTGCTCCTCCTGGACATGATAATGGTCTCGAAATTCACTGGAAGGCAATTTTTGGAAAAGATGAAGGAGATGAAGGTAAAGACGCCGGTGATCATAGTCTCCGGCGTTCTTTTATCCGAGGTTTTCGCGGACGAGCTTGCCAAGAAATACCCCGGAGTCGGGTTTGTCCAGAAAACCTACATGAATGAGAAGCTCATTCCGATGATAAAGGACAAGATCGGGTAAAGGCTGGCTGCTTTTTGTAAAACCAGGAGGCGCGAATTGGCAGGTGGAAGCATGGGGGAGGCAAAAAGGGGCGTGGCAATTCTGGTGCCGGTGTCAGACTCGGTGCCCGGGCTTTTCGTGCATGCGTTTGCCAATGCCTATGTTTCCATAATCTCAAAGGGCCTCGCGCTGACCACGTTCGTGAACGAGGCGGTCCCGCTTGAGAAGTCCCGCGAGCGGCTTTTTTCCGATGCGCTTTCCATGGAGCCCGAGCTTTCATACATCCTTTGGCTGGATGCCGACATGCTGGTGAACTCCGGCCACGTGGGAAAGCTCATAGATTTCATGGACTCGCACCCTGAGGCCGACGCGGCGACCGCGCTTTACTTTCGGAAGTCCACTTATGAGCCCCTGTGCTACAGGCGCCTTGCCAAAGGGGGCGAAACCAAGGTGCCGCTCGAATCCTTCATGCCCGAAGGAAGCGAGGCTGCCGAGGTGGACGCTGCGGGCCTGGGCTGCATGCTCATCCGCACGCGCTCAGTCAAGGAGAAACTGCTCCCGTCGCTTCAGGGCAGGAAAAGGATTTTCTGGTTCGACCCGGACGGGCATTCAGAGGACATTAATTTCTGCCTGCTCATGAGGAACGCGGGCATGAGGCTGTTTGCACTCCCGGAAGTCTCAGTTCCCCACGCAGGAGGGTTCGTCTCGCGCTGGCACTATGAGAAAAAGAAGGAGGACGGGAAGCCTCAGTAGGGGTTGCCCTTGTCCTGCTGGAATTCAGACTGCAGGTCCTGCCAGGTCTTTCCGGCGTCGCTTGAGGATTTCTCCCGCTTCTCCTTGCAGCGCATTGCGTCATCGTCCTTGCCGAGTTTCCTGAAGAGCGCCTCAGCCTTGCCGTACGCGGCCGCCTTCTCGAACGCGGCTGCCGCCTCGTATTCCATGCCTGCCTTGATGTAATAATCAGCAGCTTTAACGAAAAGCTGCTTTGATTCCAGCGACTTCGCGCGGGCCAAAAGCCTTCCTATTTCCTGGTCGCCCATCTACTTCCTCTTCCTGAAAAATGCGAATCCCCCTGCAAGGCCGATGAGCGCGATTGGCAGGCAGCAGCAGGAAAGCGCGTTGCTTGCTCCGGCTGTTCCGCTTTCATTTTCAGAAGGGCTGCCTCCCAGCGTGTCCACCCCTCCCAATCCGCCGAGGACCGGGGCAGAGCACTGCTTGCCCACCGGACTCAATCCTTCGGGGCAGCCGCAGGTTGGAGCGTCATCAAGGAGATAGCCGTTGGTGCACTTCTTTGGCTTGGTAGCAGAGCACTTGCCGTCCTCTGTCCCGTCCGAGCAGACAATCGCGCAAGTTTCACCCACCTTGGTCTTGCCTGCAGAGCAGCCGCATTCTGATGCCTTGTCCACGAGGGCGCCATTCACGCACTTCTTGCCCTTCTTGGGGGAGCAGGTCCCTTCAGGAACCGAAACGCCCGTGTCGTTGCACGGTATGAATTCGCAGAATATGCCGTCGGCTGCCACCCTCTTCCCTGCAGGGCAGCCGCAGCCAGTTGAATTGTCCACCAGGATCCCGTTCACGCATTTCTTAGGCTTGGTCGAGGAGCATGCTCCGGATTCTGTGCCGTCCGAGCACTTTGCCGCTATGCAGGATGCCGCGTCACCGTCGCCTTGCTGCACGTAGCCTGGGAATTGGGAGCATGGGCAGGTCGTAAGAAGCGTGCCAAGCGTCGGGGCGTTGATGTTCCCAGTGCAGTACTGGCCAGGGAATTTGGTGGAGCACTTTCCATAGGGGGTGCCGTCAGCGCAGCTGCCAGTGGTTATCGCAAACGAGAGCCCTGCGAAAACCGCAAGCAAGCTGAATGAAAGCAAGAAAGTGAAAACCTCATTCCAATCTCCTCCTCGGCGACGTTCCGCCTCGTCGGGTGCAACGGGCCATCGTTGCACCTCTCTCGCGACACAGTCGCCCGATCGCCTCGCACCAAATACTCCTCGCACAAATAAAAATGTTTCCCACTGCTTGGGCTTTCAGGCGATTTTGGCAAAGAAGTAGTCTGAAAGGAATTCCGAGTGCTTTGCGCTGATGAGCTTCTCCACAGGGGACACCTTTGCCCCTTTCAGCGCGCGCGAGATGTTTTCAGGTATCCCCAATCCGTGGGGGCTTTTGCAGGCGGACAAAAGAGCCGCTGCCGCATCCGTCACTTCCCTTTTTTCCACAGCCACGATCCTGTCGTGTTCCAAGTGGAGGTTCAGTGATCTGCTGTGCGCCTTTACAAACGAGTCAACGTCGGCAGCGAATTTTATCGAGGGGCCGCACGCCTTTCTCACCGAAGGGAGCTCCCACCTTTCAAGCTCAAGGAGGATGCAGCACTCGGCCCCGTCGCTCCAGTGGTAATATCCGAACACCGAGAAGTCCAGGGACTCAAGATGCCGCACCAGTGCCTGCGCTGTTTTCTTGAGCTGCGGCCAGAGCACGTCAGGCACCACCTTGGGCGCAGGAAACCCCACCACAAGGCAGCGTGTCCCCCTCCGCCTTACCATTCTCCTTATTGCCGCTGCGCTTTCCCTGCCCTTTTGGGAGAGGAAGAACTTTTCCGAGGGGGCATCAAGGAAGCGCCTGCTTTCGAATATGAACCGGGAAAGCGAGGTCTGCGCCACCACCGCGGCGACATTCCTCTTCGGATCCACCGGGTCGATGACCACAAGTGGCGAGGGGAAAGCCTGCCTCAGGTCGCCCTCAGTGCTGTGTTTTTCTGGGTCAAGAGCCGGCTCCTCCCATTCGGATGCCGCCTCAAGCAGTTTCAGAAGGGAGCCGTGCTGGATGACAAGAAGCTCGCAGAGGTATCCGGAAAAGCCCTCCACCCGGAGCTCTGCCCCGTATATCCCGAAGTTCTTCATGAATGCTTTCAGCAGCCTGACATCATCCTTCATTTTAGAGTCCATCTTGGAGTTCACGTATTTGGTGTGCAGCTGCGAGCGGTCCACCGAAGAGCCGCGCTCGGATATCTGCCCTATCCTATAAGCAGGCACAATGTCCGCGTGGTAATCCCCGTGGAAAACCTGGAGATAGGGGTGCTCGGCATACCTGGATTCCATCCTCATGCCATGGAACGCGTGCCTTGCGTAGTGCAGGCCCAGCATCACCATTTCCTTATGGGTGTAAGCAGTCGGGAACAGTATGAAGATGTCGAATTCGTTTTTCCCCTTGAGGTTGGTGCCCTTGGCAAGCGAGCCTGCAAGCTCGATTTCCACATTGGAAGGGACAGAGGTCTCGAGCTTGCGGATCAGGTAGCCTGCCTCCTCGAAGTCCTTCTTTGTCTCCCCATCCGAAGGCTTGATTTTTGGCAGCACCTTGGAAAAAACAGCCTGCGCTTTCCTTTCGTCAATGCATCTCATGCCCCTATTTCTCGGGTTCTTTTAAAAAATGCTCCTTCAGGGCTGGAAAGAAGAGGAGAATCAGCCGGTCTTTTTCTTAGCGGAATTGTAGTCCTCGAGGAATTTCTTTATTCCCGCGTCTGTGAACCCGTGGCGGAACATCTTCTCCAGGACATCGGGAGGCACGGTGGAAATGTCCGCGCCTGCAAGCGCAGCCTGGACCACGTGAAGAGGCGAGCGTATTGAGGCTGCAAGCACGGAAGTCTTGAATCCGTAATTCCTGTAAATCGCGACAATCTGGCGGACGAGCTCCATGCCCTCCTCGCCGACATCGTCCAGCCTCCCAAGGAATGGCGAGACAAAAGTCGCCCCTGCCTTTGCGGCCAAGAGGGCCTGGGCAGCGGAAAACACCAATGTCACATTGGTCTTTATGCCCTTTTTGGAAAGCATCCGCACTGCCCTGAGCCCTTCCTCTGTCATGGGCACCTTGACCACCACATTTGCAGCCCACGAGGCAAACTCCTCCCCGTCAGCAGCCATGTCCTTTGCCTTTTCCGAAACCCCCTCAACAGAAACAGGGCCAGGCACCAACTTGCATATTTCAAGAATCGCATCCTTCTGCTTTCTTCCTGATTTCAATATGAGCGTGGGATTGGTGGTGACCCCGTCTACCATGCCCATTTCTGCAAACCTCCTTATCTTGTCAGCTTCAGCAGTGTCCAGGAAAATTTTCATGCAAAACACCCCTTCACTTTTTTTTCTTGAGCGCGATTTCCTCCCTTGCCGCTGCGGCAATGCCCTCGCGCTCCAAGCCGTATTTTTTCATCAGCGCGTCCCCGCTTCCTGTTTCCCCGAACTCCATCTTCATGCCAAGTCTGCGAACCCGCGCAGGGTAAGCCTCGGCAAGCGATTCGCACACTGCTGAGCCAAGCCCGCCATTCACCTGGTGGTCCTCCACAGTCATTATTGTGCCGCACTGCCTCGCAAGCTTCTCAAGCGCTGCCGTGTCAGGGGAGGAAAGCGTGTGCATGTTTGCAACAGCGCAGGATATCCCGTCCTTTTCAAGAATGGAGGCTGCAAGAAGCGACTCGTGCGTGGTGTCGCCCATGGCAACTATGGCAATGTCGCTGCCCTCGGAAAGCAGGTTGAGCTTCCCGAGCACAAAAGGAGTCTGCTGAGTGGTGAAGGTTGGAATTGCGCATCTTGTGCATCGAATGTAGAAAGGCCCTGGCGTCTTCCAGGCTGCAAAGACAGCCTTGTAAGCCTCGTTGTAGTCGCAGGGCGAGATGACAGTCATATTGGGAAGGCATCGCGTGAGCGCAATGTCTTCGAGTGCCTGGTGGGTGGCTCCGTCCTCGCCTGTTGAAATGCCGGTGTGCGAGCCTTCCATCTTGACATTGGCATTTGCATAGCATATCGTGGTCCTCACCTGCTCCCAGTTCCTGCCAGGCGAGAATATCCCGAACGCTCCGATGAAAACGGTTTTGCCCGAGTAGGCGAGCCCCGCGGCAACCGCAGCAAGGTTCTGCTCGGCCACGCCCACGTTGAAGAACCGGTCAGGGTACTTGTCAGCGAACTTGCCCACCTGCACCGAGCCTGCGACATCCGAGCTCATTGCAATCGCGTTTTGGTCCAGCCCGCCGATATCCGCAAGGGCGGCGCCAAATGCGTTCCTGGTGGCTGCCTTTTTCAGGTCCTGCGAAAGCGGATCCAGCAAATGCATTTCAGGGTTGAGCTTCATTGGATCGACCCGTCCTCTTCCTTCATTATTCGCGCCCTCTCCTCATCAAGCTCGGCAAGCGCCTTTCCGGCTTCCTCTGGCTTGGGCGGAATTCCGTGCCACTGGTACTTGTTTTCCATGAACGATACGCCCTTTCCAGGCGTGGTCTCGGCAATTATCATAGTCGGCTTGCCCTTGGTCTTTCTCGCCTCCTCAAGCGCATGCATTATCGCTTTGTAATCGTGCCCGTTCACGCTGATCGCGTGCCAGCCGAATGCGCGGTACTTCTGCGCAAGGTCGCCAAGCGGCATGATTTCCTCAGTGTTGCCGTCTATCTGTATGAAATTCCGGTCGCAGATCGCAACCAGGTTGTCCAGCTTGTGCTTTGCTGCAAGCATCACAGCCTCCCAAGTCGAGCCCTCCTGGTGCTCGCCGTCCGAGGTCATGCAGTAAACGCGGTAATTTTTTGAGTCCAACTTTCCTGCAAGGCAGATTCCGCAGGCGATTGCCAGCCCCTCGCCAAGGGGGCCCGAGGAGTTCTCAATCCCCGGAAGGTAGGCTTTGCTTGGGTGGCCCTGCATGCGCGAGCCCAGTTTTCGGAGGGTGAGCGTTTCTTTAATGTCAAAGTAGCCTGCGCGCGCCATAGTTGCATAAAGAACCGGAGCCACGTGGCCGTTGGAAAGCACGAAGCGGTCGCGGTCAGGAAGTTCGGGCTTTGCAGGGTCGTAATTCATCTCGCGGAAATAGAGGATGGTAAAAATGTCCGCAAGCCCCAAAGGGCCTGCGCTGTGGCCTGACTGCGCCGCTGCAAGCATGCGAATGCAGTCCTGGCGGATGGTGTTTGCCATCAGCTTGAGCTCTTTTATGTATTTGAGTTTCATGCCTACCCTCTGAAAAGCCCTATTTCCTCCCAAAGCATACTTCCCGCAATAATTTATAATACAGCTAACCCTGGCAGTCTTTTTTCAGGTCTTCTATTGCTTTTCCTATGTCTCCTTTGGCGAAAATGCCGGAGGCAGCTCCCAAAAGCGTGGCGCCAGCTGCAGCAGCCGACCTTGCAGAGCCGATATCTATCCCGCCGTCAACCTCTACAACTGCGCCTGATTCTGAAAGCCTGCGAATCTTGTCCTCCATTCTCGAAAGGTAGGTCTGGCCCGAAAAGCCCGGGTACACGGTCATCACAAGCACGTGCTCGATTTCGGAAAGATGGGGAAGCACCTCGTCCACAACAGTGTCGGGCGAGATTGCAAGCGCAACCCTGCCCCCCATTTTCTTTACCTGTGAAATCGCCCTGCCAACATCCTTGAGGCTTTCAACATGAAGCTCGTAAATCGCGCCCTGCTTTCCGATTTTTTTAACGTATTCAAGCGGGTTTTCTACCATAAGGTGGTACTCCACGATGAGGTTTTCAGGTATGGGCGGGAATTCCTCCACGGGTAAAGTCTTGTTGGGCACAAACTTTCCGTCCATTATGTCTATCTGCACCCGCCTGACAAAAGGCGCGACCTGCGCGACTTTTTTCGCAAAGTCCGCCCTGTCCTTTGCCAATATTGCTGGGACTATTTCGATTTCAGCCATTTTTCCACTTCCCTACTTAGCCTTGAGCCGCAAATTCCTTTAAAACTTCGTAAAGTGCACCCGCAGGGGTGAGGCTGCTTTTCATCAGGCAGAAGGAGCGCACCCCGAATGTGCCCACCTCGCCAGTTTTCAGGAAGTCCTCCATGTCAGCCACTCCCTTGGAACGGGCCACAGTTAGGTGCACACTGAAATGCTCCTTGGGCAAGCCAAGGAAGAAAAGCGCCTCCTCAATTTTCTGCGCAAGCTCGCCTGCCCCCTGCGACTCGCCCCCTATCCAGATTGCCCTTGGAATCCCCTTGGAAGGGAATGCGCCAGCACCGGAAAGATGGACATCGAAAGGCTGGAATTTAATTTTGGAAAGCGCCTGCTTTATTTCCTCCAGCCGCTCATTCGGAGTTTCGCCCAAGAACTTTAGCGTTAGGTGATAGCTTTCCCTTGGGAGCACCCTCGCCCCCAGCGCCCCGTCAAGGGGCGCAGCCGCCCTTTCCACTGCTGGGATCATTTCCTTGGGAAGCCTAATCGCGACAAAAAGCCTCATGCCTGCAATTGACACCGATAATAATATAAGTCGTGCAACCGAATGCAAAACCATGGCAGCGGACAACGTAACAATTCTCATGCTGTACATAAGGATTGCCAATCTGCTTATTTCGGCCTACATTGTGAAGGAGCTCATATCAGTTGCGTTTTTCCACAAGGGGGCTTTTTCCAAGACAATGAAAATCATGCTTCTCGCTGTGCTTGTCTTTTTCGGAGTCGAGCTGGTGCAGGTGTTCAGGATAATGACTGGGCCGGAGGCTGACCTTATCCAGTCGGCATTCCTGTTCTCATTCCTGCTTCTCCTGCTTTCCACCCTGATTGAAATGAAGAAAGGGGCAAGGGCGCACGAGCACCTGGTGCGCCACAGGCACAGGGGAAGGCTTTCCGACGTAGAATGAATCATCAGGAGGAATCCGGATGAATGAATACTCCTTTGCCGACGCCCACTGCCATCTCGAGTCAATCTCGGGCGGGCTCTTGCCGCACATTCTGCACATTACCTCAGGCTATTCGCACGATTCCAATCAGAAGAACCTGAGGATTGCAAAGGAGCACTCCAACGCTTACCTTTGCGCGGGCATCGCACCCCAGGAGGCGATGAAGCACAAGGACATCAAGATTCTGCTCGTGGAATGGGAGGATGCCATCGCTGGCCCGATTGCTGACAGTGGCAAGCTGGTTGCAATAGGCGAGATAGGGCTGGACTACAAATGGGCTGCAACTGAGGAGGAGCGCTTCCTGCAGCACGAATGCTTCATCTCCCAGCTTGGCCTTGCCGAGCGGCTTTCCCTTCCGGTTGTTATCCACTCAAGGGACGCGGAAGAGAAGTGCCTTGAAATACTGAAAAACTTCAATCTGGATTACATGATGCACTGCTTTTCAGGAAAAAGCGAAACCGCGCTCGCGGCAGTTGCGCACAAAGGAGTGGTTTCCATTCCTCCGCTCCGAAGCAAGGAAAGGAAAGCATTCATCCGCGACCTTCCCATAGAAAAACTCCTGGCAGAGTCGGACGCCCCGTACATAGGGAAAACTCCGCAGGACTCCATGGAATCAATAAAAATGATTGCTGAAATAAAGGAGCTGCCGCAGGAAAGCGTGTCCAGGCAGACTCTCCTGAACACCATTGAGTTTTTCAGGCTGAAATAAAAGGTGGTTATTAGTGTTCGAAAGATTCAGGTCGCTTCTCAAGAAAAAACAGCCTGCAAAAAACATAGCGCTTTTCGTGGACGGGCCAAACGTCATCCGCAAGGATGTGCGCCTTGATCTTGTGCAGGTGAGGAAGGCGCTTGAAAAGCACGGCACCATCAAGGTATCGAAAATTTTCCTGGACCAGTACGCCTCGGACAAGCTGATTGAGGCAATGACCAACCAGGGTTTCGAGCCAGTCATAACCACCGGCGATGTGGACGTGACCATGGCTGTTGCTGCAATGGTTCAGGTGCACAACCCCCACATCCAGACGATCGCGCTCATGACGCGAGACATCGACTTTAGGCCAGTCCTTGTGAAGGCAAAGGAATTGGGCAAGGAAACTATTGTCATAGGCTCTGACCCGGGCTTTTCCGTCGCGCTCAAGAACACTGCTGATATCGTCATAATGGCGGAGCAGCGCTAATCATTTTTCTTCCAGCCATCCGAGCACTTCGGAATTGTGCCCTTCGGGCTTCACTTTCTGGAACACCTTTTCGATCTTTCCTGTTTTGCCGATGATGAACGTTGTGCGCAGTATCCCTTCGAATTTTCTGCCCATGAAATGCTTTTCACCCCAGGCGCCGTACTTTTTCGCAACCGCAGCGCCCTCATCAGCAAGGAGCATGAAAGGAAGCTTGTATTTTGAGGTGAATGCAGCGTGCGAGGCAGAATTGTCAGGCGAAATGCCCAGAATAACGGCGCCCCTTTTCTCAAAATCGCCTTCCATGTCCCTAAAGCCGCACGCCTCAACAGTGCAGCCTGGCGTGTCGTCCTTGGGGTAGAAGTAGAGCACTACTCTCTTGCCTTTCAAATCGCCCAGTTTCACTATATTGCCTTCGGAATCAGGAAGCGAAAAGTCTGGAGCCTTTTTCCCTGCTTCAAGCATATTGACACCCCTTTGCAGCTAACAGGAGAAGATGAACACCAAACCGTTTTCTTCCTTTTTGTCCAAGCGGGCGTAGCCGAATCGCTCGAACTGCACGCAGGCGCCATCTGTTAGTTCCAGGCAGGACTGCTCGCAAACCCCGATTTCAATGACCATGCTGTCCTGCACAAAGTTCCCATCCTCATCCAACAAGTCCTTGGGTACCATCACCTTGCAGGAAACCGCAGACTCAACAGGCACCCACTGAATTTTCTTTGCTGCCAATCCTTCCTGCCCTTCGAAATTGAACTTCATGTTTCCGTCCTCCCGCTCAACAAGCGTGAGGTTGTACAGGTCCTTGAGTCTGAATGTCTCGCCAATGGGAATGGACTCCAGGTCAGATGCGCCAACAAAGAAGCTTCCGCTGGTGGCAATTCTCCTTTCGCCCATTTCCTGCTTTCCAGGATGGTTTTTCAGCACAGCCTCCTTTTGCGGCGCGCCATGCACCTCAATTTTCACAGGGTTTTTCACAAAGAACCTGCGCATGCTGCGCTCGTCAAGGATTTTCCTGTTGCAGGAAAGAAGCGAATCCCAGCCAGGCTCGGACTCGACTTTTGAAAGCCCGAACGAAAGCACGAACTCGCGCACTGCCTCGGGAAGGATCCCGCGCCTTTTGAGCGCCAGGAGTGTGGGGAGGCGGGGGTCGTCCCAGCCCTGCACCTTGCCCTGCGAAATCAGCGGGGCAATCAGCCTTTTTGAAATCGGAGCCCCCTTTATCGCAAGCCGTGAAAACTCAATCAGCCTGGGCGCGCGAAGATCAAGGGACTTGAGGATTGCAAAATAAAGCGGGTTTCGCAGCTCGTACTCCTTTGTCCTCATTGCATGCGTCACTCCTTCCAGAGAATCCATGATGGGCGCCACGAAATCATACGAGGGCCATGCCTTGTATTTCTCGCCTTGCCGGTAATGGGGCGCCTTGATAATCCTGAAAAGAGTTGGGTCGCGCATGACGCTGTTCTCATCGCTCATCAGCCCCCTGAAGCGCACGATTGCCTCCCCCTCCTCTATTTTCCCTTCGCGCATCTTCCTGAATAGCGCCATGTTCTCCTCCGCGTCGCGAGCCGAGCAGTCGCAGGACTTTTTCGCCTCCCTGCCTTTTTTCACTTCCTCCCCCGAGCAGGTGCAGACATAAGCTGAAAACTTCACGAACAATTCGTCAGCTGAGGTGTAGAACTCCTCCATCCGGTCAGATGTATAAGATTCCTCCGACCAGTCAATGCCAAGCCAGAGCAGGCCCTCCTTTAGTGCATCCACATACTCCTGCTTTTCCTTCTCAGGATTGGTGTCGTCAAAGCGAAGAAGCATCTTTCCGCCGTACCTTCTGGCGGCTTCAAAGTCCAGCCAAGCCGCTTTGGCATGCCCAATGTGCGGATATCCTGAAGGCTCTGGCGGGAATCGCGTAACCACCCTGCCCTGAACCGCGCCGGGAAGCTCGATTTCCTTCTTTTCCTCCTTTTTCTCCTTGAAAATGAATTCCTTGAGCTCCTCAGCCATTTGCGCGACTGAAAGGGCGTTCACCCTTTTCGCCTCCTCGTTGAGAAGCTTCATCGTGCCCTTCATGTCGTTTTTCGAGTCCGGCCACTCGCCTATCACCTTGCCGATTATCTTCCCAGGTATTGCGAGCTTGTAGTCGTGCGCGTTCTTGAGGGTGTGCTTGCGGATGGTTTCCTCGAGGCTGATTGCCATGGGGGAATTTCGGAAAGAAGGGTTAATAGTCTAACGCCGTATTAGGTAGCCATGCCTGAGGAACCGGCTGCATACCCTGAGCTTGACCGCAGGTGGAACTCCGCCTGCAGGATTCTTCTGGGCAGGGAGCTTGGCGGGCTTGACGATTTTGCGCCCTATCTTTCCAGGTATGTGGAGCCTCTTTTCGAGAAAGCCTCCTTCCTTTCCGGCAAAAAAGCCTTAGTGTCCCTCCCAAACTTCTCCAGGAAAGCAGTCTTCATCAGCAACGACGAGCAGGAGCTCTACGCAAAGCGCACCTCGCACCAGCCCCTATCCATAAACGAAGTCAAGGACATGGACTCCATCATCTCCGCAGTTTCAGAGCGCATTGCCTACAGCGGCAACATAATAACCGGCAACAGCAGATTCGTCGAGCAGTCCAGCAGCATAGTGGATTCAGCCTACGTCTACCGCTCTTCTGACTACTATGGCGCCAGCTACGTGGCATATTCAAGCAACGGGAGGTTCGACCAGTACGTTTTCGGCTGCAACTGGACCGGGGAGTCGAAATTCATCATCTCCTCGCACGACACCTACAAGCTCACGCGGTGCTTCGAAACGCTGCGCTGCTTCACGTCCTCAGACTGCTATTACTCCGCAAACCTCGAGGACTGCGCGGACTGCCTCTTCTCCTTCAACCAGAGGAGCAGGCGCAACCTGATTGGCAACCTGGCATTGCCAAAGGACGAGTACTCGTCGCTCAAGTCAAAGCTTGTTTCCGAGATGGCTGAGTCGATGCAAAGGAAAAAGTCCGTGAAATCGATAATCGAGATAATAAGGGATTAGGATGGCGTACCCCGCAATCGAGAAGGCCTTTTCCTCCCTCGCCAAGGTACTGCTCGGGCGCGAGCTTTCGGACCTGGATTCCTACGCCGAGTGGCTTTCTCGCGACGTGCGCATGCTCACCCCCCAGAAGTCGGCATTGAGCGGAAAAACAGTCTACCTGTCCTTCTTCTCCTTTTTCCAAGAGACCAGGGGGCGGGTGATAAAACTGGACGAGGGCGAGGAACTCGGAAAGAAGTCGCTCTCATTGGAAAGTGCGCGCGGGCTTTCCCTCTCGAACGCCGCGGAAATGCTGCGCGAAATAAAACTTTATGCCGCAGAGTCCGTGGTTGGGGAAAACATCGAGGTCGAGGAGGTCGGGCAGCACGGCTACTCGAGCTTCTGCTACCGCGGCGACGCGTTCGTATACTCCAAATACTGCGCATACTCTTTCTGGCCCAGGAGCGGAGAGTACATTTTCGGTTCTGACTTCGTTTTTTCCTCCAAGTTCTGCCTCAAGTGCTACAGCTCGGTGAACATCACCCGCTGCTTCGAGGTGAGCCACTCGGTCAACTGCTCGGACTGCTACTTCTGCCACAACTGCGAGAACGTGCACGACTCCATGTTCTGCTTCAATTCCAAAAACCTGCGCCATGCCGTAGGGAACAGGGAGCTGCCGCGCGAGGAGTACCTGGAAATCAAGGAGCGGATGCTGAGCCAAGTCTACGGCATGCTGCAAAAGGAAAAGGGCATTCCATATGGCATATTCAACCTTTCAGAATGGAAAAAGAACGAATAGCCCTACCTTCTTGCGTATTTTGAGGGGTCGATCCCCAGCCGCTCCATCCCCTCGGCAGTCCTTCCCGTAATGACAAGCGCAGCCTTTTTCAACTGCGCAATGTTCTTCGAGCCTGAAAGGAGCATTGCGATTTTCAATGAGTCTTTCCATTCGGCTGCTTCCTTTTTTGGGTCAGCCGCTCGCAGGAAGGGAAGCGCCGCGCCTGCAAATGAGGCGCCAAGAGCAATGGATTTTGCCGCATCCAGCCCGTCACGCAAGCCCCCGCTTGCAATAGTTTCAATCACTCCTGAGCAGTTTGCGATGCACTCGCAGGTCGGGTTGCCCCAGTCGGAAAATACCGGCTTTTTGCCGCTTCGCAGGTATTCCACCTTGCTCCAGGAGGTGCCCCCTGCCCCGGAAACGTCAATCATTGCTGCGCCCGCTTTCTTGAGTTGAACAGCTGCCTCTTTGCTGATGCCTGCCCCGGTTTCCTTGACAATGACTGGCAAGCCCAAGTCGCGGGCAAATATTCCAATCTGTGCAAGTATCCCAGAGAACTTCTTGTCCCCTTCGGGCTGGCAGACCTCCTGCAGGGGATTGAGGTGTATGGCAAGCGCGTCAGCTTCCACGTCATCCAGCATTGAGCGCACTTTTTTTACGCCGTATTTGGAAAGCTGGCAGCCGCCTATGTTGCCTATGAGCGGAATGGTTGGGGCAGCTTTGCGTACCTTATAGGTGGAAGCAAGCCCTGGCTTTTCCAGCATTGCCCGCTGAGAGCCCAGGCCCATTGCCAGCCCTTCCGCTTCGGCAGCAGCAGCAAGCTTCAGGTTTATCTTCTCAGCGCCGGGGTATCCGCCCGTCATGCCCACGATGATGAGGGGAGCGGAAAGCCTTTTGCCAAGAAACATGGCAGAGGCATCCACTCCCTCGAAGTCCATTTCAGGAAGGCAGTTGTGCACAAAGCGGACGTCGTCAAAGCCCGCCGGCTCGGAATATTCAACCTGCCTTTTCCTCGCTGCCAGGACGTGGTCGGATTTCCTGCTTTTTATTGTAGTGGAATTCGCTTTGCTCATTCAGCATCGCCTCCAGCGATGTCTGATGCATTTTCGTTCGATGAAAATGCACATCCACTGCTGAAAAAATGCTTTTTCGATTTTTTCATGCCCATATCAATACCGCATTCGCTTTGGAAAACACTGTTTTTAAACTCCATCGGAGAATAGGGTGGCATGGAAAGGCTTGGCGCCATTGCTTTCCTGCGCGACAGGGTGATCTACCTCACCGTGCTCATGCTGCTTCTGCTGCTCATTATTGTCGTGTACGTGTTCCATGCCGGGATGATGGACGTGGAATCGGCAAAGGTTTATCTCCAGGCTCTGACCGCAATTGCCACGCTTGCCCTTCTCTACTACGCCTATTTCAACGTGGCTTCCAGGCGCGAGGAGGATGTGGCGCACCTGGAGCTTGCCATGCGGCCCATTTTCATATGGGAGCTCGAGGCGAAAAACTCGGGCGCACAGCTGGCCTATAAGACGATAAAGCACCCGCTTTATGACTTCAAGGCAGTGCTTGAGCTTGGCGGCAAGGAAATGGCAATCGGGGAGAGGCACCTGGATGTGTCGGACTCAAATCCCTCGGCTGTCCGCTCGGCTGACGTTTCGCAGTTCATCTCGCGAGGGCTTGACAGAAGCAAGTCTGCGCTTCTCAACCTCTATTTCTCGTATCATTCCGAAGTGGGCGGAAGGTACGAGTTCTCGTTTACCAAGGAAGTGGTGAAAAAGGAAAAGGGCTTCCTGTTCCAGCACAGAAGGATAGTGTCCGCAAAATACCCGTGGAGAAAGGAAGCAGTGAAGTTCGAGGACTAATTTTTCGATATGGCAAACGAGGCATAGGCAACCACGCTGGAATAATCCCCGGTCGCCTCGCCGGAATTGGTGTATTTTAGAAGCTCGCACCTTTTCGCTCCCGAGTGCCTTGCGTAGTTGACCGCGGTTGCTATCGGGCTGTGCCCGCAGATGGAAAAGCCGTTAGCCTTGACTATCCGCTCAAAGCCAGGCTCATCAAGCAAAAGCAGCCTTTCAATCGCCTTTTCGTCCTTCCTCTTCGCCTCCCCGGCTGGCTCATAATGCGTGAAGTCCGAGGATGCGATTACAATTGCGTTCCGCTTCAGCTTCTGCACAGCATCGAATATCGCCTTGCCAAGGTCCCGCGCTGCCTCAAGCTCCTGAAAGCCCATGCATATGCCGACAAACCTCGCATTCGGGCAGGCCTCCTGCAGGAAGGGCAGCTGCACTTCAACCGAATGCTCGCGCAGGTGCGCAAGCTCGTCCCGCTGCGCGAGTTTTCCCGCCTTCACTATGGCGTCCGCAAGATCCGCATCCGCCCTCACCACGCCTATGGGCGTCTGCCAGTCGTCAAAGGAAACCGAGATCGGGGTTCCAAGGCCAGTGTGGTTCGGGCCGATGATTACCGCAGTAAGATCGCGTTTCCCCCAGTTGCTGCAGGAGGCGTATGAGTATGCCGCGCACCTGCCGGAGTACATGTAGCCCGCGTGGGGGCAGACTATCGCAAGGCGCTCTTGCTGAGCCACCTGTTTTTTCGCATCAGTCAGGTATTGGCGCACCTCTGCGCGAAGCTGGGTCATTGAGGAAGTGTAAAACGACCCAGAAACGGCAGGATGCCTCATGTTCCCATTTCCAGCGCTACCTTTATAATATTCAGACCCCTGAGGAGAACCATGGCGGAAAACATACTTTCGCATTCTTTCGCCGCATATTCGCGCAACATAAGGATGATTTCGTTCTTCTCAATCCCGGCATTCATCGGCCTTCTCATCCCGCTTCTTGTCAACACCCCGGTTTTTTCGGCTCTCGGGGCGACCTTCCTTCGCACCGGCAGCATCCCCGACCTGTCGGCAGCCGACTTCGGGGTCATTCTCCTGTCCCTTCTCGCCTCGCTTTACCTGGTTTCCTTTGCAATAGTAAACATCAACATAGTAATCAAGGCGCAGCGCACAGGCACCTCGGTGAAAAACGAGGTGGTCAAGGGCATAACCGGCTACACGCTCAACGTCTTCATCCTTTTCCTCCTGGGAACAATCGCGCTTCTCATCATCCAGCTCCTGACACTTGAGCTTGGCGCGCAGAACCTTCTTGCCCCGATACTCTCGCTCCTTGTCTGGCTGCCCCTCTTCTACGCGCCTGCCGGGCTGGTGATAGACGAGCTCCGCCCCTGGCGCGCTGCCGAGAAATCCTTCAAGATGGTCTTTTCGAAATTCAACTACTTTGCCCTGTGGCTTGCGATATCTTTCGTGCTTCTTTCTCTGCTCGACCTCATCTTCCTGAATCTGGGCGCAGTCTTCCCGGTATCCACGCACAAGATAGGCTCGCTTTTCGTGCTGCTCATCAATTCGCTGGTGCTCATGCCCTTCCTCGTTGTTCTCCAGACCGAGATTTACATAAGCAAGTATTCGATACTGGACTAGTCCTGAAAAAGGGTGCTTCAGCCTACTTAAGAAGATTAGCGGACTGCCCTGCAATGAGCGTGGCTGCGCCGGTGATTGCCGCAACGACTATGCCCCCGGCAATGAGCGCATAGGCTGTTGAAATGTACTTGCCCCGCTGGTCCGAGGGCTGCGTCTGCGCCAATCCGTAGGAAAGGCCGCCGAGCACAATGAGTATTACCGACACTAAGGGACCTATCTGGAGAAGGACGTTCTGTATTCCCGTAAGAGTGTCGACGACAGCCATCCACCCACCCCGATAGTGGTTTTGCTCCCAAGCTATAAAATCCTGCCGTTTCCCCATGCCAAATCGGGGGCGCCTTTTTATATTTTTCCCCTTTTATACAGCCAGAGGTGTGAAGCATGGGCGACCTTTACCATCTTCCAATTTACCGAATCGACGAAGAGGAGGAAGACGACGAGGGCGACGAGGAGGACTTCGACGAGGACTGGGAGGACGAGGAGGAGGAATAGCTTCTTTTCGATTTTTCTATTTTTTTCTTAAAATCAGTTTAATTTTCTCAAGCCTTCAGATGGCATGCTCCTATCTGAAAATTTCTTCTTCGCCATATTCTCGGCTAGGTCAAACTGGTAACTATTATGAAATCCGAAAAATTGGTTTAGAGTTTTTTTATCCATGGTCATTCCGTTTTTCTCTGCGTAGCCAATAATCTCATTTTTCCCGATTTCAATGTGCTTAACTTGTTTGCTGGTTTCTTTCCAAGCCTCTGGCCTGCCTCCTCCTTCAGTTTTTATCAGTTCAATGATTCTTTTTTTGGTATTGTTTAGGGCATTATTTGCACTAACGACAGCCTTTGTTGTCACGGATTTATTGTTCATGGAAACCAATTCAATCTGGATGGAAGTATTTAAATAACCTCTCTTAACCACATCTTTCCAGAAGTTGCATCCACTTCCCAATCTGTGGCAACCAGCGGTAAAAAGACCGGCAAGGAGGCCAACTCCGGTTTATAAAGCACATTTCGGAATTCCAAGATATGGCGACAATAGAGGAGGAAATCATCCATTGGTGGAAGGACGAGAAAGGCGAGTCCCACAGGAACGCGCTTCGGCTGGAGTCCGAGCCAGCCTCAGAGCAGAGCGGCTTCCCCCGCG
>Ga0209211_10005875_pt1 | contig 18079 bp, 21 predicted proteins | sample RifGroA2_FD_183992 | JGI IMG/M metagenome (GOLD analysis project Ga0209211, IMG submission 183992) | Groundwater microbial communities from Rifle, Colorado, USA - Groundwater A2 (SPAdes) (version 2) | ecosystem: Environmental > Aquatic > Deep subsurface > Groundwater | place: Rifle, Colorado... | reverse complement strand
GATACTACGACAAAAGAGATCGCTGCGGGTACGGTCCATAAAGTTCCTGCAGATGTGCGAAGGGGTTTGCTATTCGATCCTGTTGTGCTCGAAAAATGGAATAGCCTTACGCCTCTCGCGCGTAACGAGTGGATATGTTGGGTAACTATCGTGAAGAGAGCGGAGACCCGGAGAGAACACATAGATCGTTTATGCGCCGACCTCCTCAAGGGAAAACGTAGGCCTTGCTGTTGGCCCGGCTGCCCTCATCGCAGACCGAGCGCACGAAAATATTTTTCGCGTACATGATAGATGTGTTATTGTGATATGATCCGATGTCGCAATGACGGTACTCTCAATGACTGACGATTAGCGACTACTGACTAAACGATATTTCTTAAGGCCACTAGATAACTCCCACTAACGGTTGCTGCGGAGGATATACTCTCGATGTGGTTTCGGGCGCCGCGTTGCCGTCGGGTCCCCCGGCCCGCTGGCCGGACCCGACACGGCGCCCTCAGAAAGGCTCCAAGGCAGCAATACTCCGCCCGTCGTCATCTAAGACCCTTTCCTTACACAACCTATTTAAACAGTCAGCGTTGCGGCATTGACGACAAGGTGGTTTTTCATGGTGGAGAACAAAGAGAAAGAGCTCAAGATCCGCGGGGCGCCGGCAGGCGAGACCCCGAAGTCGCCGTTCGCGCGCAGGCTAAGCGAGAAGGAGAACAAGCCCAAGGCGGCCGCTCCCGACGCGCCGCACAACGCTGTCGAAGAGGCTCTCGAGCACAGCCATGAAGAGAAGAAAGACCACGGTCTCTTGCACCACCCTACCCATGCGCATAAGGTCGCTATCATCACCGGTGCGTCGAGCGGTATCGGCAAGGCCGTCGCGCTCCATTTGGCCAGCAGCAACTACAATCTCGTCCTCGTCTCCCGCAAGAGGCAGGGCTTGCACGAGGTCGAGCAAGAGCTCGCAAAGTACAACATCAGGGCGCTCGTGCGCGAGTGCGATGTGACGAAGATCGTGCAGGTACACGAGACGGTCCAGCATGCCATCAAGGAGTTCGGGCACATCGATGTCTTGGTCAACTGCGCAGGTATCGGCATCTACGGCAATCTCGAAGAGATGCGCCTTGAGGATATCAACAACCAGATGCTCACGAACTATTTCGGCACCGTCCTCTTCATCAAGGAGTGCTTGCCGAAGCTCAAAGAAACGAAAGGCAACATCATCAACGTCTCGTCCATGGTGGGACTGGTCGGTATGCCTAACCTCGCCGCGTACAGCGCATCGAAGCATGCGGTCGTCGGCCTCTCAGAATCCCTTCGCTACGAAGTGGAGCACGATGGTGTCGCGGTCTCTTGCATCTGCCCGGGAAAGGTGCGCACGAATTTCTTCCAGCACCAGAGTTTCGAGAGCGTCGCGTGGGCACACGATGACAGCGGTATCAATCCCAGCGCGGTCGCTACCGTCGTGCAGCAAGCGATAAAGGAGCGTAAGCTCATCTACACCGTTCCGGCGCGTCACAAGATAGAACTGCTTATCGGCAGGCTTCTGCCCGGGCCCAGTTGCACTGCGCACGCAGTCCCTTCGATGAGCAGGAGGCTTGCATTCGAGCTCTCGCAGAACCTGCCCGCGTCAGAATCGGTTGTGATTGGCAGTTCGGCAAAACCGGCAAGAACCGGTACGACCGCCGCGAAAATGTAATTCTTCGCATGTGGTGTTCGCCGCGTGTTCGCATAGGCGATCGCTGCATTCACAGCGATATGCGCGGTGTACCGCAGCCCAGGATCATAGAATACCTGCTGGACGCTATCCCACAAGTCTCCAAAGTTCATGTCCCTAAGTAGTAGTAACTTATTTATAAGTGTTTCTCTTCCCCGAGATGTTCTCCAGCAGGAGTCTCTCCGCCAAGGGTCTCTTCACCGAGATTCTTCTCGACGCGATCTTTTTCATCAAGGTTGTCGTCACGAGACGCGCTGCTACCCATCGCCACCATAGGAGACTGCGATCCACCCGATCGCCCATGCGGAGCGTAACCACCGGCCTCCACCACATGAGCGAGCTCCGGACCGCCGCTTTTCACGATCGCGCCATCCATCATGATATGGACCGCCGTCGGAGCGACATGGAGCAAAAGACGCGAGAAATGGGTGATGATGAGCGTCGAGTGCGTAGGATCCTGGCGTCTCGCGATGCCCTCCGCGACCACCTTAAGCGCATCGACATCGAGCCCGGAATCAGTCTCGTCGAGGATGGCGATAGCGGGATCGAGGATCGCCATCTGGAGCATCTCCATACGCTTCTTCTCGCCGCCGGAGAACCCGTCGTTGAGATATCGACGGCAGAATGCGGGGTCCATATGCGACCGTTCCATGGCGGCGATGAGCATCTTGTGGAACGACACCACATCGAGCGCGGTCCCGCGCTGCGCGTTATACGCAATCCTGAGGAAACTCTCGACAGTGACGCCGGGTATCTCAACCGGGTATTGGAACGAGAGGAAGAGCCCTTTTCGCGCGCGCTCTTCGGGCGGAAGGGCGAGAATATCCGCGCCATCGAGCAGGATACTGCCACGGGTGACGGTGAACCGCGGGTCTCCCATGAGCACGGAGGCGAGCGTCGATTTCCCGCTGCCGTTCGGCCCCATGAGTGCATGCGTCTCGCCCGCCGCGATGCGCAATGTTATCCCTTTGAGTATCTCCTTCCCTTCGACGGAGACATGGAGATCCTGTATATCGAGTGTTGGCATGAGTATCACCTGTCTATTTTTATTATGCCGATGATGGCGCTGGATGCATCATCAGCGTTCTTGAACACGAAACCGTCCCGCTTGGGTTCATTCTCGCGTCCCTTGTAACGATGGAGCACCCGTGTGAGTTTGTTGCGGTCATAGATGATAGCGATGTCCACACGCACAGGAACTTCTCTCGATGCTATGGGCCAGAAGTAGAACGGTTCGATGAATCGTTCGAAATATCTGCCCGGAGCGGTCACTTTGAAATCCAACGCGAAAAAATCTATACGCTTTCCGTCGATATTCTCGTATCTATCGCCGGTTCTATCAGGGTCATAGCGATCATGGCCGAGCCGTTTGATGATCGTGATGAGGTCATCCACGGATTTCCCGCTGTGCTCTTGTGAACCAAGCACGCGCACGGCAACGTTTCTTCCGAGGAAATGCCGTTTGAGACAGATATCGATCCTCTCGCCTATGCGTGCGAAATCGGGCTTGTTGTCCACGTAGAATTTGGGGATGCGGATATCGAACCATCTGGTCATCGCATACGTCGTCGTTTTCCTCGGCGCACGTGGCGGACTGCGGAAACGATATTCCGGAACAGAGACAACGTAGACGGGAATGCGGCTCATATCACATCGACCTTCTTGAGTTGAGCGCGTCTTGCGCAGTACGGAGCCCGAGCATCGCGCATTTCATGCGCACCGGACCAATAGGGATGCCGAGCATCGACACGATATCGTCGGGGCCGAGCGCGAGCACATCGACCGCACGCATGCCTTTGACGCGCTCGGTGAGCAGGCTCATCGCGGCTTGCGATATCGCGCAACCGGTGCCTTGGAACGCGATGTCCGCGACTATCTCGTCTTCGATACGCAGCGAGACGGTGATCGCGTCGCCGCACAACGGGTTCTTGCCGGCAAGCGAATATGTCGGGGCCTCCATCGTCCGTTTGTTGCGCGGGTGCTTGTAATGATCGAGTATGTTCTCTTTGTAGAGCTGTTGTTCGTCGGAGAGTGCTCCCGATCGGAGAGGGTCAGGCTCGCTCGCGGAAGCGTTCGGGCGCGATTGGCCTTCTTCGGGCACCGTCGGGTCTGCCTTCATCGGAACAGCTCCGCGGCTTTGCGCAAGGCCGCTATGAATCGGTCGATATCGTCGCGGGTGGTGTAGATGCCGATACTCGCTCGCGTGCTCGCGCTCAAGCCCTTCGCGCAGTGTAATGGATGCGCGCAGTGGCTTCCTGCGCGGACCGCGACGCCTGCGTCGCTGAGCACTTGCGCGATGTCGTGCGGGTGCACTCCGTCCATGACGAACGCGATAGCGCCGCTACGTAGCGCTATGTCGGCAGGTCCCAGCACGTGGATGCCCGATATCTCCTTGATGCGCGAGAGCGCGTACATCATGATCTCCTCTTCGTGCGCGCGCACGACTGTCATGCCGATACCGACGAGATAATCCACAGCGATACCCAATCCCACCCCTTGCGTGATATCGGGTGTGCCGGGTTCGAATTTGTAGGGCAGTTCATTCCACGTGCTTTTCTCGATAGTGACTTCACCGACCATCTCACCGCCCCATTCGGAGGGTTCGAGCCTCGCCAGGAGATCATGCTTCGCGTAGAGCACGCCGATGCCTTCAGGACCGTACATCTTGTGGCCGCTGCAGGCGTAGACGTCGACATCGAGCGCTTTGACATCGACCGGGATGTGGCCTACTGCCTGCGCGCCATCCACCACGACAATGGCGCCGCGTTCGTGCGCGAGACGGGTTATTTCCGCAATCGGATTTATGGTGCCGAGCACGTTGCTCACATGCGCCACCGCGATCACTTTTGTTTTCGCAGTGATCTTCGCGCGCAGATCATCCATGTCGAGCGTATCGTCTGGCGTGATGTTGACTACCTTGAACACCAGGCCGTGCTGCATCGCGAGTTGCTGCCATGGCACGAAGTTGCTGTGGTGTTCCATGGCAGTCACGAGCATCTCATCGCCAGGCTGCAATCCCCGCACTATCGAGCGGGCTATCATGTTGATGCCCGCGGTCGTGCTGCGCGTGAACACTATCTCCGTCGTCGATGCGCCGAGGAACCGCGCCATCTTGCCGCGCGCGTCTTCGTACTGTGCGGTCGCCTGTTGCGCGAGGTCGTAGATGCCGCGATGGACGTTCGCATAGCTCGTCTCGTAGAATCGCTTCATGCCGTCTATGACCGTCGCTGGCTTCTGGGTCGATGCCGCGGAGTCAAGGTATGCTATCGGTATATTGACGAGAAGCGGGAAGTCTTCTTTGCGTGCAGGTCTGCGCGTGCCGTCATTGGTATCGATCGTATCGGGTGTGGTCATTGGCATCAATCCAGTGGTGTTGTAATATGTATTGTCATACAAGTCATGATCGCCCATCGTGTGGCGTCGTGAAATCGAGCGCAGGAGTATGCGTCGTAGAGAGCTCGGCGAACGCGACACTCGATAGTTCGGCGCTTGTAAGCCTGCTTGAGAACGCCTCGCCTATCATCCGTCCGTCCTCGCCCATGCTGATGAGCACAGGATCGAAGAATCCCCGCACAAGCATCGAGATGGCGGAATCCGCCGGAATCCCTCTGCTGCGCAGGTAGAAGAGCGGTTCTTGGTCCACGCGGCCGATGGCCACGCCGTGCGAGCAGCGCACATCGTCGTTGTGTATCTCGAGCACGGGAAGCGCGTCCATGCGGGGGCGTTCACCGATGAGGAGCGTGTCGGCGCGCTGGTACGCGTCGCATTTTTGCGCATCGGGCAGTATCCTGATGAGGCCGCGGTACTGTCCGCTGCTTTTTCCGAGCAGTGCCGCGCGTGTGAGCATGTGCGATCTCGTACGGGAGACGAGATGGAGCATGCGCACGACAGAACGGTACGTTTCATCCCCCGCACCGAGGAATACGCTGCGGAATTTCGCCTGCGCGCCGTTTCCTGCGAGGAGCACGGTGTTTTGCGCATCGAAGTCGGCGGATGTGTGGCTCGACGATCCAGTCATCGCGTCGATCCAGTCTATCTGTGCGTCGCGCATGGCATAGACGGTCCGTCGTGCGCTCGTGTGTGTCGCATTCTCTGCACGGGCGGTTGTGATGTACCGCAGTGCGGCGCTGGGCCCGATGACGATGATGGCGTCTCCTGCGGAATCGTCGTGGACAGTGACGCTCTCGCCGGGCAGTACCACGACGGTGTTGCCGGAAGAGCTGGGGATGAGTTTGTAGGCAGTAGTGTTGTGCGGAATAATATTGAACGTCGATGCGTTCGGCGTTTCTTCTCCCGCAGCCATGAGCAACGCTCGCGCCTCGTCGATGGTGGTGGGCATTCTCTCGACGGTCTCCGCGGCGGCAGTCTCCTGCGTCGTTGTCGATCCGGTCATCCGACGCTCCCCTCCATCTCGAGCTCGATGAGCTTGTTGAGCTCCACGCTGTATTCGAGCGGAAGCTGTTTCACGATGGGTTCTATGAACCCCGCCACGATGAGCTGGCGCGCCTGCTCCTCGGAGAGGCCGCGGCTGCGCAGGTAGAATATCTCTTCGGCGCCGATACGGCCCACGGTCGCTTCGTGCGCCACATCGACATCCGCGCAGTCTATCTGCATATCAGGATAGGTATCGCTCGTGCTCAAGTGGTCGATGAGCAGCGCATCGCAGTTGACGGATGACTTGCTGCCTGTCGCTTGCGGCATGATCTTGACGAGGCCGCGGTAGCTCGATATGCCGCCGTCTTTGCTTATCGATTTCGCGCGGATGACGCTCGTCGTCCTCGGTGCTGCATGGATGACCTTGCTGCCGGTGTCCTGGTGCTGGTCGCATCCCGCGAACGCTATACCTAACGAGTCGCTGTGCGCCCGTTCGCCGCGCAGCACGCTGCATGGGTAGAGCATGGTGGTGCCGCTGCCGAGGTTGCCGTTCACCCATTCCATGATGCCGTCTTTGTCGACCATCGCCCGTTTCGTGTTCAGGTTGAAGGTATTGCGGCTCCAGTTCTCGACGCTGGAGTAGCGTACGCGCGCGCCCTCGTGGACGAAAACTTCGACGCATCCGGCGTGGAGCGCGGAGCTATTGTATTGCGGTGCGCTGCATCCTTCGATGTAGTGGACCTCCGAACCCTTGTCTGCGATGATGAGCGTGTGCTCGAATTGCCCGCCGCGTTCCGCGTTCATGCGGAAGTACGCTTGGAGCGGCACCGTCACTTTGACGCCGGGCGGGACGTAGATGAATGTCCCGCCGCTCCATACCGCCGCGTGGAGCATGACGAACTTGTGGTCGTTTATCGGCACGCATTGCGTCATGAAGTATCTCTTGACCATCTCGGGATGGTTGCGCAGTGCTTCGTCCATGTTGGTGAAGATGACTCCTTTCTCATCCCACTCGCGTTTGAGGTTGTGGTAGACTATCTCGCTGTCGTACTGCGCTCCGACGCCGGACAAGCTGCGCTTCTCGGCTTCCGGGATGCCGATGCGCTCGTAGGTCTTGCGTATGTCGTCGGGCAGGTCTTCCCATTTCGTCGATTCCTTCGCTTTCGGCTGCACGAAGAATCGTATGGAGGCGATATCCGCGATGATCAGGCTCAGGTCCGGGCCCCATGTCGGGAACGCTGTCCCGTCGTAGAGCTTGAGCCCGGCGAGGCGTTTCTGGAGCATCCAGTCGGGCTCTCCTTTCGCCGCGCTGATGATGCGCACCACCTGTTCGTTCACGCCTGGCGGCGCTTCGTACTGCGGATCGTGCTTGTTGGCGGCGTCATACCTAGAACGGTCTATGGAGACGTCCTGGTATATGGGTAGGGCCATTGTGTTCACGTGTTGTGCGAAATAATATTATTGCTGTACTGAACAACACTCCTGCGCTGCGGCGAGAGTGTTTGTTTTCCTCGGCTTCGTCAGCTACTCCTTCTCGTTCCGCTGCGGCGAATGCACAGATGGATTGTCTCAGGCGTCGCACAGCGGCTCGCCAATAGCTCGCCGCACTCCGCCATCGGAATGTGCGCCAAAGCAGCGGAATATAGGACTATACGTTAAGCGCAATATCCCATCATTCACTCCTCGTCGTGGTGGAAACGTATGTCGCGTTTGGGCGTCTCGTCGTAGTACTCGTCGAGTATCTCGAGCGCCGTCTCCATGCCGTCGCGTCTCTTCTTCTTGCCTTCGCCTTTCGCTTTCGCGTCTTCGAGGTCGGGGTCGGGCTGCATCTCCTTGAATTGCGGCAGTCCCTCTTTCGGCAGCGGTTTCGTCGGGATGCCTTCGTTTATCTCGGTGCACGAGTCGGCGTCGGTCTTGCAGTCGTCGCTCTCGGGAGGTTGGGTGACGGTCTTTTTTCGCGGCATGGTATCACCTGTGCAATCGTTTAGTGGAAGCAGATATCGCATCCTTTCGGCACGTCGGCCACTTGTTCGTGCAATCTGCAGGTCAGTTTGTGGTCTTTCGCGCTCGCGAGTATGCGTTGCGTCTCTTTGATCATGGATGATTTGTCAGTCATCTTCGGGGCGGCTTTGCGTATCTCCGCTGCGAGTTCGCGCGGGAAGTCGACGTCTGCGGCCCGTTTCTTGCTGATATATTGGCTCACAGCTGCTTCGGTGACGCCGAGGAGTTTCGCGATGTCCTTCTGGCTCTTCCCGAGTTCCTTGAGCGCGACCGAGAGCTCTCTGCGTATCGCGGGCAAGATGTAGAATACCTCTACTTCCTGCGGATGGAGTGTTGTGAGCGACATATTAACCATGGTTAACTCGAGGTATTTTAAATGCATTACTGAAATGAAATAATAACTATATAGAAATTATATTAAATCCGCTCCGCAGAACACCCTTGCAACACAGTAGCCACTAAACAGTAGTAAACTATATAAATCATCGTTGGCTAATAGACGTCATGCGCGTCACAGATCTCCCCTGGTGGTATCACCGCGTCCGTGCGAACGAAGACCCTGCAGAGCGCCAAGCGTTCTGCAAACTAGCAGTCTACGCGCACGGGAGCGACGGCCTCTACGCGAAAGTGCGATACCGCAATCATGACGTCAAGCACGACGACGCACTGATGGCATGCAGGCGATCAATACCTCACCTTATCGGTACAAAACTGCTAGGTACAACACAGAAAGCTGTTCTCACAGTCTATGCATCCGCGTTCAGCGATGCAGAGACTCTTGATGAGTTCATGTGGCAGCTCGATCACGAAGAAGTGCACGCGAAAGAAGACCGTGATAATGCTGCCCCTCCAGGATACGAGGAGCGAAATAGGCTATTGTCTCTGATAGAACAACAGGCTTATGTCTCAGGCCCTGGTCTCGATGAGAAACTTCTCTTGACGCATCTCACGCAATGGGAAAGAAGCTGGAGCGAATGCAACGCGTACCTCGCCGACATGGCCAACGAGAAAGCTCGCGTCATACGACCGGAGTTATTGGTGGACACGATCAGCAACTACTTGGCCTTCCGCGTACAGCTCGATGCATACAACGCTATGTTCCTCGATAATCCTGTGCTCAATGGCCTTCTCGGCACCACACGAGAACCGAGCACTGGCTCGAATAACGCCATGATTGAAGCGATATACGAAGAAATCAAAGCGACAACGAAACAAGAACCGCCAAGAACAAGCACGATGCTGAAGAGCACACCTGGTGTGGAGGAGAATGCATGAGCGCACAGAACTATGTCGGTACTGAAGACGCCGCGGTATCGCTTATCGACGAAGCGCACATCACACTGGATGATCACTACCGCTTCGCACGAGGTAGCGTTGACGCTTCGGTACGTCAGGCATTCTGCGAACGAGCAGTCAGCGCACACGGTAGCGGCGATTTGTACGAAAAAGTGCGATACCACACAACCGTTAACAGGAACGGGGGAGGCGTTATGATGACAGAGATAACGCTATCGAGCCTTATCCGAAGGAAACTTTTCGGAACGGCGATAACGAACCACTTGAAGGTATACCCTCGCGCGTTTGAGATCACAGATACAATCTACGACTTCATGTATATTCTCAATCACGAAGGCATCCACGCGAAAGAGCAACGAGAACAGAGAGACCCTGAAGCATACGGGGAGTATAGAACGAAGCTGTCGCAGCTCGAAGGAGCGTTTTTTCACCTTGATGTCAGCCATCTCGATGCGTTTAACACGAAGGGAGTGCATCAGCACGTAATCATGCGCGATCATCTCGAGGTATGGCGCGAGTCGATGGACGAATGCAACGCATATCTTGGACAGCAGAGTCGCAGCAACAACAAAATTCGGCCTGAGTTACGACTCTTGAGCGCGTTGCAGTATCTATCACATCTTATGGTAGTCCAATACTATGAGGCTATATTTGCAGAAAATCCCGTGCTTAACGGCATGCTTGGCGTGACGCACGACAGGTCCGCAAATGAATACTTGAAACGCGGTGAGATAGAGATACACAGCATCATCTGTAGCTTAGAGGCGCAGTACCCAGGATTACTACAGAAGATGCTACAGGACAATGTTGAGAGAGAACACGATGGTGGAGGATCGCTAAAATGACACCCACCCCCATCAACGAGTACCACACACTCGACGCGCTCCTCGTGCTCGGCGGCGAGGACCAGACATACCGGCCGCGAAGCAACACCGCGAAGATGATCTATGGCGCAGTCACGATGCGACGTAACGAGCCGCTCCCCATTATCCTCTCGGGACTGCACAGCGCGCTCTTTCCGGACTCTCCGGTCGTCGAAAGCAAGGAGATGCGCGACTATCTTCTCGAGAAAGGAATACCACGGAATGCGCTCTTCGCAGAGGCGCAATCGATGGACACGGTCGGGAACTTCTACCACTCGCAAAAATACCTAGCGCTCTTCGGCGCACGTCGCATCGGGGTTGTCACGGACGACTACCACATGGAACGCGCACTCTGGGCGGGAAAGAAGGTGCTCGGACACAGCCCGACCCTCATCCCCGTCACCACGGGCGTCGATGGAACGACGCTGCGCGACGCGAGTGAACGCATATCGCTCTACGCGCTCCGCGTCGGAATGCGCAACATCGCGCCCGGCGACCACGCGGCAATCAACGAATACCTGGCCCGTCCCCACGCATCGGCAAGGATGGGGCAAATCATCAGGACGTTTCGAGGCAACGCACTCCTCAAACGACTGCGGAACTCGTGATACCATGACGACGGAGATATCGATATTCGGTCTCGAAGACATAGCGACGACACTTGAGCGCATCAAAGAGGAGAGCGCAGGCAAGACGCCAGTACCGACAATAGCATACGATCACGAAAGGCCGACATACGAGTCCGCTGCAGCGTTCAACGACTTACGCCAGAAATATCTCGACACGATTGCTCTTGGACCACTACGTTCACGCATCACAGGTGTTGAATACCGTGCGCGGAATGACACGTCAAATATCTTCACCGGCCGCAACTTGATGTCCACGACAGCCGATAATAACGATGCGCGACTACTGGTCTACGACCGAGCATTCATGCTCGAATATGAGGACGATTTCCGCTCATGTCTTATCGACCACGAACTCGTGCATGTAGCGCAAGTACTGAACCCTCACACGCGTAAGTACATACCCCTCAAAATTCAATTCGGAAAAAAGATTACGCTATTCACCATGATACAAGATACCGCGTCTCTCAAAGCATCACAGTGTGCTTACGAACTCATTACCGCGGCTCTTGAAATACCTGCATACACCAACCAACTTACGAACGGTGCATACACAAACCACATATCAGAAGAATTAGCGTCGAAACTCCGCAAAAATCTACTAAACTACAGGAGATTCATCGACGCAGTACGAAAAACGACGGGCGTACACCCGAGGGATATGCTGCGCGATCCTGATGACATGTACGAAAGACTTCGGCAGAACGTCGATGCAATTGATGACGTGCTTCGCGGACCGCAAACGTAATACAACATCAGCACACCAACTACAACAAAACACCACGATACTCATGGCACAACCCATCACCTTCGACCACGCACAGGCCCGCCAAGAACTACGCCAAGCGTACATTGACAGTTTGGACCTAGGACCGATGCGAATGAACATCGCGAGCGTGGTGTATTTTCCATATTGCGATGAGGATTTTTTGTTTGACTCCAAAACAGCCATGGAGGTACTATTCCACGATGCCGAACTCCCGCGTCTCAACATATACGGTAACGCATTCGAGGACTGGAAGGAAGCAGATTTTCTCTCTTCACTCATCGACCACGAGCTCACGCACGTACAGCAATGGATCTCACCGGAAACGCGAAACGCAGTGCTATTGCCGACTCGACTGATAAAACGAATAAACGATTGCCGAGAGAGCAGGAACTGGACAAGACGTAGGCTTGACGGCACAGTGAGATCGTACCAACTGGCGATATCATTGCTAGAAGCCGCCATGGAGATTCCAGCGTATACTCACCAAATCACTGATGGAGTGTATGCGAAAAAGGTATCTAACTACAGGGTCGAGGAGATCAGATACATACTCTCCAAGTACTCAGCATTAACAGAGGCCGTACGATCGACGACCGGGCTCACACCAGAATCAATCGTCGACGATACCGACAGCGCGTGTCGGATACTGAAATTGAACGTCAAGACGATAGACCACGCAATCAGAGGGGAGTACTAATGGTCCTCCCCTCCGACTACTTAGGCCCTGATGCGAAAGAGCATGATTTCGCACGCCTCACCCAAGCGCTCTTCGCCGGCAGCCGCGGAGGACGGCGGAACGACATCGAGGTACAATACTGCCAGATACCGATGCGCGTGGAACGCGATACGTCACTTATGAAAATATACATGCAGCACATGACCGCATCCGATATCGATGTTCTGAAAAAAACCATAACGTTGCAATCGCCATCAGTTATAGAAATAAACACCGACATCGTATCTCTCTTATCATGGGACGACCTGCTCGCGGCGTTCGAACACGAATTGACACATCACGATATGCGCACCGCGTCGTTCCGCAAAATACACGCGCTGGCGAACAATCGCATCGAGAAAGAGAACGGTCACAAGAAGATATGGCAGCTTAGGAACATGGTCAGGTTCGCTCACGACCTCGAGGAATTATTCGCGTACGAACAGGGGGTTGAGAACGAACGCGCAACAAGAGGGATGAGGCGGACACAGATGACTCAGTACCACAAGCATCTCGACAGCGTCGTCGGAATAATCCGATCTGACGAAGAGCTCTACGGGACACCGATATTTGAGCCGTTGCCGCTCGCAGCAGTACTTGAGGGCGCGTACAAGGCGCTCACCAAAGAGGATGTTGACACATACACGTTCCTCATACGGCACATTAAGCGATCCGACTCAGGTGGACTCAACATGCAACAAGAAGGTTACGCCCCATGATAACACAATCTGATTTCGAGTACGCGAAGGCGCACCCAGAAGCGCGCGAGGAGTTCGTGCGCAGGATTGACATCGGCGACCGCGAGGACCTCATTGCAGATGTCTCGTATCGTCCGCATATAGGCAGACTCAAGAAGGCGCTGGCTGGCGGGAATAATGGTCCGCTCATGTCCACGTCCAAGACACATTGCGGCCAGTCGAGGATCTTCGTCTACGATAACGCATTCGATAATTACGAATATATACAGCATGCCGATGATTTCCTTTCCTGTCTTCTTGACCACGAGCGCTACCATGCAAGGCAATTCGAGCGCGACGAGAACCGGCCGCTCCAAGCGATGCGCATGCTGCACTGGGAGCTAGTTAAGCGCGTGGCTCGACCACGAAACTGGAATTGTGACGAGATGGCGGCGCTCACCAGCACCATCAACAGGTGTAACGTTGCAGTAAAGGCCTCCATAGAAATTCCGGCGTACGAACATCAGCTACGCCGTGGGACATACGTCGACCGCATCTCGGAGAAGTTCCGATCCCGCATGGAAGAGAGCCTGCTGAAGTACACCAAGTTCGAACAAATCCTCAAGTGCAACGCAGGCTTAGATCTTAGGGACGCCATCAATGACCCGGCCAGCTTCTACACTACGGTGCACAAGAACATCATCGCCATCGACCGAGAGATAATTCTGAGCCTGTGACACAATGGTGACCTTCGAAGAAGCGAGAGCCGATCCTACGCGGCGGCAGGTGTTCCTCGACAGCCTCGACATCGGCGACCTTCGGAAGATCGTCACGGGAATCCATTATGTCGATGATATCGACACGAGCGCATTCGCGCACCCGAAGAAGAAATATGGTGACGAATTAGTCGCAGCCACAGCACCCCCCGATCTCGAAGGCCACGACCAACGCCCGACGATAGTTGTGACAAGAACGATGTTTGACACACCCATCATTTGCGGGATAGACGATGTACTCTCCACGGTACACGACCACGAGGGCGCTCACGCAACGCAATACGGGGATTGGACGAGGGCCGCGGACAGAATCATCAGCACCATCCATCTTGGGTTCGAGAAGAGGTTTTGTAAACATGACGACTTGACCACTCGCAAGATCATATCGCTCGCGGAAGTGGTCCTCGAAGCCCATAACGAGATACCCGCATACACTCAGCAGCTCACGGGCAAATACGCGCCGGCGATGTCCCCTGCGATGCGTTTCCACGTCGAATCCAACCTCCGCACCTACGCTGCAGTCGTCGACATCGCCAATGCGGAAGCGGAAGGCGCCGCAAAAGATCTCCCGCCATACCCGCAGGAGTACTTTGCGAAGATGCGCAGGCGACCGCAAGCGATAGAACGCGTCATCGAACGCTTCGAAGCCATGGAGAGAACCGCATGACCATCACACTGGACGATGCAAGGGCGGAACCGTCCCTGCGGCAAGCGTTCCTCGACGGACTTGATCTTGGCGATCTGCGTTTTCGCATCAACGACCTCCATCATGCCCGAGAGGACGATGCATCGAATCTCCATGCAGATATAGTGGCGGCCATTTACAAACAGCAATCACTCGCTACAACCATCCTGACGGCTGAAGAACACCCGTCAATCGTCGTCACAGACATCATGTTCAACACCCCGGCCATCACAAGCATCGACGACGTGCTCTCCGCAATCTACGATCATGAAGGGACGCACGTCGACCAATACCTGGACGCGCTACATCGAAGAAACATTTTACGGCTGCGCGTATTCATCACAGCCCGACAAATCGCTGCGCCTGATTACGGTAAGTACGCAGTTGTTGACAAAAACGAGGCCTGCGAGAGAGAAAGAGATATCACTTCGCTCATGGATGATATGATGCACATGCTCGATGAGATACCTGCTTTTGCCGCTCAACACACGGGAAAATACGCGACCCGTATATCGCCAACCGTACGTACCTGGACGGCGCATGTGATGACCGCATACGAGAGAGCGCTTGCCATAATCGATGAAAAAGCGGACAACGCTTCGCAGGACATCTTCACCGATCCACACGTCTGTTTCAAAAAACTGTACAATGCACCCTATCTCCACCAAGAGGTTGATGAATTCCTGCTGCGACAGAATGAAACTTGTATGGAGATATTGTCGCGATGATAACACTCGACCAAGCAAGGACAAAGCCATCCCTGTGCCAGGAGTACCTCGACAGCCTCGACCTCGGCGATCTGCGAAGCCGCACGCGCAGTATAATCTACGGCGATGTGCCGGGCACACTGTATGATGCAGATGGAGAGCCGGATGAAAACGGGTTAGCAGTCACGTTATACCCACATAGCGGCAGCGAACCAGGCATGAAACCCTGTATACGAGTCTTCAGCAAATTCTTCGATGGAAAGTGCATTAAAAACGTCGATGACGCGCTATCCGCGCTTGGCGACCATGAGAGGGCGCATGTACTGCAGTATGAAGACAAGACGCAACTAGATATCAAATTAATGTCCTATGCTGTCGATAGGGCAGAAGAGTATTTCCGTCTCAATGCCATGAAAAGGATGGCGACGCAGAATCTGTACAAAGAAATCACCTTCAAGACCGCGCAGGACATCATCGAAGCTCGGTCGGAGATACCTGCGTATCAAGTGCAAGTCGATGGTTTCGAGAGAAGACGAGTCTCAGAGGTCTTCAGGAAAAATGCCGTCATCAACCTTTTCGTTCGCCGCGAACTCGTGACCATGATAGACGATGTGACGGACGGTGCGGCAAGCGCAATGACGCCTGATAACGTAGTCCCGTGTCTCCGCAAAATAGATGCGGTGCAAGATATGCAAGGCATCATGGAGCGCTACATGGATAGGATGGTGGAGATGACAAGAGGGAATGGTTACAACGCACGACGGACGGTGGACTGATGGTGACCCAATCCGATTTCGACTATGCACGGGCGCACCCCAAGACCCGGAAAGAGTTCGTCCGAGCGGTGGAGCGCGAGTATGCAAGCCCGTACATCGCGATGATGCGGTATTCGGAGAAAGATCAGAAGAAGAAAGCCGCGAACAGCGAAGAAGGAAAGATCACGTTGATGCAATGCCAAACTGGCCTCATGGGAACGGTGGTGCAAAAATGGTTCGTCGCGTACCGTCCTCGGAGTATAGTCACCGTCTTCCCGAACGTGTTCGACGTGGTTCAGTCGCTCGAAACGTTCATGCTCTGCATCGACCATGAGGACCGGCACGCTGAGGATTTCTACAAGGGAACTGCCGATATTGGTTGTGATGACGTATTTAACACTGTAAATGAGACAGATAGACTGTACATGAAGATGATGGTGGATGGAAAACCTATAACGATAATTGCTGCATTGCACAAGTGGCATGCCGACTGGCTTGATTTCAACGCATACTCAAGAATGATCGCTAACCCAAAAGGAAGGAACGTACCGCCCGAATATATGGAGAGCTGCCGGGAACGCTTAGCGCATTACTCAAAGAGGCTCGAACACCACCGCGCCATGTTTTCAGGGAATCCTCCCTTCGGAGAATCGCGTTAAAGATAGAACGGGCTCTTCTGACCAACAGGCACAATCTATATTATTCTCGCATAATTTTATCGCACAACAAAGCTGCGCCCTCCTTCGCACTAGTCACTTCAACTCGAGGAACGCGGAGCATCTATGCTGTGCGCATGATTCACGTCGACGAGGGCCACTGCCACCTCGCCTCCTGGAGAACTCCAAGGCGTTCCCATAATGCTTAAGCAAGTGATATCATATGAGAATGATAGAGAAAATAAAGAAGAAAAAAAGTAATCTCTTACCAGGTTCAGCTCGGTACCGATTGTATGATGATCGGTTGCTCGATGAACTGGCCGTAGCGGTATTGCGACCTGATGGTCATCGTGTCTGTGTAGACGCGCGCTGAGCTGCCGCCGGTGTGCTCTATTGTGCACGTCACTACCTGGGGCGTCCCACCATACATGATGAGCCGTCCTGTGCCGCCGTTGTTCAAGCGGTAGCATTGCACGCTCGCCGCCGGATCCTGGACTGTCACGTTGATGTCCACGAAGTATTTGTTCGTGTTGCGTACGCTCGGGTTGCAGTTCTCTCCTTCTGTGCGGCCGTAGAACTCTCCCGGTCCGACATGCGACACTTCGAAGTTCACTTGGATCTTGTTGTTCCCGAGCGGGTTCTGGATGACCTTCGTGATGTGTATGGGTCCGCCGCTGTTGAAGACCTGCCTCTCGCCAGTCAAGCTGCAGAGCGTCGCGTCCTGCACGTTCTCGAGCATGTCGCTTTTCATGCACACCTTCGTGGTCGCGGTGTTGCTGTAATCATAGCAGAGCGTACCTCGGATAGTGACCTGGTCGTTCCCCTGGAGTTTGCCTTGGAAGTTCAGGTCCTGGAAGACGAAGTTGGACACCATGCCGCCGAGGGTCGTGCCATCGAAGTTCTTCTTGCGGCCGTTGATACGCTCGTTCAGCACCTGTTGCAGGCTCGCGTCCGTGACGCCGAAGTTCGCAGGCAGGATGCCTTCGAGGCGTGCGGTGACGTACGGGTTCTCTGTGCTGCCGAGATCCGCCTCACCCACGTTCTCCATGACGATGTTCACGCCGAAGGGGAATTTGCCGCCGTCGTAGATGGTCGGTGGCGGAGCGCCGTTTTGCAAGTACAGGTTGACCGCGATGTTGCCGCCGATGAATGGGTCGGTGAGCGATGTCTGCTGCTGGCCGCCTCCGCATCCTGTCAGGATGAGGAGTAGTGCTATCGTTGGGATAATGAGGTAGCTCTTCATGCGTTCCACCTTCGATGGTATCGTTATGCGTTATTACGAATATTGATCGTTGCTAGTATCAAGTAACTCGTTTGATGGTGATGTCACGTTGCTGCGTCTCAGAGTAGCCGTACCACAGTTCCACGACGAGCGGGGTCTTGTACGCGCTCTTGAGCTGTGTGAACTCGATCGGGTAGGTGCATGTCGTGCTGCCGCTCTTGGTCTTGGGGTCGAGCCTGATGACCGCGGGGG
>Ga0209211_10005874_pt1 | contig 18081 bp, 18 predicted proteins | sample RifGroA2_FD_183992 | JGI IMG/M metagenome (GOLD analysis project Ga0209211, IMG submission 183992) | Groundwater microbial communities from Rifle, Colorado, USA - Groundwater A2 (SPAdes) (version 2) | ecosystem: Environmental > Aquatic > Deep subsurface > Groundwater | place: Rifle, Colorado... | reverse complement strand
TAACATTGATGGAGGAGGGAACGACGTTCACTATTTCCGCAAGATAAACATTGCCGCCAATATTCTCAAGTAATTTTTGTTCTTGCAGTTTGGTAGACAAAGAAAGCATATCTATGGGCTCATTTTTAAGGGAGAGATCCAGCATAGCTTTAAAAATCTTTTTATGTTTCTCAGCATAAAAAGAGTCGGGAGATATCATATCTTCTACTTCGTGCATTGCGTCTTTGCGGAGCATTATGGAGCCCAATACCGCCTGTTCTGATTCAATGCTCTGGGGAGGAATTCTTAAATTACTTTGTTTGGCATTTTTTATCACTTTGGCCATGAAGTCATTCTCTACTACTCCCCTTAAATTGTCAAAAATAAAAGTGTGTAAAGATGTTATTAATATGTTAATATATTTCTATGTCCAAGAAGATATTTTTATCAGGCGTTCAACCTTCAGGAAAACCTCATATTGGAAATTATTTTGGGGCGATGAAGCAATTTGTTGATTTACAAAATGATCATAATGGTTATGCTTTGATAGTTGATTATCATGCTTTGCATTCTCTTCGAAATCCTAAAGAGATGAGCCAAAATATAAAAAATGTTTTACTTGATTATTTAGCAATTGGTCTTGATCCTGGAAAGGTGACAATTTTCAAACAGAGCGATATTTCAGAGCATACAGAACTCACTTGGATTTTTGATACGATTATTACAATGCCATATTTGATGCGCGCGCACGCTTTTAAGGACGCTGAAACCAAAAATAAAGAAATTGACGTCGGCACTTTTAATTATCCAGTTTTAATGGCGGCTGACATTTTACTTTATGGTCCTGATCTGATACCTGTGGGTGCTGATCAAAAGCAACATGTAGAAATAGCTCGCGACATTGCAGAAAAGTTTAATCATACATACGGAGAAACTTTTAAATTACCAAGTCCAATGATTATGAAAGATATGGCAATTGTGCCGGGAACTGATGGAAGAAAAATGTCTAAAAGTTATGGCAACACTATTCAACTTTTTGCCGAATATGAAGAAATCAAAAAAGCCGTGATGAGTATAGTCACCGATTCGGGTGAAGGAATTCCTAAAAATGTATATGCAATACACAATTTGCTTCGTCCGGTCTCCGAACTTCTGCCTATTTATGAGAACAAAAAGGGGAAATACAAAGAATTGAAAGAAATGTTGATAGAAGATTTAGAAAAGTTTATCGCGCCATTGAGAAAGAGGAGAAAAGAATTTGAAAAAGATGTTCCAAAAGCGTTGGCAATCCTAAAAGAGGGTGGCGAAAAAGCCAAAAAAATCGCTTCAAAAAAAATGAAAGAGATAAAGGAGAAAATTGGAGTGAATGTCTATGAAAAATAATTCTGAGCAATATAAAAAAGAATTAATTGAAATAATTTTTAAAATCTCCAAGGATAAAATTCTTTTGGCTGATTTTATCAAAGATATATTAACGCCTAGAGAATTTGATAATATCGGGGTGCGTTGGCAGATAGTGAAACGTTTGGCGAAAGGGGAGCATCAGACAGCTATCGCTGAAAATTTACATCTTGGGGTGGCGACAATCACTCGTGGGAGTCGTGAAATGCGGAAAAAACAAGGGGGTTTTAGACGTGCTTTAAAAGTTATCCACAACTAAGCAAATTTTTATCCTTGCTTTTGTTTTTTATATATACTAGCATACTAGTATGATGATATATATAGGAAAGTTACAAATAAACAAAATTGATACAAAATCAAATTCTTGGTGGAGCGCAAAGCATTTCGCTTTTGCGCCTGTTTGTTGATTTCTTTTTACACTATTTTAAACGAGGAATCCATTAAGTGGCGCATGAGCGTCATTTTTTGTTCTTTGTAGAAATGAAGTTTGTGAAAACTTCTACAAAAAAATTCTCAGGTGAAGGAATCTACCTTATCTAGTGATTCTTTAATGCAGTTCCTTGAAAAATAAAAAAGAGAAAGATAAAATTATGGATACTAAAACATACAATTCGAAATGCCAAAATTGTGAGAGTAAAATTTCGATTACTTACTTTCCTCGGGAAGTTCTTGTCGGATGGGGAAGTGTGGAAATCTGGCCAGACACAAACTGGTTCAAGTGTCCCGTTTGTGGATGCAATCTAAAACTACTACCTGAGTCTACCGACCAGTTCTCATAAGGGCGGTGATTGGAATGCCTAAGATGTTAGTCAATTTAAAACGCGCTCGGCATTTTCGAGCAACAGGTGAGAGTTCTGATCAATTCTCAAGAAACCAGCAACGTCCGAAAGGAGGAAAATGTTGCTGGTTTTGTTTTTTTAATAAGTTGTTTTTCTTTTCTAATTTGTGATAAAATGTTTTTACTGTGAAAAACAGGATATATATTAAAGACTTAAAAAATAAGATAGGCGAAGAAGTCATTATCGCCGGATGGGTGGATATTAGACGCGATCAAGGCAAGATGGTCTTTTTTGATATGCGCGATATGACCGGAAAGGTCCAAGCTATTGCTTTACCAAACAGAATCGAGGTAATGAAAATAGCAAAAGAAATCAGACCTGAATGGGTTTTGAAAATTAAAGGTATTGTGAACAAACGTCCAGAGAAAAATGTAAAGGCTGGAGTATTAAATGGCGATGTAGAGCTGGAAGTGACTAGTGTGGAGATTTTAAACAAGGCAGAAACAACTCCTTTTCAAATAAATGAAAATTCTATTGGTATCAATGAAGATATAAGAATGAAATATAAATATCTTGATTTGCGCACAGAGCGAATGCAGAAAAATATCCGCATGCGAGATAAAATAATCACTTTCTTTCGCAAGTATATGCATGACAATGGTTTCATTGAAATAGAAACTCCTATCTTAATGAAAGGCACTCCAGAAGGATCCAGAGAGTATGTGGTTCCGTCTAGGCTTTTTAATGGTCAATTTTATGTGTTACCGCAATCCCCACAGCAATTTAAGCAACTTTGTATGGTTGCTGGATTTGAAAAATATTTTCAAATTGCCCGATGTATGCGAGATGAAGACACAAGAGGAGATCGTCAGCCGGAATTTACTCAACTTGATTTTGAAATGTCTTTCGTTGCCCAAGAAGAAGTGCTCCAATATACAGAAACTATGTTTATTGAACTTGTGAAAAATGTGTATCCAGATAAAAAAATTACGCAGATTCCTTTCCCTAGAATGTCTTACGCAGAATCAATGAAGAAATATGGTTCTGATAAACCGGATATGCGTATCAATAAAAATGATCCAAACGAACTCGCTTTTGCCTGGGTTTTAGACTTCCCGATGTTTGAAAAAACAGAAGATGGTGAAATACAAGCCGTGCATCATCCATTTTGTTCTATAAAAGAAGAGGATAAGGAAAAATTTATGAAAGGAGAAGATTTGTTTTCTATTCGGGCCAATGCATATGATTTAGTATTAAACAGCTACGAACTTTCTTCTGGAAGTATTCGTATTCATGAGCGTGATGTGCAAAAACAAATTTTCAAACTTCTAAATATCAGTGAGGAAGAACAGCAAAAAAAATTTGGGCATATGCTTGAAGCCTTTACCTTTGGCGCGCCTCCTCATGGTGGCTTTGCTCCCGGTATTGATCGTATCGTCATGATTCTACAAAATGAACCGAATATTCGTGAAGTAATTGCATTCCCAAAAACAGGAGAAGGGAGAGATTTGATGATGGGTTCTCCTGCGCCGATTACTGACAAGCAATTAAAAGAACTTGGAATAAAACTTAGTAAGTAATAAATGCAATACGTAATTACCGGCAAAGTGATAAGAGGAGATGGTTACGGAAAAAAATTAGGATTTCCCACGGTGAATTTAACTTCGAAAACAAAAGAATTTCCCAAAACCGGAGTGTATGCCGGGATGGCGAGTCTAGATGGTATAGAGTATCGGGCGGGGATTGTTGTTGGTCCCAGAAAAAAAATTGAAGCACATTTAATTGGTTATAATGGAGATGCTTATAAAAAAAAGGTGACTTTTAAAATAAATAAATTTTTGAGAGAATATAAAATATTTAGTACCGAGGAGGAATTAATTATTCAAATAAAAAAAGATTTAAAATTATGCTAAAAAATTACACCGGGCCTATTTTTATTCTCATTGCGGCTACGCTCTGGGCATTTGACGGTCTTATTCGTCAACATTTGTATTCGCTTCCGCCTATCACCATTATATTTTTTGAACATCTTTTTGGTCTTATCATTCTCTCTCCTTTTGTTTACAAATATATTTTTCAAACGAAACTTTCAAAAAAAGATTGGTGGCTGATTATTTTTATCTCGGTTTTAAGCGGACTTTTTGGGACTCTTTGGTTTACTACTGCGCTCGGTAAAGTCCACTTTATTTCCATCTCAGTGGTATTTCTCTTACAGAAACTCCAGCCAATATTCGCTATTACCACGGCAAGAATCTTTTTAAAAGAAAAGTTCGACGAACGATATATAAAATGGGCTGTGCTTGCAGTCATTGCCGCTTATTTTGTAACCTTCAAAAACGGATATGTGAATTTAGCTACGGGGGAAGGAACTGTTATCGCTGCGTTGTACGCGCTTGGCGCGGCTTTTGCTTGGGGGTCGTCAACAACCTTTTCCAAAATGCTTTTGGGTAAGATAGATGCAAAATTAAGCACTTTCTATAGATTTTTGGTTACAACTATAATAGTTTTCCCAGTTTTATTTTTATTTGGAAAAGTACAAAGTTTATCTGCGCCGACTATTTCTCAATTTGGCTGGCTAGCGCTTATAGCTATTTCTACAGGCATGGTAGCACTGCTTATCTACTACAAAGGACTTGCAAAGACCCCTGTACACATTTCTACAATTCTGGAGCTAACATTTCCTTTTATTGCTGTTTTATTAGATTTTATTGTGAATCATACGATACTTTCTTTTACCCAATGGATTGCTGCACTCATACTTGTGTTTAGTATTTATCAAATTGCTAGATTGAGAGAAGATATTAGTATATAAACTCGTTGCAGGCGCATATTTTCTGGAACATTGCACAGGCTGGCGAGCCGAGCATAGCAAATTTTCAACAGAAAATTATGTGTGTTCCAGAAAATATGTGCCAAGAAAGAGTTTATGATTTATAATAGACCAATGGATTTATTAAAGAAAAAATGCATCCCGTGCGAAGGTATGGGAATTAAGCCTTTATATAGAGCAGATGTGCAAAAATATTTGGATAAATTGCAGAATTGGATTTTAGACAAAGATGCTAAAAAAATCTCCAAAGAATTTAAATTTAAAGATTTCATCGGGGCGATAAATTTTGTGGAAAGAGTAGCAGACGTTGCCGAAATGGAAGGTCATCATCCGGATATTCATATACATTACAACAAAGTTCTGCTTGAACTCTGGACTCACGCTATTGGCGGACTTTCTGAAAATGATTTGATCCTTGCCGCTAAAATCGATGCGCGTAATTAGATAAATAATTGTACATATTTACGCTATAGCGTATATATGTACAATACATAAAAAATGCAAAAGGGCGGGTCGTTTTCTCAAACGAGCTCCGCCCAGTTGTTGTGTGGCCAGCGCAATTTAGACTCTTTTCTCTTCCTCCTTTTTGTATTGAAGACAATGTATACAAAAAGTTCCAATGATTAGCCCCCAATCGTGCCTTTGCGTTCGGTCTTCATCCGCGGCTGTTTGTGTTTTCCACTCGTGTTGTCCTGTAGGTGATTTGCGACACTCAGGTTTTTTACAAGTGTATTTCATAATTTTCTTTTCGAAGAACCAATTACACCCTTGTGGCGGGTAGCCAAGCGTTGTGTAGGGACAACGCAAAACCCCTTCCTAAAACTTAAGAAGAGGTTAGTTTCGAAAAATAATTTTTAAATAATTACGAACCCAAAAACAACCCTTTCCTAAGTTTTGAAGGGGCATGATGGTTTAAGCGAGAAAGGATTAATCGGTATCCGCCCAGCGAGCCTTTAAGCCATTTTGATATTCGGGCAACAGTCGTAGAAGAAAGACCAGTGCTTTCAATAATGGTATTGTATTGTATGTCTTTAGAAAGTAGGGAAGCGGCTTCAAGGCGATTAGAAAATTCTTTTATTTCGCCTTCAGTCATCAAGTCGCGCAGAAAACGCTTAGCTTCATCAGCGTTTTTCAAAGCCAAAACCGCTTCAATCAATTGCTTATTTTCCTTTCCATTCCAGTTTATTTCTCTCATATAGTCTACTTTATCAAACTAAAGTGGATAAGTCAAACATGCTCTATACCAAATCTGTGGATAACTTTTATACTGAATTATTCTTTAAGAAATTTTCTATTATTTTTCCATCTCTTTTGAGCCATGCTACATTGCCTTCCAGGCGTTCTAATACTTGCTGTATTGCCCGTTTGGCGCCGGGGGTGTCGTGGGTAAAAAAGAATTTCTTGAAAGATTTCAAATGTTTTTCTTCTGCGCTTCCAGAGATGGCTTTGACTAGCCGCGCAAGCGTATGTCCGCCGTCGCCATAGCGCGAAACAAGCGTTTCCCAATTCTTTTGAACAAAGTTTAGCCAAATATTCCTTCCAAAAGGATTTGCTCCAACAGAAGAAATGATGCCGATGGTGTCTTGCCTTCGGACATTATCCGAAAAGGCGAATTCACAGACTTGTTTTAAAATTTTTGGATCACGGAAATCTCCCAAAGCGCTGCCTATTCTGTTTTTCTCTTCATGAAGCGATTCTTTTTTATATTGTTTTATAAAAGTTTTGTATTCTTTCATACTGCCCTTCGAAGCGACAACTGCATAAACTGCTCCGCGAATATCCGAATTGACGTATATACCCTTTCTTATTTTAGCGAATTTTTTTCTTGCTTCTTTAATTATTTTTTCATCACCTGAGCGCCCAACGCGAGAAATTGCAAGCGAGCGGAGAAGAGTATCGGTATGGATTTCTTTTTTCTTACCACGGCGGGCAAGCTTTTTCTCCCAGCCTAACTTTGCAACAAGAGGGGAAAATAAGCTTAAAATAAGGCTATTTAATTTCTCTCTAAATTTTTCTTTGGCCAAAAGCTGTTCGAGCCGTCCTAGGCCCATAGCAAGCTCGAACAAAACCGTATAATTATCCTCTTTCTTATAGCTAGACAAAAATTCCAGCGCGTCTGTTGTCGGAATGGTGCCCGCTTCGGCAAGAGCAAAAAGATCTCTGATGATTCCGAGCCTGTCGCGAGCGAATAGTAATTTATTTTCTACGGGTATTTTTAATTTTTCTAAAAGCTCTTTGGAATATGCAGTTCTAAAAAATCCAGTTTCTTCAAAATTTATTTTATTCCAAGAATCATTATTTTTTACAGAAATTGGCACTTGCCAAATTGTTTTGTCTTTTGTCTTGGCTTTTGATATCGGGCTTGCAAAAAATCTTTCCTGCGACAGATTTAATTTTCCATTTTTTATTTCCGCTTTGATGACTGGATAGCCGGGTTTTGATGTCCAATTATGCATCATTTTTGCAATAGATTTTTTGGATACTTTTTCAAATGCCTGCCAGAGATGGAATGTCTCCGTATTTTTATAACTGTGCTTTTTCAAATAATATCGGAGCCCATCTCGAAAATTTTCCTCGCCTAAATAATTTGCGAGCATTCGAATAATTGATGCTCCTTTAGAATACGATACTTCATCAAATATTTCGCCGATTTCATCCGGATGATGCACTGGTATTTCAATAGGGTGAGTGTTAAGAAGAGCATCTAATCGCAGCGCTGTACTTAATTCATTAGTGGAAAATTGCGTCCAAATATCCCATTTTGGAAAAAGTTTATCCACAGCTAAATATTCTATATATGAAGCAAATCCTTCATTCAGCCATAAATGCGTCCACCATTCCATTGTGACAAGATTGCCAAACCATTGGTGCGCTATCTCGTGCGCGATGATCAGCGCGACCCATTGTTTGTTTGAGAGCGAGGAGTGATTTTCGTCGACTAAAAGAGCGCTTTCGCGATAAGTAATTGCGCCCCAATTTTCCATTGCCCCAGATGTAAAATCCGGAATAGCTATCATATCTAAAACAGGTAGGGGATAAGCAATGTCAAAATATTTTTCATAAAATTCTAAAATTTTTACCGCGCAATCAAGAGCGAATTTTGCCTGGTGTTTTTTGCCTGGGGTTGTAAAGAGGCGCACTTGGATATTATTTCTGGTTTTTGACTCTATATATTCAAAGTCGCCGACAATAAATGCGAGCAAATAAGTGGACATTTTCGGCGTGGGAGAAAATTTTACAATTTGGTATCCGCTGTCATGTTCCAATATTGAAATCGGCAAAGTATTTGAGATAGCGATTTTTCCTTTTGGCACGACAAGCGAAACGTGAAAAATAGCTTTTTGCGCCGGTTCGTCAAAACAGGGAAAAGCGCGCCTGGCATCCGTAGCTTCAAACTGTGTCGTTGCCAGATAATATTCTTTATCTAGAATAGTGTACTTGCTTCTATAAAACCCGCGCATTTTATCATTAAGTATTCCTTTAAAGACAATAGTTAGTTTTAACTTGGAGGTTCTTCCTCCAAGTGGAGGAAGAACCTCCAAGTTCTTTGGAAAAACAAAAGTCGCGGTTTCTTTCTTTTCGTTATAAGAGATTTTTGCAAAAAACTTTTTTTTTTGCCTTAAAATACTGGCAGTTTCTATCTCAATTTCTTTTGAATGGAGAGTCAGCACTTTCGTTTGTTTTAGGACAGAGAGAGTTATGGTTTCAATGCCTTCGAAAGTAAAATTATCTAAATCCGGTTTTAATTGTATGTTGTATTTTATCGGAACAACGTCTTTTGAGAGGCGGATTTCATTTCCTCGGCGGGTAAAATTTTTATTTTTCATAAAGAAATGTTAGCATATAACTATGGAAAGAGATACTTATACCGTAAAAACAACGGGCTTTGAGGGTCCGTTTGGATTGCTTTTAGATTTGGTGGAAAAGCGAAAGCTTTTTATCAATGACGTATCGCTTGCGGCCGTAACGGAAGACTATTTAAATTATATGAATAAATTAGGCGATGCAAATCCTGCGGAAATTGCCAGTTTTGTCCTAGTGGCTTCGACCCTTATTTTAATTAAATCAAAATCGCTTTTACCGGATCTTAATCTCACAACGGAAGAGGAAAGCGATATACGCAAATTGGAAGAGAGATTGCGTTTGTATGAATTGTTTATGAAAAAGTCGGTAAATATAAAAAATATTTTTGGCAAGAAAATAATTTTTGCGCCGCTGGAAAGAAAAAATGAAATTCTTGTATTTTTGCCGGATGAACAAATTACTAAAGAAAGTATCATGGGTTTTGCAAAAAACGTACTTGGATCAATACCCCAAAAAGTATTTTTGCCGGAAGTAGAGGTGCGGAAAGTTATCAGTCTTGAGGAAATGATAGATAAATTGACCGAAAGGATAAAAAATTCTTTTAAAATGAACTTTAAAGACATTAACGGAAAGGCTACTACTCGAGAAGAAAAAGTGCTTGTTATTGTGGGATTTCTTGCTATGCTCGAACTTGTTCGGCAGGGCATCATTCGCGCTGCGCAGGAAAACCATGGAGAGGACATCATTATTGAAAGTCTAAATAAATAAAATGGATTTAGAAAAGAAAATTGAAGCATTATTATTTTGGAAAGGTGAACCATTAAAGCGAAAAAAATTAGCCGAGATTTTTAATGTAAAGAATGAAGAAATATCTGAAGCTTTAGAGAAATTAAAAAAAGTTCATCAGGAAAGGGGGGTTGTCTTTTTGGAAAAAGACGACGAGGTAATATTAGGCACTGCGCCGGAGCTATCAGATTTCTTTGAAAAACTGCAAAAAGAAGAATTAAATAAAGATCTCTCTAAAGCTAGTTTAGAAACCCTCTCTATCATTCTTTATAAAAATGGGGTGAGTAAAGCGGATATTGATTACATAAGGGGAGTGAACTCGGGCTTTACTTTGCGCGCATTATCTGTGCGCGGACTTATAGAAAGAATTACAGATCAAAAAGACAATAGGCGTTATATATATAAACCTAGTTTTGAACTTTTGTCTTTTATGGGTATAAAATCTGTAGAAGAATTGCCGGATTATAGGGAAGTAAGTGATTCGCTCACTGCTGGAATAAAAAATGGAGAAGACCTGTCCGCTGACGCAGAAGTGGAAGTGGAGAGGGGAGAAATTAAAAATGAAAACGAAAACGCAAGTTAAAATAGGAATATGTTGATAATTTACGCATATGCGTAAATTATCAACATATAATCAAAGACAATCCGGATTGATGGCTAAAATATAATTGTTGATTAAATTTAGAGCAGGAACATATTTGTCTCCCAGAAATCCTTTTATGTCTTCATCTTTAATTAGATTTTTATATTCCTGAATAAAAGTTCGGGAGAGAGGCAGATAAGACCAATGCCATTTTTCTTCGTTATAACCGGTTCCTCTAGCACTGTCTTTTAAATTATATGTCTGGCAAAATCCAAACAGAGGAGCATTTTTCACAAGCCATTCATATTCTTTTTTACCTTTTTCTGAATTAAAATACAAAAAATTTGCGTTATTTATATCTATATCTGTGCCCCAATGATGCCTAGATGTGCCAGGAGCGGCGCTATATTCTAATATTTTTTCAAATCGTTCTTGTTCATCAAAGATGTCTTTTGATAAATCTTTTCCGTCAACAACTGTGGCCCCGGACCATTTATTATTCCAAAGATTTTTTTGATAATCAAAATTCCTAGTTGCGGAAGCTATTTTTAAATCTATTTCATCTTTTTTAGCGGCATTTTGCATTTTTAAAAAAGCGCGTAAAGTTTCTTTTCTTAAATACATTTTATATCCGCCAATGTTTAATTCTTCCGGCACGGGAGAGAAATCTTCTCTTTGCGCAGGATCAAATTTGCCCATCAGATAATTTTTTTGTTTTTCTTTTAACAGCCTTTGATAATTTTCTTCAATAATTTTTTTCTGCCTCAAATCCGAGAAAGACGAAGTGAAATAGGGCGTTAACATAAGAAACACTAATGCGAATATCGATAAAGACAACATAATAAATTTTAAAATGTAATTTTCTTCTTTTTTCATCCAAAAACAATAACATATTGGTGTATTTTAATCAAAAATATGTTATATTATCTGTGTGTATCTTAATTTAATTAAAATTTTTTTGCCGACAGCAATTGCCTTTTTTTTGGGTTTATTGCTTACGCCGATTGCCACGCATTTTTTCTATAAATACAAAATGTGGAAAAAATATTCTAGAAATATTGATGTAACTGCCCCGGATTTTTCAAAAATTCATAATGAAAAAGAAGAATTAAAAACTCCGCGCGTAGGCGGAATAATAATTTGGCTTGCTGTTCTTTTCACGACACTTATTTTTTATTTAGTTTCAGTTTTATTTCCTTCGGAGGGCAGTTATGGAATTAATTTCTTAAGCCGAAATCAAACCCTGATACCCCTTTTTACTCTTCTTGTCGGGTCGCTCATCGGACTTTGGGACGATTTTGTTCAAATTTACGGAACGGGAAAATTTGCCCGCGACGATCAATCCTGGCGTAAATGGAAAGCAATAATTGTGACATTTGTATCTCTTTTAATTGGCATCTGGTTTTTTTATAAATTGGGTATGATTTCATTTCATATTCCGTTTACGGGAGAAATGTATCTGGGTATTTTAATTATTCCATTTTTTATAATAGTTGCTTTAGCCACTTTTTCTGGGGGGGTAATTGATGGAATAGACGGGCTTTCTGGGGGAGTTTTTGCATCTATTTTTGCCGCATATTCAGCAATAGCTTATGCTAACAATCAAATAGATATTGCCGCCTTTTCGGCGGTTGTTACCGGGGCTATATTGGCATTTCTTTGGTTTAATATTCCGCCGGCTAGATTTTATATGGGCGAGACGGGCATTATGGGGCTTACGATTACTTTGGCAACATTGGCATTTTTGACTGATTCAGTTTTAATTCTTCCCATTGTAGCTTTGCCTCTTGTAATTACCTCTCTTTCCGTTATTTTCCAAATGCTTTCAAAAAAATTTAGAAATGGCAAAAGAATTTTTCGTGTAGCGCCTATTCACCATCATTTTGAAGCAATTGGCTGGCCATCTTACAAAGTTACTATGCGTTTTTGGGTTCTGTCAGTTGTATTTGCCATTATTGGTATAATTTTAGCGGTTATCAGCCGATAAAAATTAAAGAAAAATGAAAGAAAAGAAAATAGATAGATTTTTCCTAATAATTGTCGGTCTTTTGCTTACTATCGGGATTACTATGTTTGTTTCCGCGTCCTTGGGGATATTAGCTAAAAACGAAAAGCTTTTTTATTCAGTGCTTTTCAGCCAATTAATTCTCGGCCTGGGTTTGGGACTCATTGGTATGTATTTTTGTTCAAAAATAAATTATAAATTCTGGCGTAAATACGCTTTTTTTATTTTTTTAGCGTCAATACTTTTGACTGCGTCTGTGTTTATACCTCACTGGGGTTGGAGTCATGGAGGAGCGCAAAGATGGGTGCAGCTTGGAAGTTTTTCTTTCCAGCCAGTGGAATTTTTAAAATTTGGATTCATTATTTATTTTGCGGCGTGGCTGTCTTGGGCAAAGAATAGAGTGCAAAATTTTAAGTTCGGAATTTTACCGTTTGCTGTAATGCTTGCGATTATCGCCTTGATTTTATTTAAACAGCCTGATACTAAAAATTTTATTTTAATTGGGGTGACCGGAATTTCAATGCTTTTTATTTCCGGTGTTCCGATGAAATATATTTTGGGGGCAGGAATAGGAGTCTTTTTTGTTCTTGGATCTCTTGTATTTTTTACGCCATATCTTCAGGAACGGGTGAAAACTTTTATCAATCCATCAATCGATCCGCGGGGGTCTTCTTATCAAATTCAGCAATCGCTTATTGCCATAGGATCGGGAGGAATATTTGGACGGGGATTCGGCCAAAGCATTCAAAAATTTAGTTATCTTCCAGAACCGCAAGGAGATTCTATTTTTGCTGTTTTAGGAGAAGAGTTGGGTTTTGTCGGAGTTTCTGCCACAATATTTATTTATTTACTTTTTGTTTTGCGCGGATTTCGTATCGCCAATAATTCTCCGGATCTATTTGGTAGACTTTTAGTCTCTGGAATTGTTATACTGATTATAGTGCAGTCATTTATGCATATTGCTTCTATCACTGGAGTTCTTCCATTGACAGGAGTGCCGCTTCCTTTTATGAGCCATGGAGGCACTGCGCTTATGATATATGTTATGGCGATAGGTATCGTGCTTCAAGTATCAAAGTATCAACAAAGAAATTAATTATATGAAAATAGTCTTTACAGGCGGCGGGACAGGTGGGCATTTTTATCCTATTATTGCTGTTGCTCAGAGAGTCAATCAAATAATAGATCATGAAAATATGCTAGGAGTTAAGCTTTATTATATTTCCAATAGTCCTTATGACAAGGAAATGCTTTTTGAAAATAGGCTTTCGTATGAAGAAATTAGCACTGGGAAAATGCGCGCTCATTCTTCTTTGAGAGATTATTTTTATAATTTTTTTGATGTTTTTAAAATTTTTTTTGGTGTTTTAAATGCAATTTTAAAATTATTTTCAATTTATCCGGATGTTGTTTTTGGCAAGGGCGGATATGCTTCGTTTCCGACAATTTTTGCCGCCAGAATTCTCCGTATTCCAGTTATTATTCACGAATCAGATTCTGTTCCGGGCCGGGTTAATAAATGGGCCGGCCATTTCGCTAAAAAAATCGCTGTTTCTTTTGTAGAAGCGACTGATTATTTTCCCAAAAAAAGAGTTGCTTGGATCGGTCAACCGATAAGAATTGAAATAGAAAGTCCTGCTTTTAGAAGAGAAGCGCTTGAATATTTTAAACTGGAAAAAGATATACCGGTAATACTTGTTTTAGGAGGCTCTCAGGGCGCGGAACTTATCAATAACACTATTTTGGATTCACTGCCAAGACTTCTCAACAATTATCAAATTATTCATCAGACTGGTGTTAAAAATTTTAATATGGTCGCAGATAGAGTTAAAGTCGTATTAACCGGCAATCAATTTCAATTGAGATATTTATCTTTAGCTTTTTTAAATCCTTTAGCTATGAAAATGGCCGCCGGCGCGGCAACCATTGTCATTTCCAGGGCTGGTTCAATGTTATTTGAAATAGCGTCTTGGGGTGTGCCATCTATTTTAATACCTATAACAAATACAAACTCAGATCATCAAAAAAAGAATGCTTTTAGTTATGCTCGAGCCGGAGCCTGCAGCGTTATAGGAGAGATGAATATGACCGCTAATATTTTAAGTTCAGAAATTGAAAGGATAACAGGGGATAAAGTAAGCTACGATGCTATGGCGCAAAATGCTAAAGTTTTTGCCAAGCCCGATGCCGCAATGAAAATTGCTCGCGCTTTAATGGATATAGCTTTGAGTCATGAGAAATAGGGATTACTTTTAGTGCGATAAATGCTAAAATGTCCGTATGGACAAAAAAATTGTAACCAGATTTGCGCCATCGCCAACGGGTCATTTCCATTTAGGCGGTGTTCGCTCCGCCCTTTATAATTACCTTTTTGCCAAACAAAATAAAGGTGTTTATATACTTCGGAGCGAAGATACTGATAAAGAAAGATCAAAAAAAGAGTATGAAGATGGTTTCTTGGAACTTTTTAACTGGTTGGGTTTAAAACCCGACCAATTTTTCAGACAGTCAGAACGGACAGAAATATACAAGAAATATCTGGAAAAAATGATTGAAGATGGTTTCGCTTATGTTTCAAAGGAAGAAATAAAAGAAGAAGGACAGAGAAGTGAGGTGATTCGTTTTAAAAATCCCAATAAAAAAATAACTTTTCGCGACATTGTTTTGGGCGATATTACATTTGATACCACGGATTTAAAAGATTTCATTATTGCCAGAAGTTTAACTGAACCGCTCTATCATTTGACTGTTGTGGTGGATGATTTTGAAATGGCGGTGACTCATATTATTCGCGGTCAAGAACATATTGCCAATACGCCGCGGCAAATTCTTATTCAAGAGGCTATCGGCGCTCAGCGGCCTTTTTATGCTCATATACCTCTGATTTTAGGCAAAGACAGGGCGAAACTTTCCAAAAGAGATCCGGAGGTGATACCCGCTTTAGAGTATAAGAATTTAGGATATTTACCAGAAGCGATTATAAATTTTATGGCGCTGATCGGATGGAATCCTGGCGGAGAACAGGAAGTTTTCACGCTCGATGAACTTGTAGAAAAATTTGATATGCAAAAAATACAAAAAAGTGGCGGGATATTTAATTCCGAAAAACTTGATTGGCTTAACAAGGAGCATATGAAAAAATTATCTAACGACGAGGTAAAGAATAAAATTCTATCATCTTTATCAGAAGAATTTCAAAATGAAAAAATAGTTCCAATTATTTTTGAAAGAATTTCAAAATGGAATGATATAAAAAATATGGAAAGGGCAGGGGAGTTGGATTTCTTTTCTAAAATTAAAAAACCGCAATATGACAAAGAAAAGCTAGTCTACAAAAGTTCTTCTACGAAAGAAACTGAAAATAATTTAAAATTAGCGATTAAAACTTTAAGCGACTTAAATGAGGAAAATTTTACTTCAGATAATATAAAAATTAGTTTGATGAAAATCGCCAATGACCTAAAAAATCGAGGCGAATTACTGCATCCAGTGCGTTATGCGCTTTCGGGAAAAGACAAGTCTCCAGATCCTTTTATTATAGCAGAAATTTTAGGAAAAAATGAAACTTTATCTAGACTACAAAAAGCTGTTTAATACAATACTTATTTTTTTTATCCTTCTTATGCCTTTCGGCGTTTTTCCACCTCTTCAGCGGATCGTCGGTGAGACGATTTCTTATGCGGAAACAGCGGAAGAAATAAAAAACAAAATAAATCAAAAAAACTTAGATATCGTAAAATTAGAAGAACAGATTAAGACTTATCAAAATGAGCTTGATGTCTTAGGGAAACAGAAAAATTCTCTCAGTGTTTCTCTAAAACAGCTTGACTTGACTAAAAAGAAATTAATGACTGATATTTCAGTAACGCAAAATAAAATTGACAAAACAAATCTAAAAATAAAAGAATTAAATTCTGATATAGGCGACAAACAGAATTCTATAGCAAACAACATAGATTCAATTGCTATGGAAATTAGAAAAACTAATGAATTTGAGCTAAAAAGCGTGCTACAAACCGTGCTTTCGGAAGGTGATTTCACAACAATATGGAATGATATAGACAACATAGTCACCGTTAGGGAAAAAATAAGAGAAAATATAATTGAGTTAAAAGAAGTTAAAGGCGATCTGGAGGATACCAGAGGGGAAACGGTTAAAGCTAAAAATGAACTTGTTGCTCTCAAGCAAGAACTTGCCGATCAACAAAAAATAGTGATTCAGAATACAAATGAAAAGAATAAACTTCTAACTCAAACAAAAAATAATGAAACTAACTATCAAAAACTGGTAAAAGAGCAACTGGCAAAAAAACTGGCTTTTGAAAAAGAATTGCGCGATTACGAATCACAGCTCAAATTTATTCTTGATCCATCTTCGCTTCCTAATGCCGGGGTGCTCTCCTGGCCGCTGGATAATATTTTTGTTACCCAAGAATTTGGAGCAAAAACGGGACCTCATAGAACTTACGCGAGTGGCCATAGCGGCACTGATTTTCGAGCCAGAACTCCGTTGCCGGTTAAAGCTATGGCAGAAGGCGTGGTAAAAGGAATCGGCAACACAGACACAAGTTGTCCCGGCGCGTCTTTTGGCAAGTGGATATTAATAGAATACAATAATGGCCTTTCCAGCACTTTCGGGCACCTTTCTTTAATTAAAGTTGCTGAAGGGAAAAAGGTAGGAAGAGGGGAAGTAGTGGGCTATAGCGGAGGCACTGGCAGGGTTACAGGACCGCATTTGCATGTTTCTCTTTATGCTTCAGGTGCGGTTAAAGTAGAGACCGTACCCAGCATATCTTGTTCTGGTAAAATCTTAAAACAGCCTATTGCCGCAATTAATGCTTATCTTGATCCGATGTATTATCTGCCGCCTCTTCGCTAATATTTAATATTTATGGTAAAATAAACGATATGAAAAACAAAGAAGGAGGTTTTCTGAAATTGATAATAGTGATAATTGTTGCTCTTCTTTTAATGAAATATTTTAATATTACGTTTACCGAAATTTTAAATTATTTTAATCTAACTTGGACTGAAATCATTGGCTGGCTTAAACAAGCGCTAAATTGGTTTAAAGATCTTTTTAATAGTGTTAAGTAGACACTATATTATATGGTTATTACAAATTCACAATGGACTGCTGAAAAAATTAAAGCGGGATTTGATAGATTTATTAAAGAAAATGGCAGGCTTCCAAAGTCTATGGAAATGGATACAGGAGGAGCAGATTATTTACCTAACAGAAAATTTATAGAAAGAAACTTTGGTGGTTTAGAAAAATTAAGAAGGGAACTTGGTTATACCGATGTACATTTTGGTAAAGGTAAATTTCGATCTGAGATTGCATATAAAGTTAATGCAAGTGGCAGAAAAATAGAATTGGCTCTCGAAAAATTACTTAAAAATAAATTTGGTGAAGTTTTTGTACATACAGAAAAAATATTTGATAATACTAAAAATCGTGTAGATTTTTACATTTATTCACCTAGCGGTAATTTCGGCATTGATGTATTCGGCACCGAAACAATGCATAATCTTCAAAGTAATATGAGTGCAAAATTGACTAAATATTCAGGCTTTTCAGAAAAATTATTTTTTATTGTAGCAAACGATTCATTTTCTCAAGATGATTTAGATAATTATATAAAAAGAAAAAATTTCAGAATTATGTTCTGGAAAAATAATAATAGAAAAGCTAAAACTCTCCAAACAGACGCAAAAATCATAACGATGAAGAGTTTAGAACGGGTATTAGATAATATGGAGGCTTATCCTAATCCATTGGTGTAAAGATTCTTTTACCTACCCCTACCGGAAAGATATATTGTGCGACACGGGTATATTATTATCTGCACGAGCTAGAAAGCTCATACCCTGCCTTCTCTGCCTCTTCCCTTGTCGTGAAATAGATTCTATT
>Ga0209211_10005869_pt1 | contig 18096 bp, 14 predicted proteins | sample RifGroA2_FD_183992 | JGI IMG/M metagenome (GOLD analysis project Ga0209211, IMG submission 183992) | Groundwater microbial communities from Rifle, Colorado, USA - Groundwater A2 (SPAdes) (version 2) | ecosystem: Environmental > Aquatic > Deep subsurface > Groundwater | place: Rifle, Colorado... | reverse complement strand
TCCGATCTGAACCCCGCCTGCGGCTGCACTTTGTCGGCAAGATCCCCGCCGTGCGCGAGGTCTACAAGAACAACATCCTGGAAGTGCTGGAAATGGAAAGCGGCCACATCCTGGGCATGCTGGATCATGTGCTGCCGGGCTACGGCTACGGCCTGGGCCAGGGCCGGCATACGCCGGAGGTGCTGGCTCGGCTGGATTGCCCGGAGGAGCACGACTACCTCGGCAGTTACGACATCGTCGCGCTGGCCGAACGTATTGATGACCTGGCCGTCGACATCTACGTCCAGGCCCAGCAAGGCCGGATCCACGATCTGGCCGACGGCAACTACCTGTACCAGCAGGGCCGGCTGGACAAGGTCTCCGGCCACCTGATCGAGCAGCGCCACGTCATCGCCATCAACCAGCAGGTCTACCAGCGCGCCAGTGGCGGCCTCTCCTTCGTCAGCCAGAGCCAGGCGCCGTGGCGGCAATACCTCGACCTGGGCCGCAGCCTGCAGCGGGTGCAGATGAACCGCCTCGGCGTGGGCACCATGTCGTCCGGCTACAGCTCCAAGAGCGGCAACAACCTCGCCACCGCCCTGCGCCTGAACGACATTGTCGGTGGTGCCGGCCGAGAGTCCGGCCCAAGCTACTTCTGCCTGTTCGGCAAGGTCAGTGCGGCGCAGCTCAGTCATCAGGGCATGGATGAAGACGCGGTGCACATGAAAGGCCCGGCCGAGCTGATTCGTTCCGACCTGCTCAACAGCCTGCCGGACTACATGGTTCCCGGACGCATTGCCATCATCAACCAGATGCCGCATACCACCTCGGGCAAGGTGGATGTGCAGGCGCTGAAACAGTGTGCCGATTTCCAGCTGGCGGATCAGGAGCAGCCGCATGTCGCCGCCCGTACTGCGACAGAGCAGGCGATCAGCCAGATCTGGTGCCACATCCTGCAGCTGGAAGAGGTCTCGGTGATGGACGACTTCTTCGCCCTGGGCGGCAACTCCATCCAGGCGGTGGCCATTGCCCGTGCCATCAACCGCCAGTTTGCGGCCAACGTGCCGATCCAGCTGCTCTTCAGCGCGCCGACCATCGAGAAACTGGCGCAGGCCGTCAGTGGCGGCGACATGCAAACCGCCAGCCGCGCCGTTGCACTGGCCGGCCACGACGGCACCCTCGCGACATTCTGCTGGCCGGGACTGGGCGGCTACTCGATGAACCTGCGCCTGCTGGGCGAAGCCGTGGCCGGCGAGCGCCGTTTCTATGGCATCCAGTCTCGCGGCATCAATGCCGGCGAAACCGCCTTCGACAGTATCGAGGCGATGGCGCGCGAAGACGTGCAGCTGCTGCGCAGCCTGCAGCCGCAGGGCCCCTACACGCTGTGGGGCTACTCCTTCGGCGCCCGGGTCGCGTACGAGGTGGCCTACCAGCTGGAGCAGCAAGGTGAAACCGTCAGCCAGCTGGTATTGCTGGCGCCGGGCTCGCCCCAGCTGTCGCATGCCGAACCGGTCAGCCGCGACGAGCGCGAGCTGTTCGCCAACCCGGCGTTCCTGACCATTCTGCTGTCGGTGTTCGCCCACGACATCGACCCGGCCCTGAACGCAGACTGCCTGCGGCGCGTCGACAGCCGTGCGACCTTCATCCGCTTTGCGGCGGAGAAATTCCCCGCGATCGACCGCACCCTGATCGACGCCATTGCCAATGTCGTGGCCGTGACCTACTCACCGGACTACCAGATCGCACTGGCCGACAAGCCCTTGCGTTGCCCGATCTCGGTGTGGCGGGCCCGCGGTGACGGACCGTCCTTCATCGCCGATGGCGAGCAGACCGGTCTGGACATCCGCTGGCACGATCTGGATGTCGGCCACTACGCGGTACTGAAGGCGGAAGGCATCGCCGCGATGCAAGCCGCCGTGCTGGCCTGAACGGGAGCGAACCCATGCCGCATGTCGTTATCCATTACTTCCAGGCCGAACTCTCCGCCGCCGCGCTGGCGCGCGTTCAGCAATCGCTGGTGCAGCTACTGCAGCAGGAGCTGTCATGCCCCGCCGGGGCGGTGTCGATCGATCTGCAGCCGGTCGCGCCGGCGCAGTGGCCGCAGCAGGTCTACCAGCCGCTGATTGAGCCGCGCATGGCCGAGCTGCTGCGTCGCCCCGACTACCGCTATTGATTCACCCTGCCCGGCGGCCCCGTGCCGCCGGGCGCCTCACCCACCGTTCAAACAGGAATTGTCATGACTCAACACACCAAGCCGGCAGGCATCCTGCTGCTGCTGGCCATCCTGCTGCTGTCGCTTAACCTGCGGCCGGCCATCGCCGCCATCGGCCCGTTGATCCAGTCCATCAGCCACGACGCCGGCGTCAAGTCGATCGGCATCAGCCTGCTGACCACCATCCCGGTGCTGATGATGGGCCTGGGCGCCATCTACGCCGCGCGCATCCGTCAGGCGCTGGGCGAGCGCGGCGGCATCACCGCCGGCAGTGCCCTCATCGCCGTCGCCTGCCTGATGCGGCTGTGGGCGGACGACCGCAACGGCCTGTTCCTCAGCGCCGCGCTGGTGGGACTGGGCATCGCCGTGATCCAGGCGCTGCTGCCGGGCTTCATCAAGCGCAACTTCGGCGCGCGCACCAGCAGCGTGATCGCGCTCTACTCCACCGGCATCGTCGCCGGTGCCGCCATCGGCTCCGGCACCGCCTCGTGGCTGGAAGACCAGCTGGGCTGGCTGTCCACTCTGGCCAGCTGGTCGCTGCCGGCGGCGCTGGCGACCGTGTTCTGGCTGCTGGCCTCGCTTGGCAGCCAGCACGAGGGCCGCAGCAATGTGCAGGCCGCGGCGCGCAGCGTGCCGTTCTGGCGCATAGGCCGTTGCTGGTCGCTGCTGCTGTTCTTCGGCATCGGCACCGGTGCCTTCATGCTGGCGATGGCGTGGATCTCGCCGTTCTACATCGGCCTGGGACTGGGCAAGGCGACCGCCGGCCTGCTGCTGTCGGTGCTGACCGTGGTCGAGGCGCTGACCGCGCTGTGGCTGTCGTTTGCCATCGGCCGCTTCCCCGACCGTCGCGGCCTGCTGCTGACCTCGCTGCTGCTGGTCGCGGCCGGCTTCCTGCTGCTGATCGTGGCGCCGCTGCTGGCTCCCTACTTTGCCGTGTCGCTGCTGGGCGTCGGCATCGGTATCCTGTTCCCGCTGTCCATCATCGTGGCCATGGATCACCTGAAAGACCCGACGCTGGCCGGCAACTTCACCGCCTTCGTCCAGGGCGGCGGCTTCATCATCGCCAGTCTGGTGCCGCTGACCGCCGGCAGCCTGCGCGACGTGTTCAACGACCTGTCCTACATCTGGCTGCTGATGAGCATCGCCAGCCTGGGCATGCTGGTGCTGGCGGTACGCTTCTCGCCGGCCAGCTACCAGCAATTCCAGCAGGACCTGGCCGAGCTGCAGGCGGGCGAGCTGAAGCCGGCCTGATCCCGCGGGCCGCCTGACGGCACCCGCAGCAAACGACAACGCCAGCGTCCCGACGCTGGCGTTGTTTTTGCCCGGACGGCCAAGGTTGGCCGCTTGCCGCGGGCAAACTGCGCGGGCAGGGGCAACTGCTATAACTCAGTTACCAACAAGAAGAAATTCATCTCTGCAGCCGGGGTGTCGCCAGTGGCTGGCGGACACGTCCCGAGGGGCGAAGGAGCCATCATGGCCAGGAAACTCATCGACTGCCGCGAACACAGCGGCAGCCCACCACAATGCACCGTCTCGATAGCAGCCGACAGTGAAGACGAACTGCTCGCCGCCGCCGTACAGCATGCGGTCACGGTACACGGCTATCCGGACACACCGGAAATGCGCGAGCAATTGCGCCAGATGTTCAAGGACGAGCCCGCCGCGCACTGACACCCCGCCGGCACGTCAAACCACAAGCAACGGCTCCCGCGGGAGCCGTTGTCATGTCTGACGGCGGCGGTTCAGCGGCCACCAAAAGGTTGGCCGCAAGCTGGCGATGGCTTGCGGCCAACCTTTGCCATTCATCCTCGGTGAACGTTGGGCTTCGCTGCGCTCAACCCAACCTACGAGCTACGCAAGCCCGGCAGCAGCCAACAAATCCGACTTGCCGTGTTCGACCCGCCAGCCGGCACCGAACCGGCGCGCCCCGCTCCCGTTGGTGCCGGCCGTAAAAACGGCCGCCAGCCCGGAAACAAGCCGCCCTCTTTAGCGCAGCGTATGGGCGGCGCCGGGCTGGTGACCGTTTTTGCGGGAATTCCGGCAACCTTCGGGTCGCCTTTTCTTTGCTTCCTTTCTTTTCGGCGAAGCAAAAGAAAGGGAGCCGCCGCCGCGCGGAAAGCGGCAGATAAAAACATCCGCGCAGCGGAGTCGCCAGAAAAAACCAGGTTGGCCGCAAACCCGTGACGGCTTGCGGCCAACTTTTGCTGTTGCTGCGTGGTGAATGCTGGGCTTTGCAAGCTCGGTACCAACACCTACAGTCCCAACTTACTGTATTGCTTTACTTGATATCCTCTGACAGGGTGCACTCTGGGTGAACGCCAGATACGACCCCGTATTCACATGTTTCATCAACGCGTTTTCTGTACAAGTCAACCAAGCATTTATTGCTTGAACATTTGTTTCTGGTTTTCAACCACTTCAATTGTTCTACTTTCAAGGATTTTGGTGTTCCACCAAAATTTGCTGTCATCATTCCCCGAAAATTTTCAGCGAGTGCAGAATCGAGTGCGCTTAGAAGTGGGTCTGCGCAAATTTCTTTTTCGACAAATGTGTTGGCTTTTGCGCAATCAAATGAAGCAGAAAATGCGGGCGCAGCAAAGCTAAGAAAGCTGGCAATAATCAGAATTTTCTTCATGTTTGGTTAGGCTGTCGGAAGTGATGGCAAAGGTAGCGCAGTAAATCGGGCGAAACTTGTGAAGCCTGATGTTCTGCGCACCATGTGTGTTATCTGATCGATATTGGGCTTCGCTACGCCCAGTACCACCTGCAAGCCATCATCATACCGATAGTCCATGACAAAAGGGCAAGCCCTCATCAGGCTTGCCCTTGTTCACATCCCCTTGCGGCCAACGTTGGCCGCAAGCTACCCCACCCTTACAGCGACGGCAGCAGGCCGTCGATGGCGAAGCGGTTGTACTCGGCGCGCTGGATCAGTGCGCAGGCCTTTTCGATGTCCGGCGCGAAGTAGCGGTCCTTGTCGTAGAACGAGACTTCGGCGCGCAGCATGGCCTTGGCAGATTCCAGCTGCTCGGCGGCCTTGTTCGGGGCGCGGAAGTCCACGCCCTGGCAGGCGGCCAGCAGTTCCACGGCCAGGATGCCGGCGGTGTTGTCGGCCATGTCGCGCAGGCGGCGGCCGGCGAAGGTGGCCATCGACACGTGGTCTTCCTGGTTGGCGGAGGTCGGCAGGCTGTCCACGGAGGCCGGGTGGGCCAGCGACTTGTTCTCGGAGGCCAGTGCCGCGCCGGTGACCTGGGCGATCATGAAGCCGGAGTTCACGCCGCCGTTATTCACCAGGAACGGTGGCAGCTTGGACAGGTTGCTGTCGATCAAGAGCGCCATGCGGCGTTCGGACAGCGAGCCGATTTCGGCAATCGCCAGCGCCAGGTTGTCGGCGGCGAAGGCGACCGGCTCGGCGTGGAAGTTGCCGCCGGACAGGATGTCGTTGTCGTCGGCGAATACCAGCGGGTTGTCGGAAACGGAGTTGGCTTCCACCAGCAGCACTTCGGAGGACTGGCGGATCTGGGTCAGGCAGGCGCCCATCACCTGCGGCTGGCAGCGCAGCGAGTACGGGTCCTGTACCTTGCCGCAGTTGGCGTGCGAGTCGGCGATCTCGGAGCCGGCGCCCAGCAGCGCGCGGTATTGCGCGGCGGCGTCGATCTGGCCTTTATGGCCGCGTACCTGGTGGATGCGATCGTCGAACGGGGTGCGGCTGCCCTGGGCGGCTTCCACCGACATGGCGCCGGCGACGGAGGCGGCCACGTACAGGTCTTCGGCGGCGAACAGGCCTTCCAGCGCGAAGGCGGTCGAGGCCTGGGTGCCGTTCAGCAGCGCGAGGCCCTCTTTCGGCGCCAGTACGATCGGTTCCAGACCGGCGGCGCGCATCGCGTCACCACCGTGTACGCGGTCGCCGCCCACGAAGGCTTCGCCTTCGCCGATCAGTACCGCGCTCATGTGCGACAGCGGGGCCAGGTCGCCGGAGGCGCCGACGGAGCCTTTCTGCGGGATCACCGGGTAGATGCCCTTGTTGAACAGGGTGATCATCGCTTCCAGCACCAGACGGCGGATGCCGGAGAAGCCGCGCGACAGCGAGTTGATCTTCAGCGCCATGATCAGGCGCACGGTGGAATCCTTCATCGGCTGGCCGATGCCGGCGGCGTGCGACAGCACGATGGAGCGCTGCAGCAGTTCCAGCTCGTCGGCGGCGATCTTGGTGTTGGCCAGCAGGCCGAAACCGGTGTTGATGCCGTACACGGTGCGGTTTTCGGCCAGTACGCGCGCCACAGTGGCGGCGGAGGCGTCGATGCCGGCGTGGGCGGCCGGGTCCAGCGCCAGTTGCACGGAGGCGTCACGGGCGATCAGGCGCAGTTGGGCCAGCGTCAGCTTGCCCGGGGTGATGGTGATGGTGGTCATGATGGTCCTTCCTTTGCGCGGCGGCAGTTTGGCCGCGACAGATGTGTCGGTGCTGCGGCCAACCTTGTGGGCTGGCCGCACGCGGATTTACTTGATCATCGGCAGCTTGAGGCCGAAGCGCTTGGCGGCGGCAATCGCTTGCTCGTAGCCGGCGTCGGCGTGGCGCATTACGCCGGAGCCGCAGTCGTTGACCAGCACGCGGGCCAGGCGCTCGGCGGCGGCGTCGGTGCCGTCAGCCACGATCACCATGCCGGAGTGCTGCGAGTAGCCCATGCCCACGCCGCCACCGTGGTGCAGCGATACCCAGCTGGCGCCGCCGGCGGTGTTCAGCAGCGCGTTCAACAGCGGCCAGTCGGACACGGCGTCGGTGCCGTCGCGCATGCTCTCGGTTTCGCGGTTCGGGCTGGCCACCGAGCCGGTGTCCAGGTGGTCGCGGCCGATCACGATCGGCGCCTTCAGCTCGCCGTTCTTGACCATTTCGTTGAAGGCCAGACCGGCGATGTGGCGCTCGCCCAGACCCAGCCAGCAGATACGTGCCGGCAGGCCCTGGAAGCTGATGCGCTCGCGCGCCATGTCCAGCCAGCGGTGGGTGTGCTTGTTGTCCGGGAACAGTTCCTTGATCTTGGCGTCGGTCTTGTAGATGTCTTCCGGATCGCCGGACAGTGCCACCCAGCGGAACGGGCCCTTGCCTTCGCAGAACAGCGGACGGATGTAGGCCGGTACGAAGCCCGGGAAGTCGAAGGCGTTCTTCACGCCCTTGTCGAACGCCACCTGGCGGATGTTGTTGCCGTAGTCGACGGTCGGGATGCCCATGGCCTGGAAGTCCAGCATCGCCTGTACGTGTACCGCGCAGCTCTGTGCCGCTTCGTCGGTCAGGCGGGCGTGCAGTTCCGGCTGGCGCTGCGCGTCTTTCCACTGTTCCACGGTCCAGCCGATCGGCAGGTAGCCGTTGATCAGGTCGTGGGCGGAGGTCTGGTCGGTGACCAGATCGGGCTTGATGCTGCCGGCCTGGGCGCGTTTCACCAGCTCCGGCAGCACCTCGGCGGCGTTGCCCAACAGCGCGATGGACACGGCTTCCTTGCGTCCAGTGTGTTCCTTGATCAGTTCCAGCGCGTGGTCGATGTCGCGCGCCTGCTTGTCGACGTAGCGGGTACGCAGACGGAAGTCGATGCTGGTCTGCTGGCATTCGATGTTCAGCGAGCAGGCACCGGCCAGGGTGGCGGCCAGCGGCTGTGCGCCACCCATGCCGCCGAGGCCAGCGGTAAGGATCCAGCGGCCTGCCAGGTCGTTGTTGTAGTGCTGGCGGCCGGCTTCGACGAAGGTTTCAAACGTACCCTGCACGATGCCCTGGCTGCCGATGTAGATCCAGCTGCCGGCGGTCATCTGGCCGTACATGAACAGGCCCTTGCGGTCCAGCTCGTTGAAGTGTTCCCAGTTGGCCCACTTCGGCACCAGGTTGGAGTTGGCCAGCAGCACGCGCGGGGCGTTGGCGTGGGTCTTGAACACGCCGACCGGCTTGCCGGACTGCACCAGCAGGGTTTCGTCTTCGCCCAGGTCTTTCAGCGACGCCAGGATCTGGTCGTAGCACTCCCAGTTGCGCGCGGCACGGCCGATGCCACCGTACACCACCAGCGCCTGCGGGTTCTCGGCGACGTCCGGGTCCAGGTTGTTCTGGATCATGCGGTAGGCCGCTTCGGCGATCCAGTTCTTGCAGTGCAGTTCGGTGCCGTGCGGGGCACGGATTACGCGGCTAGCGTCAAAACGCGGGTCAGTCATGGGAGTTGCTCCTATCGGGTCTTGCTCTGTCAGGTGTTGTTCACTACGTAAGCCGCCGCCGGTTTGCGCCGCACAGCGGAATGCTGTCAGCGCCGCAGTTGGCGCGTGATCGACCATGCCAGTCGCGCGGCGGCCTTGGCGCCGTGGCTGTCCTGGTCAAAATTGGGGTTGAATTCCACCAGATCGGCACCGACCAGCTTGCCGCTCTTGGCGATCTTGCCGACCAGCGCTTCCACCACGCTGATGTCGACGCCGTAGCCGGCCGGGGCCGACACCGCCGGCATCTGCGCCGCCGGCAATACGTCCAGGTCGATGGTCAGGTACACCGCGTCGACGCTGTCGATGAACTCGGCCAGCTGGTGGCGGGCATCGGCCAGCTGCCAGGCGGTCATGTCGCTGTCCAGCCGCCACTCGGCGCCAAGGTTGGCCGCAGCGTCGAACAGCGCGCGGGTGTTGGCGGTTTCGGCGACGCCCAGGCACAGGTAGCGGAAATGCTGGCCGCGCTTGGCGCACTCGGCGGCGATCTGCGCGAACGGCGTGCCGCTGGTGGCTTCGTCGGCGGTGCGCAGGTCGAAGTGGGCGTCGAAGTTGACGATGCCGATACGCTTGTTCTGGTGCGCGTCGGCGAGACCGAGCCAGTGGCCGAAGGCGGTCTCGTGGCCGCCGCCCAGTACCAGCGGCAGGTGGCCGGCGTAGACGATGGCGCTGACGCGGGCGGCCAGCCGCTGGTGCGCGGCGTCCAGATCGCCGTCGTCGCAGCTGATGGTGCCGGCGTCGTACAGCGGCAGCGTCGGGTGATACGCCAGATTGGCCAAAGCCTTGCGCAGCGCCTGCGGGCCGGCGACGGCGCCGGTGCGGCCCTGGTTGCGGCGCACGCCTTCGTCGCAGGCAAAGCCGAGGATGGCGATGCCGGGCGCGGCGCCGGCGGCCAGCGGCTGCACCACCTGGTGCCAGCGGCGCGCCGCGTCGCCCTCGGCGGCGTCAATGCGGCCGGTCCACATGCTCATGTCGATAGTCATGGTTTATCCCTCGTGCTGCACCACGCCACGGAACACGCGGCGGGTCAGCGGGTTGGTGCCGAGGCCGTACACGATCTCGGCCGGATGGTCTATATCCCACAGCAGCAGGTCGGCGACAAAGCCGGCAGCCAGCTGGCCGTGCGTGGCGCCGCGACCCAGCGCCTGCGCCGCGTGGCGGGTGGTGCCGCGCAGTGCTTCTTCCGGCGTCAGGCCGAACAGCACGCAGGCCTGGTTCATCGCGAGGCGAATGGAGGCGAAGGGGCTGGTGCCCGGGTTCAGGTCGGTGGACACCGCCATCGCCACGTTGGCCGCGCGCAGTTTGTCCACCGGCGGTTTCTGCGTTTCGCGCAGGAAGTAGTAGGCGCCGGGCAGCAGCACCGCCACGGTGCCGGATGCCGCCAGCGCGGCCACGCCTTCGTCGTCCAGGTATTCGATATGGTCGGCGGACAGACCGCCGAACTCGGCCACCAGCGCGGCGCCGTGCAGGTTGGACAGCTGCTCGACGTGGCCTTTCACCTGCAGGCCGTGGGCGCGGGCGGCCTCAAACACCTGGCGGGTCTGCGCCGGCGAAAAGCCGACGCCTTCGCAGAACACGTCCACCGCTTCGGCCAGCCCTTCCTGCGCCGCGGCGGGGATGATCACCTCGCACACGTGGCGGATGTAGCCGTCGGCATCGCCGGCGAATTCCGGCGGCAGCGCGTGCGCCGACAGCAGCGTGGTGGCCACTTCCACCGGCAGCGCCGCTTCCAGCCGGCGCGCGGCGCGCAGCTGTTTCAGCTCGTCGGCCAGCGTCAGGCCGTAGCCGGACTTCATCTCGATGGTGGTCACGCCTTCCTTCATCAGCGCCTTCAGGCGCGGCAGGCTGACCAGTGCCAGCTCGTCCTCGTCCAGGCCACGGGTGGCGCGCACGGTGGAGATGATGCCGCCGCCTTCGGCCGCGATCTGCTGGTAAGGCACGCCGGTGAGGCGCTTTTCCCATTCCGCGGCGCGGTTGCCGCCGTACACCAGGTGGGTGTGGCAGTCGATGAAGCCGGGAGTGATCCACGCGCCCTTGGCGTCGCGCACCTCGCCGCCGGCGAAGGCGGCCAGCGCCTGCTCTTGTGGCAGCACGGCGTGGATGCGGCCGTCACGCAGCCACAGCGCGTGACCGTCCAGTGCGCCGTACGGCGCAAGGTTGGCCACGTCGAAGGTGGCGAGACGGGCGTTGATCCACAGGGTGTCGGGGCTGCTGCTCATGGTGGTGTCCGCTGTTTTGCGATGAATTGTATATACATTTAGTTGATCGCAAGGCGGGCGTCAAGATTTTTCTGCGGCGGGATTGTTGGCGGCGCGCGGCGCGCCGGGTCGTCAGGCTGGCAAAAAAGCCAATAAAAACAAAAGGCCACGCGCTGGCGTGGCCTGTTTCCGGCTGTTGCGTAAATGTATATACATTTACTATTTGCGTACCCGCGTCTGCGAGCGCAGCTTGTAGCCGGCGCCGGGGTGCAGCAGCCGCGCGAAGCTGACCAGGTGCTTGCCGGACCAGGTGCGGCGCAGCACGCGCAGGCAGGGTTCGCTGGCCTGCAGCCCGAGCAGGCTCTGCGCCTGCGCATCCGGCAGCACCGCCTCGACGGTGTGCTCGACATCGGTCAGCGGGCAGGCGCGCATCAGGTAGGCGTTCGGCGTCTCGCGCTGGAACTGCTGCGCCAGGTAGTCCGGCGCCCATTGCGGATTGATGTAGCGGTCTTCGAGCTGGATCGGGGTGTCGTCCTCGAAGTGCACGATCAGCGAGTGGAACACCGGCATGCCGACGCCCAGCGCCAGTCGCAGCGCCACTTCCTCGCTGGCGGCTTCCTCGCGCACGAAGTGCACCTCGGCGCGGTAGGCGTGGCCGCGGCTGGCGATCTCCTCGGCGATGTTGTTGACGTCGAGCAGCGGCGATTCCGCCTTGCGTTCGGCGACGTAGGTGCCGTCGCCGGCGTAGCGCAGCAGCACGCCGGCCTCGGCCAGATCGCGGATTGCCTTGTTGACGGTCATGCGCGACACGCCGAATTGCTTCGCCAGCTCGACCTCGGGCGGAATCTTGGCACCGGGGGCGAAGCTGCGACTCTTGATACCGTCTAGAATGAAATCGCGGATGCGCAGGTAGTGCGGCTTGGAGGCGGGTTTGGGCGTGCTCATGCGGCGATTGTAAGCTGAAACGGACGGAAAAAGGCGCGGCCGCCGGCGGGCGACCGCGCGTGGTGCCTCAGTCGAGGTGGGCGGCGAGAAATTGCAGGCTGCGGCCGTGCGCCAGCGCCGCGGCGCGCTGGTCGTACATCGGCCGGCCCCAGCAGTTGAAGCCGTGGTCGACGCCGGCGTAGTCATGGAACACCGCGTTCGGCTTGCCGGCAAACGCCGCTTTCACCGCCGCCACCATGTCCTGGCTGATGTGGCCGTCCTGTTGCGCGTAGTGGAACAGGATAGGCATGCCGATGTCGGCGGCCACGTCCAGGTGCTGCTGGATGCCGCCGCCGTAGTAGCACACTGCGGCATCGGCCTGGCTCAGCGCCGCGGCGCGATAGGCCAGCTGGCCGCCCAGGCAGAAGCCCAGCGTCGCCACCTTGCCGCTGACTTGCGGCAGCTGGCGCAGCGTGGCCACCGCCGCCGCCACGTCGCTGGCCGCCAGCGCGGTATCCACCCGCTGGTAGTAGCCGAAGGCCTGCTGGCTGCCGGCGTCGTCGTAGGCGAGGTCCACGCGCGGGCTCAGCCGCCAGAACACGTCCGGCGCCAGCACCACGTAGCCGTCCAGTGCGTACTGCTCGGCCACGGCGCGGATGTGTTCGTTGACGCCCCAGATCTCCTGCACCAGCACGATGCCGGGGCCGCTACCGGTTGGCGGCAGCGTCAGGTAGCCGGAGAAGGTTTCGCCTTGTGCGGTTTGAATGTCGATCCAGCGTGAATTCACGGCATCACTCCTTATGGGGTTGGAACGCGGAACGCCGGCGGCATAACGCGCTTGGCAAGCCGGCAGAAACTGTTGCATTGTAGCCGTCACACCGCTACTACGCCTGCAAGGATGTCATCATGACCCACCCTGTCCATCCCGATCTGCTGCCCGCCGGCGTGCGTGCCATCGAACTGGCCCCCGGCATGCCCGGCCTCGCCTTCAGCCACCCGGATTTCAGCGCCGTGTTCAGCCTGTATGGCGGCCAGCTGCTCGATTTCATCCCCGCCGGCGGCCAGCCGCTGCTGTACCTGTCGCCGCAGGCGCAGCTGCAGCCGGGCAAGGCCATCCGCGGCGGCATCCCGCTGTGCTGGCCGTGGTTCGGCCCCCACCCCGGCGACAGCAGCCGCCCGCAGCACGGCGTGGCGCGCACCGCGCTGTGGACGGTGAACGCGGTGGTGCGCAGCGACGACGGCTTCCACCTCAGCCTCAACGGCCCGCGTGAGGGCGAGCTGCAGGCGTCGCTGACGCTGCTGCTGGCCCCGCAGCAGCTGACGCTGACGCTGACCACGCGCAACCTCGGCAAGACGCCGCAGCCGCTGAGCCAGGCGCTGCACAGCTATGTCGCGGTCAGCGACATCCGCCAGCTGCGCCTGCAGGGCCTGGCGCAGGCGCCGTACCACGACAAGCTCGACGGCCGGTTCAAGACCTGGCCGGACGGCGACTGGACACCGCCGGCGGCCACCGATGCGGTCGTGGCCAGCGCCGCGCCGCTGCAACTGGACGATGCCGGCTGGCAGCGCCGGCTGCAGCTCTCCAGCAGCGGCAGCGCCAGCACCGTGGTGTGGACGCCGTGGCAGCAGGGGGCGGCCAAGCTTGCCGATCTGCCCGCCGACGGCTGGCAGCATTTCCTGTGCCTGGAGGCGGCCAATGCCGGCGCCGACGCGCGGGTGCTGGCCGCCGGCGAGGCGCACAGTCTGACGCAGCAGCTGCGCGTCGCGGCGTTATAATCGCGCTTTACCTGATACACCGGAGCGTGACGAGTATGCTCAAGCCCGATCGACTTGATCGATTCCTGCCGCAGGTGTTCCCCAGCGGCGTCAAGGTCAGCAGCTTTGCCAAGCACTGCCCGCACTGCAAGAAACTGGTCAAATCGCCGGCCATGCACGGCGTGGCGCTGCTGGTGGTCGACCGCGTGTTCATCCTGGCGCGCGCCGAATGCCCGCAATGCGGCAACCGTTTTGAAGTGAAGTGCATGTTCGACGACAGCAAGCAGGTGCACCCGGTGCTGCTGCCGACGCTGATGGTGCGCTGGCTGATGCTGTGGCACGCGCGGCAGCTGCGCCGGCGCGGCATCCCGCTGAAGCCGCTGGCAACGGTGGTGGATGACGAGGTGGACGCGGTGGCGACACAGGAGCGCGTCGGCCTGCTGCTGGCCGACAGCGAGGTGACCAAGTCGCCGGAAACGGTCGGCAGCTATCTCGGCCTGCCGATCGTGGCGTGGATCGAATACCAGGGCCAGCGCTACAACTACGACCGCGCGGTGCCGGAAGAGGGCCAGTTCCGCCTCAGCCAGTACGAGGCGCTGTTCGACCGGCGCCTGATCTACCGTCGCAGCGGGCACTGAGCGGCGAGTGACGGACAAGCAAACGGTGGCACGCAGCCACCGTTTTGCTTTTTGGGGAAGGATTCGGGCGAGGGGGTTGCGGCCAAGGTTGGCCGCATGGCTTTAGCGCCGCGAACAAAACCTCGCAGCGCAGCTGAGCCAAGGTGCGCCGACGCAGACAGTACAAGCCGTACGGCAAGGAGGCGCAACGCAGGATCAGGGGGTTTGTTAGCGGCTCTTAACGGCCGGGCGCGGTCTCAGGCGCCGTAGTCGCCCCACACCGTCTGCATCGCCGCCGCCGCGGCCAGCGCCGCGGTCTCGGTACGCAGAATGCGCGGGCCGAGCTTGAGCGGCGTCCAGCCGCCAGCGATCGCCGCCGCCTCTTCCGCCGCCGACAGCCCGCCTTCCGGCCCCGCCATCAGCCACGCGCGCGCCGGCGCTTTGGCGATATCGGCCAGCCGCTGCGTGCCCAGTGGCGACAGCACCAGGTGCGCGTCGCCGTCCGGCTTCGCCGCCAGCCACTGTTTCAGCGTCAGGATCGGCAGCACCTCGGGGATGGTGTTGCGCCCGCACTGCTCGCAGGCGGAGACGATGATCTCCTGCCAGCGCGCGAGGCGCTTGTCGGCGCGGTCGCCGGCCAGCTTCACGATGCTGCGCTCGGTCATCAGCGGCTGGAACACGCTGACGCCCATCTCCACCCCCTTCTGCAGCGTGAACTCCATGCGGTCGCCGCTGGAGATCGCCTGCGCCAGTCCCAGCCACAGCGGCGACTCGCGGCTGCTGTCGTCGAAGCGGCTGATGTCGCAGTCGGCATCGCGCTTGGCGATGGCGGTGAGCGTGGCCTGGTACTCGCCGCCACGGCCGTCGAACAGGGTGATGGCGTCGCCTTCTTTCAGCCGCAATACCTGTACATGGCGCACGACATGGTCGGGAAGGGACAGCGAACGCAGGCCGGCGAGGGGTGTGGCAACAAAAAACCTGGGCATGGTGTGTTGAAAGTCTGTGGTGATGGCGGTATTTTGCTTGTTTTGCTGCAATTGCAACAACCACTGTTTTCAATTCGCCCCCGCGGGGACGGCTTGAGGTGCGGGCCCACCGGCCTGCCAACCGTGTTAACCCGTCCGCTGACCGGCGGACGCGCCAGGAGAAGCGCATGCAGGTGGTCGACGAGGTCATCCGTACCGTTCGTAACGTGGCCCAGACCGAGGTCATGCCGCGCTTTTTGCGCGTCGGCAAGACGCGCAAGGACGACGGTTCGCTGTTTACCGAGGCCGATCTTGGCTGCCAGCAGGCACTGCAGCGCGACCTGCCGCTGATCCTGCCGCACCCGGTGCTGGGCGAGGAGATGACGCGCGAGGAACAGGACGCACTGTGGGCGGCCAATCCGGACGGGCTGTGGGTGGTCGATCCCATCGACGGCACCACCAATTTCGTCAACGGCCTTCCCTACTTCGCCATCTCGGTGGCGCTGATGGTGAACGGCATCAGCGAGCTGGGCGTGATCTACAACCCGGTGGCCGACGAGATGTTCTACGCGCGGCGCGGCAAGGGCGCCTACCTCAACGGCAACCGCCTGCCGCTGAAGACCACGCGCAACAGCATGGGCGACGCCATCGCCGCGGTGGAGATCAAGTACCTGCGCTCCGGCAAGCTGGCGGCGCGCATGAACAGCGTGGCGCCGTTCGGCAGCCAGCGCAGCATGGGCTCCAGCACGCTGGACTGGTGCTTCCTCGCCGCCGGCCGTTACGACCTGTACCTGCACGGCGGCCAGCGGCTGTGGGACTACGCCGCCGGCGCGGTGATCCTGGAAGAAGCCGGCGGCCGCATCGCCAGCCTCAATACCGATGACTACTGGACGGACACGCTGTGGAAGCGCTCGGTGATCGCGGCGCTGGACCCGGAGCTGTTCGGCCACTGGCACCGCTGGGTGCGCGCCAACCAGTAAACCGGCGAATACCCGGAAACGATGCGGCCAACCTTGGGCAAGGTTGGCCGATTTGTTTGCTTGGTGGCTGGGTGTGAGCTTACGGGACGGATCTCAGCGATTGTTCCCACCAACTCGCCTGCCAGCGGCGATACCAGTTTGCCGCCTGCTCGGCATCGGCAGGGGTGCTGATACCGAAACGATACACCCACGATAGCGCGTACAGCGCATCTTCGTCGTTGTGTTCTGCCCTCGCCTGTAATGCTTGCAATGTAGCGGCCTGTGCCGGGCCTTCGGCCAGCAGAAGAGGAGCCAGTGCGCTGCTGCCTGCCACCTCCAGGGCGATGGCCTTGTCCAGCCATTGCCGGGCTTGAACCTTGTCCGGTGACACCCCCCTGCCCTGCGTGTACAGCACGGCCAGACAGAGCTGTGCCCAGCCGACCTCCTGGGTAGCGGCACGTTGCAACCATTGTGCTGCCAGCGTGTCCTGTCGCGGCACCTGTGAGCCATCCAGATACAACTCGCCCAGCTCCAGTTGGGCGCTGGCATCGCCGGCGCTGGCGGCTTGCTGATACCAGTTCAGGGCCGCGTTCAGGTCGGTGTGGCCGCTGTCGGCATCGGCATAGAGCCGTGCCAGCGCCAGGGCGGCTTCGGCAACCCCCTGTGCTGCGGCCTTGCGGTACCAGTCAATGGCCATGGCGGTATCCTCGCCGACACCCCGGCCAGCCTGATACAGGTCGCCCAGCGCATGCTGGGCCGCTGGCAGACCTTGCTCGGCCGCCTTGCGGTACCACAGCGCGGCCAGGCCGTCGTCCTCGATGACACCCAGACCCTCGCGGTGCAACTCACCTAGCCCAAACTGGGCCATGGCCAAGCCACCGTTGGCTGCTTTGGTCATCCATTCGGCAGCGGCTGTCGTATCCTGCGGCACGCCGTTTCCCTCCAGGTACAGTAGGCCCAGGTTGAGCTGTGAGGTAGTAAATCCCTGTTCGGCGGCAAGGCGGAACCAGCGCGCCGCTTCGGTTGCATCCTTGGCGATGCCCAGCCCGTCGCGGTACATCACACCGAGGTTATGCTGGGCATCCGCAAGGTTTTTTGCCACCGCCTTGCGGAACCAGCGCATGGCTTCGGCTTCGTCCTTGGCAACCCCTTGGCCATACAGGTACAGCACCCCCAGATTGAACTGGGCAATCGCATACTCCTGTTCGGCGGCAAGGCGGAACCAGCGTGCTGCTTCGGCTTCGTCTTTGGCAACTCCTAGGCCATCACGATAGGCCACCCCGAGGTTGTATTGCCCGATATCGGATTTTTGCGTTACAGCCAAGCGTAACCAGCGGATGCCTTCAACCGTATTGCCAGTGACACCCCGACCGTTGAGATACATGCCGCCTAGGTTACCCTGTGCATTGGCATACCCTTGGTTAGCAGCCAGTTGGAACCAATCTGCGGCAGCGCTGAGATCTTGGGCAACACCACGTCCATCGTAGTAGAGCGTACCCAGTGCAAATTGGGCTTGGGCCAGATGCTGGGCAGCGGCCTGATGGTAATAGCGGATGGCCGAGGGCATATCGGTCGGCGTGCCTAAACCCTTGTCGAAAATTACGCCGAGGTTGTACTGGGCCACTGCACTCCCTTGGGAAGCAGCCAGCTGCAGCCAGCGGGCTCCCTCTGCGTAGTCTTGCCTGATGCCATTTCCTTGCAGGTATTGAGTGCCGAGGCGGGTTTGTGCCTCGGCATTACCCTGTTCGGCCGCGATCTGCTCGACACTCTGGACGGGTGGCGTGGTGAGGGCGGCGTGCACGGCGGCGGGTAACAGCAGGGCGGATATCAGCGCCGCCAACGGGGCGAGGGTTTTCATTCGGCAAAATCCTGAAACAGTCGGCAGAGAAACAGGCGTACAGGATACGGGAAGCGCTGGTTGGGTTGAATAATTTTATGACAAAAGGCTGCGGCCAACCTTGGGCAAGGTTGGCCGCATTGTTTTTGGCGCGCGGGATGGTCTGGCCGGTACGGGCGCTCCGGGCCGGCCGATGATCCGCATGACAGCGCGCCGGCTCACGGCGCGGGGGATTCCAGCACCGCCAGCAGCTGGCGCAGGCCGGTGTCGAGCGCGGCATGCGGTTCGGCGGGCAGCGGTGCGAGGATGGCCGCCATGTTGGCGACGTGGGCGTCCAGCGCCGCCTCGACCAGCGCCAGCCCGTCCGGGGTCAGCCGCACCAGCAGGCTGCGCGCGTCGGCCGGGTTGGGCAGCCGTTCCACCAGCCC
>Ga0209211_10005867_pt1 | contig 18099 bp, 16 predicted proteins | sample RifGroA2_FD_183992 | JGI IMG/M metagenome (GOLD analysis project Ga0209211, IMG submission 183992) | Groundwater microbial communities from Rifle, Colorado, USA - Groundwater A2 (SPAdes) (version 2) | ecosystem: Environmental > Aquatic > Deep subsurface > Groundwater | place: Rifle, Colorado... | reverse complement strand
GGCGCATCACCGCAGATTTATGCATAGTGCGGTCGCTGGCTCTAAGCGAGTTGCAAGCGCTGACGCGGCCTACCTGGCTACTCCTGCCTTGAACTTCTCATAACTGGGAACTTCACATAATGGTCTTCAGAAGTCATGCACCATACCAAATTCTTTGACCGGTAACGCTGCGAACCAGCTGTAAAAATCACTGAGAAGCCGACGCTGGTATGCACCTTGAAATTGGGTATTCTTGTTCGAGTTCAGACACCCTGCGCCCGCAGGGGATGGGTTGGGGTACCGCCCGAAAACTTGAAAGCAGCACGACTCTAACCGTCAAATTTTGGGTGTTGTTTCGGCACGCAGTTCCTGGGCCAGCGCGCGGGATTACGCCGGTGATGCAGGCAAGCCAATACGGATACCCGCTGGCCATCCAGCAGCTGGAGGAAAAATCTTCTTCAGATGTTAAGCCTCTGGATTGGCCATGGCGTTTCCCGCCTGTGGCCGCATTGCCCGGAAAGGCCCAGACGAGGGGCCTGCTGACCGCGCGTCAAGTCCTGCGAAATGGACTTGTAGGCCTTCGTTTGGGAGGCGCTCCCTGGTACTGGCCGACGTCAAACGTCTGTCTTTGGCGCAGCAATTCGTCACCGTCGAGGCGCTCTGCCAAGCTCTCCAGGTCGCTTTTTGATACCCCGATGGATTCAAAATGCGCGCGCCAGGTGTTGACTACCCCGATGACTTGGACAACTTGTGCGGCGGCCTGGGCCGGCGCAAGCCCAAACGCATCGCACTGGGACATCGCGTTGACCAACGTGGACTCTTGCCCGTACACCCCGCAGATGAACTCTTGATAGCCCTGTCCTGAGTTGGTGGGCAGTACGTCATACGCCGGTGCCAGCCTCAGCCGTCCATTGGCGATGGGGTTCACGACAAGGAGCGCGTGGTTCTTCTCGTGGTCGTCGGTGTTGTCGACAAGGATGTTGAAAACCATTCGGCGGAACAGTTCTTGGGCGTCGGCCAGATGCGCGTCGCCTTGGCTGACACCGACTCTGCGCAGGATTCGGGCGAGCTGCGGGTATCCCATTTCTGGCTCGGTACCAGCCGGAGTCGCCGCTCGGATAGCGGTACCCGCCGAAATGCTGTGAATCCGCTGGCCGTCCACGCGGTCGAATCGCCGAATGGCCACGGCATTCGCCGCCACCAGATGAATGACCTGGGTCTGGGCGACGGAGATGCCGGCCTGGGCCGCCAACGTCATGGTCGCGTGCTCGATGAGCGGAGCGTCCACGTGCTCGTGGTTGAAGAACTTGATGACCCACTGCTCGCCCTCGATGTCGATAAGCGCCTTGGGCTTGGCGCCGCCTAAAGGGCTGCCACCGCCTTCAATAATTTTGGCTTCGAGAGCAGTCAAGGCATCGCCGGCTTCAATCTTGGCCACAACCTCACTGAGTTCTTGGGCTTGCGCCAACCGTGGCAGGGGGCCGCCTTTTCGGGGGAGGTAGGTGGTGGGCGAGGTTGAGACCCCTAACGCACCGAAGCGGTCGTCACCAGCGTAGTACAAATATTCCATGAGGGACAGGCGCTGGGGCTTGTCGACGAAGCGAATGACTTTTTCACCCCAGCGGTCCGGGCGCGCGTCATCCACGGCACCGACTGCGCGGGGCGCGTTGGCGCTCAGTCGCCCCGGCGGGGAGAACTCGTTGTCCACAAGGGGCAGGTCCTCGCTGAGTGCAAATCCATTGGCCAGCCAGTCCCCGGCGTAGTGGAGCGAGACGCCCTTGCCGGCGGCAACCAGCTTCAACGCACCGACGTAGCGAGGCGTCGGGTCTCCCAGGTACCAAAGGTACAAGTCATCCAGGCGCATTTCAGTCCTGGCTGTTGTGGGGAGTTGCTGCGCGCATATGGGCATCCGCGGAGGCCTGCGCACGGGCAAGGCCTAGCGCCACCGCTTCTCGAACATTCAGCTCGAGCGCGCCCTGGTCATGTTCCGGTGCCGCCAAGTTTCCCAGCTCGCCATCTCGGTTGATGAGCCACAAGGCACTTGCGACGATGCCGAGGCTCACTGTCGGGTCGCCGGCTTCGAGACGCTGGAGCGTGGAGAGCGTGACCCCCAAGCGCTTTGCCCAGGTGCGCAGCGATTCCTTGCGGCGTAAGCGGGCCACCGCCAGGTCGGCCCCCAGTTTCTGGAGTGCACCCAAGGTGGCCGGAGGCAGTTGTCGGATGGCTTTGGTGGTTTTTGACATACCGATAATGTAGTACAAAGTGCAGTGTATTGTATCTTCTTATCGGTACATGACGTGGACCCTAACGATCCAGCCCGGTGTAGTTCTCAAAGGTCTTCCACCAATTGAAGACGTTCAAACCTGCCAAGATGTTGAATGTTGCAGAGATGGGATCATGCTGGCTCCTTGTAAAACACATTCTTCTGTAACACACGCCCGGCCAGCGGCGCCACCTTGTCGTGAATCGCGCCAATGTGCTCGGGCGTGGTGCCGCAGCAGCCACCGACGATGTTGACCAGGCCCTCGGCGGCAAATTCGCCCACCAGGCGGCTGGTATCGGCTGGGGTTTCGTCAAAACCGGTGTCGCTCATCGGGTTGGGCAGGCCGGCGTTGGGGTAGCAACTGATGTAGGTGTCGGGTGCGGCCTTGGCCAGCTCCTGGATATAGGGGCGCATCAGGGCCGCACCCAGCGCGCAGTTCAGCCCCACCGCCAGCGGCTGGGCGTGGCGCACGCTGTGCCAGAAGGCGGTGACGGTCTGGCCGCTCAGGATGCGCCCGGACGCATCGGTCACGGTGCCGCTGATGATGATGGGCAGGCGCTCGCCGCTGGCCTCAAAAAATTCGTCGATGGCAAACAGTGCCGCCTTGGCGTTCAGGGTGTCAAAAATGGTTTCCACCAGCAGTGCATCGGCACCGCCCTGCACCAGCGCCTGGACCTGTTCGTAATAGGCGGCGCGCAATTGTTCAAACGTGACGTTGCGGGCGCCGGGGTCGTTGACATCGGGGCTGATGCTGGCGGTCTTGGGTGTCGGGCCGAGGGCGCCCAGCACAAAGCGCGGGTGCTCCGGGGTGGAGAACTTGGCGCAGGCGGCGCGGGCCAGTTGGGCCGAGGCGAAGTTCATCTCGAACGCCAGTTCGGCCATGTCGTAATCGGCTTGCGCCACGCTGGTGGCGCCGAAGGTATTGGTTTCGATCAGGTCGGCGCCGGCGGCCAGGTAGCGCTCATGGATGTCGCGGATGACATCCGGGCGTGTCAGGCTCAGCAGCTCGTTGTTGCCTTTCACATCCTTGTGAAAGTCCTTGAAACGCTCACCCCGGTACTGGGCTTCGTCGAGCTTGAAGCGCTGGATCATGGTGCCCATGGCGCCGTCCAGAATCAGGATGCGTTTTGCCAGCAGGTCGGGCAGGGCTTGGGCGCGGGTATAGTGAAGTGGTTTCATAGCGCTGGTATTGTAAAAACATTGCTGGTCCGCATGCCCGCGCGGTGTTTCTCCCGCCCGGCACGCCCTTGCCGAGAGTTGAAAGAATCCCAAAATGCGTTGTTTCAACACCTGTCTTGCCTTGTTACTCACGCCCCTGCTGCTGGCGGGTTGTCAGCCGAAGCCGACGCCGGGCTGGTCGGGTTATGGGGAGGGGGACTACGTTTATGTGTCCTCGCAATTGGGTGGCACCCTGACGCAATTGAATGTGCGCAGCGGAGATCAGGCGACCCAAGGCATGCCCTTGTTTGCGCTGGAAGCCGAAAACGAGCAAGCTGCGCGAAGTGAGGCCGATGCCCGGCTGGTGCGTGCCAACGCCCAGCTCGCCAATGCGGCCAAGGGCAAGCGCAGCGACGAAATTGCGGTGATTCAGGCCCAGCTCAGCCAAGCTCGCGCCCAAGCCAGGCTCAACGCAGACGCTTTGGCACGCGAGGAGCAGTTGGTCAAGCAGGGCTTTGTCTCCGAGGCGCGGCGCGATGACCTGCGCACCGCACAGGCCCAGAGTGCTGCCCGGATGGACGAGCTGGCGGCGCAGTTGCGGGTGGCGCAATTGCCAGCCCGCGTCGATGAGCGTGCCGCCGCGGCTGCCGACACCGAAGCCGCGCGGCAATCGGTGCGCCAGTTGGCTTGGCGCGAGGCGCAAAAATCCCGCACCGCGCCGGTAGACGGGTTGGTGACGGATACCTTCTTTCGCGTGGGCGAGTCGGTGCCTGCGGGGCAGCCGGTGCTGGCTCTGTTGCCGCCCGGTCATATCAAAGTGCGTTTTTTTGTGCCAGAAAGTGCCATGGGCAGTCTTCAGGTCGGCGCTGCGGTCAACATTGTGTGCGACGGTTGCGCGGGGCCGATCCCGGCCAGAATTTCCTTCATCTCGAATCGGGCAGAGTACACGCCACCGGTCATTTATTCCAACGCGCAACGGGCCAAACTGGTGTTCATGGTCGAGGCGCGACCCAGCGCCAGTGACGCTGCCCGGCTTAAACCCGGGCAACCGGTGGAGGTGCTGCCGGTGGCCGGGGCCACGCCGTGACACTCGCGGTTGACGTCACCGGCCTGACCAAGCGCTACGGCGGGCGTGCCGTGGTGGACAACTTGTCGATCCAGCTGGAAACCGGGCGCATTTGCGGCTTTCTGGGGCCCAACGGCAGTGGCAAAACAACCACCATCCGCATGCTGTGCGGGCTGCTGACCCCCGACAGCGGGGCCGGCACCTGCCTGGGGCTGGACCTCATCACCCAGGCGGCGCAGATCAAGCGCCAGGTCGGCTACATGACGCAGCGCTTTGGCCTGTACGAAGACTTGACGATTCGCGAAAACCTGGACTTTGTGGCCCGCCTGTTCGAGCTGCCGCAGCGCAAGCAGGTGGTGGACCTGACGCTGGAGCGGTTGGGTTTGACAGCGCGCCAACGCCAGCTGGCCGGCGCCCTGTCCGGCGGTTGGAAACAGCGTCTGGCCCTTGCCGCCTGCCTGCTGCATGAGCCGCGCCTGCTGTTGCTCGACGAGCCCACCGCCGGGGTTGACCCCAAAGCGCGGCGCGACTTTTGGGACGAAATCCACCGGCTGGCCGCGCGGGGCATCACCGTGCTGGTGTCGACGCATTACATGGACGAAGCGGCCCGCTGCCACGAACTGATGTACATCGCCAACGGCCAGGTGCTGACGCGCGGCACGCAGGCCGACATCATCAACCGTGCGGGCCTGGCCGTGTGGTCCGTCGCCGGCGAGCACCTGGAGACGCTGGTGGCGCCGATCAAGGCGCTGCCCGGCGTGCTCAGCGTCTCGGCGTTTGGCAATACCCTGCATGTGGCCGGCCTTGACCCGGCGCTGCTGGAGGCCTCTCTCGCCCCTTACCAGGCGCGGCCTGAGATGCAGTTGACGCCTGCCCAGGCGGATCTGGAAGATGTGTTCATCAGCTTGATGGACCAGGCCCCGGACACTGACCGAGGCGCGGCAACATGAGTGCCTCTTTCTCCTTCGCGCGGGTGGCGGCCATCCTCATCAAGGAATTCCAGCAGATGCTGCGCGAGCGCCTGACCTTTGCCATGGCCATTGGCGTGCCGGTGATGCAGCTGATCCTGTTTGGCTACGCCATCAACAACGACCCCAAGGGTCTGCCGACCGCGCTGGTGGCCTATGACAGCGGGTCGCTGGCACGCAGCCTGGTGGCCGCGGTCCAGAATACCGGCTACTTCCACATCGTGGCCCAGCCGGCCACCGAGGTGCAGGCCGAGCGCCTGCTGGAAACCGGCGAGGTCCAGTTCGTGCTGGCGATTCCGCCCGATTTCTCCAGGCGCGTGGTGCGTGGCGAGAAACCCGCCGTGCTGGTGGCGGTGGACGCGACCGACCCCTCCGCTGCCAGCAACGCCATCGCCGCGCTGGGGCAAATCACGCCGCTGGCGCTGGCGCACGACCTCAAGGGTGCGCTGGCCGGGCTGCAGCCGCGCGAGCCGCCGTTCGAGCTGCGCATTCACCGCCGCTACAACCCCGAAGGCCTGACCCGCTACAACATCGTGCCCGGCCTGATCGGCACCATTCTGACCATGACCATGGTGATGTTGACCTCGCTGGCCATGACGCGTGAGCGTGAGCGCGGCACCATGGAAAACCTGCTGGCCACGCCGGTGCGGCCGTTCGAGGTGATGGTAGGCAAGATCACGCCCTACATCATCATGGGTTACCTGCAATTGGCGGTCATCATTCTGGCCGCCGTGGTGCTGTTCGAGGTGCCGATTGTGGGCAGCCTGACCCTGTTGATGCTCGTGATTGGCTTGTTCATGCTGGCCAATCTGGGGGTGGGCTTTACCTTCTCGACCCTGGCCAGAAACCAGTTGCAGGCGATGCAGATGACATTCTTTTTCTTTTTGCCTTCAATGCTTCTGTCGGGCTTCATGTTCCCGTTTCGCGGCATGCCGCCCTGGGCGCAAGGGCTGGGCGAAATGCTGCCGCTGACCCATCTTTTACGGGCGGTGCGCGCCATCATGCTCAAAGGCGCCAGTTTTTGGGAGGTGCTCCCCAACCTTTGGCCCATGGCGCTGTTTTTGTTCGTCGTGGGCGGCATCGCCCTCAAACGCTATCGGCAGACGCTGGACTAACGGGCGACGGTCGCTCTCAAAACCTTGGACAATAGGGGTATGAAACATATGCTCCCCCAGGAAGCCTGGACCCTGATTCAAAACAATCCCGGCGCTTTATTTATCGACGTGCGCATGGCCGTTGAGTCGCAATGCGTGGGCTACCCACCCGGCGTAGTCAACATTGCTTGGTACGAATTTCCTGATTACAAGGTCGATGCAGCGCAGTTTGTCGGTGCGGTGGCGCAAGTCGCCAATAGCCGGGACCAGACCGTGGTGCTGATTTGCCGCAGTGGTTTGCGCTCGGTCGATGCCGGCATGGCGTTAGAGAAGGCGGGCTTTACCCAGGTGATCAACGTGCTGGATGGTTTTGAGGGTGAACCCGACGACAACGGTCACCGCTCGACCGAATGCGGCTGGCGTTTTGACGGTCTGCCGTGGACGCAGTCCTGAGCCTAATCTACCATTAGCCTCCTGCCCGGCAGGCGTCCGCTCCACCTATTTCACCGACCATCATTTTGTCCACCGCGTCCATCCTGCAAGAGGTTTTTGGCTACGCCAGCTTTCGCGGGCCGCAGCAAGCCATCATCAGCCATGTGGTGGCCGGTGGTGACGCGCTGGTGCTGATGCCCACCGGCGGCGGCAAAAGCCTGTGTTACCAGATCCCGGCGATTGCCAGGCAGCAGGCCGGTCTGGGCATCACCGTGGTGATTTCGCCGCTGATTGCGCTGATGCATGACCAGGTGGGTGCGCTGCACGAGGCGGGTGTCAGCGCGGCGTTTTTGAATTCCACGCTGAGCAGCGACGAGGCCTATCAGACCGAGCAGCGCCTGCTGCGTGGTGAGATCACGCTGCTGTACGCGGCACCGGAACGGGTCACGACGCCACGCTTTTTGGCGCAACTCGATGCGCTGCATGCGCGTGGTCAGCTCAGCCTGTTTGCGATTGACGAAGCGCATTGTGTCAGCCAGTGGGGTCATGACTTCCGGCCCGAATACCGCGCGCTCACCGTGTTGCACGAGCGTTATGCCGGCGTGCCGCGCATGGCGCTCACCGCCACCGCCGATGCACTGACCCGCGCCGACATTGTGGAGCGGCTGCAGCTGGAGGCGGCAGCGCAATTTGTCAGCAGTTTCGACCGGCCCAATATTCGTTACACCATTGTCGAGAAAAAGGACGCCAGTACCCAACTGCTGCGCTTTATCGAGCGCGAGCATTCGGGTGAGGCCGGGGTGGTGTACTGCCAGTCGCGCAAACGGGTGGAGGAAATTGCCGCCATGCTGGCGCAAACCGGTATCCATGCTTTGCCCTACCACGCCGGGCTCGACTTCAAGGTGCGTCAGGCCAACCAAAATCAGTTTCTGCGCAGCGAAGGCGTGGTGATGGTGGCGACCATTGCCTTTGGCATGGGCATCGACAAGCCCGACGTGCGTTTTGTTGCGCACCTCGACATGCCTAAAAACATTGAAGGTTATTACCAGGAAACCGGCCGCGCCGGGCGCGACGGCATGGCCGCTGACGCCTGGATGTGCTACGGCCTGCAGGATGTGGTCAACCAGCGCCGCATGATCGACGAAAGCCCGGCTGAAGAAGATTTCAAACAGGTCATGCGCGGCAAGCTCGACGCCCTGCTGGGCCTGGCCGAGGCCACCGATTGCCGCCGCGTGCGCCTGCTGCGCTACTTTGGCGAGGAAAGCCAGGACTGCCACAACTGCGACAACTGCCTGCAGCCACCCGAGGTCTGGGACGCGACCGACGCGGCGCGCAAGCTGCTGTCGACCGTGTACCGGCTGCAGCAAACCAGCGGGGTCTCGTTTGGGGCTGGCCACACCATGGACATCGTGCGCGGCAAACGCACTGAAAAAGTGCTGCAGCGCGGCCATGAGAGCGTTAGCACCTTTGGTCTGGGCGCTGAGTACAGCGAAAGCCAGTTGCGCGCCGTGATGCGCCAGCTCATTGCGGTTGGGGCCTTGCATGTGCACACCAGTGACGGTTTCAGCACCTTGCATTTGACTGAAAGCTCCCGCGCCGTGCTGCGCGGTGAGGTGCCGGTGCGCCTGCGTCAATCGTCCAGCCAGCGCGCCGACAAACGCAGCCGCAGTCGCACTGCGCCGGCCCCGGTGGCGGCCAACCTGGGCCAGGACGCCATGGTGCGTTTTATCAACCTCAAGTCCTGGCGTTCCGAGGTGGCCAAAGAACACAATCTGCCCGCCTATGTGATTTTTCACGATGCCACGCTGGCGGCCATCGCCGAGCGTGCCCCGCAATGTCTGGCCGACTTGCAAAACATCAGCGGCCTGGGTGCGCGCAAGCTGGAGTCGTACGGTGCGGCGGTGCTGGCCGTGATGACGGGTGTATCCCGAACGTCGGAAGCCGGGCAGGCCCCCGGGTACGATTCAAATTGAGTGCGGTCGAACGACCTTGAGGCATGACCCAGTCGCCGTGCCGTGCGTGTAAGCCGCCTGTCCACGCCTTGGAATCGGCCACCCCAGCCCAACCAACACTTTGAATCGCGCCCCAAGCGACCTGAAGCCCGCCCATCTTTGCTACACTATTTCCATGTTCATGCATCAACTTCAGATCACAGGTTGCAGCGACCGGGGGGCCTGGCCCTGGCGTGCCTGCATTGCGCCCCAAGTCTTGTCCTGACCTGCCGCTCGTTGCATCATTGGTAGGGGTGTCGGCAAGCGCGTTGTCAGTTCAGCCCCTCTTTAGAAAGATGCTCCCGTGATTTCCGAACTTGAATTCAATGCCTTAAGCGCCCAGGGTTTCAACCGCATTCCGGTTGTGGCGCAAGCTTTTGCCGATCTTGAAACACCGCTTTCTCTCTACCTTAAACTGGCCAACAGCGCGCCGTTCAGCTTTTTGCTGGAGTCGGTGGTGGGTGGCGAGCGTTTTGGCCGCTACAGCTTCATTGGCTTGCCCGCGCGCACGCTGCTTCGCACCAGTGGCTTTGGCGATGCGGTGCGCACCGAGGTGGTGACCGACGGTGTGGTGGTGGAAACCTCGCAAGTCAATCCGCTTGACTTTATTGCCGACTACCAACAGCGTTTTAAGGTGGCGCTGCAGCCCGGTATGCCGCGTTTTTGTGGTGGCCTGGCCGGCTATTTTGGTTACGATGCCGTGCGCTACATCGAGAAAAAGCTGCAGCATTCGTGTCCGCCCGACGAGCTCGGTTGCCCCGACATTTTGCTGCTGCAGTGCGAGGAGCTGGCCGTGATCGACAACCTGTCGGGCAAGCTTTACCTGATGGTGTATGCCGATCCGGCCCAGCCACTGGCTTACCAGCGTGCCACCGAACGTCTGGTGCAACTCAAGGACCGCCTGGAGCAACCGGTGCACGCGCCGCAGGTGATCGCCAGTGCGGGCCAGTCGGCCGTGCGCGATTTTGCCAAGGCAGACTACATTGCTGCCGTGGAACGCGCCAAAGAGCTGATTGCCGGTGGCGACTTCATGCAGGTGCAAGTCGGCCAGCGCATCAAGAAGCCCTACACCCAGTCGCCGCTGAGCCTGTACCGGGCGCTGCGCTCGCTCAACCCCAGCCCCTACATGTACTACTACAACTTCAGCGGTGCCACGGCAGATGGGGCCGACTTCTCTGTGGTGGGGGCATCGCCAGAGATCCTGGTGCGCCAGGAGCAGGTGTTGCAGGACGGTCAGCCGGTGCAAAAAATCACCATCCGCCCGCTGGCCGGTACGCGACCGCGCGGCGCCACACCCGAAGCAGACAAGGCCGCCGAGGTGGAGCTCATCAATGACCCCAAGGAACGCGCCGAACATGTGATGCTGATTGACCTGGCGCGCAACGACATTGGCCGCATTGCCAAAATTGGCAGTGTCAAGGTGACCGACGCCTTTTGTGTGGAGCGCTACAGCCACGTGATGCACATCGTCAGCAACGTGGAGGGCACCTTGTTGCCCGGCATGACCAACATGGACGTGCTCAAGGCCACTTTCCCGGCCGGCACACTCACCGGCGCGCCCAAGGTGCACGCCATGGAGCTGATTGACCAGTTGGAGCCCACCAAGCGCGGCCTTTACGGCGGCGCCTGCGGCTATCTGAGCTACGCCGGTGACATGGACGTGGCCATTGCCATTCGCACCGGCATCATCAAGGACCAGATGCTTTACGTGCAGGCGGCCGCAGGGGTGGTGGCCGACAGTGTGCCCGAGTTGGAGTGGCGCGAAACCGAAGCCAAGGCGCGAGCGCTGCTGCACGCCGCCGAACTTGTGGAAGAAGGACTGGTGTGAAACGTTTGACGCGGCAATGGCGGGCCTGGCTGATGCTGGCTTTTGCGTTGGCAGCGGTCGGTGTGTTGATGGCGGTCAGCCTGCGCAATGAGCATAAGCGTATTGAGACCTATGAGCTGGAACGCTTGAGTACGCAGGCCAAGTTGATCGAGGCCAACCTGGTGCGCCAGCTCAGCGCCATTCAACGCAGTCTGTTGTCCATCCAGGGTGACTTGCCACGTTGGCAGCGCAGCCCGGCGGGCTGGCTTGAGGGGCAGCAAACCCTGCGCAACATGGAAATCGCCATGTCCTCTGTGCGCACCTTTGCGGTGCTCGATGCGCAGGGAACGGTGACCTTTTCCAACCGCGACGAACTGCTGGGGCGCAATTTTTACCAGCGCGATTATGTGCAGGTGCCGCTCAAGACCTTGGACCCGAAGCTGCTGTATGTGAGCCCGCCGTACCGATCCGTGCTCAATAATTACCTGATCAGTCTGACACGCGTCTTGCTCGATGGGCGGGGGCAGTTTGCCGGAGTTGTGTTGGCCAGCATTGACCCGATTGACATGGATATTTTGCTCAACTCGGCGCGTTACAGCAACGACATGCAAGCCATTCTGGTGCATGGCGACGGCATGATTTTTCGCAGCGAACCCAAGCTCGATACCACCATGGAGCAGGCCTTGTTGGCACCCAACACCTTGCTGGGGCGGCACCTGCGCAATCACCCGGTGGCAGGCCCTGTGGATGCTGAAAAGGTGGTCAGCACCGACCAGCGTCTGAGTGTGATGCGCACCATTCTGCCTGATGCGCTGGTGATGGACAAACCACTTGAAGTGGTGCTGACCCGGGCGCGTGAGCCCCTTTTTGTGGCATGGAAAGCCGACGTGCTGGCGCAGGTCGGGGCCTACCTGTTGCTGGTGCTCATCAGTTTGTTTGGCTTATCCGTTTACCAGGGTCAGCAGACCCAAAAAATAATGGCTGCCACACGGCTCAAGCTGGCCACCGAGGCCAGTGGTGTGGGTATTTGGGAGTTTGACCTGATTACCAAAAGCTACCAATGGGACAACACCATGTTCGAGCTGTTTGGCATTGATCCCAAGACGGCCAGTGCGCGTAATGACGACTGGATCAAACTGCTAAGCCCTCAAGAGCTGGAGCGCATGCGTGAGGCCACACGCGTCACCATTCGGCACAACCAGCCTTTTGGCATGACGTTTCAGATTCGCCGGCCCGATGGTGAGTCGCGTTTTATGCACAACCGGGCTGCGCTGTATTCGGATGACCGTGGTGTGCCAAGGCGCCTGATTGGTGCCACGGAGGACGTGACCCAGCGCATGGCGCAGGAGTCCGAACTGCGCATTGCGGCCGCAGCGTTTGAGTCGCATGAGAGCATGCTGATCACCAATGCCCAGGTGGAAATTTTGCGGGTCAACCAGGCCTTCTCGCAGCTCTATGGGCTGGCGGCCAGCGAGGTGGTGGGCCGCAACCCAAGCCTGCTCAAATCCGGCCGACACCCGCATGATTTTTATACCGCGATGTGGGCCGAATTGGCCGCACACCACAGTTGGCAGGGCGAAGTGTGGAATGTGCGCAAGAATGGCCTGGAGTTTCCCTGCTGGTTGTGTATTACGGCGGTGTGCGACGACGAGGGTGTGGTGACCCATTATGTGGCCACACACACCGACATCACGCTGCGCAAAACCGCGGAGGACGAGGTCAAACGCCTGGCTTTTTTTGACCCGCTCACCAATCTGCCCAACCGGCGCTTGCTGTCGGACCGGTTGCATCAGGCGGTGACAAAAGTCAAGCGAGAGCAAGGCCATTTGGCCCTGATCTTTGTTGACCTTGACAAATTCAAGCCGGTCAATGACCGCCATGGTCACGCGGCGGGTGACCAGCTGCTGCAGGCGGTGGCACACCGGCTGCGCACCTGTGTGCGCGAATCAGATACCGTGGCACGTGTCGGTGGCGACGAATTTGTGGTGCTGCTGGCCAGCATCAGCCAGGCGCAGGATGCGATGCAGGTGGCGCAAAAAATACATGCCGCGCTGCGTGTGCGCTTCCATTTACCCGTTGGCCAGAGCGTACAGATATCAAGCAGCACAGGGGTCGCCTTGTACCCCGAACATGGCCTGGATGAGGCCACGCTGTCGCACCATGCCGACGTGGCAATGTATGCAGCCAAGGCTGCCGGACGCGATCAATACATGGTTTACGAGCCATCGCTTGATCACCCCGCGCCTTGAATGACTTTGCGGAGAAGACCCATGAAACTTTTAATGATCGACAACTACGACAGCTTTACCTATAACATTGTCCAGTACCTGGGTGAGCTGGGTGCCGACGTGAGTGTGGCACGTAATGACGAAATCACTCTGGCCGACATCGACGCGCGTCTGGCGGCTGGTGCGCTCGACCGGCTGGTCATTTCCCCCGGTCCCTGCTCCCCGGCTGAAGCGGGCATTTCGGTGGCTGCCATTCGGCACTTTGTCGGCAAATTGCCGATTTTGGGCGTCTGCCTGGGGCATCAGGCCATAGGCGCGGCCTTTGGCGGCAAGATCATTCGGGCCCAGCAGCTGATGCACGGCAAGACCAGCGTCATCACCACCACACAAGAGGGTGTGTTTGCCGGTCTGCCCGCGCAATTTACCGTCAACCGCTACCATTCGCTGTCGATCGAGCGCGCCAGCTGTCCGGCCTGCCTGAAGGTGACCGCTTGGACCGACGACGGCGAAATTATGGGCATCAAACACACTGGCCTCGACATCGAAGGCGTGCAGTTTCACCCCGAGAGCATCCTCACCGAGCATGGTCATGCCATGCTGGCGAATTTCCTGAAATCCCGTCAAGAAGACTGAATGGCGACCGTGAGGTGGCCATACGCACCGCACCTTCAAAGAAAAGAGACAGACCATGTACAAAACAGTTGACCTTCGCAGCGATACCGTCACCCAACCGACACTGGCCATGCGTGAGGCCATGTTGGCCGCGCCGCTGGGCGACGACGTTTTTGGCGACGACCCCAGCGTTAACGCACTGCAGGCGCATATTGCCGACATCACTGGCAAGGAGGCCGCACTGTTCATGCCCACGGGCACGCAGAGCAACCTGTGCGCACTGATGACCCATTGCGAACGCGGCGATGAATACATCGTCGGTCAACTCGCCCACACCTACCGTTTTGAGGGCGGTGGTGCCGCCGTGCTGGGCAGCATCCAGCCGCAGCCCCTGACGCAAGGCGTCACGGGCGAAATGCAGCTGACCGACATTGCTGCAGCGATCAAGCCTGACGACCCCCACTTTGCCCGCAGCCGCCTGCTGTGCTTGGAGAACACCTGGAACGGCCACCCGATGAGACTCGCCTACCTCGCGCAAGCGACCGGTCTGGCCCGTGAACGCGGCCTGGCCACGCACCTGGACGGCGCGCGCCTGTTCAATGCGGCTGTGGCCACTCCCGAAGCAGGCGCTGACGTGCGTGCGGTAGTCCGGCACATCGCCAGCTATTTCGACAGCGTTTCGGTATGCTTCAGCAAGGGCCTGGGCGCGCCAGTCGGTTCCGCCTTGTGTGGTTCGCGCGCCTTGATCGCCCGCGCGCTGCGCTGGCGCAAGATGCTGGGCGGCGGCATGCGCCAGTCGGGCGTGCTGGCCGCCGCTGCGACGCATGCCCTGGACTACCACATCGAGCGTCTGGCGCAAGACCATGCGCTGGCGCAGCGTCTGGCCCAGGGCCTGGCAGGCATAGACGCCTTGACGGTGCGCTCGGCGCAGACCAACATCGTGTTTGTCGATGTCACCGGGGGCCATGGCCCGGCTTTGCTGGCGTACCTGGCGCAGCATGGCGTGCTGGCCACCGGCCTGATCGGCCTGCGTTTTGTCACCCATCTGGACGTGGATGAGGCGGGCATCGACCATGCGTTGACCTGTATTCACCAGTTTTTCAAGACGCAAGCTGGCACGGCGGCACCCGCGCAGGCCACCGGCTCTGCCGTGTACTGATTTCCGGGCGTTCTGGTCAGCCATATATTTTTCAGAGATCACCATGTCCCATACCCTCACTATTACCCCGCAAGAAGCGCTGTTGCGCACCATTGAGCACCGCGAGATTTTTCACGACGAAATGCTGTACATCATGCGCCAGATCATGGCGGGCGAATGGTCGCCGGTGATGCTGGCGGCGTTCATCACCGGCTTGCGTGTCAAAAAAGAAACCATTGGCGAGATCACGGCGGCGGCGCAGGTGATGCGCGAGTTTTCTACCAAGGTCCACGTGGCCAATACCACCCACCTGGTCGACATTGTCGGCACCGGTGGTGATGGTGCGCACACCTTCAACATTTCGACCTGTGCCATGTTTGTGGCCGCAGCCGCAGGCGCCAAGGTCAGCAAGCATGGCGGGCGCAGTGTCAGCAGCAAGAGTGGCAGTGCCGACGTGATGGAGTCACTCGGGGTCAACATCAACCTGAAACCGGAAGCCATTGCCCAGTGTATTGATCAGGTGGGTGTCGGTTTCATGTTTGCCCCCAACCACCACCCGGCCATGAAAAACGTGGCACCGGTACGGCGGGAAATGGGCGTCAAGACCCTATTCAATCTGCTCGGGCCTTTGACCAATCCGGCTGGCGCGCCGAACATTTTGATGGGTGTGTTTCACCCCGACCTGGTCGGCATTCAGGTGCGCGCGCTGGAGCGCCTGGGCACCGAACACGCGATGGTGGTTTATGGCAAGGACGGCCTCGACGAGGTCAGCCTGGGCGCGACCACGATGGTGGGGGAACTCAAGGACGGCAAGGTCACCGAGTATGAAATCCACCCGGAAGACTTTGGCATGGCCATGGCCAGCACCCGCGCCTTCAAGGTCGAAACGCCCGAGCAGTCGCGCACCATGCTGCTGGGCGTGCTGGACAATGTGGCGGGTCCGGCCAAGGACATCGTGGTGCTCAACGCGGGCGTAGCCCTTTATGCCGCCAATGTAGTCAGCTCCATCAGGGACGGTATTGACAAGGCGCGTGCCGCCATTGAGTCTGGTGCCGCCAAGGGCAAGCTGGAGGCCCTGGTCACGACTGCCCATGCCTTGAGTCTGGCCTGACATGGCCTTGTTGCATACCGATGGGGCCTGGATTGCCATAGGCGTCTTGGTGCTGTTTATCGTCGCGGGGCTGGTGTTGCACCGCGTGTTTGTCAACGTCCTCAAAAATGGCTCGCAGGAGCCAAGCCAACATGACTGATATCCTGAATAAAATTGTGGCGGTAAAGCGCGAAGAAGTTGCCGCTGCCATCCAACGCAAGTCACTCGCAGCCATGCGCTTTGATGCCGAAAGCCGGGTCCTGACGCGCGATTTTGTTGGCGCCCTGCGCGCCAAAATTGCCGCTGGCCAGCCCGCAGTGATTGCCGAGATCAAGAAAGCTAGCCCGTCCAAAGGGGTGCTGCGGGCCGACTTCATTCCCGCCGATATTGCCCAGAGTTATGCTGAATATGGCGCAGCCTGCCTGTCGGTACTGACTGACGTGCAGTTTTTTCAGGGCTGCATCGATTACCTCAAGCAGGCGCGGGCGTCGTGCCAATTGCCGGTGCTGCGCAAGGATTTTATGGTCGACGCCTACCAAATTTACGAGTCGCGGGCTTGTGGGGCAGACGCCATTTTGCTGATCGCCTCTTGCCTCGACGACGCGCAAATGACGGACTTTGAGCAAGTTGCCCACAGCCTCGACATGGCGGTGCTGGTAGAAGTGCACGACGCGCCAGAGCTGGTGCGCGCGCTCAGGCTCAAAACCCCGCTGATCGGCGTTAACAACCGCAACCTCAAAACCTTTGAGGTTTCGCTCGACACCACCCTGAGCCTGATGCGCGACATTCCGTCAGATCGCCTGCTGGTGTGCGAAAGCGGCATTCACAGCCGTGACGATGTGTTGCGCATGGGCGCCGCCGGCGTCAATACCTTCTTGGTGGGTGAGGCCTTTATGCGCGCCGACGAGCCGGGCGAAGCCTTGGCGGCGCTGTTTGGCTGATAGGCAAGGGTGACGCGTTGACACCAGACCTGTTCGCTACCCCTCCGAGCCAGTTGCAAAGCGCCGACCCCGGCGACTGGTCGGTCGCGCCCGGCTGGAGAGCTTTGGTGGATCGTTTTTTTGGCTCGCCAGCGGGCCTCAAGCTGTTGGCATTTTTGCAGCAACGGCTGACGGCTGGCGCGGTCATTTTTCCGCCCCAGCCACTGCGTGCGCTGGAATTAACTCCGCCTGAGATCGTGCGTGTGGTGATTTTGGGGCAAGACCCCTATCATGGGCGCGCTCAGGCCGAGGGACTGGCTTTTTCGGTCGCGCCCGGCGTGGCCTTGCCGCCGTCCTTGCGCAATATTTTCAAGGAATTACAGCGTGACCTGGGTCAACCGCTGCCGCCATTTCCCGCCCCGGGCGGCAGTCTGGTGCGCTGGGCGCGCCAAGGTGTGTTGCTGCTCAACACCTGTTTGACGGTTGAAGAGGGGCGCCCTGCCAGCCATGCTGGCAAAGGCTGGGAGCAGTTGACCGATGCCATCATCGAGCAGGTTTCGGCTGGGCTGATGCCGGTCGTCTTTATGCTCTGGGGTGCGCATGCCCAAAGCAAGCAAACACTGATTGATGCCAGGCGCCACGTGATTCTGTGTGCCAATCACCCCTCTCCCCTGTCTGCCTTGCGGCCACCCCATCCGTTCATCGGTTGTGGTCATTTTTCTCGGGCAAAGGTCTGTTGCGACCTGGGCTTTGATGTGGCTTGACTAAAAAAACAAAGACCGACGTTACAAAAGCCGAACTTAATGGCATAATCCGGGGTTCACCGTGGAGAGGTGGCCGAGTGGTTAATGGCAGCAGACTGTAAATCTGCCCTCTTACGAGTACGCTGGTTCGAATCCAGCCCTCTCCACCAGTGGTAGAAATTGAATGTGACACTGAAGCGAAGGCGCTGACAGGTTGACGGGTTCAGCTTCAAGGCGGGAGTAGTTCAATGGTAGAACCCTAGCCTTCCAAGCTAATGACGCGGGTTCGATTCCCGTCTCCCGCTCCAGTGTGCACAGCGAAGTACATTGCCCATTTGGCTCAGTGGCAGAGCACTCCCTTGGTAAGGGAGAGGTCCCGGGTCCGATTCCCGGAATGGGCACCATTTTGGTGTTTGGCATCAAAATGGTTGTTGTGGGCTTGTTGCCTTTTTATTTGACCGTCTTTAAATTTTCGGAGTCTGAAAATGGGAAAAGAAAAATTCACACGAACCAAGCCCCACGTCAACGTGGGCACCATTGGTCACGTTGACCATGGCAAAACCACGCTGACAGCGGCCATCACCTCGGTGCTGGCGTCCAAATTTGGTGG
>Ga0209211_10005865_pt1 | contig 18100 bp, 19 predicted proteins | sample RifGroA2_FD_183992 | JGI IMG/M metagenome (GOLD analysis project Ga0209211, IMG submission 183992) | Groundwater microbial communities from Rifle, Colorado, USA - Groundwater A2 (SPAdes) (version 2) | ecosystem: Environmental > Aquatic > Deep subsurface > Groundwater | place: Rifle, Colorado... | reverse complement strand
TCATACAATTTCACATAGAGAAACATGCTTTGGCAACGCTAGTCCTTCGGGTAAGCGACCATCCGCGTGATAGTGATGTAATAGAAATAGATGAGAACTGCATGGTGTCGAATTTTGTAGGTAAGGGCCAGGAAGAAACAAGAACTGCAAATACAGGCATATTTGTTATAAACAAAGATTTTCTAGAATTCATACCAAAAGGTGTAAGCAACTTGGAAAAAGATGTAATTTCCAAGATGATAGGCCAACCAATATTTGGTTTTATAAGTGACGACTACTTTAAAGATATAGGAACAATAGAAAGGTTCAACAAAGCTCAGGAGGAATCACCATTATGAATAAACAAAATGAGGTTGCAAAGCAACCTCTGTCAATCCTAGTAACTGGCGGCGCAGGTTTTATAGGAAGCAACCTAGTGGAAAAACTAGCGGCAGACGGTCACTCTGTGATCGTGTTAGATGACTTCTCATTGGGTAAAATGGAAAACCTGGCATCTGTAAAAAATAAAGTAGAAGTCGTAAAAGGTGACCTACGCGACTTAGAAACTGTAAAAAAGGTAACAAAAGGAGTTGACATAGTATTCAATGAAGCTGCCGCCTCGTCATCTCCCATGTTTCTCAATGATCTGAGAAATGCAGTCTCTGTAAATGTGGATGGTTTCATAAATGTGCTTAATGCATGCAGAATAAATGATGTGAAGAAACTGATCTACGCATCCACATCATCCATATACGGCAACAGCAAGCCACCATTGAGGGAAGACCTGCCTGTTGTGCCTGTAAATCTTTACGCGTCTACCAAGCTGCTTAACGAGCATCTGGCAATTTTATTTGGCAAGGAATACGGTCTTGAAACCATAGGCTTCAGATACATGAGCATCTATGGACCTCACGAAGAGCCAAAAGGTATTTACGCTAACCTGGCCACCCAATTTCTGTGGGCAATGCAACGTGACGAAAATCCGGTAGTATACGGCGACGGCACACAAACGAGAGAATTTACATATGTAATGGATGTTGTAGCGGCCAACATACTTGCCATGAACCTGAAGAAGAACATCAGTGGCGAAATACTGAACATAGGCACAGGAACATGTACGTCACTAAACGACCTTATAGCAACGATAAACAAAATACTCGGAAAATCAATAAAACCTAAGTATGTGGAAAATACCGTCAAGGGCTACATAGACACTCAGTTGTCGGATATAACAAAAATAAAAAATATTCTAGGCTATGCTCCAAAGTACACGCTTGAAAATGGGCTAAGAGAAATAGTTTCTAAGAAATAAGTATGAAAATGGATTAGAACCAATCACTATTATGCTTACCCAAATCTGATTAGATACATGCTTCATGTTCTTTAATATATTTTATAATTAAATCTGTCAAGGGCTTAAGGTTCCCCTCGTCTGCTTTGCTAAGCGCATCATAGTAGCTTTCCCTATCCTTGTACTTAATGTCAATGAGAGGAAAGCCGTTTTTTCTAAGTATAAAATTCAAAATGAGTCTTCCAACTCTGCCATTGCCATCTCTGAAAGGGTGTATCGATTCAAATCCATGATGCATTAATGCGGCGACAACTATGGGGTGGTACTTTTTCTTGTTTCTTCGGTACCAAATCATCAGTTGCTTGAATTCCTGTTCAACTTTTTCAGACGGTGGAGGCTTTACAGAAGCACCCCTTATGTAGACAGAAACATCACGAAAGGCACCTGCATACTTCCACAGTATATTATGCATCAAAACTTTGTGTATCCTAAGAACGAGACGTGTAGTTATGTCTCCTTTATAATGGAGCATAAGGTCAAAAGCATCCTTATGGTTCTGCGCTTCGCTGATTTCTTTAAGGCTTTTACCTTTTGGAACAGTCTTCTCAAAAAGAATCATGGATGTGTCCTGTAAAGACAAAGTAGAGCCTTCTATGGCGTTAGTATCGTAAGTAAATTGTGTTACAAAGTTCTCGTAATGGTTCTGGTACTGTAGCTTATCTATTTTTCCTAGATTTTTCTTGTATTCCTTTTTGATGGCCTCAAGTTCCTTAATCTGCGGCTCAGGTATAAGAACTAGGAGAGGGTCGAACTGATTCTTGCTACGTGCCGTCTTTTCGTTAAATTCCACAATTCTTTCCCTTATTTTACTACTAATTTCTTTTTTTGATAAATCGTGGCCCAAATATATTCTGACCTTTTTCCACTTATCACTCTGGCGTATAGTTTCCGTAATATAATAATATTTCTTGCCATTTTTGACCTGAATTTCTAAATGCATATTATATTCTTATGACCACGTGTATTTAAGTCTATGTATTAGATGTGGACATAAATACACATGTCGTATGTTGGGGGGGGGGTTCTGAATTGATAATAAATTTTCCCAAGAAGTGTAATCACACGTGGAACAAGCTAGTAACCAGAAAGTATTATGGATACGCAACATACTTCGTGTGACTTTTATCACAGATTTTCTAGAGAGCCATTTCCATTAAGTTTTATAACGCCTTACTCTGACAAAGCTTTAAATACTATAATTGTTATTTATAACAATTATAGCATAAATAATAAGGAGTGATTTATATGGCAACATTGTCAGTTTCCGTGTCAGATAGTATGAAAGAGAAGATGGAGCGCATGGAAGAAATAAACTGGTCTGCTGTGGCCAGAAAAGCATTTGAAGAGAAGTTAGAGCAAGTGGAATTTATGCGCAACATTGGTAATAAGAGCAAGCTGTCTAAGAAAGATGTGGAGGAAATAAGTAATAAAATAAACAGGAGTGTGTCTAAAAGATTCAAGGAGATGTAGCAATGCAAGTCGTAGTTGATGCAAACCCCGTTATCTCTATTCTTATCAAGCCGAACAGGGTAACAATAGAACTTCTGTTTCTTGAAGAGCTTGAAATTTTTGCGCCGGAGCTTTTATTTGATGAAATTGAACAGAACAAAGATATCGTAATCAAAAAATCTGGCATGACCGATGAAGAATTTAATAAATTTCTTTCTATACTCAAGAAAAGAATTAATGTTGTACCCGAAGGGGAGTTTTTGAAATTCAGGGGCAAATCTGGAGAAATATGTCCAGATGAAAAGGACATTGCATATTTTGCACTGGCTCTGCATCTGAAATGCCCTGTATGGAGCAACGAAAAGAAATTAAAAAATCAAAACCATGTAAATGTATATGCCACGCATGAACTAATCGAGATGTTTGAGATAAAATAATACGTGAAGGGTTCCTTTAAATTGTGAGTCTGTTTTATGTAATGTTTTTCGTCTTAATCTTTGACAACAGCATCAAGTATTCCTACAATTCTTTTTGTAAATTCTTTTATATCATATTTTTGAGCAGATTTTTGTATAGTTTTCGGATTCCACTTTGTTTTCTCCAGCTTATCCAAAGCCCTTGCTATATCACTCTCATTCCTGAAAAAAACACCATTGCTACTGTTAACGGTCTCAAGAAAACCACCTTCCTTCATTGCAACTATTGGCTTTCCGGAGGCGTGGCTCTCTATAGCTATCAATCCTAAATCCTCGTTAACATTAGCCGCTACGGTAGCCTTGCAAGTAGAATAAAGATCAAAGAGTTTTTTGTCACTAACACTGCCAAGGAACTCTATATTCCTGCAACCTTCCGCAAGTTTCTTGAGCTTACCTTCTTCTGGACCGCTTCCAGCTATAATTAATTTTCTATCGGGCGTTTTTTTGAAAGCCCTTATTATCATGTCAATACGTTTTAACGGATCAAGTCTAGCTGCCGAAAGATAAAAATCACCGCTTCTGACATACCTATATTTTTTGGTCTCTATGCCAGTATAGACTACAGACGCCTTGTTGTAAAGGTTCTTGCCATAATATTTCAGGACACGCTTTCTTACGTTATCCGAATTGGCAGCAATCCAGTCAAACTGGCTCATATACATTTTATCCTTGGGTGTCCAGTAACTTGCAAATTTCTTAAGCGCTAATCTGGACGCAGGATTAGATTTTTCTAAAAAGTGGTCCTTGAGATCGTAGAGAGCCCTCATAGGCGTGTGAAGATAAAGCATATTAGGTCTGCATTTCTCTGCAGCAGATATGCACCATACGCCAGAAAATATGTAAGCATCATATTTAGGGAATTTGTATGTTTCAAACTTCCTAGCTATTCTGATATTCCTGTAAAGTTGCGGACCATGTATATTGAAGCTAAAAATCTTAATACCGCGGGTATCGAATGTCTTTGATTCATCAATAAAACCTGTATAGATATCAGCCTTCAGCGACCTTGCAAGATTTATTACTAAACGTTCTCCTCCGCCTCTTTTATCGAAAGTAGTCGTGGAATATTGCTATCTTCACGAAACCACCTCCTTTTGCCAGTTCATTTTTATCGCCTATAAACCAATTTCGTTAAGATTTTAGCTATCTTTGACATATGAATCGCATCAATAAACACTACGTCCTCTTTGGTGATTGCCTTTGAAAATATTACAAACACTAAATAAAATACCCAGCCAATCACAAGTAAAACAGTAAATTGCTGATAAATAGGTAGGTAAACATACGGTCTAATAACAAATATAATGCCTATGGAAATAACCGCGCCAGCGGACACTTTAGCAAGTTTGTATAAAGGTAGCGATACATTCAGGAGTTTTCTAACAAAACTTAACCCCACAGCAACACCAATCAAATAAGATGTAAGTGAAGCGAACGCAGATCCAATTATCCCGTATGTTGGAACCAAGGCTATGTTGAGAACAAGATTAGCCCCCGCCATCAGAAACAATATTTTTGTGTTGATGAAAGGCCTGCCTATTCCATCCAACGTTGTTTGAAGAACAGTAAAAACCGAATAGAAAATCATGCTTACAGTAAGTATTTGTAGGGTTATTGCTGCTGACAAAAAGCCATCGCCAAACAAAAACTTTATTATTACTTCTGGAAATGAAACGAGAAGTATAACAATCGGTAATATCAAAAAAACAAGCACTGTTATTATAACTGATATACTTTTCTGTATCTCTCCGAATTTTTTCCTTGCGTGAAGCTCTGATATGAGTGGAAATGCAACAGCAGCTATAGCACCGGAAAAAATCAGAAGCAGCTGGGAAGTAGGCATGGCAACCTGGTAAAGAGCCACTTCTTCAAGCGATCTGTAAAATGTTATGACTATCGTATCTGTATATGTTATTATGAATATTGCTATGCTGCTAACAAAGACAGGCATACTGAACCGTAGAATTTTCTTCAAAATATCCGAATTTATTTTTGTCTTCGCACTCATTATACCAAGCTTGTAAAAACTGAAAAAAAAGAGTAGTGTAGTTATTATGGCTGCAATAAGATAAGCAAGCGCCACGCCAGCAATACCCATAGAAATAAGCAACACAGAAAATAGAAATGTTAGCGAGATTCTTGCAGGTTCTACTAAAGCGTATGTTTTTAGTTTTTGATACCCTTGGAAAACTGATTGAAATATCATAAAAAACAGGCTTGGTAGGAAACTTAGTGTCATGAGAATAAGCACACTGTCTGCCATGTCTGTTTTGAAAAGTGAATATGTTATGCTGTTATGAAACACAAGTATAATACCAGTAAAAGCTAGTACAGTAAGCATCTGAATAATAACAACGATTGTAATAGAAGTCTTTATGTTATTTTTATCTCCTTTAACCAAAAACTCTGGTATGTATTTTGTAAGTGCCTGATTGAGACCAAGATAGCGTATCAGCGTGAAAAGTCCGATAAAAGCACTTACAGCATAAAACAAGCCAAAATCCTCTATGGAAAGCGTCCGCGAGAGGAAAATTCTGAGCATGTAGCCGACAAATATACCAAATACAGAAAGTGTCAGCACAAAATAGCTGTTTTTCATTGCATTTTTTATATGGCTCATAGGACAAACCTTAATTAAATTATATTCGTCATAAAACTAAAAATAGCGTGGGTTTCGCTTCACAATACTTACTCCCATAGTAATCTAAACTAGTTTTCTCCAGTAATCTAAAAGATCTTTCATAGTAGTTTCAAAAGGTATCTTAGGAGCCCACCCAGTCTTCTGGTTGAACTTAGTTGAATCACCTAGAAGTATTTCAACATCACTCGGTCTCATTCTTGTCGGATCCTGTCTTACTTCTATTTTCTTTTGCGACATTGACAAAAGAAGGTTAAGCATGTCACTTATTTTCCACGCCTTTCCGCTACATATATTATATGCCTCACCATAGTCACATTTCTCTGTAGATATCACATAAGCTCGTACAACGTCTCTGACATCTGTAAAATCTCTGCTTGCATTGAGATTGCCAACATGTATAACAGGTTCTTTTCCTTTCTCAATTTCTGCTATCTGTTTTGCAAAATTTGACGTAGAAAATACTTCTCCCCTGCGAGGTCCTTCATGATTAAAGGCGCGTGTTATGACTGTCTTCAACCCATAGCTTTTATGGTATTGATAAGCCAACATATCCTCAGCCACTTTGCTGACTCCATAGGGACTAAGAGGACGCAAAGGGTTAGTCTCCTTTATCGGTGTTTCGTTAGGTTTTACGAAGCCGTACTCCTCACTACTTCCAGCTATCTGTATGACAGGATTGCTCTTCAATGACCTGACAGCCTCCAAAAGATTTACAGTACCTATAATATTTGTAGACAATGTTTCCTGTGGCGCGTTAAAAGAGCTATGAACAAAAGACTGTGCAGCTAAATGAAAAATAACATCTGGCTCAATTGTTTTTATTGCTTTTTCTATGCTATACGAATCCCTGATGTCGGTTTCTATCAAGTTTAGTTTATCTTTTATATGATTAATATTATCCAATCTGCTCCTCCATCTAACTGTTCCGTAAACATCGTCACCGCGAGCAATAAGATGCTCAGCTAAATGCGACCCGACAAATCCTGTTATTCCTGTTACCAATGCTCTCATATTATCACAATTTCTGTTTCATAGGAAAACTTATAAGATTGTTACGCCATCCCATAGGATTTTAATATTCTTGATACTACTTTCTGGTATCCATAGTCTTTAGAGTGCTTAATTGCTTCTAAAGAATACTTTTTCCTCAATTTCTTGTCGTCAAGAAGTCTTACTATAGCTTCTTTCATACCGTCCCAATCACCATAATCTACAAGAATTCCACCATTGCCAATAGTTTCAGGTACTGCACCTACCCTTGTGGATACAATAGGTGTACCGCACATTTCCGCTTCTGCCATTGCACAACCAAAGGATTCGTAGAAAGTTGGGAAGACCGCTATGTCTGTCATGTTATGTATTCTTGCGACTGTCGAAGAAGGCTGGTCTACAAAAAATCTAACTTTTTTACTCGCTTGCTTTCTTAGCTCCTGCTCCATAGTGCCGCCACCTACGAAAAAGAAGTTTACATCGTTGCGCTCTTTTTCTATTTGTTTGAATATTTTCATTGCAACACCAGCACCCTTCCAAGGTAGAAAAGAGCCAACAAAAGAGATTGCAAGTTTTCGGCATTGAAGTCTTTTAGGGTAGAATGTGTCGTTATTAACAGGTGCCGGTACAACGTCTATTTTCATGTTGCCGTAACGTGACATCTGTTGCTTCTCGTTAATGTTAAAAGTTACTATTCTGTCTGAATTCTTAATCAAATCATTTCCATACATCAAGTCATAGGCATGAAAAAGCATCTTCTTTTTTACAGAGCTTGGGGGGTGGTAAGCCGGCGTGAAAATATGTGGAACTCTAAGTTCTCTGGCAGCTTTGAGTCCTGCAGTAGCCGGATAGAATCCATAATGGAAAGAATGTACAACATCTGGTGAAAATTTTTTCACCTGATCGGTTGCTTCTTTAGAATATAAGAAATACTCGTGTTTATAACCAAATCTTTCAACATTTATTTTATTGCGGATCTCATGTTTCTTCAAATTGTCTTTTAGCGGTGAGAATACCTTTACATCAAAGCCACGTTTAACTAAACCCTTAGAAATAAGGTAAACTACATTTGATATGCCTGATCTCCACTCATAAGGCTTAAAATATGTAGTTACTAACGCAACTTTCATAAAATCGCTTCACTTACACTATTTCTGACGCCAATAATTCAAAACGTCTTTCATAGTAGTTTCAAAAGGTATCTCAGGCTTCCATCCAGTCTTCTGGCGGAACTTAGTTGAGTCACCAAGAAGTACCTCAACATCACTCGGCCTCATTCTTGCCGGGTCCTGTCTTACTTCTATTTTCTTATTGGTCATAGAAAGTAACATGTCAAGGATCTGTGATATTTTCCACGTCTTTCCGCTGCATATATTGTAAGCCTCGCCATATTCACACTTCTCTGTAGCAAGGACATAAGCTCGCACTACATCACGAACATCTGTAAGGTCTCTGTAAGTATCAAGGTTTCCAACATGTATAATAGGTTCTTTGCCTTTTTCAATTTCTGCTATCTGTTTGGCAAACGCCGCTGTAAATATTTTTTCTGCGCTTCTAGGTCCTACGATATTAAATGACCTTGTTCTCACGACCTTTATTCCATAGCTTTTGTGATACTGGTAACCAAGCATGTCTTGGGCTATTTTTGAAACGGCATAAGGACTAAGAGGTCTCAAAGGATTGGTTTCCTTGATAGGGGTTTCGTTTTGCAGGACAAGTCCATACTCCTCACTACTGCCAGCTATCTGAATGACAGGGTCTGTTTTAGATTTTCGTATGGCTTCCAGTATGTTAAGAGTACCCATGACATTTGTGTTTATAGTTTCATGTGGCGCCCTCCAACTAGTAGGAACAAAGGACTGTGCCGCTAGGTGAAATATGACATCCGGAGCAGCTTCTTCTATTGTCTGAGAAACAGAATTGGTATCAGTAAGGTCGCATTCAAGTAATGTTATTTTAGATTTAATATGATCTATGAATTCTGTTTGTCTACTTCTGCCTCTTACAGTACCTACGACTTCATTACCTTTTTTCAAAAGGTATTCTGTCATGTGACTACCTGTAAACCCTGTTACTCCTGTTACTAATGCTCTCATTTAAAAAAGAAGGGAAATAAAGCATTTAAAGTGTGCACAGTACAAAAATTGAAACAAAACAAACCGTATTTTTTGATTACAATTTTTAACAATAGTTAATCAGAGTAAGTTATACAGGTTCCCACCAATGCTTTGAACTTTGTGTAATTGGAACTTCGCATGTTGCGCAGATAGAATCCAAGTTACCATCAACATTTCTCTGTCTAAAGTTTTTGTATTTTTCAGAGTTCCATATATCCATAAAACTTTGTTTGTTAAGATCTCCAAAATTCGTGAATTCATTATAATCATGGCAGCACAATGATATAATCCCATCCCAGTTTATGAAAGGGTGTAATATCAAACGGCACGGGAATGCTGAATATCTAGTCTGTCCAATATTTATAACATCTGATCCTATGTTACCTACCCAATCATGAGGTTTTACAACAACGATTTGATCTACTCTATTATTCCACAAATTTCTAAATGGAACTTCATCATTCAAACTTTCTTTGGTCAGAACGCAAGACACAACTACGAATGGGTTTTTTTGTCCTCTCTCATTTCTTAATTTAATGAATCTTTCTATATTGCTTTTTACATTGTCAAAATCTATTTTCATTATTTTTTCATAAACATCTTTTGTTCCACCATTAAAGCTAAAATTAATCACATCAAGTCCAGAGTCAAGTATTTTATTGGATATTTCTTCGTTAAGGTAGGCACCATTAGTGAAGATAATAGTTTTCCAGTTATGGTTCTTGTCTTTGCAGTATTTTATTTTTTCAGGTAAATTCTTATCAAGTAAAGGCTCGCCAAAGCCGGACAAGCATACATCTCTAAGGGTTTTTATATCTAACAAGTCGTCAACTATTTTTTTGAAAAGTTCTATATCCATTATTCTCTGTTTTCTTGTATGCGAATGGCGTGGACAAAAAACACAATCAGCATTACATATATTTGTTGCCTCTATATCAACTCTGGTGGGTGTTTGTATTTTTTGGTATACTTTCATTATATGATTTAAGTAAAGTTTCCTATAAAATTTCTTATGTATAACTTTGTCAAAAGGCTTGTGTGATACTAAAACGTACAAGAGTATTCCAAATTTAAAATCTTTTTTTGATATAGATTTGATTCTATAAAATACTGATTTAAATGTCATATAATCAACTGTTGTTCATTCTATAAATATTATTGAAACTTCTTCTATTTCTAACTACAGAATTGTAGATTTTCTTATACTTCATGCCCTGCGTTTCCCATCTTATACTCTTGGCTGTTTCCAGGCATTTTTTAGACACCCTTTCCATAAGGTTTTTATTTTTCACTAAAATAATTTTGGAGGCTACGGTTTTCCAGTCTATCTTATTTATGACAAATCCGTTTAATCCGTCTTTTATAAGTTCACTTGCCCCAGCGTTAATAGATACCACAACAGGCAATCTATGTGCCATAGCTTCTGTAACAACCATTCCAAAAGGATCGTAGTGAGCTGGCAAGACAAGCATATCAGATGCATAAAGGTATTCATCTATATTTGGAACGGTCTTTTCAAATATAAACCTGTTGGATACACCAAGGTTAAGTATTTTTTTAACAGATTTGTTAAATGTATCATTTCTTTCATTTCCAATAACTATTAGATACAACTTATCAAAACATGACACGGCATCAATAAGTTCTTTCAACCCCTTTCTTACAAAATCTTGTCCTATAAAAATGATTACAAATTTATCTTCACCTATATTGTATTTTTGTCTTATTTTTATACGAGAACTTCTAGACAAAGCCTTGTTATAAAACGTATCGCTTGATCCTGGGTAAATAACATGTATTAATTTTTTGTCGACACCGTAATAATTAATTACATCATATTTTATCTGATCTGATATAGTTATTACACATTCAGATTTTTTGATAACATGTTTTTCTACAAAAACGGCTATACGTGATTTTATTTGTTGAAGAAAATTTTTGTGTTTCATTCCAACAAAATATCTTTTCCAAAGACCCAAAGAATTATAGATATAAGGAGCGCGTATAAATTTGGGGAAAAGTGTATAATAGAAGCCTGACATGTCATGAATAACAACTAGATCAGGTCTTTTGAAAAGTAAGTAAAATGCAGCGACTAAAGATTTTAATCCCATTCCATTGCCATATACTAATTTACTACTTGTATGTGTAGCACTTCTTCTGGCGTATATAGGGGCTCCACCTATTGTAGACTTTGAGCCTGCTACAATATTGTATATTTTCATTTTACCGCCTCTATATTCAGCCGCTTGAATCGAATTCTTTGAAATGGCATCTTAATTATTCTGTGAATAGTAGCTGTGAAATAAATTACAAACCTTAGTGTTGTAAATAAAGAGTATATGGTACACTTAATCATATTTGATTTCATCTGTATAAAATGTATAACGAATGAAGCAAACAACATAACTGGTAATAAGTATGAAAATACGGTATAGATTAAACCAAAAGCCGAGAGTAAAAACAAAGGTATCGATAAAATGAAAATCATGTAGTAAATGCTGCCAAAAAATGTTTTTTTGTTCCAGAAATATTTAGGATGTTTCAACCAGAGTAAAGGTTCATAGTAGCCCATTACATAAAGTTCTTTTAGCTCCTTTTTTACGGTCTGTTTTTTAATGTGAGCGCAAATATCAGTAAAATCCTGTAAACCTGCCCAGCCTTTTTCCGTGATTGATAGGGAAAGATCACCGTCCTCATGACATTCAAAAGTTTCGTCAAAAAAATCAAAACATCCTTTCCTGAAGATAGCACATCCTGTGGGGCATGAGTCCGTCCTTACAACCTTTCCCATTTTACTGCCTAAATAAGAATTTGTGTAACCTTCTAGGAATTTATTAGTTGTGTACATGAAGTGGCTTGAAACCATTCCAACCTTTCGGTTTTTAAAGTGTTTCAAAAGTTTATTGAAGAATTCTGGGTAGAGAAGTACATCAGCATCTACGGTAGCAATAAAATCATGCTTTATTTTTCTGGTGAGTATGTAAGAATAAGCTTCATTCCTTGTATTTGGTCGTGTACTGTTTTTCTTTGTTATCACAATTTTCTTGAATTTAATTTTTTGATTCTTTAGGTACTCGAAAGTACCGTCATTGGATTCGCCATCCGCAAATATCCATATTAGCCTGTCCTTAGGATAATTTATTTTATTTATAGAATCGAAAAATCTGTCTAAATATTGCATGACGTTCTTTGTCGGTGTAATAACACATATAATTGGCAGCATACTAAATACCAGAACTCAGACGTTTTAAAAGTTTAAATCTTGTCTTTTACGGCCCAAATATTATGAAAAATATTAAATTAGTGTATCTACAATAACGCCACTTTTTTCAACCTTTATATCGAACAATCTCTTGGGTTTGTAACCGTGATCAGCAAGTCTCTTTAATCCAGGATAGTTTATTTTATTTACCAGTACGCCTATGTCTGAAACTGTAGATTGAAAGTGATTCACAGCACTTATCATAGCTAGGCACGTACCTCCGGTGGATATAACATCATCAACTACAAGAACATTAGACCTCTTTCTGATCTCGCTGAAATTCAAAACATCCATCTTGTAGCCGCATTGGTACCAGGACTCGTATTCATTAGGAACGCCCTTTTTTCTCTTCGTTCCTATTATAATTGGTCTATCAATAAGCAGCGCTATGGTAGTGGCAACCGATATGCCCATGGCTTCAGCTGTAAGAATAAAGTCAGCGTCTCCATAATTCATTTTTTCCAGAAGTGCCTTGCTGCAATCCTTGAGCACCTTAGGCGAGAGTGGTGGGTGTTGCTCAGTGACAGACCATAAATAGTAGTTATAGTTCCCCTTGCTTATCACAGGAGCATTCTCAAGCTCTTGACGCAGCATATCTAGACCGTTAAGTTCGCTCATTTATGAACTGCCGCCCATGACTCATTGAATTCTTTTATGGTCGCATCTGTTTGGGGGTTTTCAGCCATCTTCTTCAAAAACTTGAATGGTATTGTTATAATGTCAGCTCCTGCCAGTATCGATTCTTTAATATCATTGAGCGACCTGATGCTTCCCACTATTATTTTTGATTTTATGTTATTTTTTTTGAATACCTCAGCCGTTTCCCTTATGACCTCGCGCGGATTCACTCCAAGATCTCCTATGCGTCCGTAGAAAAGGCTCACATATGTAGCTCCATCGAGGGCAGCAAGCAATGTCTGGCTCATATTCATGCATGCTGTTACGTTATACTTTATTTTGCTTGTGTTGCTTTCCTTCATAGCCTTGAGGCACTCGATTCCTATGGGAAATTTTATAACAACATTTCTATGCCACGATGAGTATTCTATCGCCTCTTTCAGCATGCCATCCTTATCCATCGACAAAACCTCAACGCTCAATGGTACATCAAGTATTTCCAGTATTTTCAGTGCGTGTTCTTTAGGAGAAACGTTGCCTTCCTGAGACAATATTTTAGGGTTTGTAGTGATGCCAGAAACAAATCCATAACTGGCCGCCTCTTTTATTTCTTCTATATTTGCCGTATCCACAAAAATTTCCACCATATGAATCACATCCTATTTTCTATACGCGCCTTTTCCAAGTTTTCTATAAGTTCAACCGCGTGATGAAGGTCTTCAACTATGTAGTCCGGCTCACATCCACGTTCATGTAGTATCTTTAGCAAATCAAGTCGTGGATTAGCAACAAGTATTGTCCTGCACCCAGCGTTCTTTCCAGCCTCGATATCAGCAACGGTATCGCCAACTATGTACGAACCTGTTAGGTCTATGCCAAGTTCATGTGACGCCATTAGCAACATACCTGGTTTTGGTTTTCTGCATGTACATCCATCGTCATGCTTATGAAAACAATAATAGATGCCATCAAGTGTTGCTCCGCCTGCCGCAAGATTTGATATCATTTTGCTGTTTATTTTTTCGTGTGTATTTTGTGTTAATCTTCCCTTAGAGATATCTGGCTGGTTACATACGACGACTACAAGGAAACCCATGTCATGTATTTTTTTAACAGCTTCAGGAACTTTTGGAAGAAAAACAAAATCCTCTGAGATGTGTGGTGTACATAGTCCTATATCCTCGTCATAGTGAATCTTATTTATTACACCATCTCTATCAAGGAAAATTGCGGGTCTCATTTTATTCACTCATTATTTTTTGTCTAAGTCTGTCACATATCAAATGATGAACCAATGTATGGAGCGGCTCGACATGTGGTGTGGAATCTTTTGGTATTGTTATGCAGACATTTGCGAGATTTTTCAGGGCGCCGCCGTCAAAACCGCTCAAACCTATTGTTCTGGCGCCGTTTTGGTTGGCGTAATCTATCGCCTTCAAAAGGTTCTGGGACCAGGCACCCGCCCTGTCCTTTCCGGAGCCGCCGTGAACACTTATGGCTATTACAACGTCCCCGTTGTTCATATGATTCATAAGCTGCTCCACGTAAACATTTTCCCATCCGTCATCGTTTACGTGGGCTGTGAAAAGGGCATTATTTTCATTCAGCGATACTACTTTGAACCTTGACTTTCCACTGATTATTGTGCACTTGGCAAGATCGCATGTAAAGTGAGAGGCATTAGAAGCGCTGCCACCATTGCCAAATATGTAAACGCTCTTTGAGTTCTTCCATGCATCGAAAAGTATTTCTATCGCCTTATCAATGTTTTTCCCTTCTTCGGTAATGAGACGGTTAATAGTATCTTTTGTTTCACTAAGAAAATCATTTATGTACCCTTTGTTATCTTGGTAGTTTTTATTCACAAAATCACCTCATGGTATTTATTATAGTCTTAACGCCTTCTCTGTCTATCTTGACATCAAGCTCCGACAGACCCTCTTTCTCCATCTCTTCCCTTATTTTGTCGTGATTTCTGTCTGCATACAGCAATAAAAACCCGCCGCCGCCAGCACCAAGTAATTTTCCGCTTAGTGCACCATTGGCCAAACCGAGATTGTATAACATATCTATTCTTTCATTCGTGACTCCGCCAACGAGTTTTTTCTTATGTTCCCAATGCTCTCTCATGAGCTCGGTAAAAGTAGCCAAATCACCAGAATTAAGTGCGTCTCTTGACCTGATTCCAAGGTCCTTTATGTACATAAGGTGCTTGATGGTTTTTGGCGAACCTTTCTTTTGCTCAGTCAATATGCTTGCGGAGTCTCGTCTTATACCTGTATAGAAAATCAGGATATTATTTTCAAGTTCCTTCAGTGTTCTATCAGGTATCCTAAGTTCAGAAACTTCTACCGCACCATCTTTCTGAAAAATAAAGTTCTGGATTCCACCATAAGCTGCTATGTACTGGTCCTGTTTGCCTACTGGAGCACCCATCACATCCATTTCAAGATAACAAGCAAGTTCAGCAACTTCCTTTTTGCTCATCTCTTTGTTATTGAAAACTGAAAGTGCCTTTATGAGATTCACCATAACGGAACCAGACGACCCAAGACCAGTGCCAGAAGGCACTTCAGAACTTGTAAATATATTACAGCCTCGTTGTATGTCAAAATGCTTCATGACAACCTTAGGTATTTCAAGTGACAGTTTATCAATATTATCTTTGTTTCGTGTTTCTATTGTTTTGAAATCAGATGATATAACCTGAATACGATCATCATCTCTCGGGCTGATTACACTGTAAAAGTATTTATCAACAGCCATTGACAGTACAAAACCAACATGATCTGAATAGAAGGAAGGTAGATCTGTGCCTCCGCCACCTAATGTAATCCTCATGGGGCTTCTTGTTATTATCATGAAATCATCCCTTCAAAATCCTTGAGGCCATCGAAAGACCCTATTTCGTAAAACCTCTGGTCAACTTCATAAGCAGTCAATTCGTTCTTCTGTATAAGCGCCTTAAACACCTCACCAAGGTGGAACTTTGTTTTATTCGGCATTTGCTCTATTACAGATCTGTCGAGTATGGAAAGTCCGTAATCAATATAAGTAGTGCCTGGAGCACCGTTATTGTAAACCGTAACTAGCCCGTTCTTTACGTCAACATTGCTCTTGTCATACTTGTCAAAATTTTTCCAGACGGCCATGAGTCCTTTTTTCTTTCTTATTAGAAAATCATCCATCACCTTTCTGAAATCTATTGGAAGGTAAGAATCTCCGTACATAATAAAAAAACGGTCCGCAAGAAGTTTTTCTGCAGACTTTATTACACCACCCATGTCATATTTTGCATTCTTAGGATCTCCGTACGATATTCTGACACCAAATTTCGACCCATTACCAAAATAATTTTTGATCTGGTCAGCCATATGACCAACACATAGAACAATGTCACGAATGCCGTTCTTTTTCAGAAGCTCTACCTGATGCAGAAGAAATGGTTTTCCATTTATCAATATCATAGATTTTGGTGTTTTCTTTGTGATTGGGTAGAGTCTAGTCCCGAGTCCACCACACAGTATTACAACCTGAGGTTCTGATTTTATTTTCTCGATTATGGCATCTCTTATGAAACCGGAAACTTCTCGTGGCGGTAGCCTTGACAATACATTCTCTATTTTCTCGCTTGTAGGGAAAGTCCTTATTTTTGTCATATTACTCCAAATATAGTTTTAATAATCGATTATTAAAAGTCGTCGTAGAGCAAAAATAGAAATATTTTTGAGTTAAAAATCAATACAATGCAAAGTCTATTTATATTTTGTATCTTCATTCAATACTATGAAACACCTCAACATGGGTTGTGGAAATGACATAAGGTTCGGTTGGGTAAATCTTGACTTCGTAAAGAAAAAAGGTGTTGATATTGTTCATAATCTGAACAAGTATCCTTACCCATTCAAGAACGACACATTTGATCATATAGAATGTAAAGAAGTAATAGAGCACTTAGACGACACTATATCTGCAGTTAAAGAAATTCATAGAATACTCAAACCTGGTGGAACGGTAGAATTAACTGTCCCCTATTACTTGTCTCACACGGCGTGGTCTAATCCTGAACATAAACGTGCTTTCAATTTTCAGACTTTTAAGTATTTCATAAAAGGGACAGATGAGAATAAAATGCATAACATAGGGATAACATTTAGTTCTGGAAAAATAGAGTTAACATTTGGCAAAGGAAAATACATTATTAATTATATAATGCATCCGATTGTAAATGAATTTCCTGATTTATTTGAAAAGACTTTTCTGAAATCTTTTTTCCATCCAGACGGAATACATGTAACATTAACCAAATAGAATCCTATTTTTCTAGCATCCTTCGTGCTGCCATCCTTACTGCCTCTTCAGAACCGTATTTGGTGGCCCAGCCAAGTCTTTTTAGCTTACTAACATCTAAAAGGAAATTAGTTATGTCACCAGGCCAGCCGCCAGTACTTCCTGTATATTTTAATTTTACGTCTTTTAGTTGCATTTCCTTAATAACCATTTCTGCTATTTTGTCTACAGTAATAGAGTCAGTTGTGCTTAGATTAAATATATTAATCCTATCATTTGCATGCTCAAGAGCAAATAACATGCCTGCAACACAATCATCAACCAACATATAAGATTTTGACTGTTTTCCGTCGCCTAGTATCTCAAGCCCCTTCGGATTTTCCTTTAATTTAAATATAAAATCTGATATAACCGTGCGCCCTTTCTTTCTGCTTTTGTCTCCGACTATGTTTGCGAAACGAAATATCCACCCTTGCATATCAAACATGTGACAATAAGCTGATATGAGGCCCTCGCATGCAACCTTGCTGGCACCGTACAAAGAAGTAGGTTTTAAAGGTCCGTAATCCTCTGGTGTTGGCATTTTACTTGCTTTACCATAAATTACTGACGAAGAGGAGAAAGCTATTTTTTTAACATTATTTTTCTGCATCACATCAAGAACATTGTAAGTAGCTATAGTATTCTGCTGCAAATCCTTGTCTGTTCTTTCGCCTGGTATGAACTTTATGTCCGGATTCGCTGCAAGATGAAAAACCATGTCCTTGTTCTTCATGACCCTATCCAAAACATCTTTATCAAGAATATCACCTTCTACAAGCTGAAAATTATCATTTGTGGTAAATTCCTGTATATGCTCATTTTTGCCGCTGCTTAGATTGTCTAAAACAGTTACTTTGTGATTTTTGAGGAGTTCTTTTACAA
>Ga0209211_10005864_pt1 | contig 18102 bp, 14 predicted proteins | sample RifGroA2_FD_183992 | JGI IMG/M metagenome (GOLD analysis project Ga0209211, IMG submission 183992) | Groundwater microbial communities from Rifle, Colorado, USA - Groundwater A2 (SPAdes) (version 2) | ecosystem: Environmental > Aquatic > Deep subsurface > Groundwater | place: Rifle, Colorado... | reverse complement strand
AACGGAGCTGCCGCTGCCGCAAAACAGAAAGTATGGGGCGGTGAAACCATTGTCGTGCAGCCGCAAGCGCATCCTGCCGAATTGCCGCACCAGGCTGAGGATATCGCGCTCGATATCGTTTATGAAGACGATGCGCTGCTGGTCATCAACAAGCCGGCCGGGCTGGTGGTGCATCCCGGCAGCGGCAACTGGGAAGGCACGCTGTTGAACGCGCTGCTGCACCACGCGCCGCACCTCGAAGGCGTGCCGCGCGCCGGTATCGTTCATCGCCTCGACAAGGACACCAGCGGCCTGTTGGTGGTGGCCAAAACCCTGACCGCGCAAACCGCGCTGGTGCGGCAGTTGCAGGCGCGCAGCGTCAAGCGCGAATATCTGGCGCTGGTATGGGGCGAGGTGCGCCATAGCGGAAAAGTGGACGTGCCGATAGGTCGCCATCCCACGCAGCGCGTCAAGATGGCAGCGGTGGAAAATGGCAAATCTGCCACGACGCATTACCAGGTTGAAGAAAAATTTCCGAGTTGTACCTTGCTGCGCTGCCGTCTGGAAACGGGGCGCACGCACCAGATACGCGTGCATCTGGCGCACATCGGCCATGCGCTGGTCGGTGACAGCGTGTACCTGAAAGGCGCGCAAAAATGCGTGCCGCAACTGCGCGCCCTGTTGCATGGTTTTCCTCGTCAGGCATTGCATGCCACGCGTCTGGCACTGGAACATCCAGTCACCGGAGTGAGCATGGAGTGGGAGGCGGATATGCCGCAAGACATGCAGCAACTGCTGCGACAAATTCGCGAAGCCGTCTCCTCGCTTACGGGTGGGGGGTAGGGGCGGATTCATTCGCCCGTTTCTGTGCGGATAAATCCGCACCTACGAGAAAATAATGTAATGCCATGAATCTGCTCAAACATTGCATCATTCCCGATTGGCCTGCGCCGGCCGGGGTCAAAGCCTTGCAGACTACCCGCCAAGGCGGCGTGAGCATTGCCCCCTACGATAGCCTCAATCTGGGTAGTCATGTCGGTGATAACCCGCTGGCGGTAGCGCGCAACCGTGTGCTGCTCAACACGCTGTTGCCCAGCGAACCGGTGTGGCTGGAGCAGGTGCATGGCACTGTGGTTGCCAATGCCGATATGGCAAGTTGTCGTCCACAGGCCGATGCCTGTATTGCGCGGCATCGCGCGGCAGTGTGCGCGGTGATGACCGCCGATTGCCTGCCGGTGCTGCTGTGCGACGCACAGGGCAGTGTAGTCGGTGCGGTGCACGCCGGATGGAAGGGCCTGGCGGCTGGAGTGATCGAAGCTGCCGTGCTGGCAATGGACATTGCGCCGCAAAGTCTCATGGCGTGGCTCGGTCCGGCAATCAGCCAGGATAACTTTGAGGTGGGCGACGAAGTGCGTGCGGCTTTCGTGGCGGCACAGCCGCAAGCTGAGGCGGCGTTTATTTCCGGGCAACCCGGCAAATGGTTTGCCGATATCTATGCATTGGCAAGACTGCGCCTCAATGCGCTGGGCATTACACAGATTTACGGCGGCGGCCGCTGCACCTATCGCGAACGCGAGCGATTTTTCTCCTATCGCCGCGACGGTGCGACCGGGCGCATAGGGACGTTCATCTGGCTGGAATGAATATGTGGCCAACAAAACCGGCGTCAAACAAATTTTTCTACCATGAGATTTGTGGACAGATTGCCAAAACAGGTAATATGTGGTTCAGGCTTGCGCACCTTGTGTGTCTTTGGCGGAAATTCTGGCAAAGAATCTGCGCGAATAACTGTCTGGTTTTTTCCAGAAAATAGGAAGATAATGGCATAACTTCTGATATTCATGATTGAATCCGCCGATCGGCCGCCGGGAGAGTGAGGTAGATTATGAGAAGAAAGACCGTTAAGGGGCGCGTAAGATTCTGCTGCGGGCTTGCGTATGGTGCGGTGTTGCTGGCTTTTTCCGTACAGACCACTCAAGCCAACCCAACAGGCGCGAGCGTTGTTAGCGGCCAGGCCAGCTTTGTCGCCAGCGGCAACACGCTCACTGTCACCAACACCCCCGGCGCAATCATCAACTGGCAGGGCTTCTCCATCGGTGCCAACGAGGCCACACGCTTCGTCCAGCAGTCCGCGTCTTCCGCCGTACTCAACCGCGTCGTTAGCAACAATCCATCCAGTATCCTCGGCTCACTGCAGTCCAACGGGCGCGTGTTTCTGGTCAACCCCAACGGCATTGTCTTCGGTTCAGGTTCAACCATTGATGTTGCGGGCATGGTGGCTACCACGCTCAACCTGAGCAACGCCGACTTCCTCGCGGGACGCTACAACTTCACCGAAGTGCCCGGCGCACAGAACATCAGCAACACCGGCAACCTCACCGCGCACGGTGATGGACTGGGCGGTGGGCAGATCTACCTGATCGCCCCGAATGTCGAGAACACCGGCGTCATCAACGCCCCGAATGGCGAGATACTGCTGGCCGCCGGGCACAGCGTCGAGTTGGTCAACAGCATCGAACCCAACCTCCGCGTCAACATCACCGCCCCGGCGGGCGATGCCACCAACGTCGGACAACTGGTTGCCGAAGCAGGCAGCCTTGGCATGTTTGGCACCATTGTGAAAAATAGCGGCACGGTCAGCGCCGATAGTGCTGTCCTGCAAGGCGGCAGGATTGTGTTCAGGGCGACACAACGTGCAGAAATTTCAGGCGCAGTCAGTGCCAACGGGGTGACGGGTGGAACCATCCAGGCGCTCGGCAATGAAGTCGGCATCATGGACGGTGCAAGCGTCATCGCCAATGGCGCTCAAGGTGGTGGAACCATTCTCATCGGCGGTGACTACCGGGGCAATAACGCGGATGTGCCAAACGCCCAGGTGACTTACGTTTCTCCCACCGCCAGCATCAATGTGGATGCCACACAGAACGGCAACGGCGGCAAGGCCATCGTATGGGCGGACGACACAGCCCGTGTTTACGGCAGCATTTCAGCCAGGGGCGGTGCGGAATTGGGGGATGGCGGTTTTGTGGAAACTTCCGGCAAGCGTTTTCTGGATGTCACGAATGCTCCCGATATTTCCGCACCGTTTGGCAAGGCCGGAACCTGGTTGCTAGATCCTTACAATATCACCATTGTTGCATCAGGCGGAACGCTTGATGCACTGACACCGAACTTCACGGCCAATGCGAATAACTCCACGATTACCAACACGGTCATACAGAATGCGCTGAATGCGGGGGGTTACGTCATACTGGATACTGGCTCGGCAGGTGCGCAGGCGGGGGATATCACCATCAATGCGCCGATTACCGTTACCGGACAGGGGGTTTCTTCGACGCTTACACTGAATGCTGCAAACAATATCTTCATCAACAGCCCGATCACCAAGGATGCGGCAGCGATCGATACCTATTTCTATCTTTACCTCAACCATAATGCCCTGAACACCGCGCCGAACAGCAGTGTGACGCTGGCCAGCACTGCCGTGATCAGGGGAATTGACTATATCAATGTGCAGAACGCAGGTTCGTGGGGTACAGGGACGTTACATATACTCGGCACGGGGAACACCGCATCAGGACTTATCGGGGGTGGTACGCCGCAGAATTTTCATGTTGACGACAGCTCGTTTGCTTACACGTTACCATTCGGTTTCACTTTTTATGGCGTGACCTATGACGTGATGTATGTCGCTTCCAACGGCATCATCACCTTTGGCAGCGGGACATCGCAGTACTGGAACAGCACCGCCGATTTCCAGACGCTTTATCGGATGATCGCTCCGGCATGGAGTGACTGGGTGACATACACAGGCCTTGCCAGTGCCCCCGCTGCCGATATTTACATTCATCAGCCGGATGCCTCCAGTATTGTTGTCAGGTGGGATGTGGCACATTACGGCAACAATAATGCGGCAGCAAATTTTGAGGCGGTGCTTTCGCAATCGGGAGGCATCACGTTTAATTACGGCGCCGCCACCAACCTTCCAGGACATTATTCGACCATCGGCGTGTCCAGCGGGGACGGCGTGCACTACACGCTTTCGGCGTTGAGCGATACTTTTTTCCTTAACAACCTTCCATCGACAACATTCAGCTACAACAGTGCGACCGGGAATTATGTCGAATCGCTGTCAGGATATGTCTCGGCGCCCGCACCTGCACCCGTGACGGTCATCGATACGCTGGTAAACACTACGCTGGCGATCATGCCAGGCATGACCAGTCAGGCGCCGATTCTCCTGGCAGCGGCTGATGCAACCAGTACGGATGATGAAGATAACCAGGCGGCGCAGGATGCGGTTGTTGCGGGGAGCGAGACCATGCAGGCTGCCGATACTGCACCGGCAGCCTCGTTGCCGGTTTGTCAATAGCATATTCCGCAACTTTGGAGCACAGGACGGTATGAATATGAAGCCCGAATTCCCCGATGCAATAAAACTTGCTGTCTTCCTGCTGTCCGTTGTTCCTGTTTCCTTGCCGGCCATTGCGGGGAATGCTGCTTTGCCGGTAACGGAGCAGTCGGTATCGATGGAGTTGCGCTTCGATATCAGCGGTTATGTGCTGGAGGGTGCGACACTGCTGACGCAGGCTGAAATTGACGCGGCAGTTGCGCCGTTCATCGGCAAGAACAAGGATTTTTCCGATGTGCAGCGCGCACTGGAGGCGATTGAGGGCGCGTATGCGAGCCGTGGATTCTCGGCGGTACGGGTGCTGTTGCCGGAACAGGAGCTGGAGAAGGGTGCGGTGCGCTTCCAGGTTATAGAAAGCCGTTTTGACAAAGTGGTGGTAAAGGACAACCGTTTTGTCAGCGAATCGAATGCGTTGAATGCAGTGCCCTCGGTGCGTAGCGGCGAGGTGCCGAAATCGAAGCAGATCGCGCGCGAACTAAAACTTGCCAACGAGAATCCGGCACGCCAGTTGATCGTAGTGCTGAAGTCAGGCGAGAAAGAGGGTGAGGTAGATGCCAATATCATCGTCACCGACAGCGAGCCGTCGGCATGGGGTGTGACGCTGGACAATACCGGCACACCGGAAACTGGCCGCACCCGGCTGGGCGTTTCCTGGCGGCATGCAAACCTGTTCGACGCCGATCATGTGGCCAACCTGCAATTCCAGACATCGCCGGAACATGTAAATCGCGTGACGGTGCTGGGCGGCGGCTACAAGATACCGCTTTACCGGTTGGGCGACAGCCTGGAGTTTTTCGGCGGCTATTCGAATGTGAATTCGGTTGTCGGTGGACTTGATAATTTTCAAGGGGGAGGATTGATATTCAGCGCGCGCTATAACCATCCGCTGGAAAAAATGGGCGTGTTCGATCCGCGTTTGTCATTCGGGCTGGACTGGCGCAATTTCCGCCGTATCGAACAAACCACTCCTCCTGTGACTGTGCTGTATAACGAGATCACGGTAATGCCCTTGAGTGTCGCCTATTCTGCCAAAGGCAGATTTTCCAGAAGTGATCTTGGCTTTAATGCCTCGCTGTCCGCTAACCTGCCGGGCATGAACAATGGCACCAGCACTGATTTTGCTGTCTATGATCTGGTCAGTTTTACTCGGCCGGATGCCAACTATCGGGTAGCGCGTTACGGTGTGGACTACTCGGCGTTGATTCTGGGTGATTGGCAATTCAGGGCTGCATTGAACGGGCAATGGAGCCGCGATGTGCTGGTGCAGGGAGAACTAATGCGCTTGGGTGGCGCAGATGCGGTGCGCGGTTTTTCCGAGGGCAGCGTGGGTGGCGAAAAGGGCGCACGCTGGAATCTGGAAGGCTATACGCCGGATTTTGGCGGCGGCGACGTCATGGCCCGTGCATTGGTATTTTTTGACGCGGGCGAGACAGAATCTGCAGCAGGCGTGAAATCCTCGATTTCTGGCGCGGGATTCGGTTTGCGCGCCAGCTTTGCCGAACAGTTTTCGTTGCGCTTTGATGCGGCGCGCATCATCAATGCCGACACCGATCCCTTACAGCAAGTCGGTGACTGGCGTGCCCATATTGGCCTGTCGGCATCATTTTGATAAGCGAGGTGTGAGATGGGAAAGTTTAACCTTCTGATTGCATCCATGCTTCTATTGGTGGCTGCCGGCGCGCAAGCGGCGGAAGCTGTCGGCAAAATCGGCTACATGAGCGGCACACTGGTTGTCCAGCGTGAGGATGGCACGATCAAGGTCCTGGCGCCGAAGTCAGAGGTGTGGGCCGGCGACATGCTGGTCACGGCCAAGGATAGTTACGCGCAGGTGCAGATGAATGACGGCGCGAAAATGACATTGCGTCCGCATTCCAATCTGAAGATTGAGGCATACCGGTTCAACAAGGAAGAACCAAAATCGGACAATGCCATATTCCGTCTGCTCAAGGGTGGGTTCCGTACTGTGACGGGTTTGATTGGAAAGCGTGGCGATCCGGATGCTTACAAGGTGCGCACGGTCTCTGCGACTATCGGCGTGCGCGGCACAGATTTTTCTTCACGCCTGTGCGCTACCCAGAATTGCCAGGATGATGAAGTGGAGCGACAAGCTGCCCCGGTGAATGAGCCACTTGGTGATGCCGAGCCTCAATCTGGCGCGCCGGGGTTATATGTGACGGTGCATGATGGCCAGGTAATCATGGTCCAGGCCGATAGATTGCTGAGCTTGGGGAGCGGCGAAACCGGCTTTGCCAGTGCGACTGCGCTGATCAGACTCCCTGCTCCGCCAGCGTTCATGAACGTGGATATGCAGATCGATCTGGAAAGCGGCAGCAGTGGCAGCAGCAGCCCGAACCCAAGCGTAAACCAGAGCGGTTGCGTGGTGCGTTAATCCCGGAAAGTAATTGGTAGCGGGATACGTTGTCTGCCAGGTTTTGTCAGGAGGGCGGATAAAGCGTGAAGCGCATCGATAAATCTATTGCTGTGACATCCTTGGTCAGCGCGCCGATGGAGATACGGTCCACGCCGGTCTCCGCGACGAGGCGCACATTTTCCAGGCTGATACCGCCGGAGGCTTCCAGTTCGACGCGTTTGGCTGCATAGGTCACGGCAGCCTGCATGTCCACCAGAGAGAAATTATCGAGCAGGATCATCCGCGCGCCGGCATGGAACGCCTCATCGAATTGCGCCATGTTCTCCACTTCGATCTGGATGGGTATCCCCGGCGGGGTGATGCGGAACGCCTGTTCCAACACCGCGCGAATGCTGCCCGCAGCAGTGATATGATTTTCCCTGACGGCAACCATATCAACATCGGTGAGGTTGCCGGGCCTGATCGCACCGATATCATCAAGCGCGGAGGTCGGCCGTATCGGGGTGAATTTGCAGAAAAGATCGAAACGGGCGCGCAAATCATAGACAAAGCGCCCGCCGCCCGGACCACACAGGATGGCGCCCCGGCGCGAGAAGACCGACTGGCAAAATTCAATAACTTCTCGGGATAGCGCGTTGCCAGACTCAATCCTGGCGGGCAGGCCAATTTTGCCTCCAATAGAGATGTCGAACCGTTTTGCCGAAACGTTGCTGAGGTGTTCGAGAATATCCAGCGTGACACCGATTATTTCCGGTCCAATTCCTTCACTGGGGAGAACACCGATTACGTATTCATCCAGATTTAATGGATCGCCGCTCCAATTGGGCAAGGATGACGCGAGAAATGGCCGCTTTATTAAAGGGCTTATTGGCTTGTGGTTGCTTTGGATAGCGGGTATCACGCATATGTCATTAATCAGGGCGGCCAATAACCAGGATGATGACAGGTGTCGTCCACGGAATCGGGTAAATACTCCCGGTGGTGAGATGTGGTGAACAAGGACCTTTCAAGCACAACATCCGGCGAACGCGACCCTTATAACTTGGGGCCTGAATGGCAAAACCCATCGTCTATGCCCAAAGCATGATTGCCGGCGCATTATAAAACTATTCTTCATCCAGCAGCTTCCCGGCAATCGCCCAGTTTTCGTCGGGCAACTCATCAAACGCGATGTAAGTATACGACGCGGGTTTGAGCGCAATGCGTTCCAGCGTGTCGGTGAACTCGGCGGCAATTTGCCGCTTCTGTTCGCGGCTTAAAGTGCCGGCGATGCGGATGTTGACGTAGGGCATAACGGTCTCCTTGGTAAAAATACATTTCACCACGAAGGTCGCGAAGCACGCGAAGGTTTTTTATGACTGTCATGGATTCTTCGCGGCCTTCGTAATCTTCGCGGTTCAGCAATACCTGGTTGGGCAATGTCATCCCGCAGTGTTTTTTTGAGGACTAAATTCTGCTGCGTGCCCAGCGTACGATACCGGCTGCATCCATCGCCCCGGCCTGACGTGCAATTTCGCGCCCACCCTTGAACAGTGCGAGGGTGGGGATGCTGCGGATATTGAGGCGCCCCCCCAGCTCCTGCGCCTCCTCGGTGTTCAACTTTGCCAGGCGCATCAGCGGTTCGAGCTGTGCTGCGGCCTGCACGAAGGCGGGAGCCATCATGCGGCATGGCCCGCACCACGGTGCCCAGAAATCCACCAGCACCGGGATGTCGTTGCTGCTGATGTGCCGGACAAAATTGCCGCTGCTCAGTTCTGCAGGGTGCGCATCGAACAGGGCTTGCCTGCACTTGCCGCAGGCAGGGTGCTCGTGAAGCCTGGCGACAGGCACGCGGTTTATGCCGTCGCAGCGGGGACAGACGATATGCAGGGGGTCGGTCATGGTTTTTCTCAGAGTTGCATTACTGGCTGTATGGGGTGTGGCAGCCGAATTCAACTGCCGGAAAGCGATTTGACCGGGCTGGGCTTCGTTGCCAGGTGCGCCGCCGCTTCGCCTTGATGGAACATCCACAGGCTGCCGGGCGGCATGGTGACCCACGGTTCGTTGTCGGTGAGCGGCAGGGTGGCGATGATTGCCACGCGGTCGTCCGGCGTGGTCATCTGGCTGAAATCCACCTGCACATCCTCGTCCATCAGATGCGCCATATTGAACGGCGCGCGCCGGGCAATGTAGCTCAATTCGGTGGAACAATGCGCGAACAGGCAATCCCCGTTGGACAGCATGAAATTGAAGATGCCCATGCCGGAAAGCGGATAGATGAGTTCGTGCAGCGCGGCGAACAGCGCGTCGCGGCCGGGCGGCGCATTGCCGAAGCGCTTCCGCAGGCTTTGCAGCAGCCAGCAAAAAATGTGCTCGCTGTCGGTATCGCCCACCGGCACGAAACCGCCGTCGAGTTGCGGCTGGAACTGCGGCAGATTGCCATTGTGGGCGAATACCCAATAGCGCCCCCACAGCTCGCGCATGAAGGGATGGGTGTTCTCCAGCGTCACCACGCCTTGCGTCGCCTTGCGGATATGCGCGATCACGTTCAGCGAGCGGATCGGATATTTCCGCACCAGCTCGGCGATGGGCGATTGCGCGGAAGGCAGCGGGTCGAGGAACAGCCGCACCCCTTTACCCTCGAAGAACGCGATACCCCAGCCGTCGGCATGTACGTTGGTTCCGCCGCCGCGCCGCTGGAAACCGGTGAAGGAAAAGCAGATGTCGGTGGGGACGTTGCAGTTCATCCCGAGCAGTTGGCACATGAGCTAACTTTCGAACCGCATCGACAGATCCACTGCCACAACATCTTTGGTCATCGCGCCGATGGAGATACGGTCCACGCCGGTCTCCGCAACGAGGCGCACATTTTCCAGACTGATACCGCCGGAGGCTTCCAGTTCGACGCGTTTGGCTGCATAGGTCACGGCGGCCTGCATGTCCATCAGAGAAAAATTATCGAGCAGGATCAGCCGCGCGCCGGCATGGAACGCCTCATCGAACTGCGCCATGTTTTCCACTTCGATCTGGATGGGTATCCCCGGCGGGGTGATGCGGAACGCCTGTTCCAGCACCGCGCGAATGCTGCCCGCAGCAGTGATATGATTTTCCTTGATCAGCACACCGTCAAACAGTCCGGTGCGCTGGTTATATCCGCCGCCGACGCGAACCGCGTGTTTTTGCGCCATGCGCAGCCCCGGCAAGGTCTTGCGCGTGTCCATGATTCTTGCCTGGGTGCCCGCAACGGCATCCACGTAGCGTCGCACCAGCGTGGCGGTGCCGGACAGCGTTTGCAGAAAGTTCAACGCGCTGCGTTCCGCGCTGAGCAGGGCGCGCGTATTCCCGCGCACTTCGCATAGTTGCTGATCGGGCTGAACAACCACGCCTTCCTGCGCCAGCCACTTGATTTTGCAATCCGGGTCGAGGCTGAGAAAGCATTCTTCAAGCCACAGCGTGCCGCACAGCACTGCTGTCTGACGCGAGATGATGCTGGCTGTTGCAGTTTGCAGGCGGGGAATCAATTGCGCGGTCACATCACCGCCACGGATGTCCTCATCGAGTGCGGCAGCGACGTTGTCATGAATATATTGGGCAAGATTCAGATGCAGCATGGCACGTTATCCCCCACGGGGTATACAGTATGGCGTACAGTATAAAGGATGGAGTGCGGGGTTGAAATTTCTGTCATCTTTCCCCATTTGGCGGATAGTTTGATGTTTTCATTAAGGAGCGACCATGCGTTTCGACAAGTTCACTACCAAGTTGCAGCAAGCACTGTCCGATGCCCAGAGTCTGGCAGTCGGTGCGGACAACCAGTTCATCGAGCCGCAGCATCTGCTGCTGGCCATGCTCAACGATGCCGACAGCGGGGCAGCATCGCTGCTGGCACGCGCCGGCGCCAATGTCGGCGGGTTGAAGCCTGCCCTGCAACAGGCGGTAGAACGCCTGCCCAAGGTGGAGGGCCACGGCGGCGAAGTGCAGGTCGGGCGCGATCTTTCCAATCTGCTCAATCTGACCGACAAGGCGGCGCAGAAACGCGGCGACCAGTTTATCGCCTCTGAAATGTTCCTGCTTGCGGTTTGCGATGACAAGGGAGAGGTTGGGCGCCTGCTCAAACAGTATGGCGTGGCGCGCGCCCCATTGGAACAGGCCATCGACGCGGTGCGCGGCGGCGAGACGGTCGGCAGCGCCGAGGCCGAAGGGCAGCGCGAATCCCTGAAAAAATACACCATCGATCTGACCGAGCGCGCCCGCCAGGGCAAGCTCGATCCGGTGATCGGGCGCGACGACGAGATCCGCCGCGCGATTCAGGTATTGCAGCGCCGCACCAAGAATAACCCGGTGCTGATCGGCGAGCCGGGCGTGGGCAAGACCGCGATCGTGGAAGGGCTGGCGCAGCGCATCGTCAATGGCGAAGTGCCGGAAACACTGAAGAACAAGAAGGTGCTGAGCCTCGATATGGCGGCGCTGCTGGCCGGGGCGAAGTATCGCGGGGAGTTCGAGGAACGCCTGAAAAATGTGCTCAAGGAACTGGCGCAGGATGAAGGCCAAACCATCGTGTTCATCGACGAGCTGCACACCATGGTCGGCGCGGGCAAGGCAGAAGGCGCGATGGATGCGGGCAACATGCTCAAACCGGCGCTGGCGCGCGGCGAGTTGCATTGTGTCGGCGCGACCACGCTGGATGAATACCGCAAGTACATCGAGAAAGATGCCGCGCTTGAGCGCCGCTTCCAGAAGGTGCTGGTGGATGAACCTTCGGTGGAATCCACCATTGCCATCCTGCGCGGCTTGCAGGAAAGATACGAGTTGCACCACGGCGTGGACATCACCGACCCGGCCATCGTCGCGGCGGCGGAACTCTCCAACCGCTACATTACCGACCGCTTCCTGCCGGACAAGGCGATTGATTTAATCGACGAGGCGGCGGCGCGCATCAAGATGGAGATCGACTCCAAACCCGAGGTGATGGACAAGCTGGATCGCCGTCTGATTCAGCTCAAGATCGAGCGCGAGGCGGTGAAGAAGGAAAAGGATGAAGCCTCGCAGAAACGCCACGCGTTGATCGAAGACGAGATCAAAAAACTGCAGCGCGAATACGCCGATCTGGAAGAGATATGGAAGGCGGAAAAAGGCGCGGCGCAAGGCACGGCGCATCTCAAGGAAGAGATGGAGAAAGTGCGCGCCGAGATCGTGCGCCTGCAGCGCGAAGGCAAGCTGGAAAAAGTCGCCGAACTGCAATACGGCAAGTTGCCGCAGCTCGAAGCCAAATTGAAGGAAGCCGCGCAGCGCGAGGCCGAAGGCGGCGGGCAGAAGAACAAACTGCTGCGCACCCAGGTCGGCGCGGAAGAGATCGCCGAAGTGGTGAGCCGCGCCACCGGCATTCCGGTATCCAAGATGATGCAGGGCGAGCGCGACAAGCTGCTGCAGATGGAAGGCAAGCTGCACGAGCGCGTGGTGGGGCAGGACGAGGCGGTGCGCCTGGTGTCGGATGCGATCCGGCGTTCGCGTTCCGGGCTGTCCGACCCGAATCGCCCGTATGGCTCGTTTTTGTTCCTCGGGCCGACCGGCGTGGGCAAGACCGAACTGTGCAAGGCATTGGCCGGCTTCATGTTCGATTCCGAAGACCACCTGATCCGCATCGACATGAGCGAGTACATGGAGAAACATTCCGTGGCGCGCCTGATCGGCGCGCCACCCGGCTATGTCGGCTACGAGGAGGGCGGCGGACTGACCGAAGCCGTGCGCCGCAAGCCGTATTCCGTCATTCTGCTCGACGAAGTGGAGAAGGCGCACCCGGACGTGTTCAACGTGCTGCTGCAAGTATTGGACGACGGGCGCATGACCGACGGGCAAGGGCGCACCGTGGACTTCAAGAACACCGTGATCGTGATGACCTCCAACCTCGGCAGCCAGATGATCCAGCAGATGTCCGGCGACGATTACCAGGTGATCAAGCTGGCAGTGTTGGGCGAGGTGAAGAGCTATTTCCGTCCCGAGTTCATCAACCGCATCGACGAAGTGGTGGTGTTTCACGCGCTGGACGAGAAGAACATCAAGTCCATCGCGCGCATCCAGTTGCAATATTTGGAGAAACGTCTGGCCGCGATGGAAATGAAACTCAGCATCAGCGATGCGGCACTGGCGGAAATTGCCACTGCGGGTTTCGATCCGGTGTACGGCGCAAGGCCGCTGAAACGCGCCATCCAGGCGCAACTGGAGAATCCGCTGGCCAAGGCGATACTCGAAGGCCGCTTCGCCGCGAAGGACACCATCAAGGTGGACTGCAAGGGCGGGGTGATGAAGTTCGAGAAGGCCTGAACAACAAGGAAGAAGCACGGCATGCCGTGCTTCTTCCTTGAAAATATATCGACGCTGGCCTTTCTAATTCTTTCCAGGCCAAATAGCCGCAACTGTCTTTGCGAGCCCCGGAGGGGCGTGGCAATACAGCCAATCAAAAATGCCATTATTGCGAGGAGGCGCAGCCGACGCGGCAATCCAGAGATTTTCATGCCCACTGGGCGACTGGATTGCCACGGCCCTGCGTGCCTCGCAATGACGTGCAGCGACTTTCATACCCTCTTCGGAAATGGCCTAAAGGACAATCCCGGTTTAACAGGTTTTGTTGGAAGATCATCGTTTGAATCAAGTGTTCAATAACCAATACATTATCCCGCGCCGACTATGACTCCTGTAATGAAAATCAGGGTTCCTCCGGGTGTACGTGCTTCCGGTTTGGGATCTTCCGAAGCCGGTTGAATCGATTCCCATTCGTTGATTATCTTCCTGACTTCAGCGTGGTTTTCTTCAGGGACAAGTACTTTCAATCACTCCGATATTTTGTGGCTATTTCCGCGCCGATTGAGCAGGTAGCTAACGAGGATAATAAGCATGGTAAGGACAACAATCAGTACAGGCGCCCAAGGACCGAAGGCAGCGGCACGGGTATAGAGGTCAAACAGCAGATAAGCCCAACTTCCCATGGCGATGTAAGTGCTGGTGAGCACGATCAACAGCGTCAGCCATGCGGGGAAACCAAGCAGGTAACCGATAGCGCTACCCACCACCGGCCCAGTCATCCAGAAGGGGAGCCAGACGAAGATAAAAAGCCCGGCGATGCCGTAGCGGCGCACCTTGTCATGGTGGCGCTCGGCGGCTTCCTGTGTGCGATCAAGAAAGCGCCGCAGTCTTGGAAACTCCACCAACTTGCGCATGCTAAAAACGAACACGGGGTAAAACAGCAACACCTCCACGGTCTCCACCCATATATTCACCGGTACCACGAGGGCGTGGCTGTAACCGTTGGCATAACCTATGGACATGGATACGGCCCGGCCAAAGATCAAGTTGGAGAAGCTCATTGCGCCCATCATGCTCGAGATTTGCGGCGACCAAAGAGCGATCAGCCCCATGACGATGAGACCGGTGAGCGCAAGCGCAATGCCAAGCGATAAGATGCGCCCTTCGGTCGTCTTGAACAACTGGTGCAGGGCAAGCATGGGCGGTCGCTCAACGGTGGGTGTAAGCTTTGTTTCTTCCTCGTTCACGGTAACAGTATAGAGAAGCAAGAGTTAAAGGGGCGGCTTCAAATTTATTTTTCCGGGCTCGTAAATCCAAATGTATTCTTTCGGCAATTATAGTTGGCACGATGGCAATGCCGCCGCCTTTTTTGCCCAACGGGACTTCGCCATTGAAAAATCCGCTGGGCAAGGCCTGTCCTGAGATTGTCGAAGGGGGCTGTACCGGAAGGTCGCTTTGCCGCCAAAGGCACCATTAAGGTAGGATGTATGAGTAGGGTGATTGAGTTCGAGAAAGTTGTTTGATTGTGAATAAGATTTCTGTTCTTTTTGTGTGCATGGGCAATATTTGCCGCTCGCCTACTGCGGAGGCGGTGTTCCGGCAGTATGTCGAGCATGCAGAATTGTCCGAGCACATCCTGGTCGGTTCGGCGGGAACTCATGATTACCATATCGGCGACCCGCCGGATGCGCGCACCCAGCGGGCGGCGCAGCAGCGCGGTTATGATATGAGCGGTTTGCGCGGGCGGCAGGTCGGCGTGGAAGACTTCGAACGCTTCGACTACGTGCTGGCGATGGATCATGCTAATCTTGCCATCCTGCAACGCTTGGCCAAGCAGGGCGGCGGCAACCCGCACCTGTTCCTCGGATATGCCCGTCACCACGCCGAACGCGAAGTGCCCGATCCCTACTACGGCGGTGCGGATGGCTTCGAACGTGTACTGGATATGGTGGAAGACGCGGCGGAAGGATTGTTGCAGCATATCCGGCAACAGCATTTCGATCGTTATACATAGCGACATAACTCTACTGCGCGATTCCGGAACGGGACCGGGCGGTGCCCGGAATCCTCAGGTACTTCTGTGTACACATGACATTTAATTAAAAAGGAAACAAAGTATGAGTCTCAAATGCGGAATCGTCGGGCTGCCCAATGTCGGCAAATCCACTTTGTTCAATGCGCTGACCAGGGCCGGCATCGCGGCGGAAAACTATCCGTTCTGCACTATCGAGCCGAATGTCGGCATCGTCGAAGTGCCGGATGCGCGCATGGCGGCGCTGGCGGCAATCGTCAAGCCGCAACGGATGCAGTATGCGATCACCGAGTTTGTGGACATCGCCGGGCTGGTGGCGGGAGCAAGCAAGGGCGAAGGGCTGGGCAACCAGTTTCTCGCCAACATTCGCGAGACCGACGGCATCGTCAATGTGGTGCGCTGCTTCGAGGACGACAACGTGATTCACGTCGCAGGCAGGATTGATCCGATTGCCGACATCGAAACTATCATCACCGAACTGGCGCTGGCCGATCTCGCCACCGTGGAAAAAGCGCAGCAACGCAACAGTAAGCAATCGCGATCCGGCGACAAGGATGCCGCCAAATTGGGAGCATTATTGGAGACTGTTTCCGCGCATCTCAACCAGGGTAAGCCGGCGCGCATGCTGAAGCTGGATACCGAACAGCTTGCGCTGCTCCAGCCGCTGTGCCTGCTCACCATCAAGCCCGCCATGTACGTCGCCAATGTCGCGGAAGGCGGTTTCAGCAACAATCCATTGCTGGCTCGTCTGGAAGAATTCGCCGCCAGAGAGGGCGCGCCGGTGGTTCCGATCTGCGCCGCGCTGGAAGCGGAAATTGCCGAGCTTTCCGATGCGGACAAGCAGGAGTTTCTGGAAGATGCGGGAATGGCCGAGCCCGGGCTGAGCCGCCTGATCCGCACTGGCTACAACCTGCTCGGCCTGCAAACCTACTTCACCGCCGGCGTGAAGGAAGTGCGCGCTTGGACCATCCACAAGGGCGATACCGCCCCCAAGGCTGCCGCCGTGATTCACAACGATTTCGAGCGCGGCTTCATCCGCGCCGAGGTGATCGCCTATGACGATTTCGTGAAATACAAGGGCGAGCAGGGCGCGAAAGATGCCGGCAAGATGAGGGTAGAAGGCAAGGAGTATGTCGTGCAGGATGGGGATGTCATGCACTTCCGTTTTAACGTTTAGCCGATAGAAACGTTCGCAATCGCTTGTTATCATCGCACGAGTGAACTATTGTTATCGAGGCGCAGTCTTCTGGACTCCTGCCTCGAAGAAGTGTTGAGATGATCATTCCGTGGGATATTGATGTTCGCCGTGGCAGTTGCGGCATTTACATGGGACTTGCCCTTGGGGTGCTTTTTGCGGGTAATGTGCTGGCTGAAAGCTTTCCGTCCACTGCCCAGGCGATGAAGTTCGAGGATTTTGAACTGAAGCTGCCAAAAGGTCTGGATCGGGCAGATTTTTATCTGCCCCCTGATAACCCGATGAGCAAAGATAAAGTAGCGTTGGGGCGCACGCTTTTTTTTGATCCGCGGCTCTCCAGCGATAATACCGTCTCATGCGTTACTTGCCATTCCCCGCTGGCGGCTTTTTCAGATAAACGCCAGGTATCCCTTGGGGTGGGCCTGCAAGCAGGGGACAGAAATGCGCCGACGATTATCAACCGGGCATTTTCCCGGGAACAGTTCTGGGATGGCAGAGCAGGCTCGCTGGAAGAACAGCTCAAGTTACCGTTAATCAATCCAACAGAGATGGCCATGCCCAGCCATGAGCTGCTCGTTAAAAAAGTGGCTGATATCAAGGGATACAAAAGCTGGTTCAAAAGGGTCTTTGCCAGGGAGGTGAATATAGATGACCTGGCTAAGGCCATCGCCGCCTTTGAACGTACCGTGGTTTCCGGCAATGCCAGATATGATGAATTCAAGGCGGGAGATCAGCAGGCGCTCAATGAGGCAGAAAAACGGGGATTGGAGCTTTTTGAAGGCAAGGCACGTTGTTCGCAATGCCATAATGGGCCGAATTTCACCGATGAGAGATATCACAATCTTGGCGTCGATTGGGACACCGTTCATGTCGACCTTGGCCGTTATAATTTCACCAGAAAGGAGCAGGATATTGGCGCCTTCAAGACACCGACGCTCAGGGAGATTGCCAACACAGCGCCCTACATGCACAACGGAACTTTTGAAACTTTGGAAGAGACGGTGACTCTATACAACAGCGGGGGCATTGCCAATCCGTTCTTGGACGTCGAAATGAGGCGCCCGAATCGTACCTTGGAACAAATGCTGGAGTATTATGAGAAAGGGAAGACCGAGAGAGAGCCTTCTCCGGAGTCGGAGTTGGTCAGGCTGGATCTCACAAAGCAGGAGCAGGCGGACTTGGTGGCTTTTCTGAGGACGCTGAGTGGGCAGGGGTGGCAGCATATTACGCCGCCGGATTTTTTTCCGGAATAAGCGGAGTGCATTACCGTGAACTATCAAAGGAGTTAGCTATGACTTTTCGTACAAATCGCATGGACACCATAAACCGCCTGGCCATCATGTTTGGCGCACCCATTCTGATTGCGGCCTTCCTCTTTACGGGTGTCGCCATGGGGAGTGAACACAGGCTCTCGGATAAATATTTCATGGAAGTCGATCCCGCTGCGAAACAAAAGCTGGGGGAGCAGACCTTCAATGAAGTGATGACGTTTTTCCAGGCAGCGGAAAAGGCCATTGAGACAAAAGACCTGGAAGCCCTGATGGAGCTATATTCGGACAACTATAGCAACGGAATACATGATAAGAAGGCAGCGAAACAGATATGGGAAAGAATATTTTCCACGTTTGATGCCATGGCAATGCGCCACAACATGAAACTTGAAAAAATTTCGGCAGAGAAGAACATGGTTATCTTCCAGTGTAATGGTCTTCTTCTGGGTGTGCCTGACATCAAGAAAGGGCCCATTACCATTGATAATTGGAATAATCAGGAGCATGTGCTGGTCAAGGAAGCCGGCCAATGGAAGTTGATTGGCACCTACGGGCCAGAACGCA
>Ga0209211_10005863_pt1 | contig 18106 bp, 10 predicted proteins | sample RifGroA2_FD_183992 | JGI IMG/M metagenome (GOLD analysis project Ga0209211, IMG submission 183992) | Groundwater microbial communities from Rifle, Colorado, USA - Groundwater A2 (SPAdes) (version 2) | ecosystem: Environmental > Aquatic > Deep subsurface > Groundwater | place: Rifle, Colorado... | reverse complement strand
TAATATAGAAAGCGACACGGCAAAAACATGGTTATCTGTTGCTCAAAAAGTATTAAGCGAAAGCGTAGAAAGTAAAACAGCTAAGATAGATACCATGCAGTCAAAACAAACAAAATCCTCATCTGTTGTAAGCGATTCGTTAACAAGTGCAAAAGCCACCATAGATAGTATTAAAGCTCAGACAATAATTGCCGATACCATAAAAACAGCCCAGCTAAATACCGACAGCATACAAGTAGAAAAGGCAAAAGCCGAAGCAGTTAGTATAGGCGGTGCCGTTAATCTGGCAAACGAAAAACTTGCCGTTGTTGGTAATACAGGTATTTATGGCGAATTTAATGTTACAGGCAACATTAAAACAGCAGGGAGTTTAACTTTTGCAGGAGATAAAGTAATATCATATCAACCAACAACCGGTGGTTTTGGTAACTATTGTTTTGGTACGGGACCTCCACCACCACCAGCTGATCCATGTTTCTTTCCAAATACAAATAATTTAATTGTTCAAGGAACGTTCTACTCGTGGGGGCATAGAAATTGGGATTCACAACAACCAATTACAGTAATGCAAATGGGTTTTGACGGTGCAAATGGAATTATAGACCTTGCTGGAACAAATTCAGATGGAGGACCAGGTCTTTTAATAAATTACTATTGTGGAAAAAAAGTTTATATAAATACAGGAGAACATGGTGGCGATATTCAATTAACAGGTGGTTTGGGAAAAGTAGGAATTGGAATTACTCCAGAGTCAGCAGGTCCAAAATTAGATATAAATGGTGATATTAAGATAAGGACTTTAAATACACCGTTAAACAATTATAATGTACTAGTTGCCGATGATAACGGGTTAGTTGGTAAAAAAACAATTACCGAAATAGGAGATGGATTAGGAAATCATACAGCAACTCAAAATATTATTTTGGGCGATAAATGGCTGACTGCTTCAACAACCGAAAATAATGGATTACACCTTAGTCCTAATGGCAATCTTACAATGATTATTGGCGGTAACAACAGCTTTGAAATAAAAGGCGGAAATGAAATACCATGGCGAAGAGGAATTGGTATTCCGGACGAAGCTGTAAGCGGGCAATTTAATTTTTATTTAAACTCATGGCAAACTGATGCAGCATTTAATTTTAACAGTCATACTCCGGCATATAATACAACACCTGAAGATCCAAGCACCGAAGTACCGGCAGTAACAACTAATCTTTTTACAATTTTAAAAAATGGCAAAGTTGGGATTGGAACAGATGATCCTCATGAAAAATTAGATATTGATGGAAATTTGAGGGTAAGAAATGGAGATATTTATCTAAAGTTATCTGGAAGTATATATCATGGCCTTGGTTGGTATGGAACTGCAAGTGAAAACTATGGCAAAGGACTTTTTGCAGGAAAAGATATTAACGGTCCGGTGCTTTATGGATACAACGGTGGAGCTCTTGGTTCAAGACAATCAGGAACTGAAACCATAGCATTACAATGGTTCCCAAATGGCAATATCGGCATTAGCGAACTTAATCCTACTGCAAAACTTCATATAACTGCTTCTGGTTCTGATGGTTTAATTGTAAGCACAACTGGCACTAATGATTGCTTTAAAGGAGTAGTAAATGACACTGGCACAAAAGCAATCTCAATATATAATGGTTCAAATTTAAACTTTTTGGTTAAAGGCAATGGTAAAGTTTGGGCAAGAGAAGTTAATGTACTTTTAACTGCGCCATTAGGCGATTTTGTTTTTGCTCCCGATTATATGCTTATGACCATTTATGAACTCGAAAATTATATAAAACAGGAGCATCATTTTCCGAAGATGCCTTCTGCAAAAGAAGTCAAAGAGAAAGGAATGAATGTTGGCGAATTTCAGAATTTACTTTTACAGCAAACCGAAGAACAAGCCCTTTACATTATAAGTATGCAAAAGCAAATTGACTATTTGAAGAAAGAAATTAAGGAATTTTCGTTGTATATAATTCAGCTCGAAAAAAGAATTAATGAGTTAGAAAAAAAATAAAAATATAAGCCATGAAAAATAAAACTATAATATTTTGTTACTGTTCGGGTGTACGTCATGGCGGATTTAATCCGCCATCTCATTCATGTAAAGTAGAAGCAAACTATAAGGAGATTGCGGGTCAAGCCCGCAATAACGAACAAAATAACTCATTGACTTATATCCTAACAATAACACTATTTTTTGGTTTTCTTATATTTTTGGCAATACCAAATTGCTTTTCGCAAGCTATAATGTATGGTTACGATGAAAATGGTAACAGAACAAGCCGTACTATTTATTTGGGTACTAAATTATTTCAGGATTCTGATTCTGCTACTGTAACCGACACTGTTAGTTATGTTTTGGCAGTTCCCACCGATGTAAAAGGTAAGCCCATTGAAACAAAAATTGCCAACAGCAAAGTATTAATATACCCTAACCCTGTAAAATACGATTTACTTGTCGAAATAAATGATGTTTCTGATAACAAAGCTGATATTATTATAAGCGATGAATTTGGTAAAATAATAAATAAAATTATTGTTACAGCAAATAGCAGTAAAATTGACTTTAGCCAAAAAGCCAATGGTATTTATTTTATAAAAATCACTATTGCACATAAATCAGAATCGTGGAAAATAATAAAAGAATAATTTATGAAAACAATAATATATAGGGGACTTCTAATCCCGCCTAATGCGGGACATGCTCGTCATGCTGTTTATAAATTTTACCCACCTGACAGGTTTTTCAGACCTGTCAGGTCAGTAAAATTTTACTCACAAACCGAAGCAAGTATTGAGATTGCTTCGGTCAATCCCTTCGACAAGCTCAGGGCATCGCCTTCCCTCGCAATGATGCTATTGAAATTTTTAAAACCCACATTTAGTATATTAATTTTATTATTGCTGCCCATTTTTTTAAAGGCACAAACACCTATTACTAATGTTAGTTTTAATTTAAATATTCCAGAAACATCTGATAATATTTATAAAGCACGCGATTACGTTAAATTAAGCAATGGGTTTACAACTACAGGGCAAAATTTTAAAGCTCAGATTGATGAAAGTTTAGTTTATCCTGTTAACTATGTAACGGCTCCCACAAATCCTTCGGCTTATAATATTGACGAGAATTTGCTTGTTGGTGCAATACCGGGGCAAATTAATGTAAGCCAAAGCGGTGGTGCTGTTTATAACATCCCTATTGATTTGCCAACCGGAACTGCCGGGGTTCAACCACAATTATCACTCGTTTACAATAGTCAGGGCAATAAAGGACTTTTAGGGTGGAAATGGGATTTAGCAGGTATTTCTGCAATTACAAGAACCGGACAAAACATTTATTTTGATAACAATACTAACTATATAGTTAATAGCCCCGATTATACTTCTGGTAATTCTTTTGATGATAGATTTAATTTAGATGGGAATAGATTGGTACTGTATAGTGGCAACTATGGTGAATTGAACTCTACTTATAAAAAAGAAAATGACGATTTAAGTATTATAAAGTACTTAGGAAAAGATGCTGGATTTCTTGTTACTACTAAAGATGGTATTAAAATATATTATGGCAATACAGCTGATTCAAGGTTGTTACCAGTTTACAATAATTACACAGGGCATAATATAGTACCTGTTGCATGGAAAATAAATAAAATAGAAGACAGGTTTGGTAATTATATGACCTATACATACACAAATACAAATGGTGAAAGTGTTATTTCTGAAGTTGATTACACTGGAAATACCAATGCAAATTTAAGTTGTTATAATAAAATTAAATTTTATTATCAGAATAAAATAAATGATAAAAGTTTATATTATATATATGGTACCAAAGTGGTATCAGAAAAGATTTTGAGAAAAATATGTGTCGAAAGCAGCAATACACTTATTAATACTTACGAATTTGAATATGCTGAAGAATTTTATACTAAATTAGTAAAAATTAATAAAAGTGGAATAAATGGAGAAAAACTAAACCCCACAGTAATATACTATGGTGCTGGTGCTGAATCTGATTTAAAAATAGATGTAAGTAAAGAACAATTTCAATATTCCCCGCTTGATGCTTCTACTTTAGAATATTTTCCTACTGATTTTAATGGAGACGGTTATACCGATTTGGTTGGACTTGAATTCTATTACGCAACCCATAACGATATTCCACAACGTAAGATTTATACACAAATGTCTTTAAAGCAAAACACTAAAGATAGTTGGAATGGTTTAAATTGGGTATCTACAATTCCACTTAGCGGTTTTGAAATAAATTTAAAAGAAGGAACACTGCCTAATTCTTTAGGTTTTAGTAAAGCCGATTTTAATGGCGATGGTATAGAAGATTTATTGACATATAAAACTCTATTAGAAGCTGATCCATACTCAAGCCCTGGTTCAGTAAATCAAAAAATAAACGAAGTAAAAATATTATTAGGGGGCAAAATAAATCCTTATAGTCAAAGCATTACATATAATAATGCTTTTGAACCTATAAATGAAGGAGCATATTTTGGAGTTCATTATCGCTCTAAGTTAGTTACTGGTGATTTCGATGGTGATGGAAATACAGATTTTATTGTGTTAGAATATGCAAAAATGCGTAACCCTAATAATACTTCATCTTATTATTCTTCTAAAATTTTGTTTTATTCACCATCAAAAATTAATCCAAGAACTATAATTTATACACCATACCCAACCACAACAAATGATTGTATTGAAAATTTATTTTATAATAATGAATTAAAAGATTTGAATGTTTCTGATATTAATGGTAATAAAAAAAATGAAATAATATATACTTTTGTTTACGACCCAACAACAATTGGAATTCGTGCCTTTGAATTAAATGACGCAGGAAATGCGTTTAATTTAATTCTGGATGAACACAGTTTCATTAGTTTCGAAAATTTTCAGACTGCAGATATGAATAACGATGGTTATACCGACATTATTTCAAATCAGCCTTTTAATACAGGTGACCCTGTTGAACATAGAATTTATTATTCTAATGGTTATAATATAAACTTTGGGACATTTAATTCAATTACAACTGTAAAATTTGGATTTAATGATGCTGGTAATCCTGATGCTAATGAGAATTTAATGTTTATCGGTGATGGTAATGGTGATGGTTATTTAGATATAATTAATCCTATTTCACATAATATATTAGCAAATCTTATACAAGGAAGAAACTCATCAGGTAGTCTTTTTAAATTACAAAAAGCAGGCATACTTGAACCTTCATATTCTACAATAACACGTGCCAGTTTTATTCCCGGCGATTTTAATGGCGATGGTAAATTAGATTTTCTTTATCCAAGAGATGGAATATATGGGTTGCAATATAGGATAGCTTATATAAATTCATATAAAAGCGATATGTATGTAAATAATATTAAAGATGGTTTTGCAAACGAAATAAATATATATAACATGCCATTAACCAATGATAGTATTTATTTTCAATCGGCAACCAATAATGAATTTAATGTAGCTCCAATTTTTTGCACATACAGAATTCAACAAAATAATAATAACTTTTATGGTAATAGTATAATTTATAAATATGAAGACGGAGTTTACTTTAAAGAACGAAAAAGTTTTGGAGGGTTTAAGTATTCATCTTCACACAATTTTAAAAACAATATTATTACAGAAACTACCTACTCTAAAGATTTTGGGAATAGTTATTTGGGTTTACTCCCAATTATCAGTACTTCAAAATTATTTACAAATAATCAGCAATTAAATTCTTCATCTTACATTTACGCGTTTCATGGTGGTATAAGTGATAAAGCATATAGAATTTCTATTTCTGAAATTACAGAATATAATTCTCTAAATAAAGTACTTAAGCGTTCTATTAGAGTTGTGAATGCAGATGAAAATCTTGAAAACGAAACAACTGATGTTGGCTTGACTGATGATGAAGTAAGTTTTGATATTGTTCAGGCAACATCAACTTCAGATTATACATATAGCACAGCGGGTTTAACCATACCTCATAAGTTAGAAACATCTTCAGCAACTACTACATATACAGGGCAAGTTCCATATACTTCAACCGAGAGTTTTACTTATCATCCATCAACAGGTGCTCTTTTTACACGTATTAAAAATGGTGTTACTTCAACAATAGCTCTTTCGGATTATAACTTGTTTGGCTTACCTTTAAAAACAACTGTAACTTCGCCAAATTTATTAACTAAAACAGAACATTTTGAATATGACAATACCGGAAGATTTGTTACAAAAATAATAAACCCTGCCAGTTATGAATCAACCGCTACTTACGACCAGGTTCTGGGAGTAGTTAAAACTAAAACTGATATAAATAATCATACAACAAAATTTGAATACAATAATTTTGGTAATTTAATTAAAACTATTGCTCCAAATGGTGTAGAAACACTAAATTCGATTAATTGGAATGATAACACCGACATTCCTGATGCTCTGTATTATACTTATTCTGTTTCAAAATATTCAAACATCGTTATTTCCCCTTATGTTAAAAAGTATTTTGATAAATTAGCAAGAGAAGTAGCTACAGAAACAACAGATATTGACGATAATGTTTTATATACTTATACCAAATACAATAATAAAGGACAGGTAATAGAAAAGTGGAATCCATATTTTAGTACAGAAACTAATCCATTAAAAACATTCTACTCCTATTATCCTGATGATGGCAGAGTAAATAATGTTACCGAAATTAACGGCTCTTTTACTCATTATGATTATAACGATAGCGAAAGAAAGACTACGGTTTCTAATAGTGGTACACAACAATCTAAAGCAACCACTACTAATGCAATGGGTCAAACTATTTCTGTTTTAGACCAAACAGGTGATAATGTTGCCATTACTTATGATTATTATAGTCATGGTCAACCAAAATCAATAACAAGCAACGGGTTAACAACAAGTTTTGAATACGACCCAATTACTTTAATGCAAACCAAACTTACCGACCCTGATGCAGGTATAACAGAATATGAATATGATGCTTATGGGCAAATGTTACGACAAAAAGATAATAAGGGCAACGAGTATTTCTTTAAACGTCCAACTGGCAACAATGATTATTATGATGTTTTAGGAAGATTACTTAAAAAACGAGGTCCCGAAGGTGAATACACTTATGTTTACGACAGCGACCCCAACAATAAAGGTACACTTTCAAAGGTGGTTTCGTCTAACGAAATCGTTTTATATACTTACGATAATTATGGAAGAATTTTACAATCTGCTAAAAATGTTTTGGACGAAAATTTTGTATCGAGCTACAAATACAATAATTTAGGCGATTTAATTGAAGAAACTTATCCGGGTTCATCGGCTTTTACTATTCAAAATATTTATAACAATAAAGGATTTTTAACTCAAGTGAATGATAAAGCTACCAATCAGCCTATTTGGACTATACTTGCAAATAAGTATAATAGTAAAGGCCAGTTAAAAGAGTTAACACTTGGTAACGGTTTAACTACATATTACGATTATAATAGTTTTGGATTTTTAAATTCTATTAAAACCGGAACAACCCAAACAACCGGTTTAATTCAAAATTATTCTTATACATTCGATGCCGACTGGGGCAGACCAATTACACGCACAAATGCTTTTGGTGGAATTGATGTATTAGGTAATCCTTTTAGCGTAACCGAAACTTTTGGTTACGATAACGATAATTTAAAACTTAACCGTTTAAGCACGGTAACAGTTACTGAAGGTCCATATAATAATGAAAATCAAGCCAAAAACCTATCTGTTAATTATGCTTTAAATGGAAACATTAGTACAAAATCACAGCTTGGTACTTATGCTTACGATGGTTTACAACCACATGCTGTTACCGCTGTTGAAAATATAAACAATATAATTTCGAGCGACGAACAGTCTATTGGTTATACTCCATTTAATAAAGTAAGCTATATAAAAGAAAAGCTAATAACAGGTAGTATATTATACGAAAAGAAACTTTATTTTACTTACGGCACAGCCAACCAGCGTATAAAAACAGAATATTATGACAACGATATTCAAAAAACCAAATATTTTGCAGGCAACTACGAGCAAGAAATAATAGATGGAAATGTACGTGAGTTGCATTATATTTCAGGTCCTATGGGCTTGGCTGCCATATACGTAAAACAAGACGGTAATGATACAATGTACTATATCCACACCGACCATCTTGGTTCAATTACTGAAATTACTAACGAACAAGGTGCATTGTTACAACGCTTTGCATACGATGCATGGGGGAAAAGAAGTTTTATAACAAATAACATAGGTGTAAATAATTTTCTTTTTGACCGTGGTTATACAGGCCACGAACATTTAGACCAGTTTGCATTAATAAATATGAACGGTCGCTTATATGACCCAATACTTGGGCGTATGCTTAGTCCTGATAACTACGTGCAAAATGCTACAAGCACGCAAGGATTTAACAGGTATAGCTATTGTTTAAATAATCCAATGATTTATACAGACCCAAGTGGTGATTTTATTGGTTTACCAATGTTTGGATTGGCATTTATAGGTGGAACTATTAGTAATATTATTAATGGAGTTCCCAATCCCATTGGTTCTGCATATAATGACGCAAATACACTTGTAAATGGAATGTCATCTTGTATGCAATATCCGATTTACACTGATGACAATACAACTGTATCAGCAGGATTAGACCCATTTGCATTTGGAGTTTCTGCAAATGTTTATCATACAGAAGGCGATTTTACTTTTAGTGGTGGGGCAGGTGTTGGTTTAATGAGTGGCGGATTTGCTAATGCTGGGATATCTTATACATCAGGAGATGTAACAGTAGGCACTGGTGTTGGAATTGGAAACAAAGGAGGTTCAACTTATTATTCTTTTGGTGGTAATGCAACTTATAAGGGATATGGATTAGGATATAGTTTCACACACTATGGAGCTGGTACAACACCAAATGGTCAACCTATAGGAGCACAGAATACAGGTAGTTTTACGGGTTACTGGCCAGGTGGTTCTTTTAGAATTGAGAATGATATCTTTGCCTTTGATGGTCAAGGACAAGACCGTTGGCGTACTAGTGCATGGGAGTTAACAATTGGTAAATATTCTCTGGGTTCATATATCTACACGAATGATCCAGAGGGCGAAGCGGGAAAATATCCATATACAGAAGAGTTTGTTGATTATGACGGTGAGAGTAGAACATTTGGAAAAAATCCAATGAGTTACGGAGATAAAATGGGTGCATGGAAATTTGGAAAAGTATATTCTTCTCCATTATGGTTTGGTTATAGAGTCGGCAATACAGTGAGCAGAATTGGTTTTAGCGACCCTTTAGTACAAGATTTAACACAGAATTTTGTCCATAAATATTTAGGGCGTGAAAATTATTATAATCAATATTCACCAAGTATATACAATTCTTATTTTTATTCAGGATATTATAATCCTTATAGTTTATATGGGCGATGACAAAGTATTTTCATTATATATTAATTTTTATTATTGTAATCATAATGAGCTGCTCTCCTCCTCGGTATTTGAAAAAAAGGTTAGGTTGCAATAGATTTATTCAGGATAAACGACTGTCAGATTTAGCTTTAATTTATACTGATGGATATGATGTTAAATATTTAGATACTAATGGCATGTTCTATGATTTTTTTATTGATACTGTACTATATAAATCCCTAATAAACGAAGGAGACAAATCGGTGGGGGATTATCCTATTTTTAGTAGGCAATGGAAAGGGAAATATGAAATATATAATGATACCTTACATTTTAAAGCTATTAATTATCGACCCATTGCTAATACTTGGAGAGGAATAGAAGATTGGTTTAAAATAATAAGTCGCGATACAATTGAGTTAGTAGCATTCAGGTGGTTAATACATGATAATCAGAATTTACCAAATAATTACTATCCAAAGATAATAAAGGTTGAGCCTCCGAGAAGTTATATTGCACGAGCTTTGCCTATTGAGGTTAAGGAAAAACAAAAATGGCTTATGAAGAAAAAATGGTTCTGGTGCGATAAAGAGCAGTATAAATTATGGAAAAAAGAAATGAAAAAAAAAGAATGACACAAATGAAAAAATCGGGAAATAGCTTGATAAGGTGTGCGTTTGTATTAGTTTTGTTTTCTGGTTTTCTATCTTGTAAATCAGGAATATATTACTTAGATTTTAAATCTGTAAAAAAAACACTTGATACGCTTGTGATATGCTCACCTTATGCACGTATTGTATCAGTCAATAAAGGAGTGGTCGTGCATGATAGCGTTGCCATTAACAAAAGCGTTCACGAAATGATGGAACAGCTAAAAATTCTTGACAAAAAATATGTAACTATTCATCACCAAATAAATTATGCTCAAGAAATTGATGAGCAGGTACTCAAATTTTATGAATTTTTAGATAAAAAAAATAACCGTCATAAAGAAATTCAAACACCTCAATTTATCCAAGAATATCTGAAACATAGCCCTAAAAGATATTTTCTTGTTTTATTCAATTGGGAAGTTCAAAATAACTATCCTTCTCGCCCCCCCATTTATATTGGTTCCGGACCGGGATACGGTACCTTAATGTTCCCCATTAGTGGACAAAATCAGAAAGACCTTCGTCTATTTGTTTTCGACAATATGAAACAAAAAGTTGCTTATTACAATAAAAATAAGGGAAATGTTTTAAACATTTTAAGATCATTGTTTTATAAATAACAGACATTTTCACAAATGGATGTAATCCCTTTTCTTAATATAACTCCCTGCCCTTCGGGATTTGCAATCCGCCAAATATTTTATATCTTTAACTTGTGAAACCAAGCCAAACTAAAATATTAAATTACAACAAATCAGCTACGTTATGTGCAGTTTACGAAAAAAACAATATAGGCAGTAGTAACATATACTACACCCACAAAGATTACCTCGGCTCAATTACCGAAATAACCGACAAAGATGGAGCATTACTCCAACGCATAAATTACGATGCATGGGGAAATCGCACATTAACCTACAACAATTCAGTATTTTCAGATTTTATTCTTGATAGAGGCTACACAGGACATGAGCATTTAGCACAATTCAGCCTTATAAACATGAACGGCAGAATGTACGACCCAGCACTTGGCACAATGCTAAGCCCCGATAACTTTGTGCAAAATGCTACAGGCACACAAGGGTTTAACAGGTATAGTTATGCAATGAATAATCCGATGTTATATATTGATCCAAGTGGAAATTTTGTAGAAGTAGTGTATATAGTTGCAGCTTTAATTTTGGTAGGTAAAATGTATTATGATGGTTATAATGCTAATGATAAAGAAGCAAACCCATTTAAATGGGATTGGAAAGATGCAACATATATTGTAGGTTATTCATATAGTGGTAATGGTTCAAATTTTAATGCTGGCATAGGGTGGGGTAATAATTATATCACGCAAGTTGGTTACAATGTGACTAGTGGTAATGCTCAATTTGGATATAACTACCAAGGGGTAAATTATATGTCAGAAATTGGATATGAAGAACCTCAAATACCACAAATTACATCGTTTGGCTCATCTTATGAATATGATGAAAAGTATTTTCATGGTTCCCAAAATGAAGCTAATGAAATATTGAATGTTGCGAGCAAAACTCATAATGCAGAAGGAATAATGTTTAATACTTCAAAAGGGTGGTCTTATGAACCATATAAAGGTTTTGCATCAATATTAAATTCAAAAGGTGAAAAAAAATGGGAATATAGAGAGAATGATCGTAGCCATTCCTTTATTTATTCAAATTTGGAAAAACAAAATGGTAGAACATATATATCCAAGTCAATTATGATAGATAAAGTACAAGTTTATAGTTGGACTCATACACATCCTGAAGGTTGGGGACCAAGCCCTGGAGACAAGGGGAATAGTAGATTTTACAATATACCGGGTTATATTGTACCTTGGTACGGTAATTTTGGATACCGATTTTATCCAAATGGGACTGTACAAAGTTGGGGCGATATAAATGTACATGTAAATTTACCTGAATTGATAGTAAATCCTAAATTCAAGTAATTAAAAATATTTTATATGCGTTTTTTTAAGTTAGTTGGGTTGTTTATTTGTTTGAATTTAAATGTTTTTTCACAAAAAAATATTGACTTGAATGATTCTTGTAATTGTTGTCATCTAACTACTTTAAATGATGAATTAAAAACTGTAATAAAAGAATACAATAAGATAATAAACACTAATGGATCTATTTACAAAATAAATTATAAAAAGGATAATGATAGTACAAATAACTATTTAATAACATTATCTAATACAGTATTCACTTTGCTATTAGAATTACCTGATTCTTATTTAATTTTTGATGAAAGCCTTATATATATATATTCCGAAAAGGATTGCAAGAAAATGATTAAAGGTGATTGTTTAAATGAACTGTTTAATATTTCTCAAAAATATAGTTATGATAAAATTGATGTGATTTCGTGGAACGAATATAAATTTAAATTTATGGTAAAGTCATTTGAATTTATAGATGATATTCCTTCGATAAGTTTTATATTACAAAACGGAAAAATTATTTCTATTAAACCAGAAATAGAATTATTCTATGAACCACAAATGAATCCAATCTTTATTGATTAATAGAATCTTTAGATGAAAATTCCATTTTAAATTTTATAATTATTACTATATTTTCGTATTTTTTTTAAAATAAAAAATCGACTTTAAACATTCATTAAGAATAAGATTATGAGAATCTATATAATAATTATTTTAGTTGGATTATTCCCTGTTATTACTTTTCCCCAAATTATTAAAAAAGATACTTTAACAAAAATTAGTATAACTGGAAAAGAAAAAAGATTTACAATTACAGATTGCGGGACTTTAATTGCAATTGGAGAATTAGGACGTTTTCACGACAAAAAAACTAAATATTTTATAGGAAATTATATAGGAAAAAACTTTAAATTTGCACTTTTTTATAAAAAATTATTTCTTGAGTGTGATTTTCGACCTGCTACTATTAATGTTTATAACAACTTGAATTTTAAAAATAATGTGCTTAATAGAAATGCCAATTTAAACATTATAAATACGGATATAACCATCGGATATTCTCATTGTTTTTTGAAAAACCTTAGTATTGAACCATATATAGGATATTTAAGCACAGCTTTTTTTGTCATTAACGAAGACGTAATAAAACAAAATTATGATTTCTCTCCAGTAAGAGGAATTACAACTGGATTCATATTGAACAAATATTTTAGAATTAGTAAAAGAAGTGTTGATTATTTCGTGATTTTTTTATCAAATAGTATGAATTTTTCGAATTATAATAACTTTTATTATGAGATGGGAAATTCATTTTATTCTGTTGAATTGGGAATTGGATTTAAAGGGTTATTTCTGAAAAGAATTAAAAATTAAGCTACATGCGACAATGAGTAGATTATTCTATTAAAAATAGATCACGAAGGCGAATATAATTATGCTTACGACAGCGACCTCAACAATAAAGGAACGCTTTCGTTGGAAACTGCTCCTGGAGGCATTACAACTTCATACACTTACGATAACTTAGGTAGAATTACAAAAACAACTCAAAATATTCCAGAACACAATTTTGTTTTCTCATACAAATACGATAACTTTGGTAATTTAAAAGAAGAAACATATCCATCGGGATTTACTATAGAAAATATGTATAACCAACGCGGATTTTTAACACAGGTAAACAACAAGCAAACATCGCAGCCTATTTGGGAATTGCTTGATGTAAACAGCAAAGGACAACCTCTGGAGCTTTCGCTTGGCAATGGTTTGCACAGTTACCACGAATACGACCCTTATGGCTTTTTATATAGAATAGGAACATTAACTTATCCCTCTTATACATATGATGTACAAGATTATTTATATCACTTTATACCCGAATGGGGCAGACCTGAACAGCGTTTTAATTTGTTTGGTAACCACGAATATTTTTATTACGACGAAGATGGCTCAAAACTTAATCGTTTAAGCAGGGTAACAGTTCCAATGCATCCCGCTGAAAATCTATCAATGCAATACTCTCTCAATGGTAATATTTATTCAAAAACCGGACTTGGTACTTATGCTTACGAAGACCCACAACATCTTCATGCTGTAACAAAAGTTGATAACACAGCACCATTAATACCCGATATAAGACAAGATATAACATATACCCCATTTAACAAAGTTTCTTCAATTATTGAAGGCGAAAACGAATTGTTTTTTACTTACGGCACAGCCAACCAGCGTGTAAAAACAGAATATTATGACAACGATATTCAAAAAACCAAATATTTTGCAGGCAATTACGAGCAGGTAATAATAAACGGCAATATTCGTGAGTTGCATTATATTGCAGGTCCAATGGGTTTAGCAGCCATTTACGTAAAAAACAATGGTACCGATAGCATGTACTACACCCACACTGACCATTTAGGTTCAATTACCGAAATTACAGATAACACAGGCACATTGTTACAACGTATGCAATATGATGCCTGGGGCAAAAGAAGTTTTATAACAAATAACATTGGCATTAATAATTTTCTTTTCGACCGTGGTTATACAGGCCACGAACATTTAGACCAGTTTGCTTTAATAAACATGAACGGCCGCTTATACGACCCTATACTTGGCCGTATGCTAAGCCCCGATAATTTTGCCCAAAGCTCAACACAGGGATTAAACCGTTACAGTTATGCAATGAATAACCCGATGGTTTATGTTGACCCTGATGGTAATTTTCCATGGGCTTTTGTTGCAGGTACTGCTTTGAATATGGCTTTAAGTGGATATCAAATGTATCAAGCTTATGAAAAAGCAGGTAAAGACCCTACAACTGGTGCATTGGTTGGGGCTGGCATTGGTTTAGGTACTTCATTATTGGGTGCATTAGGACCATCAATAGGGATAACAGGTACATTACCAGGTGCTGCATGGGGTGCTGTATCTGGTGGTGCTACAGGTGGCATAACTTCTTGGGTACTAACAAAAGATTTTTGGAGTGGTGCAAAAGCAGGTGGTTTAAGTGGAGGACTTATGGGTGGTGTTAGTGGTTATAATAGTGCACAGGAGCAAGGGAGGAATCCTTGGTCAGGGAGTGAAATGACTGGAGATCAAAATGTCTGTTTAAACCCTCATGCTCAAGCCCCTGGAAGTGCAGAATGTCAACTAGCTTCTTTTGAGGCAAACGATGAATTTCATGGTGGGAGAACAATAGATTTTATTAAAGAAAACTCTGGGCTATATGAGAATGGAAGTTGGGATACTGATATTCAAGACTGGGGGCATGATTATACGGAAGTAAAAAACAGAAGTGATGCTTATCATTTTATGCAAAAAACAGGTTTTGGTGGTTATGCACAAATTAATGCTAATTGGTCTAAAATGGGACATTCAACTGCTATAAATGAAATTCAAGAATGGAGAAGTGGTTTCTTTAATATAAAATATTACAAAATGTTTGTAATGGATCCAGATCCAAGTATGATTCAAAACTATGGGGCATATAGACCGCTTAATCTTCCTTCGAATCAAGTAGATTATCTTATGATAACAGGTTTTCACTAATGTTTAAAATTCTTCTTTCAATATTATTTAGTATTCCAATTTTTCTTTTTGGTCAATCAAAATTAGAAATTTTAAAAAGTGGATTTAATGAAAAGAAAATAATAAGAAAAATTAATCATCATAAAATTTGGTATTCTTTAACATTTAGAATTCATAAAGATTATCATTATAGTTGGAGTTTAAAAGGTTCTGAAATTCTTTACTTTCCAGAGTACAGATTTAGCTGTCCAATAGATAGTACTATTTATAAAAATGATTTAATTAGTTTATTAGTATTCGATCAAAAAAGATATAAAAATGGATTAATTTATTTAATTAAAAACAACGAATACAATGGTTTTATTACAATGAGCAAAGTTCAACCAAAAAAAAGAATTTATGCAAGTTGTAGCTTACCAAACGATTTAGAAATTGAAAAACGAGTAAAATTTATTAAATCACTAAATGTTGATTTTGTATTTTTAATTTATGGTTTTGGACCAGAATTATTTGCCTTAAAAGAAAATAAACTAATAGTAATTGATATTTTAAAATTTGAAATATCTGACGTTAATATTTATTTAAAAAGAAAAGTTAATCTCGATAATCTTTATAAGGCTTATCATCCTCTATCAAAAAAAGAAATAAGAAAATTAAGTCAAACTAACGTAAGGTACTAATAAATGAACAGTTATTAAAAACGTTAATCAATAAACTCATGTTAAAATTGAACATCATATTTCTTATTAAAGTGTTTATTTATCTTATTATTTTGTTTCCCGATTTTTCTTTTTGGTCAATCAGAATTAGAAATCTTAACAAAGAATGGATCAATTGAAATGAACTAAAATAAAGCTGTAGAGAATAAAGCGTCAAAATTATTTAGTAATGGGAAAAATAAAGTTTCAGATTACAATCTTATCGATGTTGTTTTCGGTTATTACTATCGCACAAAAAGGATTTAATATGCAATTTACATTACAACCGGGCACTTCATTTATTTCAGGCAACTGGATGGTGCCTGGATTTATGGCCTATAACGACCATTATAAAGCACCTAAGAAAATCACACTTGGTTTTGTGGGAGGTTTTAATGGAGGATATAATTTCACTAAAAATATCGGATTAGGTCTTGGTTTACTTTATTCACACCAAAGACAAAGTTATGGTAATTATACATATTCTGTAACAAATAAAACATACTCCAGAAAAATTAGGTTATCATATTTAAAAATTCCATTTAAATTTAATTTTGTTACTAATCCCAAAAAAAATATTGCAATTATATTTTTTGCAGGTGTTTATTATGGAGTTCTTGCAGGTTATAAAGATGTTGTAACAATAAATCATAATAATGGCAATTATGATACCTACATTACTTCGGGTAATACTATTGAGTCAATACCAATTAATAAAAATAATTCAAATACAGGTATCACTTATTTAACTAAAAAAATATACAGAAATGATTTTGGAATTACTGTTGGAACTGGAATACAGAAAAAAATATCTTCAAACTTATTTTTACTTGTATCACTTAATTATGAAAAAGGATTAAATGACATTAGAAATCTTTCATCACAATATTTAGATTCGCATACTCCATATTATTTCGAGTATGATGTTAATACTGAAATTGAGAGGAAGAATTCGATGCTTGGAGTAATTATCGGATTAAAAAAAATATTTTAATTTTACATCTGTAGATTAATTTTATTAATGTATGGAAAGCCCCGATATAAGACAAGATATAACATATACCCCATTTAACAAAGTTTCTTCAATTATTGAAGGCGAAAACGAATTGTTTTTTACTTACGGCACAGCCAACCAGCGTGTAAAAACAGAATATTATGACAACGATATTCAAAAAATTAAATATTTTGCAGGCAACTACGAGCAGGAAATAATAAATGGCAATACACGTGAGTTGCATTACATTGCCGGACCTATGGGTTTGGCAGCAATATATGTAAAACAAGGTGGCAATGATACAATGTACTACACCCACACCGACCATTTAGGCAGCATTACCGAAATTACAGATAACACAGGCACATTGTTACAGCGTATGCAATATGATGCCTGGGGCAAACGCAGTTTTATAACAAATAACATTGGTATTTATAATTTTCTTTTTGCCCGCGGCTATACCGGTCACGAACATTTAGACCAATTTGCATTAATAAATATGAATGGCCGCTTATACGACCCCGTACTTGGCCGCATGCTTTCGCCAGATAATTATGTTCAAAACTCTACAAATAGCCAAAACTTTAACAGGTATTCTTATTGTTTAAATAACCCGATGGTTTATAACGACCCAAGTGGCGAATTATGGAATGTGGTAATCGGAGCTGGAGTAGGGGCTTTATCGTATGGCGTTCAAACTCTTATAACTCATCAACGTTTTGATTTAAATAATTTTGCTATTGCTGTTGGGCAAGGTGCATTAGGCGGTTTAGGTTCAAGTTCT
>Ga0209211_10005860_pt1 | contig 18109 bp, 17 predicted proteins | sample RifGroA2_FD_183992 | JGI IMG/M metagenome (GOLD analysis project Ga0209211, IMG submission 183992) | Groundwater microbial communities from Rifle, Colorado, USA - Groundwater A2 (SPAdes) (version 2) | ecosystem: Environmental > Aquatic > Deep subsurface > Groundwater | place: Rifle, Colorado... | reverse complement strand
GAAGGTGCTGCAATTACTTACGCTGGAGGGGCATCCTTTATGGGCTTGTCATTAATTACATGGTCGTTGATTCTTATTTTTATGGGAGGTGCCGGAAAATCCGCAATGTTCCCTCTTCATATTTGGTTGCCCGATGCAATGGAAGGTCCAACACCGGTTTCGGCTTTAATTCATGCTGCAACTATGGTTGTTGCTGGAGTTTACTTAGTTGCAAGATTATTTCCTACTTTTTCAATGACAGCTCCAGAAGCACTTACTGTTGTTGCTTATGTTGGAGGAATATCTTCACTTATTGCCGCAGTTATAGCTTGTACGCAGTTTGATATAAAACGTGTTCTGGCATTTTCAACAATGTCGCAAATTGGCTATATGATGCTTTCTCTTGGTGTTTCAGGTTACGGTGGACACGATGGCGTTGGTTACATGGGTTCAATGTTCCATTTATTTACTCATGCAATGTTTAAATCATTATTATTTCTTGGTGCTGGAGCTATTATTCATGCTGTTCACAACAATGATATGAGAAACATGGGCGATTTAAGAAAATATTTACCTATTACTCACATCACATTTTTAATTGCTTGCTTAACAATTGCTGGAGTTCCTCCTCTATCTGGATTCTGGAGTAAAGACGAAATTTTAGTTGCTGCATTACATCATGATAAATTTTTATTTGCAATTGAATTTTTAGTTGCTGGATTAACAGCATTCTATATGTTCCGTTTATATTTTAACATTTTCTGGGGAAAACATACTCATTATCACCACACTCCTCACGAATCGCCTTTTGTAATGACATTTCCATTGATGTTTTTAGCAATTGCTTCAATATTTTCAGGATTTATTCCTTTCAATGAACTTGTTACAACCGACGGAAAAGGATTTGAAGCACATTTAGATTGGATGGTTGCCGGACCATCAATTGCAATTGGATTACTTGGAATCTTTGTAGCATTTATTTTTTATAAAAAAGAATCTGGAATATCAGATAAAATTGCTAAATCACTTGGATTCTTCTACAAAGGAGCTTTAAATAAATTCTATATTGATGAAATATATTTATTTATTACCAAAAAAATAATTTTCAATCTTATATCTCGCCCAATAGCATGGTTCGATAAAAAAGTTATTGGTAGTATGGATGGTATAGCATGGGTAACAAATTATGCTGCTGGAAGTATTAAAAGAATGCAAAGTGGTCAAATGCAACAATATGGATTTGTATTTATTTCAGGAGCCATTTTGCTTGTTGTAGTTTTTATGTATTTATGGATTCATTAAAAGTGTTTGTAGTTCGTGGTTTGTAGTTAAAGAAAGTTATGGCGACAATTAAAAAATTTGAAGATTTGGAAATATGGAAGTTAGCACGAACGCTTAGTAATAATATATTTAAGTTAACTGAAATAGACCCTTTTGTGAAAGATTTTAACTTAAAAGCACAAATTAAAGCATCATCAGGCTCTGTTATGGATAATATTGCTGAAGGTTTTGGAAGAGGAGGAAATAAAGAATTTATTAATTTCTTGAGTATTGCTGTTGGTTCATGCTGCGAAACTAAATCACAACTATTTAGGTCATTAGATTGGAAATATATCTCGAAAGATGAATTTACAATTAATTATAATCTTGCAGAAGAAATTGTTTCTAAAACTGGGAAATTAATTACTTATTTAAATAACTCTGAATATAAAGGCGAAAAGTTCAAAAATAGAACAAGCACAAACAAACAACAAACAACAAACAATAAACAACAAACAAATTAACATTACGACGATATGAATATTCTAACATTATTTGTAATTATCCCAACACTGACAGTACTCGGGATATTAATGACAAAAGATAATAAAGGAGCAAGAGTTGTTTCTGCTATTGGAATGTCAATTCAGCTAATTCTAGGAGCCGTTTTGGTTTTTTGGTATTTAGGACAACGAAATGCTGGAGTAACTGATACTTTCCTTTTATATGAATCACATACTTGGTTTGAAAGTCTAAATATACATTACGCAATTGGTGTAGATGGGATTGCCGTTGCTATGATAGCCTTGACTTGTATTATTATTTTCACTGGAATTTTTGCTTCATGGGAAGTTGAATTTTTATCACGCGAATTTTTCATTTCTTTGATTATTCTTGCCACAGGAGTTTTCGGATTTTTCATTTCCTTAGACTTATTTACAATGTTTCTTTTCTACGAAGTTGCTGTTATCCCGATGTACTTACTTATAGGAATATGGGGAAGCGGTCCAAAAGAATATTCTGCTATGAAATTAACACTTATGTTAATGGGTGGTTCAGCGCTTATCTTAGTTGGATTATTAGTACTTTATTTCTTCTCCGACCCAATTGGAACAAACTATACATTTAATATAATTGAAATTGCTAAAGTTCAAATACCAATTGAAGTCCAAAGAATATTCTTCCCCATGCTTTTTGTAGGATTTGGAGTTTTAGGAGCATTATTTCCATTCCACACTTGGTCACCAGATGGTCACGCCTCTGCACCAACTGCGGTTTCTATGTTACACGCAGGTGTACTTATGAAACTTGGAGGTTATGGTGCTTTTAGAGTAGCGGTTTATCTTATGCCAGAAGCAGCACATGAGCAAGCTTGGTTTTTCTTAATTCTTACTACAGCTAGCGTAGTTTATGGTGCATTTGGAGCAATTGTTCAAAAAGACCTTAAATACATTAATGCATATTCTTCTGTTAGTCACTGTGGATTAGTACTTTTTGCTGTATTAATGATGAATGAAACTGCATTTAATGGTGCAATTTTACAAATGATTTCACATGGTATTATGACTGCTCTTTTCTTTGCTCTAATCGGAATGATTTACGGCAGAACGCATACTCGTAATGTATATGAAATGGGCGGTTTAATGAAAATTATTCCTGTTCTTTCGGTAAGTTATGTTATTGCTGGTCTTGCTTCTTTAGGCTTACCAGGATTTAGTGGTTTTGTTGCTGAGATGACAATTTTTGTTGGAGCTTTTCAAAATCCTGGAACATTCACAACAGTTTGTACAATCATAGCAGTATCTTCAATTGTAATTACGGCAGTTTATGTACTTAGAGTTGTTGGAATTTTACTTCTTGGGCCAATTAAGGAACATCAGTATCATGGTTTTGGAGATGCTAAATGGTTTGAAAGATTAAGTACTGGAGTATTAATACTAGCTATTGCTGGCGTAGGTATTGCGCCACTATGGCTATCTAATATGATTACTGATAGTTTACAGCCTTTGGTTGAAAAAATATCAGGTATTTTATAACATTTAAATGAAAATTAATAACAGAACATTAAAGAATTAATATATGACATTTCAAGATTTTTTAATAATGAGGCATGAAATAGTACTTGTTGCGATTGCAATGATTGTGTTAATTGCTGAAATTTTTGTAAGTGAGAAAAATAGAAAATCTATTATTCCTATTGCAATAACCTTATTTTTTATAAATGTATTATTTGGATTTTGTCCAGCCCACACAGGTCAATTATTTGGTGGAATGTATAAAACCGGAGACTTGCAGATATTAATGAAGAATGTTCTTAATATTGGAGTTTTAATAATTTTTATTCAGGCGGTAAAATGGTTAAAAGAACCTGATAATATGGATAAGGTTTCTGAATATTTCATTCTTATTATTTCCACAGTGATTGGTATGAACTTTATGATTTCGGCTGGCGATTTCTTAATGTTTTATATTGGACTTGAATTAGCAACTATTCCAATTGCTGCATTGGCTGCTTACGAAAGATATAAAAACCGTTCTGCTGAAGCTGGTATTAAATTGATTTTATCTGCTGCATTATCTTCTGGAGTTTTACTATATGGTATTTCAATGATTTATGGAATGACTGGCTCTATCTATTTTGATGAAGTTGGAGCAGTCTTTACAGCAAGTTCAAGCCTTCATGTTTTAGGTCTGATTTTCTTTTTTGCGGGAATGGCTTTTAAAATTTCTTTAGTTCCTTTCCATTTATGGACAGCCGATGTTTACGAAGGGGCACCAGTTAGTATTACTATGTTCCTTTCAGTAATTTCAAAAGGAGCTGCTGTTTTTGTTCTATTTATTATTTTAACTACAGTTTTTAAAGCTGTAATGCCAATGTGGCAAGATTTAGTTGTTGTAATTTCGATTCTTACAATGACAATAGGTAACCTATTTGCAATCAGACAACAAAACTTAAAACGATTTCTTGCATTTTCATCAATTGCTCAAGCTGGTTTTATATTGTTAGGTATTCTTGATGGAACTTCTCTTGGTATGACATCTGTTATTTACTTTGTTTTAATTTATATTTTCTCAAACCTTGCAGCATTTGGTGTTGTGACTATTGTTGCTCAAATGTCTGGGAAAGAAAATATTAATGATTATAATGGAATGTATCATACAAATCCTAAATTAAGCTTAACTATGATGCTTGCATTTTTCTCCCTTGCTGGTATTCCACCTGTTGCTGGATTTTTTGGTAAATTCTTTTTATTCACGGCGGCAGCACATCAAGGCTATTATATGCTTGTATTGATTGCTGTTTTAAACGCAACAATTTCTCTTTATTATTATCTAATTGTTGTTAAAGCAATGTTTATTAATAAAAATGAGACTCCAATTGCATATTTTAAAAGCGACTTTTCAACAAAACTTGGATTGTTAATTTGTGTAATTGGAATTTTTGTAATTGGCTTTGCAAGTCCTGTTTATGAATATATTAATCAAATTTGTTTAACTTTACCATAAAGATAAATAATTAATAAAATTTATTGTGATGAATGTTACTCGACAAAATAATGAATATATCATATCAATTCCTGATAATATATTAAGTTTAAATGAAATACAAGAATTTATTGATTATTTAAGGTTTCGTTCAATTACTTCAAAAAGTAAGGCAACTTCTGAAGATATTGATAGTATAGCAAATGAAATTGATGAATCTTGGTGGTCAAAGAACAAAAGAAAATTTGTTAAGTGAAATTAATAATTGATTCTAATATTGTTATATCTGCAATATTAAATCCCGATGGAATAATTGCAAATATTATTTTTAAAGACTTGCGAAATCATGAACTAATATGTCCGAATTATTTATTTTTTGAGGTACTTGATAAACAAGAAAAGATTATTGAAATAGCTAACTACACAAATGAACAATTTATAGAACTTTTACATATTATAACCAAAAGAATTGATTTTATAGATGAGTCTTTAATTTCTGATGAAATGTTAAATCTTGCATTTAATCTAACCACCAATATTGATGTAAAAGACACTTATTATATAGCTCTTTCTTTGCAAACAAATTTAAAATTTTGGACAGGCGATAAAAAGCTTATTAAAGGCTTACGTATGAAAAGTTTTAGTAATATTATAGATACTAGCGAGTTATTAGAATTACTTAAGAATAGAAATATTTAATTATGGCACTAAATAAAGGAAAACATATAGTCGAAGAAATTGAAGGAGTACGTTGTACTATTATTGAAAAAAGCATTTTAGAACCAAGAATGCGATTTCTTAAAGACTTATTAGAATTGAATAAATTAGAGGTAAAAGTTGGTGTCGAAAAAAAAGACGATTCTCCAGATACTTTTAATGTTGGAGTTACTGATATAATTTTCAATCCTGTTATTGCAGTTTATGATAGCTCATTAAAGCTCAAAGATGGTAGAGTTGTAACTCCTGCTTATTGGAATCAGGAAACAACTAAAATTTTACCTTTTTATTGGAGAAAGCGAAACCTTAGTAAGTAATTTTCTTTTTCAGAAACATTCTGAATATTAGCCAAATTACAAAATAAATTAGAAGGCTAAAACCTATTAATAAAAAAACAAAGGTCTTATTTATATTTTTAATTTTATCTATTAAATAATTTTCTGGCTCATAAAGCTTCCACTTTTCGTAATATTCTTTTAAGGCATTATTTTCAGTAATTTCATAAAATTTCTTTAAAAACCTAACATGAATTTTATGGTAGTATTCAGTGGAAATATTCTTCTGAATATCGTAAAAAGATAAATTTCCATTATCATATTTTCTTAGATTCAACTCTAAAGCATTTATTCCACTATTAAACAATTCTAAAGATCGAAGATTTTTGGTTTTTTCATAATTATAATATAATCCATCGAGGCAAAACATCATTCCATTCAATATCATTGGATTTTCACCATTTATATGTGAGTATTCTTCGTACCAAAATGTAGAATCATTTATTAAATAAGTAATTCCGCCACTATCTACTGGTAAATAAAATGAATTAATAAATTCATTTATAATTGATAAATAAGTTGTGTCTTTTGTATGCTCATAAGCCTGAGTTAAGATTTTAATTGCCAATCCTTGAGCCATAGCAGATTTCCATGGTTTTTTCATTCCATATAACCAGTCGTAATTATAATTTACAAATCGTGCAGAATCTGCTAATGTTGAATTATCAATTATCCAATTCACACAATTATTAAATTTCTCAGATTCGTTGTTTTGAAAATATTCATCAGCCTGAAAACAAACCGAAACCGGATTTCGTTGTTTGCCAATATGAAATCCTGCAATCGAATAAAAATCAACAATCGGAATACCTAAAGAATCAACAAATTCGTGTGGTCTAAGAGTATCACAATAGCAAATATCTTTTCTGTAAAAATTTCTTAAAGAATCTTCAAGTAATTGCCCTTTAAATGAAAGAATTAAAATAGAAACTGAAAGGCTCAAAAAAATATAGAAAATTTGCCTTTTTAAGTTGAATCGTTTTTTTGATTTTGTCATGATTTATATCTGATACAAATCAATAAATTTAAATAAATATAAACAATTAATTTTTCTACTTTTGGACATTAATTTATATTTCAATGACAAAAATAGCTTTAATTACTGGAGCAACATCAGGAATTGGTTATGCAACCGCATTAAAACTTGCTGAAAATGGTTACGATACGATAATTACAGGCAGAAGATTAAATTTATTATCTGAACTTGAAAAACGAATCAAAAAAAATTATAAAGTAAATGTGCTTTCGTTAAGTTTTGACATCAGAAATAATGACGAAATTGTAAAAATTTTCGAAAAATTACCCCAAAACTGGCAAAAAATTGATATTTTGGTTAATAATGCAGGGCTTGCAGTCGGACTTGAGCCAATTCAAACTGGAAAAATTGACGATTGGGAAAGAATGATTGATACTAACCTTAAGGGATTGCTTTATATTACTCGAAAAGTCGCTCCTTTGATGATTCAAAATAAATCTGGTCACATAATTAATATTGGATCAATTGCAGGTAAAGAAGTATATCCTAATGGCAATGTTTATAATGCAACCAAACATGCAGTTGATGCACTTTCGCAAGCAATGAGAATTGACCTTGTGGGTCATGGCATTAAAGTTACTGCAATTCATCCTGGAATGGTTGAAACTGAATTTTCTTTGGTAAGATTTAAAGGAAATGAAAAAACGGCTAAAGATGTTTATAAAGGTTTTGACCCATTAATGGCAGAAGACATAGCTGATTCAATAATATTTGCAATTACACGCCCAGCACATGTAAATATCAATGATATGCTAATTATGCCCACAGCACAAGCAAGTGCAACGGTAATTAATAAGGAAGTTTAGAGTTTGGAGCTAGATGGTTAAATGGTTAAATGGTTTATTTTGTGCCTTTGTGTTTTTGTGGCAAAAAAAATAAAATTATGATAAAAGCTGAAAAAATTGAAAAATTTATATTAGAATTATTTCAAAAAATTGGATGTTCTGAATCAGATGCAAAAACAGTTTCTAAAGTGCTGTTAAAAGCTGAATTAAGAGGAATACCATCTCATGGATTACTTCGAATCATTGATTATGTTAGTCTTTTAGAAAAAGGAAGAATAAATGTTACTCCAAATATTAAAATTGAAAGAGAAACATTATCTACAGCTGTTGTTAATGGCGATAAAGCATTAGGAATGATTGCCGGAACTTTTGCGATGAATCTTGCAATTGAAAAAGCAAAAACATGCGGAACTGGTTGGGTAGCTTGCTCTAATTCAAATCATTTTGGAATTGCTGGATACTATGCCATGATGGCACTCGAACACGATATGATTGGAATTACTATGACAAATGCAAGCCCATTGGTTGCTCCTACTTTTTCTATTAGTAAAATGCTTGGCTCAAATCCTTTAGCTTTTGCAATCCCTGCTGGAAAGCAACCTCCATTTGTTGCTGATTTTGCTACAACTCCGATTGCTGTAGGCAAACTAAATATCATGTCGAAAAAAGGACTTGAATGTCCACAAGGTTGGGTTCAAGATAAAGATGGAAAAACTTCAACTGATCCAGATATTTTGAAAAAAGATGGTGCATTGCTCACACTGGGAAGCGATTACGAGCATGGAAGTCATAAAGGATTTTGTATGAGTTCAATAGTTGATATTTTTTCAGGAGTTTTTTCTGGGGCTAATTTCGGACCTTTTGTACCTCCTTCTGTTCCATATATTCCAGAATCAACTGAAAAAACAGGTATGGGCACAGGGCACTTTTTTGGAGCTATGAGAATTGATTCTTTTCAGGAAGCATCTGAGTTTAAAGCAAGAATGGATAAATGGATTGAGTCGTTTCGTAATGCTGAACATGCAGAAGATAAACCAAATGTAATTATTCCTGGCGATCCTGAACGTGAAAACGAAAAACGAATTTCGGAACAAGGAATAGATGTACATCCAAAAATTCTTGAAGATGTCAGGATTCTAGTTCAAAAATTTAATTTGGTAAATACTTTAGAATAAGATTTTTTGAATGTAATAAGTCATAAAAAAAGCACTTAAAATTAAGTGCTTTTTTTATGATTATGTTAGTTGTCTTTTCTTTTCTTCAACTTTCTTTATTACCTCTTCCTGAATAGCTGCACTAACAGGAGTATATTTATAAAATTCCATTGAATAATTTGCTCTACCACTCGAAATATTTCTCAAATTAGTTGCATAACCAAACATTTCCATAAGCGGAACAAATCCGTTAAGTTTTTGAGAACCTTTTCTGTGACGACGCATAGAGTCAATTTTTCCTCTACGACGATTTAAGTTTCCAACTATATCACCAATATACTCATCAGGAGTATTAACTTCTATTTTCATCATTGGTTCTAGTAAAATTGGAGTTGCTTTATTAAATCCTTGTTTGAAGCATTTAGAAGCACAAATTTGGAATGCCATATCTGAAGAGTCAACAGCATGGAAACTTCCATCTAAAAGAACAACCTTAACATCAACAACTGGGAAGCCAGCTAAGATACCATCACCAAGTGTTTTTTGAATTCCTTTGTCAACTGATGGAATATATTCACCCGGAATTCTGCCTCCTTTGATTTTGTCTTGGAATTCATATCCATTTCCGCTGTTTGGTTCAAGACGGATAATTGTATGAGCATATTGACCTTTACCACCCGATTGTTTAACGTATTTAAATTCGCTTTCAGTTTCAACTGTTATAGTTTCTCTGTACGAAACAGATGGTTCGCCCACAATTACTTCAACACCAAACTCGTGCTTTAATCTGTCAATTATGATTTCAAGATGCAATTCGCCCATTCCTGCAATTATTGTTTCATTAGTTTCATCGTTATAACGAACAATAAATGAAGGATCTTCGTTTTGAAGTTTATGAAGTGCTTCTCCCAATTTTGTTTGATCTTTTTGTTTTGGAGGAGAAACCTTTAATTCAATTACAGGAGGTGCAACGTGAATTGTTTCTAAAAATAATGGATGATCAGGATCACATAATGTATCTCCGGTTTTTGTAACTTTCATTCCAACTAATGCAACAATCTCACCAGGACCTGCTTCTGTTAGCTCAATTCTGTCTTTTGCATGAATTCTGAAAATACGACCGACTCTTTCGGTTTTATTTTTTGTTGAATTTAACATTGGCATTCCACTTTTTAAAACACCTGAATAAATTCTAACAAAAGTTTGTTGTCCAACAAATGGATCGTTTATAATTTTAAAAGCTAAAGCAGAAAAAGGATCTTTTGGAATAGGATTTCTTTTATGTGATTTTTCAGGATCATCAACATCAAGTCCAACTACTGCTCCAGCATCAATTGGAGATGGTAAATAATCAATAACTGCATCTAACAAAAGTTGAACACCTTTATTTTTATATGCTGCTCCACAAAAAACTGGAGTTAATAAAAGTTTTAATGAAGCATCTCTGGCTGCTACTTTAAGTGTTTCATAAGAAATTTCTTTTTCTTCGAAAAACATTTCCATGATTTCTTCATTGAAATCTGCAATTTTTTCAATAATAAAAGCTCTGCCATCTTTAGCTTGTTGCAAATAGTCGGCAGGAATTGCCATTTCTTCACGACCAGAATCAACAAATTTGTAGGCTTTAAACTCAATTAAGTCAATAATTCCTTCAAAACCTTCTTCATGACCAATTGGTAATTGAAAAGGAACTGCTTTTGCATCTAAATATTGATTCATCATTGATACAACTTCACCAAAATCAGCACCTGCTCTATCCATTTTGTTTACAAATGCAATTCTCGGAACTTTATATCTATCTGCCTGATTCCATACAGTTTCTGTTTGAGGTTCAACTCCACCAACTGCACAAAAAACAGCAATCATTCCGTCAATAACTCTAAGTGAACGTTCTACCTCTACTGTAAAATCAACGTGACCTGGAGTGTCAATAATATTAATTTGAGAATTTTTCCATGTACAAGAAATTGCTGCCGATGCAATTGTAATTCCTCTTTCTTGTTCTTGTTTCATGAAGTCCATTGTAGCTTGTCCATCATGAACTTCGCCTGGTTTACGTGTGACTCCGGTGTAGAATAAAATTCTCTCGGTTAAAGTTGTTTTTCCAGCATCAATGTGAGCTGCAATACCAATGTTTCTTAACTTACTTAAAGGCATAACAATACTGTCTTAATTTATTTAATTTTTTAAAATGTGGTTGGGAAACTAGTCAATCTAATATTTAAATCTCCAGACCTTTCTATCTTTTTTTGTAAAAAAGTCTGCAAAGATAGTGATATATATTTATTATTAAAAGAATTATTGAGTTTATTTTATTTGAGTACTTCATTTCAACTTTTAATAGAAATAATGAGAACTACAAAATTTTGCTTAATCTCTTATTTTCGGGTATATTTGCCTAAAAAAAGTTGAAAACAAACAATAAACCCCTTATACTTGTTACAAACGATGACGGTTTTGATGCAAAAGGAATTGAATCGTTAATTGAAGTTAGTCGCGAATTTGGCGAAATAGTAGTAATTGCTCCAGATGTCAGTCGCTCAGGTATGTCGCATGCAATAACTATTAAAGAACCTTTACGAATTACAAATATCTCAGAGAACGATAATCTGACAATTTATTCAACAAACGGGACTCCTGTTGACTGTGTTAAGCTTGCAATAAATCAGATTTTACCAAAATTGCCCGATTTAATTCTATCAGGAATTAATCATGGCTCAAATGCATCAATTAGTGTAATATATTCAGGAACAATGGGTGCTGTAATGGAAGGATGTATTTATGGAATTCCATCAATTGGTTTTTCGATTTTAGATTATAGCAAAAATGCCGACTTTACAGCTTCCAAAATCTATGCACGACATATAATTCGTAATGTGTTAAAAAATGGTATAAATAAAGGAACTTGTTTGAATGTGAATATTCCAAAAGGTTTGCCTCATGAACTTAAAGGAATTAAAGTTTGCCGACAAACTAAAGGAATGTGGAAAGAAGAATTTGATAAACGAACCGACCCGCATAAGTGTGATTATTTCTGGCTTACTGGATATTTTGAAAATCTTGAACCTGAAAACGATGATACTGACGAATGGGCTTTAGCTAATAAATATGTTTCTATTGTTCCAACAATTATTGACTTTACTGATTATGTTGCTGTTAAATCATTAAAAAATTTAGAAAATGAAATACTCGTTAAATAATTTATATCTTGGTCTAATATCAGGTTTATTAATTCCTGTCATTGCTTTATTAATTTTTTATTTAAGCACATATAATAATCAGAGCTTTATTGAATATCTAAACCATTTAATAAGTATAAATATTGTAACCCAACTTGTTAGCCTCTGTGTTGTTCCAAACTTACTGTTGTTTTTTATTTTTATCTGGACAAATAAATTATATTCAGCAAGAGGAGTTCTATTTTCAACAATTATTTATACGATTATTGTAATAGACAGAGTTTATCCCGATTTTATTTCGGGAATTACAGAGCTTGTCCCGATTTTTCGGGAATTTACAAGCTCAAACCTGTTAATCCTGTTAATCCTGTCAAAAAAAAATCCTAATAACCAGTGTCTAATAAAATTATAAACAAATGAAATACTACATTATAGCAGGCGAAGCTTCAGGCGATTTACACGCATCCAATTTGATTGCAGAATTAAAAAAACTTGACAATAATGCTGAGTTAAGAGGTTGGGGTGGAGATTTAATGATTGAGCAAGGAGTTAATGTAGTTAAACACATTAAAGAGTTAGCATTCATGGGTTTTGTCGAGGTAATACAAAACCTAAATACAATTCTTAAAAATTTTAAAATTTGCAAAAAAGATATTCTTGACAACAAGCCAGATGTATTAATTTTAGTCGATTACCCTGGTTTTAATTTAAGAATTGCAAAATTCGCTGCTAAAAATGGCATTAAGGTTTTTTATTACATTTCGCCTACAGTATGGGCTTGGCATAAATCACGAATTAAACAGATTAAGAAATATGTTTCGCATCTTTTTGTAATACTTCCATTTGAAAAAGACTTTTTTAAAAAACACAATTATGAAGTCGATTATGAAGGTCATCCTTTACTTGACGAATATCAAAATTTCATATCAACTTTAAGTTCTGAAAATAATTTTAGAATTGATAATTCCCTGTCTTCTAAACCTATAATTGCCCTTCTACCTGGCAGTAGAAAGCAAGAAGTACTTAAAATGCTTCCTGAAATGATTCAGTTATCAGAAACTTATAGCGAATATCAATTTGTAATAGCTGGCGTTAATTCTTTAGGAATAGATTTCTATAATGAGATATTAAATAATAATAAAGTGGAAATTATTTTTGGTCAAACATATAAATTGCTTATGAATTCTTATGCAGCTTTAGTAACGTCAGGCACTGCTACATTAGAAACTGCAATTTTTAATATTCCACAAGTTGTGTGTTATAAAGCTGGCTCGTTTTGGTTTAAAATTGCAAAACTATTAGTAAACGTTAAGTATATTTCACTTGTAAATTTAATTTTAGACAAACCTGCTGTAAAAGAATTAATCCAAAACGACTTTACTTTTAATAATTTAAAAGCTGAATTTCAAAGAATTACAAAAGATGAAAATTATCGTACTCAGCTTTTCGAAAATTACAAATTGCTTTCTGAAAAGCTTGGAGGAAGTGGAGCATCGAAAAGAACTGCCAAATTGATGTATAAATATTTAACACAGTAATATCTTGAAAAATATACTAATACTTGCTTTTTGGTTTACATCTATTTCTGTTTTTTCTCAAAAAATTGATATTGCTTTATATTTCGACCAATCTGTAAATTCTGTTGTGTTTAGTTCAGTAACAGGAAGCTATGTTATTATTGCCGATAGCAACTATTTCAAAATCAGCAAAAACGATGTACTAATGATTACCTGCAAAGGTGATTCAGTTTTGGTAAAATCTCTTAACGATACTCTTGGTTTATTTTATAAAGTAGAAATTAACGGCATCGATAAAGACAATATGTTTAAATTGAAACCATCAGACCCATCTTTGGATGCAAGAACTTATGACGACAATTTACAAATTTCATCTAGGTTTAGAAAATTGCTGATAGTTAACAATATAAATATTGAAAAATATCTTTCTGGAGTTGTTGAGGCTGAAGGCGGACCAAAATCGCCAATCGAATACTATAAATCGCAAGCTGTAATTTGTCGTACTTATACTTTCCAAAACATTGAACGACATACATTCGAAGGATTTAATCTTTGCGATGGAGTCCATTGTCAGGCTTATAAAGGAAAATCAATTCAAAATCCTGAAATCATTACTGCAACTTTTGAAACAGCAGGAAAAGTCATTATTGATACTTCAAAAACTTTAATTACAGCTACATTTCATTCAAATTGCGGTGGGATAACCGAAGGTTCTGAAAATGTATGGATTAAGTCAATGCCTTATTTAATCTCCAAGAAAGATGATTATTGTATATATCAACGAAATGCAAAATGGGAAAAAACTATTCCTGCCGAAAAGTGGAAAGCATATTTAGAAAGGTACGGTGCACAAATTCCTGCCGAAAATTATTCTGAATTATTCAAATGGAATCCTAACGGAAGGCAAATGAATTACACTTATGAAAATATAAAAATCCCCTTAAAAGATATTCGCTACGACTGGAAACTCCGTTCGGCATTTTTTTCAATTGTTCCGAGTGGCGACAATATAATTCTAAATGGCAGAGGATATGGTCATGGAGTTGGACTTTGTCAGGAAGGAGCAATGAAAATGGCAGAAAAGGGAATCAATTTTGAAGAAATTATTAAATATTATTATTACAATGTAATGATAATCCCCATTGATTCTATAATGCCTGAAACGTCCTTGATTAATAATAAACATACATCAGAATAATTATTTAGAAATTGATAAGCAGTAGCTGTAGAAGTAAGCAGTAAGCAGTAAGCAGTAAGCAGTAAGCAGTAAGTAGTAAACAATAAGCGGGAAGCAGTTAACAATCAATGAAGCAGAGCTACAGAGTAGCGAAATGTTTATAGTAAGCAGTTGGCAGTCAATGACGCAGAGCTACAGAGTAGCGAAATGTTTATAGAAAAAGAATCTCCCACCAATTCTGTCGCAACCACAAGAAAATGAAGAAAGTTAGCAATAGGCAGCAATCGGTAATCAGTAAGTAGTGCATCTAAGAAAACGGTGTATTTTTAGAAATACCAAAATTCAAACTGTTTTGAAAATTGAAATTTTGAGAATTGGAATTTGTTTGACATTTGTTTTTTGTTTTTTGGAGTTTTCTTACAAACACTAACTAAAATACTAACACTATAATTCAAATAGATTTTTTCAAAATCATTTTTGGATTTGTATAAAATTTATTCGTATTTTTATAAATATTGAAAATTCAAATTTTTATGAAAAACTTAATAATTTTTGCTCTTTTGTTTGCACTAGGAATGCATATTAATGCACAAGATAAAAATCAAGCCGAGGTTAGAATAACTTTACGTGATGGAAGCCTATTTAATGGAAGCACAAACCTGCCAACAGTTGATTTAGTTACAAAATATGGCAAACTTACAATTCCATTTGCAAGTGTTTCTTATATCGAAGTTGGAATTACACCCGATAAAGCAAATGAATCAAAAATTATTGATTTAATTTCAAAACTTTCAAATGAATCTATTGATATAAGAAAAGCTGCTTATGAAGAACTTATTCAAAAAAATGTAGGAGCAATTCCTGTTATTTCAAATTATATTTATTCTGAAAAATATCAACCAGTATCGTTTACTGAATTTACTGTTGATGGTGCTTTAACTGAGCTAAAAGGTAAATATTCAATCGACGACAATTTTAATGAGGAAGATATAATTTCTATAGATTATCAGTATCTTATGGGTGGAACATATTCGTTTAAAAGTATCGATTTAAAAACAGAATTTGGAACACTAGCAATTCCGAAAGATAAAATGAAAAAAATCGAAGTTATATACATTCCCGGAAGCGAATCTGCTGCCAAAAGTTATATTTTACAAGCATCTAAGCATATTAGCGGAAACACTAGTGGAGGCTGGTTAAAAACCGGAATTATGGTTAAAAAAGGACAAACTCTTAATTTTATAGCAAGCGGAGAGGTTGTTTTACAAAGTTTGTCTGGTGGAAAATACAATCCAGATGGAGTTGCCGGAACTGCATCAAATTATGAATATGACGACTATTCTTATGGTTCAACAGGAACATATCCACAATATGGAAACTTAGTGTATAAAGTTGGTGAAAATGCAACAGCTTTAAAAGCTGGTTCAAAATGTTCAAGAGTAGCTGACGGAAATGGATATTTATATATTTCTATTTACGAAACTGTCTATAATTCAGCCAATACCGGAAGTTATAATGTAAAAGTTAATATAAAATAATCAAAATTATTTTATGTCTTAACATTTTTGTTTATTTTAGTGAATTAAATTTTTGTGATGAATATATTATTTATAGAAGCTTCAAAAGATAGTCCAAAAGTAGTTTTTGATCCAACAACTAATATTTTTGAAATTTCCGGAAAATCTCACCCTGAGAATGTTAAGGAATTTTTTAAGCCAATATTGGAGTGGCTGAATAATTACTTATGCGAGATTAAAGACAAAAAAGATATTCATATAGTTTTCAATTTGAAGTATATTTATATCAATTCTTCTTCATATAAATACATTATAATTTTACTTAAAAAAATGAAAGAATTCCACGAATCTGGGATTGGAATTGAGTTTGTTTGGCATTACGAAGACGACGATGATGATATGAGAGAATCTGGTGAAGAATTATTTGAATTCTCTAATATTGACCTACCTTATAAATTTAATCCTTATTCTGAAGCTTAATTTTATTACTTCTAATTTTTTTCCAACTTTAATAAAAGCATTTATACATTTATCAAGATGTTCAACTTCGTGACCCGCTGATAGTTGCACTCTGATTCTTGCTTTATCTTTTGGAACGACAGGATAATAGAATCCAATAACATAAATTCCTTCTTTTAACAATTCAGAAGCAACTTGTTGTGAGAGCTTTGCATCGTAAAGCATAACAGCACAAATTGCAGATTGAGTTGGTTTAATATCAAATCCAGCAGCAATCATTTTTTGCATGAAATATTCGGTATTGCTATGTAATTTGTCTTGCAATTCGTTAGTTGAAGCCATCATCTCAAACATACGGATTCCAGCATTTACTGACATTGGAGGCAACGAATTTGAAAACAAATATGGACGAGAACGTTGACGTAACATTTCAATAACTTCTTTTTTTCCGGTTGTAAATCCTCCAATTGCACCACCAAATGCTTTTCCTAAAGTTCCTGTAATAATTTCAATTTTTCCTTTAAGATTGTATAATTCTGTAACTCCACGACCGGTTCTTCCAACTACGCCTGCAGAATGCGATTCGTCAACCATAATCATTGCATCATATTTATTTGCAAGTTCATATATTTTATCAAGAGGAGCTACGTTTCCGTCCATAGAGAAAACTCCATCAGTAACAATAAGTCGGAATCTGTTTTTTTGAGCAACTTTTAGTTGTTCTTCCAAATCAGCCATGTTTGCATTTTCGTAGCGGTAACGTTCTGCTTTACAAAGTCTAACTCCATCAATAATTGAGGCATGATTAAGAGAATCTGAAATAATTGCATCTTCTTCGCCGAGTAGTGGTTCAAAAACTCCACCATTAGCATCGAAACAAGCAGCATATAAAATGGTATCTTCTGTTCCAAAAAATTCTGCAATTTTTGCTTCCAGAGTTTTATGCAAATCCTGAGTACCACAAATAAATCTTACCGACGACATTCCAAAACCTCTCTCGTCCAATGCATCTTTTGCCGCTTTAATTAAATCGGGATGATTCGATAATCCCAAATAATTATTTGCACAAAAATTTAAAACCGATTCGCCTGTACTTACTTTGATTTCAGCACTTTGAGGCGATGTAATAATTCTTTCGTTTTTGTATAAACCTGCTTCTTTGATTTCAATAATCTGTGATTGAAGATTTTGTTGATATTTTGAATACATAGTTGTTTATTTTAGTGAATTACAAACCTAAAGAATTGGCAAAGATTTACAAAATAGAAACAACAAAAAGTAAAAATTAATGCTCTTAAAAATATTAATTGTCCTTCTAGTGGCATATTCCTTCTATACTAAATACTTTGTAACTAATCAGTCATATTAAATCACTAAAAAACAAAAACATGCCACAGATTCACAGATTATAAATCAATGTCGTTTAGTTAAGCAAAAGTAGATAAAATATTGAAAATTAATAAAAAAAGAGTTCTTTGAAATTTTGTAATTCAAAAAAAAGGTTCTAA
>Ga0209211_10005858_pt1 | contig 18112 bp, 17 predicted proteins | sample RifGroA2_FD_183992 | JGI IMG/M metagenome (GOLD analysis project Ga0209211, IMG submission 183992) | Groundwater microbial communities from Rifle, Colorado, USA - Groundwater A2 (SPAdes) (version 2) | ecosystem: Environmental > Aquatic > Deep subsurface > Groundwater | place: Rifle, Colorado... | reverse complement strand
TTGATTATAAAAATGGCGGATCTTGTTCGCGAGAAAAAAATAGAAGGCATAAGAGACATTCGCGATGAGTCGGACAGAGAGGAAAAGATTCGCATTGCCATAGATCTGAAAACCGGAACGAATCCGCAAAATGTTTTAAATAATCTTTACAAATATACCGATTTGGAAAAAACTTTCCATTTCAATATGATCGCCTTGGTGGACGGCATTCAGCCTCAAGTTTTACGACTGAAAGACATACTTAAGTATTTTATTGCGCACAGAGAAATTGTTGTAAGGAGAAGGACGCAGTTTGACCTAAATAAGGCTTTGGACAGGGCGCATATTTTGGAAGGACTTAAAAAGGCGTTGGATCATATTGATGCCATTATCAAAACCATTAGAGCTTCCAACGATAAAGATGATGCGCAAAAGAAATTGATTGCAAAATTTGAGTTTTCGGACAAGCAAGCCGTTGCTATTTTGGAAATGAAACTGCAGTCTTTGGCAAATTTGGAAAGACAAAGAGTGGAAGACGAGCTTAAAGAAAAGCAAAAATTGATAAAAGAATTGCGTGCACTTTTGGCGGACGCGAAAAAGCTTTTGAAAGTGGTGCAAGATGAGCTGTTGGCGGTAAGAGAAAAGTACGGCGACGAAAGAAGAACAAAGGTGATGGCACGCGCCGCCAAAGTTATGTCCGATGAAGATTTAGTGGAAGCGAGAGACCAAGTAATGGTTTTAACGCAAGGCGGATATGTCAAGAGGACGGATCCTGATGCTTATAGAGCGCAAAAGAGAGGCGGGGTGGGGGTGATAGATATGGAAACGAAAGAAGAGGATTTCGTCAATATTTTCGTTACCGCAAATACGCATGATGATTTGCTTTTCTTCAGCGACAAAGGAAAAGTTTACCAAGTGAAAATGTATGAATTGCCCGAAGGGAAAAAAGCGACAAAAGGGAAGTCCGTGATGAATTTCTTGTCCATTTCAGCCGATGAAAAAATAACTTCCATTTTGGTGTTTCCGAAATCGGCGAAAGAAAAAGAAAGTTTTTTAATGATGGCGACAAAAAACGGCGTAGTGAAGAAAGTGGACGCTTCCAACTTCAAGGACGTAAGAAGAAATGGAATAACGGCGATAAGGCTGGAAAAAGGCGATGAGTTGAAGTTTGTTAAGTTTGTATACAAAAATGATCATTTTATAATGGCAACCAAGGATGGGCAGTCGGTGATGTTCAAGGAGTCTGATGTCCGTGCGATGGGACGAGGCGCGGCTGGAGTGCGCGGGATCAGGTTGGATGATAAAGACGAAGTGATAGGATCAGACACGGTGTCATCTGGCGGTAAAGAACAGTTTTTCTTGAATATGGGAAGCAAAGGTTATGGCAAAAAAACCGGCATAAAAAACTATCGTATCCAAAAAAGAGGCGGTTCAGGCATAAAGACTTTTAAAGTGACAGACAAAACCGGTTCGCTTATGGTGGCCAGGATGATCGGGCAAGAAGAGGAAGAATTGATTGCCATATCGCTCAAAGGTCAAGTTATCAGAACATCTTTGGCGGAAATACCGTCTCTTGGCAGGCAAACGCAAGGCGTAAGAATTATGAAAATGAGACCCGATGACAGCATCGCGACAATGACATGTTTATAAACCCCGAAGAAATAATAAATAATTTTGAAATACGTCCGGGGATGGTTGTGGCGGATTTCGGTTGCGGAAGCGGACGGTATGTTTTGGCGATTGCCAAAAAGATGAAAGGTTTTGATTTGCCGGTTGGACAGGCGGGCGTTGTTTATGCCATTGATATTCAAAAAAATCTTTTGGAGTCAATAAAATTAAACGCGGAAAAAGAACATTTGGCGGATATTGTGGACATAATTTGGGCGGATATTGAAGGTAAGGATGGTGTGAAATTGGCGACGGAAACGGTTGACATAGTTGTCGCTTCAAATATTTTATTTCAGGTTGAAAGCAAGGAATCTTTAATAAGAGAAATTCATAGAGTTTTGAAAATTGGCGGAAGGGTGGCGCTTATTGATTGGTCCGTTGCCGGAATGGGTATTACTCCGAAATCATTGGTGACCAAGAAAGAGGCGGAGAGAATTTTCATAGAAAACGGTTTTTTGAGAGCAAAAGAATTTCCAGTCGGAGATAATCATTATGGGATAATATTCAAAAAAGCGTAATAATAAAATAGGGCTTGACAAGTATAAAAATATGCATAAAATTGATATTATAATATCAAAAATAGGCTTAATTTTATGAATTACATCTCAAGAGTCATTGAAAAAAGAATAAAAGAAAGGCTTTTTAAAGAGAAAGTCATTATATTATACGGCGCTAGGCAGGTTGGAAAAACCACTTTGGTTAAAAAGATACTGGATGAATTTGGAGAAAATGGGAAATATCTTAATTGCGAATTAGCTTCGGTGGAGATGGGTTTGTCCGTGTTGGAAGCGGAAAAAATTAAAAGTTTTTTAGGCGATTATAAAATAATTGTTTTGGATGAAGCCCAGAATATTCGCAATATAGGCAAGGTTTTGAAAATTATTGTCGATACTTATCCAAAAATGCAAATCATCGCGACAGGATCATCCAGTTTTGATTTGTTTCAAAAACTTTCAGAACCGCTCACCGGCCGAAATTTTCAATTTATGCTTTATCCGCTTTCAGCGGGTGAAATAAAAGAGAGCAAAGATCTTTTTTATTTGGAATCAAAATTGGAAAATCTTATGCGTTTCGGCGGCTATCCGGGTGTTTTCGGTTTAAGCGAAGAAGAAGCGAAAGAAAGATTAAATGAAATTTCAGCCAATTATTTATATAAAGACATTTTGAAATTTGAGGGATTGAAAAAATCAAGCGTTATAAAAAATCTGTTGCAGGCGCTGGCCCTTCAAATCGGTCAAGAAGTGTCGTATCAAGAATTGGCGGTAAAATTGGGAATAAACCGCCTGACTGTGCAAAAATATATGGATATTTTGGAACAATCTTTCGTTGTTTTTAAACTTAATTCTTTCAGCAGGAACAAGAGGAAAGAAATTTCCAAGTCGGTAAAAGTATATTTTTATGACTTGGGCATACGAAATAGCTTGATAGAAAATTATAATCCTTTGGAAATTCGGAATGACGCAGGGTTTCTGTGGGAAAATTTTTGCATGATAGAAAGAAAAAAATATAATGAATACAATATTAATTTTGCCAATATGTATTTTTGGCGGACATACGATCAGAAAGAAATTGATTTGATTGAAGAACGAGAGGGAAAATTATTCGCCTATGAATTCAAATGGAATGACAAAAAAGGGAAAATTCCAAAAAGTTTTTTGGCAGGCTATCCCGATTCGGAATTTCAAATTATTGATAAAAGCAATTATTGGCAATTTTTATGCCCAAAAATTTAAACCATAACTATGGAAAAATTTGATTTCTCAAAAATTGAAGACCGGAAAAAATTTGATAGTCTGCCCGAAGAAGAGCGGGAGAAAATTATTGATGAAGGACGGGAGGAAGCTGTCAAAATTGGAGAAAAAAAGGAAATTGTTTTAACGCACGACCAACAAGCCGCCAAAGAAGGGCTTATCAGCCGTTTAACTGATGGCGACATTAACACTGCCATTAAAATCATAGAAAAGTTTAATTTACCAAAAGAGGTTGTTCAACAAGCCGCCAAAGAAGGGCTTATCAGCCGTTTAACTAAAGGCCACATTAACTCCGCCATTGAAATCCTAGAAAAGTTTAATTTACCAAAAGAGGTTGTTCAGCAAGCCGCCAAAGAAGGGCTTGTCAAACAGTTAACTTTTGGTTACATTGACTCCGCCATTAAAATCATAGAAAAGTTTAATTTACCAAAAGAGGTTATTTCTTCTTCTGAAGTCCAACAAGCCACCAAAGAAGGGCTTATTGGCCTTTTAACTAATGGTTACATTAACTCCGCCATTAAAATCATAGAAAAGTTTAATTTACCAAAAGAGGTTGTTCAGCAAGCCGCCAAAGAAGGGCTTATCAGCCGTTTAACTAAAGGCCACATTAACTCCGCCATTGAAATCCTAGAAAAGTTTAATTTACCAAAAGAGGCTGTTCAGCAAGTCGCCAAAGAAGTGCTTATCAGCCGTTTAACTGATGGCGACATTAACTCCGCCATTGAAATCCTAGAAAAGTTTAATTTACCAAAAGAGGCTGTTCAGCAAGTCGCCAAAGAAGGGCTTATCAGCCGTTTAACTAAAGGCCACATTAACTCCGCCATTGAAATCCTAGAAAAGTTTAATTTAATCATTCAGCCTCAAGAGATAATAGAAAAAATTCCAAAAATCAAGGAGTTTGCGGATAAAATAAAAATGGTGTCGCCTAATTTTTATCAGCAAACTCTGAAATCACTTGAATTATTTATAGAATTATTTGAATTCAAAAATAATCAAGAACAGTTTTTTGAAATAATCAAAGAAAATCCTTTTTTATTGGACGCGGTTTCGGAAAATACGAGGTTTGGATCAAAGTTATTGCTTAAATTCCCACAGTTGGACGAATTGTCCCAACAAAACATTGAATTTCTTTTTGACGCCAAGAAAGAAATTTTGAAAGACAATCCGGATATTGATCCGGAGTCTCTGGAATTCAGACGATTGATACAGGAGAGATTGAAAGGTTACGAAGGAAACAAGGGGATCTTGGCGAAAATTGAAAAGAGCGAAATCAATACTGATGAGTGGCTTAATTATCAAGGCACCCGCTATTTTTCTCTTGAATCAGGCAAAAGCAATTTGGCTTTTTCTGAAACAAGCAGCATGCTGTTAAACAGAATCAAGGAAACTCTTGACAGCTACTCTCATCAGATAAAAGAAGTTCTCAAAGAATACCGAAAAGAATTATCGGCGCATCAGATACCGATTGAAGACCCCAAAGAGATTGAAGACAAGATCACTCAAATGAGAACGGAGATGGAGAAAGCTCAAAGCGAAGGCAATGAAAAGAAAGCTCAGGGCATTCAGAAAGGCATAGACGGTCTTACTCAAAAATTAGCCAACCTTAAAACAGTTTCTTCTTGGGATAAAATACTTGGAGATATCGCCGCTTTCAGCCAGTTAAAAACAGATGTCTTTAATTCTCAAGAATATTTGATCAAAGCCGAAAGCGAATTCGCGGAGAAAACATCCGGCAAGACTCCGTCCGGCAAAGAAATTCAAGACGCCAAGCAAAGGATAGCCCAAGCCAAAGAAGAATTAAGGCTAAAATTTGGAATGCTGGAAAGAAGAATTGAATCCTTCAAAGTAAATATGCCGGAAATATTATCGCCTATTTTAGGCAAGGACAGGACGGAAGCTTTAACTCAAGAAATAGAAACCGGTTTAGCCGAGCAATTTGAGCACTATAACACCGACAGAAGCACTTTCGCCAATCTTTTTTCCGAGAGAGGCGATAAGGAAAAAGATAAGATGGACAGCCAGCCGATGAGCATATTCGTCTGGGCAAGAAATCCCGATATTGATTTATATCAAGGCAATTATTCCGATTGCTGTATTAAAATTAACAGTGGACATATGGGCGCGGAATCAACAATCGCCGATTACAACACCGATTTGGGAATACAGATAGTGAATATTTGGGACGAAACTAAAAATGAGCCGGTGACCGCCGCGTGGTGCTGGCTTGGCAAAAATGAAAAAGGCGAGACGGCTTTGGTCGTGGATAACACAGAATCAAACACTTTATACAGCAGTAATTATCCGGAACAGTTGACCGAAGAATTGTTTGATTATCTCAAAGGCTACGCCAAAGCAATCGGGGTAAAGAAGGTGGTTTTAGGCAAAGCCAATAATGATCTGCCGACTGGCGGAGAACTGGCAAAACTTTCTGACGATAAAAGCGAATACGAAAAAATCGGCGGATACAACAGAGCCGACGGCTACTTTTTGGAAGCGGAAGATAAAATCGTGAAAATAATTTGGGAAGCCAAGCAAAAAGAGAACAAAGATGAAGTGAAAGAAAAGAACAAAATGACAATTGAATTTGCGGAAATAAACGCGAGAGATTTGACTGAAAACGATTTTGAAACGATAAAAAGAATGGAAAGAAAAGTTTATCGGGGTACGGATTTGATTCAAGGACAAGCGATGATTGAAGATATTAAAGACGGGAAAGGTCTTGATTATTCAACCGTCCTATATGGTAAGAATCTTAAAACAGGCAAAGCGGAAACTATCGGATATATCGTTGCGGTGGAAGACGAGACCGACGAAGGAGATAAATCCGTTTATCTGGAAGATATTGCCGTCTTGCCGGAAGCTCAAGGGCAAGGGCTGGGTTGGAATTTGCTCAAAGCTTTTGTTGAAAAACTTAAGACAACGGCGACAAAGGAAAACAAACCGATACTCCTTGATATGCATCTGCGAGAAAACTCTCAAAGATTTATGGGGAGACACAAGCAAGAGCTTGAAGATTTGGGCATTGGACTTATTGAAGAAGCATTAGTGTCGGATTATTACGATGAGGGAGAGGACGCGCTTTATCAAGTGTATGAGGTGAATGGTTTATAGAAGCATAAAAATGTCTTATCGCCGACAAAATATGGTATACTTAAATTATAGAAAATAATTTTTTATGAACAAACTATCATTTTTTCAAATAATTTTAACGATATTGCTTGGGGTGATTGCCGTAGTGGCGGTGCTTGTTTTCAGCGGTATTTTGCCCGGGTATAAAAAACAGGGAGGATCAAGAGGTCCGACGATTCAAGTTTCTCTTTGGGGACCGTTGCCCGAGGGTCAAATAAACAGAGTTCTTTCCGGCGTGAACAAGGAAAATAAGCCTTACAATATAAATTACACCGAAATACCCCCTTCTTCTTACGAAGAAACGGTGGTGGACGCTTTGGCTTCGGGCAAGGGACCGGACTTTTGGATAATCAGCCAAGATATGATTTTGAAAAACAAAGAGAGAATAAGCGTCATCCCTTTTCTTGTTTATCCGGAAAGGAATTTCAGGGATAATTTTGTGGATATTTCCAGTTTGCTCATAGAGCCAAAAGGGGAGGGCTTGACCGGTATTCCGTTCTTGGCTGATCCATTGATAATGTATTGGAACAAGGACTTATTTTCGTCGGCAGGCGCAAGTCAACCGCCAAAAGATTGGAACGATTTCGCGGAAGCGGTCGCAATATTTACTCAGAAAAACGAGGCGGGCAATGTCGTCCAATCGGGAACGGCATTGGGAGAGTTGAGCAATATAAAAAACGGCAAAGATCTTTTGTCTATGCTTATAATTCAGTCCGGCAATCCCATAATGAAAACGGACAACGCCGGTAATTTCAAAATCTCCCTTGGAGAAGACGACAACGCCGGCAACAACCCAGCCGTTTCTTCCGTCAAGTTCTTTAACAGTTTCTCGGATCCGAATAAAGACACCTATTCTTGGAACAAGGCTCTGCCGGAAGCTGGCGATATGTTTGCCAAGGGCGCGCTGGCTATGTATTTTGGCTATGCCAGCGAATTGCCGGACATTATAGAAAGAAATCCCCACTTGAATTTTGATATCGCCGAAGTTCCGCAAATAAAGGGAGATAAAACAAAAACAGGCTTTGCCAAAATGTACTCATTTGCCATTATGAAAAATGTTTCGCAGGCTAAAAAGCAAGCGGTCATAAATTCCATTTTGTTTATCACTTCTAGTAATGTGGCAAAAGCTTTTTCTCAGGAAACAGGTTTGGCTTCTTTAAGACGAGATTTGCTTTCCGAGAGGACGACGGACGCGTATTTTGGCTTGGTGAACAAAGCGGTTGTAATGGCGAAATCTTGGTTGGAGCCGGATGGGGCGGAAGTTCGCCGAATTTTCAAAGATATGATAGAATCAACGGCATCAGGTAGTTTATCTGCCGATGCATCAGTAAGGTTGGCAAACACAAGACTCGATCAAGAATTAAGAAAGGTAGCGCGACAGTAAGGGTTGATTAAATAATCAAAAATAATGAAGAAGATGAATCATAAGAAAAGATTAAAAAACATTTTGCCATTATTGACGTCGTTTTTTATTTTTTGCGTCTTATTTGCCGTAACGCTCGCTGTTGAACCTAAAACAAATCTTGGAGAGCTTATTCCGTGTGAAGGCAACGCTTGTGGCATTTGCGACATTTTTAAACTTATTTCAAATGTGGTTAATTTCGCCACATTCAAGTTGGCATCTCCCATCGCTGGTATTATAATGGCTTACGGAGGCATAAAGATGATAATATCCGGAGGTAATGAATCGGAAAGATCAAAGGGTGTGAACGCTCTTCAGTCGGCGGTTTACGGCATACTGATCACCTTTGGCGCTTGGGTGATAGTCAATTCCATTATCGGGGGGTTGTCGGGAAACAGTCTTTCTTCGTCATGGTATCATTTCCCGGGATGTGAGAAGTAATAAATAATTTGCAAAAATATGAAATATTCAGTAGAGAAAATTTTTATTTCGGTGTTAACCGTCCTTTCTTTCGTTCATTTGGCAAAGGCCGCAACTTGCGAAACATCAAATTCAAGCATTTTGTGCAATCCGCTTAAAGCCGAGTCGTTTACCGGATTTTTGGAGGTAGTATCCAAGCTGGCGGTGGAAATTGGTATTCCTGTTGCCGTTCTTTTTATAATTTACGCCGGCTTGAAATTGGTAATGGCGAGAGGCAACGAAGATGAGATAAAAAAAGCCAAAGAGAGTTTAACTTGGGCGATAATCGGTTCAGGTATTCTTATCGGCGCGTGGACGATAATGAAGATTTTGGAATCCACCGTTAAAAGTTTGGGATAAGATGGCGTTTTTAAAATAATAGTTTAAAATATAAAGAGTGTTATTAAAAGGGTCGAAATTAAAATTAAAATTAAAAAATTATGAAAAAAACAATAAAAAAAATCATGCCGTTCGGTTTGTTGGCTATGCCGTTATTCGCCGGTGCCGTTTCCAATGTCAATGACCTTTTCGCTTTGGCGGAAAGCATTTTGGGTAAGTTGGCGCCGATGCTCGTGGCGATTGCCGTGGTTATTCTTTTGGTCGCCATTCTTGGATACATAAAAGCCGGAAGCGATGAAGAAAAGAAAAAAACATACAAAGATTTGATGATCTACGGTATCATCGGTTTGTTTGTGATGGTGAGCGTTTGGGGATTGGTGGCTATTCTTTCCGGAACATTCAATCTAAACAACGACATACCGGATGTGGAGATATTGCCAAATTTCTAGTTTAAATTCAAAAAAATGAGCGCGGAAGCTGTAAAACTTATCAACAACATCAAGACGTTTATCATAAATCCGATCATCGGGTTTATGTTTGCTGTCGCCGTGGTAATGTTTCTGTATGGCATCGTGGAGTATATTTACGGAGCCGATAACGAAGACAAACGAGAAGTCGGCAAAAATCATATGATCTACGGCATTATCGGAATGTTTGTAATGATAGGGGTTTACGGCATCTTAAATCTCATTTCCGGATTTTGGTACGAGATAGGTTCGGGTTATTAGCTTTAGTCGTTATTTCACTCCCCAACAATGTCGTTGGGGAGACAAATGATTGCTAAAAAACAAATGATAAAATTTTTCAAAAAAATAATTCCGGCATTGATAATATTGGCGCCTTATACGGCATTTGGGGCTCTTAATGACTGGTTTCATTTCAGAACAACGAACAGCACAAGATATATTACCGGTTATGGAGGCGGTGGCGGTTACGGCGGAGGCGGTTTGTGGAATTTGTTTTGGATAGCGATGGATTTTTTCAATAATCTTATTATCTTATTTTTCGCTTTGGCGGTGGTGTTCTTTCTTTACGGCATACTCAAATATATATACAGCGCCGACAATGAAGACAGTCGCAAGGCGAGCCGACAGATTATGGTTTACGGCATTATCGGTTTATTCGTGATGGTAAGCTTTTGGGGTTTTGTTAATATCTTGATAAATACTTTTGAGCTGGACACTTATCCTTATGTGGAAGTGCCATATCTCCCACCGTCAACGGGAGGAACAGGGACGGGGACAGGGGGATTGCCTTTTGAGGAAAGTGTTGGAAATGGATTGCCTTTTGAAGAAGGGGTGAAAGAATTAGAGAACAATGCTGGTCGAGGATGGTAAGTATTCCGGAAAAATTAACACAAGATTTTTTTATTTGTGATTTAAAAATGGTTTCAAAAAAATAATGGCAGTCAAGACGCGCTTGACTGCCATTTTGTTTGTGTTTTTAAATATTATTAGGGCATCGTTGCCGTTACCCAGCAAGGAACATTCGGGCTGGTTGTTCCTTCTCCGACAGCCCCGCAGAAACTGACAATTTCCTCACCCTTTTTTCCGGGTGTTAATTTTATCAGCCCCCCTTTCAACCCTTGGTGCCAGTCTCCTTGGTAGAAACCGGCGCTTTTCCAAGCGAGATTTGCCGTAAAACCCTTCTCCTTATTTGAAAAGGACAACCCATCATCGTTTAGGCGGGTTATTTTAACCATAGCCACCACTTGTTTTTTGCAAGTAGTGCCGGAGTATCCCTTGGGCTTTTTCCAGCTTAGGTAGGCACTGCTTAGAAGATCGCCCGAGACATTCTTTGTTATTGCCAGCGGTTCTTCCCGCGCCCTCGCGACTCGCCTTGGAGCAGGCGTAGGTGGTTTGCCGACGCTCAGTACCTCCTTTGTCAGCTCGCCCAACTTCTTCTTGTCATCCTCTGTCAACTCTGTCTTGCCCTCCATTTCTTTTATTTCCGCTTGAATAGAGGACAGTTTTTTGCTGTTATCTTTTTCAAGGATTGTATTTATTTTTTTAACAGCGACATATTTGTCGCTGTTCATTGTGGCAAAAAACCAATAAAGAGTTTTAACCTCAAACCACCTGCCCGGGTAGATGAAGTTAAAAAAAACAAACTGGATAATAAAAAACCAAAAATATGTACTTTTTTTATTCCAAAATTTCTTTACTGGTTTTCCATCGTTGCTTTCGTCTGGCTCTTTATTTTTTGGCTCAGTTTTTTCTGTTTCTATATCTCCCTTCTTTTTCTTCCGGATTAACCGGATTAAAAGAAAATAAGCACTGACTGCTACCAAAAAAGCAATTCCGGCAAGTTTCATTTTGTTTCTCCTTTCTTTTCAACAACTTTTTTCCCCGAATCATCAACCTCCTCCTTTATTTTTGGCAGAATGCTTTGAATGACAGAAGCCATAGAAAATATGTCTTTCATTCCATCCGAGCCGGACACGATGCTGTATTTGGATTTTTCCAAAGCTGTTTTTGCTGATTCCATGGCTAGTATGAAAGAGCCCTCCGTTATTCCAAGTTCTTGGGCTATCCTGTTGTAGCCGACAGCTTCCGCTTCTAAAAAGATTCTGCGAGCCTCGGCGGTGCCCATTCCCTCATGAGTTCTTTTATATTCTTCAGCATCAGCATTGGTTTTCGTGACATCTTTTTTCAGCACAGCTTCTGGCACATCTCGGAGAGCGATGTTGACAGTTTTCCCAAAATCAAGATCTTCCATTCTTACATCATCTACTTCTACGCCCCACAACTTTACCAATTCTACAATGTCGTCCTTGAGTTTTTTGTCCACTATCTCCCATTCCTCAAGTGTTGTGGCTGGCGTTTTACGCGCAAACTCTTTTCTTGCCGTTGCCACAACCGTATCTCTAATTTGCCTCCTAGCTTCTTTTGTGTCTCCAATTGTCTGTAAAAAGGTTATGTATTTACCTTTTTTAATTTTATATCTGACAATGATACTTACTTCCGTGGTCATCCTTTTATGAAGGGGATCTATTTTTGTTTCATGTTCCGTTCCAGCTTTGTGAGTTATCCTGATTGGTGGCACAAATTTTCCACCCAAGGGCATTTTATCAGAATCTCCCTTCCAGACTTTTTCTGGATCGTCAGGATATTGTTCTTGTATAATAAGAGCATTTTCTGTTATAAGGGAACATATTCCAAACGGAACAAAAACTAAACCCGATTCAACTTCCTGAATTGGTTTTCCAAAAAAAAGTATAGCGCCAAGTTCTGTCGGACCAACTTGTTTTATGCTGATAATCAAATAAAACAAGTGGCCAAAGAAAACAGTCCAGCCATAATTGAGTTCAGCACCAAATACTTCGGTACCTGTTTTTGATAACAAAAAATACTCAATGCTGAAGAGAACACAACACAAAGAAATTATAACCAACCAAAACTTGCCCGGTATCTTCATCTTTCACCTCTTTCTTAAAAAGTTTTATGGTCCTACAACGGGACGTTTATTAAAGTAAATTTAGCTTAATTATACATAAAACAGTTCAGTTGTCAAGGCTTTAAAATCGCCCAGTTTTTGCTAGAATTAAAAGTCTTAAAAGCTTAATTCACATCCAAGGACAGTCCTTGGATAATAATAATAAAAAATATGGCAAAAATCGCAAAAATTCAGGCAAGGGAAGTGTTGGACTCAAGAGGTAATCCGACGATAGAGGTTGATGTTATATTAAAAGACGGATCTTTCGGTCGGGCGATTGTTCCTTCTGGCGCTTCAACGGGAACGCACGAAGCGGTGGAATTAAGAGATGGCGACATCAAAAGATATTCTGGCAAAGGCGTTTTGAAAGCGGTTACCAATGTGAATATCAAGCTCAAGAAAGCTTTGATCGGCAAAGAGTTTGATCAAATGTCATTGGATAATAAAATGATTGAACTGGACGGAACGGAAAATAAAGCAAATTTGGGCGCCAACGCCATTCTTGGTGTGTCTATGGCGTTCGCCAAAGCTGTGGCTTTAAGCAATAAAGAGCCGTTGTATAAATATTTCAAAAAAGTTTCCAAAACGAAAGAAAGTTTAACTTTGCCCATTCCAATGATGAACATTATCAACGGCGGAAAGCACGCCCAAAATTCCACCGACTTGCAGGAGTTTATGATTATGCCTGTTGGCGCTCCGTCATTTAAAGAAGCGTTGAGATACGGAGTGGAAACTTTTCACAGTCTTAAAAAAACACTTTCCGCTCGCGGATTAAACACATCAGTCGGAGACGAAGGTGGGTTCGCGCCAGCATTGCCAAACAATGAATCGGCAATAGAAGTTATTATTGAAGCCATCGTCAAAGCCGGATACAAGCCGGGTAAAGATATTGCCATTGCCATAGATTCGGCGGCAAGCGAATTTTACAAAGACGGCAAATATCATTTGACGACGGAAGGAAAAGTTTTGTCTGGCAAAGAGTTGGTTGATTTGTATGAAACTTGGGTGAAAAAATATCCCATCGTTTCCATTGAAGACGGTTTTGCGGAAGACGATTGGGACAGCTATCAGGAGATGACAAAAAGATTGGGAAATAAAATACAGATTGTCGGCGACGATTTATATGTGACAAACATCAAGAGATTAAAAACCGGCATTGAGAAAAAAGCGACCAACTCCATTCTCATCAAGCTTAACCAGATAGGCACGGTGTCGGAAACGATAGACACGATAGCGATGGCGAAAAAAGCCGGTTTTACTTCCGTTGTCTCCCACAGATCCGGAGAAACGGAAGATACGACCATTGCCGATTTCGTCGTCGGTATGGGAACGGGGCAGATAAAAACCGGCTCATTGTGTCGCAGTGAGAGAGTGGCGAAATACAATCAACTTTTGAGAATTGAAGAAGCGCTGGGTAAGAATGCGAAATTTTATGAATTCAAATAAAAATAAAGTCGTTTTGCTTATCTTGGATGGCTGGGGACTGTCGGAGGACAAAGAACACAACGCTATCGTTCAATCAAAAATACCAAACTTCAGTTATCTTTGGAATAGTTTTCCGCATAGCATTTTGGAGGCGTCCGGCAAGGCGGTGGGTTTACCGGAAGGGCAGATGGGCAATAGCGAAGTGGGGCACCTTAATATTGGCGCCGGCAGAATCGTTTATCAAGATTTGGAGAAGATAAACAAGGAAATAGAAGATAACTTGCTAGAGAAAAATCCGCTTCTAACTCAAATTTTTGAAAAGGTAAAAAAGCATAATTCCACTTTGCATATCAAGGGGTTAGTTTCGCCGGCAGGGGTTCACTCGCATTCCAACCATCTTTATGCCCTGATTGATTTGGCGAAAAGAGCCGGCGTTCAGCGTGTTTTTGTTCACGCTTTCACTGATGGGCGAGACGCTCCCCCAAAAAGCGCCGAGAAATATATGGAAGAATTGGAAAATGTCTGCAAGGATTCCGGTATAGCCTGTATCGCCTCCGTTTCCGGCAGATATTACGCCATGGACAGGGACAATAATTGGGAAAGAACGACTTGCGCTTTTAACGCTATTGCCAAAGGAGAAGGGAAAAAATACAATTCCGCCTTGGAAGCCATAAGAGGAAGTTATGAGGCGGGGAAAACGGATGAATTCATTGAGCCTTGCGTTTTGCCGGTGATCAATGGAAAAACTTGCGAAGTGATGGATCACGATGCGATGATTTTCTTTAATTTTCGCTCAGACAGGGCAAAGCAATTGGCAAAAAAGTTTTCGGAAGAATGTCACGCTCAAGACTTTACTTATCTAACAATGACAAAGTACGAGGAGTCTTTGTCATTTGGAATATTATTTGGCGGGGAAAATATTTCGGACAATCTTGCGGAAATAATATCAAAAAATAATTTAAAACAATTGCACATCGCCGAGACGGAAAAATTTGCCCATGTCACTTCTTTTTTTGATGGAGGAAGGGAAGACTCTTATCCGAACGAGGACAGAAAACTTATCCCATCAAATAAGGTTGCTACGCATGATTTGATGCCGGAAATGAAAGCCAAGGAAATAGCGGATGAAATAATCGTCGCTATGCAAAATGGAAATAACGGATTTATCGTGGCTAATTTTGCCAATTTGGATATGGTTGGGCATACTGGAAAAATGAAAGAAACGATTATTGCTGTGGAAACGGTGGATTATAATTTGGGCAGAGTAATAAAAGAAGCTGAAAATAGAAATTATGTTTTGGTGATAACCGCCGATCACGGCAACGCCGAAAAGATGTTTGACCCTAAAACAAACCAAGCTCACACGGCGCATACGGGAAGCCCTGTGCCGTTTATTGTGATGAAAAAAGATTTAAAATTGTCTGGCAAGGGAGGTTTGTGCGATATCGCGCCGACAATTCTTGAAATTATGGGACTGGAAAAACCAAAGGCGATGACAGGGGAGTCGTTGATTGTTCAAAATTAAACATCATAATGGGCGGTCATTAACCGCATTGCGAAAAAGGGAAAAACAGAGAAAATAAAGATAGAAAAGTAAAAACAAAATGGTGCTGGAAAAATGCTGGAGCATAAAATGAGCACCATTTTGTTTTTAAAATAAAAAGAGTATAATTAAAAAAATGATGCCAGCAAGCAAACTTACAAAAGAAAAAGTCTTGTTGCTTTTAAGTGCCGGAGTCGCTTTGAGTTTATCTAGGACGCCGAAACAATATTTTAAGATAGTGAAAAATTTTCCTAAGGAATGGCGGAACATTGAAATGAAAAGATTATACAGAGTCGTCAGAGAGTTTTACAACGACCGTCTGATTGATTATGAAGAGAGCGAAGATGGAATAGTGAAAATAATCTTAACCAAAGAGGGGATTAAAAAAACCATTAAATTTAAGTTAGACGAAATGAAGATAAAAATTCCTCCAAAATGGGATGGTTTTTGGAGGATTGTTATTTTTGACATTCCGGAAGGATTTAAAAAAGCCAGAGAAGCTCTCAGGAAAAAATTGAAAGATCTTGATTTTATAAAATTGCAAGAATCGGTTTTTGTTTTGCCTTATGAGTGTGAAGACGAGATTGATTTTATAGTTGAGGTTTTTCAAATTCGTCCTTTTGTCCGTTTTATTAAAGCGAAAAGTTTTACCAACGAAGAACAATTAAAAATAAAATTCGGTTTATTTTAGAAAATGAAAAAAACCCAAGAACATATTGAAAAAGCGAGATTTGCTGTCAATTACGGAAAGTGTAAAAATGCTAAGCCGTTATTAATTATATTGATGGGTCTTCCCGGCTCGGGAAAATCTTATTTGGCTGATTATCTTCATAAAAAATATTCTTTTACGACTTTGTCTGGAGAGAATGTTACTCACGCCATTTTTGGAACGGAAAAATGCTCAAGTGGACAATATAAGGAAGTTTATGACGCATTGAGACTTATCGCTAAACAATTGCTTGTTCAAAAATTCAGCATTGTCATAGATGGCACCAATTTAAAATACGAATTTAGAAAACAAATTTATGATGAGATGGGTGATTTAGCCAATGTGGCTCTGTTTTATTTAGTTGCTGATGATGAAGTTTCTTTGCAAAGAGTTAATTCAAGAGGAGAAGATTACAGTAATTCAAAAAATATATTAAGCAAATGTCCCCCAGAAACATTTGCGGTTTTTCAGTCAAAATTGGAAGCACCAAAAGAAAACGAAAACTACTATCAGCTGAGATCTGATTCAAACCTGTTTGAAGAGGTTGATAAAATCATTCAACAAACATAAAGCTTGTTTTTTATTTTTAAAATGGTGCTGGAAAAATGCTGGAGCATAAAATGAGCACCATTTTAAAACGCAGATAACTTTAAGTTTGTTTGATTGATTGATTTTTGTTGTTGTCTTGAAATTGAACGCAATATAAGGCACAATGGGTTGATGGATAGTCCGAATGTGAAAATGAAGAAAAAAGAAAAACTGCTTTCATTGTTAAATGAAATTGCCGGTTCTTTTGTGCGATTTGAAGTTGATCCAAATGCGATGGTAACAGTTACCAGAACGGAATTGTCTGATGATTCGCGAACAGCCAAGTTTCTTGTAAGTATTTTTCCTAAAAACAAAGAAAGGGAAATTCTGGCAATGCTTAACAAAAAGAATTCCGTTTTCAAAAATTATCTTAAAACGAAAACGAGAATGAAGTTTTTGCCATCCGCTTTTTTTGATTTGGATAAGAGCTGGGAAGTGGAATTGAAAATTAGTAATTTAAAGATTTGATTTGGCCGCGTAGCCAAGTGGGAAGGCAGAGGTCTGCAAAACCTCTATTCGCGAGTTCGATTCTCGCCGCGGCCTCAAAACTTAACAATGCCGGTGTGGTGGAATGGTATACACGCATTATTTGTTGATGGTGCGTTTACCTTGTGATACAATATGAGCATGATCATAAGAAAGAGAAAGTGGACAGAATTACAATTAGAAAATGCTGTTAAAATTTCAACAAGCCACAGGCAAGTTTTAAAGAAGTTGGAATTAAGAATGGCTGGAGGAAATTATGAGCAAATTAAAAAATACATTAAAGAATTTAAATTAAACACAAAGCATTTCAAGGGCAAGGCGTGGAATAAGGGATTGAAGGGGATTGGCAAGCCAATAATTCCATTGGCGGAAATTCTTAAAAAACACTCTTTATTTCAAAGCTTTAAATTAAAAAAAAGATTATTTGACGAAGGCCTTAAAAAGCAATATTGTGAAGAGTGTGGTTGGAATAAAATAAGCGAAGGTGGTTATCTTCCTTTAGAGCTTGATCATATAAACGGTGACAGACATGATAATAGACTTAAAAATTTGAGAGTACTGTGCCCTAATTGTCATAGCTTAAAACCGACACATAGAGGCAGAAATAAAAAAACAAAAAGAGCCTGAGTGGTGGAATGGTATACACGTAACACTTAAAATGTTATGGACGCAAGTCCATGTGGGTTCGAGTCCCACCTCAGGCAAACTACTTGATTTAAAGTCAAAAATTATCTATTCTTAATATGTTTTAATTATGCCTCGTTAGTCCCGCTGTTAGCGGGACAGCTTCAGTCAATCGTAATAGCAGAAAAGAATTTTAAAAAATTATGCCTCGTTAGCTCAGTTGGTAGAGCAGCTCCCTCTTAAGGAGACGGTCGGGGGTTCGAATCCCTCACGAGGCATACGCAGTATGCCGAGTAGCAAGCAAACTGCTTTGCTTGCGTGAGGATTCGAAAAGATTTTTCATATTGCTTGGCAATGAAAAATCAGCGCCCTGCAAGGGCGAATCCCTCATGAGGCAGAAACACGCCGGGGTGGTGAAATGGCAGACACGCCAGCCTTAGAAGCTGGTGGGGGCAACCCCGTGGAGGTTCAAGTCCTCTCCCCGGCACCACCAAAGAAAAATGTTCCTTGCTTTTCGGATTTGCGCGCGACCAATTTCTTCTAAAAAGGAAAGGACATTTTTCTTTGGTGTTCTG